>Ga0102962_1000016_pt1 | contig 109437 bp, 92 predicted proteins | sample SalPonF2_C_D2_MG_FD_84519 | JGI IMG/M metagenome (GOLD analysis project Ga0102962, IMG submission 84519) | Salt pond soil microbial communities from South San Francisco under conditions of wetland restoration - Salt Pond MetaG SF2_C_D2_MG ...
ACCTGCGTTTTAAGGTCGCTATCCAAGCGTAAATAATAACGCGGCGGGTTATAGGTAGCACCAACAACACCAACATAAACGCGTCCATTATCATCCGTAACCAAGCTCTGGTTGGTTTCGTAATCGTCAAATTGTTTCACTGTTTCCAGTTTGCCACTTGCTGTAAATTTAGCAATACCCACCGCCTTAACAGGATTAACCTGGGGCTCATGATTATCTGGAGTGTAAGGACCACCCATGGATGAGCCGACCAAGATCTCTCCGGAAGGCAGTACTGCAACTGTTTCGTTATAAAGCTCATCAAGGTCCGTTGATCCAAATTCTTGCGCCCACTGCAATCCACCATTGCTGGCATCAAGTCGTGCCAGAATGGGGTCGGCCGTTCCGGCATGCGGATTATCGTTAATTAATTTGGAGGCATGGTATTCAAGCGATGCAGATCCGAGATTGCTGGTCAACACTGTACGCTGTCCTACGATATATATCTTCTGACCATCTATGGCAATGCCTCGCCATTTCGTTTTGGGAAGTTTGCCGGAAAGATCTTTAGACCATATTTCATTTCCCTGTGGATCATATTTTCCGAGAACACCACGGTCACGAACAATCATATATAAATTTCCACTTTCATCCATCGCCATATCTTCAGCCTTGTCATTAGCCGCACTCGTGAGTCCCTGGCTGACCCACTGTAGCGTTGCATCAAGTGAAACGTCATTCCCATAGCAGGCCTGCACATTGGTAATCACTTCAAAGTCCGCCTGATCGGATTGTTCTCCGACCGCAATAGTTATAGGTCCTCCTTCAACCCCCTCTGGTACAGTCGTCTTTATAGTATCCTCGGAAACGCTGTCAATTTTAGCTTGGATGCCTCCAATAGTTAAAATATCGTTGGATGCCTTTTCGCTAAAATTCTTTCCCTTTATCAGAACTTTAGCGCCAACAACAGCTGTATCAGGAATTACAGAACGTATCTGGGGGCCCTTCACATCAAAGTCAGGACCAGTGGTGGATTTACTCTTTACCGAAACTTTGACGGGGCCATCAGTTGCATTCATCGGAACCTGTGTCTCAAGCTTATTTTCTGTAGCACTATTGACCGGCGCTTTGGTACCATTGAAGAAAATCGCATCTTCAGAGGCTGTAGCACTAAAATTCATCCCCTTGATTATAACCTTGGCACCTGCCACCCCACTGTCAGGCTCTACCGAACTAATACCCGGGGCTTTTTGCTCCACAGTAAAACTCGGTCCTTTGGCTGTCTGTTTACCTACAGTTACTTTGACAGCACCCGTCGTTGCACTATCTGGAACCTTAACCTGCATCTGGTCTTTAGTAACCGTAAACACCGTTCCGAAAAATCCATTAAAGCTTACACCATGATTATCTGCATGGGGTTGAAAGTCCTTCCCTGATATCGTCACATTTGTACCAGGGGGGCCATGATCTGGTTGGAGCCCGGTAATCTCTGGCCTGGGTGTTGAATTTTCAGATTTACAAGAAATTATAGTTATCGTGATGAATAGTAATAAAACACTCAGTATAATTTTTTTCATAAAGCTGTAGAATCAGTTTTTTATGATTTTCTATAACATAGTATACTGCGTAAGAGCAAGAATAATGGGGACAAATTGCCTGTTCTACGTCAACCATTTCGTTTTATAAATAGCATAGCGGGATAAAAAAGGATTAAGAAGGCATAGGTCACGTTATCGATTTATTAGTAATTTGCGTAGTAGCGGATGAAGAGAGGACAAATCAGTTCAACAAGTCCCAAACTTTTTTTATTCATCCGAATCTGACCTCTTTTCCTTTTTGATTACGCATATACTTACAAATAAGGACATCAATTGTGCCTATATGGACAAAAAGCGTTGGCTTAAAATCGAGAAAATTATTAATCGTGTATTGGAATTAGATTCTATGCAGGAAAGGAATGCCTTTATACAGCAGGCTTGTCAGGATGACGATGAGCTCTATAAAGAAGTTAGAGAACTTCTCCAGGCTATCCACCTAGCTGAAAAAACAAATTTTTTAGAATAATTCTACTTATTTGTATTGTAAATAAATTTCGAACGATGCCTCTTGGTTTTTGTTTCTGTCGCAATAAATTCAATTCTAAAAATTTTCACCAACCTAATAATGAGGATGAAAAAGATGTGGCTGTTATCCCCATCCAGACCCTGTAGCAGATATTGAAACTCAAACTGAATTTGGCTACTTTTTACGAGCTACAAACATCAAACTGCTTTTTACGGACACCTAATTTGTTGGCTAACAATAAGATAAATGGTTTTGATGTTTGTATAGCCCAAAATCTGGGGTAACTCTCTACGGGGTGACTATTTAAATATGATGAAAAATAAGTCCGAGATAACCCAACTATTGCTCAGAGTTCAAGCTGGATCGACAAAGGCTTATGAGGAACTTTTCCCTTTAGTATATGATGAGCTAAAACAGCTCGCTTTCTCCCAGCTCAGATCTGAACCTGATGATATTACTGTTACGAAAACAGAGTTGGTTCACGAAGTCTATCTAAAAATGGTGGATCAAACCCGCATCAAGGCCACAGACAAGAGCCATTTTTTAGCGATTGCGTCTCGATGCATGCGACAAATTCTGGTCGATCATGCTCGAAAGAAGAAGGCAGAAAAACGAGGTGGAGATCAACAGGATGTAACGTATATCGATGAATTGCTTAAGGTGAGAGAAGAATCAGGAAAAATCGTAGACCTTGATGAAAAGCTAAAAGAGCTGGAAGAACTCGAAAAACGATTGGCAGATGTTGTGACGCTTCGTTTTTTCGGCCAAATGACTGTTCATTCAACCGCCGAGGCCCTGGGAGTTTCTGAGCGAACAGTTATGCGAGACTGGGCTAAAGCCCGGGGATGGCTCTATAAAAAACTCAAAGGATCGTAATTGTTCATGATGGACCAGCAGCGTTGGAAAAAAATTAGTACTATTATTGACACGGTGCTGGCCCTAGATAAGAACAGACGTCCAGCGTATATCAAAAAAGTATGTAAGAATAACCAGCTTTTAAAGCAAGAGATAACTGACCTCCTCAGCTACATTGAAAAATCAAATACCGAAAATTTCCTCGAGGAATGGGAAGACTATCCCCATAATTTAATAGCTGATTTTTCGCAAGCACCGGATGTTAATCCAACATCAGCGATGCTTGGCCAAGCAGTTGGCCATTATAAAATCAAGCAACTGATTGGTCATGGAGGGATGGGATCGGTCTTTCTGGCCGAACGCGCCGATGATGCCTTTAACCGGAAAGTAGCCCTCAAAGTCTTGCGCCGTGGCATGGATACCCCTTCTAATGTGGCGCGTTTTAAACGTGAACGCAATATTCTGGCTAATCTGAATCATCCCAATATTGCCCGGCTGCTTGATGGTGGTGTTACCGAAGACGGTTTGCCATACCTTGTGATGGAATATGTAAACGGCATCCCACTGTTAAAATATTGCAATAAACACCAGCTGTCTATTGAAAAACGCCTGGAATTATTTAAATCCATCTGTAATGCCGTACAACATGCGCACAGGAATGCAACCATACACCGCGATCTAAAACCATCCAATATTTATGTGACCAACGATGGAGTGGTAAAAGTACTTGATTTTGGCATTGCTAAACTGCTGAAAAGTAATACTACCGATTTCAGTGCTTTTAAAACTCGTACTGGGGCCCGTATATTGACACTCGGCTATGCTGCACCGGAGCAACTCGACAGCAGTAATACCATCACCACAGCTACCGACTGCTATACACTAGGAATTCTGCTCTACGAATTGCTAGCAGGTATTTCTCCCTTTGACTTGAAGGATAAAACCCTTTCCAAAATCGAGAAATTTATTCGCATCAGAACACCTGTCAAGCCCTCAACAAAACTTGAACAGTTAACGAAATCCGAATTATCAGAGATTGCCAACCAGCGTAATACTATCCCATCTGCCGTTGTACAATCCCTTTCAGATGACTTGGATGCTATTATCATGAAAGCGCTGCGCAAAGAACCGGATACCAGATACCGATCAGTTGATCAGTTACTGGAAGACTTCAATCGCTATGAAGAATCTCGTCCACTGATAGCCCAAAGTGATACACTTAAGTATCGACTAAGAAAATTTATAAGGCGAAATCACCGTGTTATAATAGGCTCTGTTTCAATTCTAATAACTATTTTAATATTTGGGGGATATCATATAAACCAAATCGCTAAGGAGCGTAATATTGCTAAAAAAGAGGCTCAAAAGGCCCAGATAGTAAAAAAATTTCTGGTTGACATCTATCGCTCATCCAATCCTCAGTCAAATACCTTTAAAGGCAAAGATATATCTGCCAAACAATTATTATTGAGTGGTGAAAAAAAAATAGGCCACGATCTCAAAAATCAACCAGACATTTATGCAGAAGTTTTACTTGTAATAGGGGATGCGTTTAAGGGTATTGATGCTTTTGAAAAAGCTGAAAAGAGTTATAGAAAAGCTCTTTCCAAAAGTTCGGAAACAACACATCCCTTTAAAAATAAGCTACGGATTTATGTGAAGCTTGGAAATTTAAAAAGTAAATGGACTAAAGATCATAGGGCCCTCCAACCGGCTCTAAAGGCTCGAAAACTATTAGATAGTCTCAAAAATCCTCCTCCTGAATTAGAAGTTTCTGTATTTAGTTTGCTAGGTAGAGTTAACGTTCTTGTTGAAAATTATGAACAGGCAAATTCATATTATGAAAAAGCAGATAGCATCTACATTAGTACAGGAATGAGCAATAGCTTTGGCTATATCCAAATGTTGAATGGATACGGAAAATCATTAATATATACATCCGATTTGGAAAAGGCAGAGCAAATACTTTTGAAATCGAATGCATTACATCGAAAAGCATTCTCTACTCCTACAGTAACGATTGCAAAAAATTATAAGTTTCTGGGATGGGTTTATAGAGACATGGGTAATTTTAAACAATCAAATAACTATTTTTTAAAATCAATTGATCTGGATCGCAGACTTACTGGAAAAGAAAGTCTACCCACAGCACTTTCGATGTACCATCTTTCCATAAATTATACTTTAGCGGGAGATTTTGAAAAAGCTGAAGACCTTGCCAAAAAAGTTTTAAGGATTTATCAAAAACTACTAGAACCTACCAATGATTATATACAACGACCCAAAAAGTATATTGCCATCGCAAAATACAATCTGAATGAATATTCAGAAGCCAAAAATATATTGCGAGAAATTATAAAAAAAAGGAAAAAGCTTAGAGGTAAAGATAATTTAGGTTTAGCGGGACCTTCTTCCTATTTAGCTGTTGTTTACCAAAAAACCGGGCATTATAAAAAGGCAATTTCGCTCCTCAAAAAAAGTATCCGAATTTATAAAAACAAGCTGGGGGAGTATAACAGCCGTATGGGGAGAGCAATGATTAAACTGGCTACTGTTTATCGCAAGATGAACGAATACAAGCATGCCCACAAATATTTACAACGAGTTAAATCTATCCACCAGAAGGTGCTACCGCATGGCAACTATCAGCAAGGTGACTTTTATTTTGAATATGGCAAACTAGAACAGGATGAAGGTAAGCCACAGGAAGCACAGGATTTTTTCAAAAAGGCCTATAACATATATTTGGAAAACTTTGGAAAGGATAGCAAGCGGACAGAAAATGTAGAATTGTATCTCGACTAGACGATAGACTCGCATTATTAATTGAAAAAGGACCGCTGCCCCGAAGCGATAGCATTTCAGCAAGACTTGGATTCTACGTCTTTAAATGGTCTGTCTCTCCAAAGCAAAAGATTAGTGGTAGCGGAACTCCATCCTTTGATATAGATACTCCCTGTGTCATTGACAGTGATACTTTTACTTTATCTCCCGAAATAATCAATGTACGATCATTGCATCTAAATTATCTCAATGACGGGAACTATAACTTTAATAGTTCCAACAAAGATAATATGCACTCAAATAGTCGCCCCATCATGATGAGAGTTTTTTTAAGTTTTCAATTACAAATAATGGATAACCATCTGACATAGTATTATTGCGTAATACAATGTAGAAAACTGACAAATCCTCAAAAATAGCGTTAGGCGCATACTTATATCTAAATAAAAAACCGCAGCAGAACTAAGTCCACTGCGGTTAGGGGTACAACACAATCCGGATTACAAAATTGCAGGTTAAAAAAAGTAACAGAGTTACTTTATCATTTTATGATACTTAAGATTACAAATAGCTTTACGTACAATTCCATTGTGTTACCCAGTCCGGTTGGTTCGACATCATAGTTACCTTCATCAAGTTCTCCAACAGTCGTTGTAATCTCATATATGTAAAACTGTGATTGCAAATGCTAGTTATCAACTCAGAGCGGGCAGTATCAACCCCCGCAATAGTACTATGCGTGACACAAAACGAAAAACTGACAAATTAATCCGAAAAACGATTATTCAGTATTGAACACGTATCTAATGATCATCCAAATAATTATACTGGGAGCAAGAGAACCGTAATTTATAACAGGCGAAAGTGACTGCTAACAGTGTGAATGAGACTTCCGATTTATCTTTGCATCTCTCCTAAACTTAACAGTAACAAATATACAGGTTTCATCTTACTCACAGGCGATCGACTAGGTTTTTGATATTTTCAAAGAAAACCTCAACATTTCTCCCGTCAGAATTATACATTGGCTAAAAATAACGGCACGGCTTTTATGGATAGAAAACGCTTTAATTACATTCGAAGCTATATTTGGCTGCTACTTTTTTTGCTTATCATACCCGGCAGGAGTCCTGCCCAGGTTGGAGCAACCAAATATTATAAACACGGTATCGTAGTAAGTGCAGAACAACGAGCTTCCAAGATAGGCAGGGATATCCTTAAAGAAGGGGGCAATGCTGTAGACGCTGCCGTTGGGGTACAATTTGCTTTGGCGGTGACTCTACCCCGGGCTGGAAATATTGGCGGTGGCGGATTTATGGTGATACATATGGCCAACGGCACCGACCAAGCACTGGATTTCCGGGAGAAAGCGCCGCTTAAAGCGTCCAGTGACATGTACATTCGAAATGGGAAATATCAGCCCAAACTTAGTCGAAGGAGTGCTCTTGCTGCAGGAGTTCCCGGCGTGGTTGATGGGATGATCAAAGCTATTGAATATTATGGGCGACTGCCTCTTGAGACGGTTATACAACCGGCCATCAGTTTGGCTAAAAATGGATATAAACTCTCTTGGCCCGAAGCACATGTGCTGAATAAATACGCTAAAGACTTAGAAAAGTATAAAGGATCGAAAAAATATTTCATCAAAAAAGATGGTGAGGAAAAGTGGAACCAAGGTGACCTATTTGTCCAAAAGGATCTGGCTCAAACACTCCAGCGAATAGCAAATTTAGGTCGTGATGGATTTTATTCCGGAAAAACGGCCGATATGATTGTTGCGGAAATGAAAATACAACACGGATTGATCTCATACAAGGATCTGGAAAAATATCACAGTGTCTGGCGGGATCCAATTGAGACTTCTTTCCTCGGATACAATCTGTATATCATGCCACCTCCCAGCAGTGGTAGTGTAGCCATTCATCAAATGCTGGACATGCTTAAGCCCTACGATCTTAAAAAGTTGGGATTTAATTCTGCCGATTACGTGCATGTAGTTACAGAAACTATGCGAAGAGCCTTTGCCGATCGAGCCTATTTTCTTGGGGATCCTGACTTCGTAGATGTCCCAATAAAAAAATTATTGAGTCAGCAATATAATAAGAAACGCATGGATAGCTTTAGCTGGGATCACGCTTCTTCGAGTAAAACAATTGGTCATGGTAGGATTCCTTCGTTTCACGAATCAACCGAGACAACCCATTATTCTATTGTTGATCAAGATGGAAATGCCGTATCTGTTACGACTACCCTTAATGGCAATTTTGGATGCAAAATTGCCATTAAGGGTGCAGGATTTTTCTTAAATAACGAGATGAATGATTTTACTGCGGAACCTGGCAAACCAAATATGTTTGGCCTGATCCAAGGAAAAGCAAATGCGATAAAGCCTGGAAAACGTATGTTGAGTAGCATGTCTCCCACTATTGTCACTAAAGATAAAAAGGTTCGAATGGTATTGGGAGCTGCCGGCGGTCCACGTATTATCACCGCGACCTTACAAAACTTTTTGAATCTGTCGGTATTCGGGATGGACCCGGCCCAGGCAATATCTGCTCCTCGCTTTCACCACCAGTGGATGCCTAATAAGTTATATTTTGAAAAATTCGGATTAAGTCCTGATACTCAAAGGAAGCTAAAAGATATGGGACACAACCTGACTCCCACATCGGAAATAGGTCGTGCACATATCATTTATGTTAATAAAAATGGTTTGAAATATGGAGCGCCCGATCCGCGGGCATATGGCGATTCGGAGGGGTACTGATTGGTCACAAAAGCCTTACTAAGGATGACAAATGAAAATCGAAAAAATTATATGAGAACTTAGTGACAAGCACAAATGCTAAAAATAAATTCCAAAATGCAAGAACCGCAAAAATATTCTCTTATTAAATGATCAAACAAAAATAAAAAAGATGATTAAACAGAAGCTGAGAGAACTACCATCAGCTCTTATGGCATCGTTCTGATTACATTAAAAATAATTATATTTTGTCCAAGGCTTTTTGATTGTAAATAAAAATACCTCAACCTAAAAGTTTAGATGATGGTTCCGGGCATCACAGGTGACAAAATTCAACTATGAAATTACATGTTACTATTTAGTAACAATATTTAACCAGGGAAAATAATTTATGAGCAACGATACCGATACAGCAGTTCAATCCATCGAATGGCGTGAGGATCACCTCAGAATTCTCGATCAAACTTACTTGCCCAACCGTGAGGTATATAGCGACATCCGAGATGTGGGGCGGATATGGGAAGCCATCAAAAAACTGCGTGTTCGAGGGGCTCCCGCCATCGGTATTGCAGCAGCTTATGGCTTTTATCTGGGGATTAAAGATCTGCCTGAGAATACATTTCAAAGCTTTTGGGTAGAAGTAGAGCGAGTCGCAGAATATCTGGAATCGGCCCGGCCTACAGCCATTAATTTAAAATGGGCATTGGATCGCATCAAGACGACCATACAGGCACATAAGGACAAAGACCTGTCAGAGATCAAAGGAATTGTTTTAAAAACGGCCAAAACAATCCATGATGAAGATAAACGAATTTGCAAAAAAATCGGTGAAAATGGCGTTGAGCTTATAAAAAAGAAGGCTAAAATCCTGACACATTGCAATACCGGTAGTCTCGCCACCGGTCAATATGGGACTGCGCTATCCGTTATCTTCCATGCACATGAAAAAGGTAACGATATTCAAGTATGGGTAGATGAAACACGTCCCCTGCTGCAAGGCGCCCGGCTTACTTCCTGGGAACTGATGAACGCTGAAATCCCGATGAAACTAATTACCGACTCTACCGCCGGATCACTTATGCGACGCGGAGAAGTAGACATGGTCATCGTGGGAACTGATCGGGTGGCCTCAAATGGAGATACGGCTAATAAAATCGGGACCTATCCCCTGGCCGTGCTTGCCCAGGAAAATGATGTCCCTTTTTATGTAGCAGTACCACTTTCCACCATCGATATGGAATTGGAAAATGGAGATAATATTCCAATAGAAGAACGAGAAGGAGATGAAATTTCCAGCTTTAACGGATCACAAATTGCGCCTAAAAAGGTTGAGACCTATAACCCAGCCTTTGATGTGACGCCGTATGAATATGTGACTGCTTTTATCACAGAAAAGGGGATTATTGAACCGCCTTTTGATAAAAACTTCAGAAAACTATTTGAATAAATCGTAAAGTGGAATATATCTCACATTAAACATAACAAGATTGATTGACTTCGGGAGCACAAACTCAGGAACTATTTCATTTTTCATGATAAATTTCGATCTACAGCTTTATCAAGCTAATCATATTGACCCCCAGGGGCCCGCTGTGTCTCATTCTCTTCTTAACCCTGGAGTGGAGAATATTGCCGCCTGAGAAAGCAGTCTCAGATAAAAACGTGGCACTTCAATCCCTATCTGAGATCTCTACTAAATCTTTTCCTTTGATCTCCCAATGTGAGCCTGTCCAAGCGACTTCTCCATCCCGAAGAATAATTACCTGCGGCGATTCATGACGGACGTCTAACTCAGAGGCTATATGATCCGAAATTTCCCGCTGATTTACTACGTTCAAAAAATGGAGATCAACCCTACGGCCAATTTTATCAGAAACACCTTCAATTTCCTCCTTGGCCATGATACAAACACTGCAACGATGGCTGTGCTTGTAAATAAGCTGAGGACAATCGTTCGATTGATCTATAATGCGTTTAAGATCATCCTTCCCAGAAAATCTATTCCATATTTCCACCGTTTCCGAGGTTGAATCGTCGGAAGAGCTAAATAATGCCATAATATCTATTTACTTTCTACTCTAGTAGTTTTGAATTTGGTGTTTTTGAGATAGCCAGTATTGCATTTTAATCAAGCCTGTCAATCGCCAAGACAAATACCAATATCACGAGCCGTCTGTACGGTATCACTTTCCAGAGAAACAGACTTCATCTTACCCTCAATACTAGTGATAGGTATGCGAGTCAACTTATTATCTTGTAAGACAACGAGTTTATTGAAATCACCTTCTTGGACACAGCGAATGGCTGCAGCCCCAAAACGAAGTGAAATAAGGCGATCATAGGTTGATGGGGAACCTCCGCGCTGTAAATGCCCCAAGACAACAGTCCGGGACTCTTTACCTGTTTGCTCCGATAATTTATGGGCAACATGATCCGCAATGCCCCCCAGCTGTACTTGTTGACCTTCCTCTTTACCTTTAGTAATGATTTCGCCGTCTTGTTCACTTGCACCTTCGGCCACTACAATCATCGTATACTCGCGACCTTTAGCTTCTCGCTCTTCAATTTTTTCAACAATCGAATCATAAGAAAAAGGAATTTCCGGAATCAAAATCACATCAGCTGAAGCTGCAATACCCGAGTATAATGCTATCCAACCAGCATAACGCCCCATCACTTCAACGACCATCAAACGGTGATGGGATTCGGCTGTCGTAGTAATGCGATCTATAGCCTCGGTAGCGATACTGATAGCAGTATCAAAACCCAATGTCACATCACATCCATAAATATCATTGTCGATTGTTTTAGGTATCCCAACGACATTAATGCCCTTTCGAATAAGCTTATTGGCTATATTCATAGAACCGTCGCCCCCAATGGCAACCAAAGCATCAATACCATAATCATCAAAAGTTTTCACCAAGTGATCAGAGACATCCTTGGAACCCCAACTGCCATCTTCTTTTTGATAGGGCATCTCAAACGGATTTCCACGGTTGGCAGTCCCCAGGATAGTACCTCCCTGCATTGTAATGCCTCGAACAATATCCGCATCCAGTTTTATAAAAGGATCATCAGTATAAATGGAACCATAGCCGTTTTTTATACCGTAAATTTCCCATCCTCGTTTGTGTGCAGCCAGAGTAGCCGCTCTGATCGCTGCATTCAGCCCCGGAGCATCACCACCACCTGTATTAATAGCAATTTTCATAATCTATACTTTTTGTTCCAACGGTTCTCTTTGAGTCATGAACACCTCTTCGACCTGTTCAATTCCGAGACCACGTCGAAGGATTTTCGTATTGTCATCCGTCATATCTAAAATTGTTGTTTCTTTAGAAGGTAAATTCTGTTGGTTATCGATAGTCACATCCACTACTTTTTCAAATTCTCGCAAAAAAGGCTCACGCTCAAATTTTTCAAGCGCATTACCATTCATATCGGGTTTTTTTGCCGTTATAGCCAGCATTGGGTTTCCGACCTCTCGTACAAGGCCTTCACAAATAGGATAATTAGGTACTCGAAATCCAACGGTTTTCTTTTTGGGATGAACGAGTAACTTGGGGACCTCTTTAGTTGCCGGCAATATAAAAGTATAAGGCCCGGGAATGAGACGTTTTATAAGTTTAAAATTGTGGTCAGAAATATGAGCAAACTTAGCGATCCCGGAAAGCGAATCACACAAAATCGTAAGATGATCGTCATTTCCAAGCTGCCGGATCTTGCGAATTCGTTCTATTCCCTTCTTATTTTTATAGTCACAACCAATCGCATATTGACTGTCTGTCGGGAAAAGTATAACAGCCCCGTTTTTAATCTTATCGGCAATTTCAAATACTCGTTTAGCGTGTGGTGTTTCGGGATGCAATTTAATGCGTTCTGCCATGTCTGACCTCAATTATTTTGATAATTAATTTCAATTTCAAATAAAATCAGAAAAATTCACGGAATGATACATTTGTAAAAGTTGTGATATTATGTGGTTGAAACAGCATTTTTTAAAATCATACAATAGTTCTTTTAATTTTCTATTTGAATTCTATTAATAAGGCTTTGATAACGGATAATCAATCCATATTTAATAATCATTAACTACTAATATATTAGAATATATGGAAACATCAGTTGAAGCATATTGGCTAGGTCATTCTGCATTCAAATTAGTGACTCCCAACGGTACACAAATATTAATTGATCCTTTTCTTTCACAAAATCCCAAAACACCCGATAAATTCAAACAGCCAGAAGAGGTCGATTATATCTTACTCACTCATGGACACGGCGATCATGTTGGGGATACCCTGGATATTGCCGAGCGAACAGGATGTAAAGTTATTTCTAATGTTGAGCTTTCGGGCCTACTAAAAAAACACGGACTCAAAGAGGATCTTGCAGTCGAATTTAATAAAGGGGGTACTCTTGAGTATGATGATTTTTCTGTGACGCTTGTTTCCGCTAACCACAGTTCCTCATTTCAAGGAGAATATGCTGGTGATCCCGGAGGATTGGTCATCTCTTTTGATGATGATATTACTTTTTATCATCTCGGCGATACCAACATTTTTTATGATCTCGAACTGTATGGCGAACTATATCAGCCGGATATCATAGCAGTTCCCATGGGCGACCACTACACCATGGGTCCCCAAGAGGCTGCTATGTGCTGCGACCTTATTCAGGCCAATTATGCAGTTCCTGTTCACTATGGCACGTTTCCCGTGCTTACCGGCGACCCCAATGACTTTAAAAATTATACAGAAGATTCCACCGATACAGAAGTCTGGATTCCAGAAGCCGGTAAAAATTTTCTGGCGTAATTTTTTTAGCCAATATCTGTTTGGATCTTCATCTAATTTATACCTGAATAATGCCCCCCCCTTTCGTACGGTCAGGGGGGGATTTTTAAATTACACTCTTGTTCAATAACATAATCTCTCACATCTTCAAAAAGAAATCTACCTTCAGTTGAACTAACTCTGTCGTTAATCCTCCGGACACAAGCTCTGTGGGCTTAATGGTTACGATATGTATGTTGAACGTAGGATAAGCTTCTACCGTCGAGCACTGGAACTGAGATTATTGGATGGACTAAACCCCAGCTTGACTAGCCTTATCTTAGATCAATGGTTCCAAAAATTAGCCCGACCTCAGGATATATTAACTTATTATTAATATATCCAATTTTCCCTCTACTACTGCCGTTTTTATTCTATATTGTATTTAATCATAATTTAAGTGGGGAGAACCTGTGCCTGAACCCATTGAACATAAAATAGCAACTTGGCTGGTCAACGAAATTAAAGCGAATGGCACAGTCAAAAAAAATGAGATCATTCGAAAAATTGAGGCTGATTTCGGGGATAAGTATGTTATCGAAACAGCGAAAGGAAATAAAACGCTAAGCAAAGATATTCAACAAAAATTCCAGGAATTTAAAGATGATAACATTTACTGGAATGTGGGCCAAAAAGCTTGGGTATTTAAAAAAAATGGACAAAATATTTCTAAAAAATATCGAATTGATTCTTCGGATGTGATTTGGTCAGTTCAACCGCAGGAAATCCCTGAGGATGCGCCGCTCGACCATCCTTCACTATATTTGAATCGCGAACTTGGCTGGCTTGACTTTAACTGGCGAGTACTGCATCAGGCAATGGACGCGCGAAATCCGCTTTTGGAACGGGTTCGGTTCATTGCAATTGCGGCGAGTAATCTGGACGAATTCATCCAAAAAAGAGTGGGGGGACTGAAACGCCAGGAAGCAGCTGGTGTCGACGATTTGAGTCCCGACGGTAGAACCCCGGGTAGACAGATCGAACTCGTGCAACAACAGACTCACAAAATGTTGAAAGACATTTCCAATGTTTGGAATCAGCAGTTGTGCCCGGCTCTGTTAAAAGAAGCATCTATAAAAATATCCCTCTATCAAGATTTAGATTCTGAGCAAAAAAATAAGCTTGACGAGTATTTTATAAATCATATCTATCCTACCCTTACTCCATTAGCGGTAGATCCCGGGCATCCATTCCCGTTCATTTCAAATCTTAGTTTATCATTGGCCGTAAAATTAACGCGCCCGAAACATGATGATTATAATTTTGCCCGGGTAAAAATCCCTGCCAATCAACCACGCTGGATTCCTATTGAAAGTGATTTATACACTTCTCACGTTGTACCTATTGAGGAAGTCATCCGCCAAAATATCCAACGCTTGTTTCCCGGGACGAATGTCCTTAGAACATGTTTGTTTCGCATCACCCGCAATGCTGATGTTCGCAGGAATGAAGAAGAAGCTGAAGATCTGTTAGCACTTATCTCAGAAGAATTGCGGGAACGTCGCTTTGCCGATGTCGTTCGAATGGAGATAGAAGAAGACGCAGATCAAGAAATCGTAAATCTGCTTAAAAATGAATTACATCTGGAAGATAGTGAGCTTATATATATAGAAGGAATTCTTGATTTAACGGCTTGCTTCACAATCGCCGACACGAATATCCCCAATCTTCGATATGAAAAATGGCATCCTGTCATTCCAAAGTCTTTATATCACGAAGGGGCGGCGGAGGAAAAACCATCCATTTTTAATATCATTCGAAAAGGTGATCTGCTAGTTCATCATCCTTATGAATCATTTTCTTCAAGTGTCCGTCGATTAATTGAAGAAGCGGCCGACGATCCCAAAGTCGTTGCTATAAAACAAACCCTGTACCGTACTTCAGATGATTCCCCAATTGTAAAGGCCCTTATTCGGGCTGCTGAAAAGGGCAAACAAGTTGCGGTTTTGGTAGAAGTGAAAGCACGATTCGATGAAGCTAGTAATATTGAATGGGGAAAAAAACTGGAAAATGCCGGCGTCCATGTGGCCTATGGGTTAGTGGGGTTGAAAACGCATGCCAAGGTAGCCCTCATCATTCGCCAGGAAGACAATCAGCATGCTACTTATTGCCACCTGGGAACAGGCAACTATCATATTCAGACTGCCGAAATTTATACCGATCTGGGTTTACTCACAAATGATGAGGATCTAGGATACGACGTTATCAACTTGTTTCATTTTCTGACGGGTTATGCGCCCGATCAAAAATTCAGGACGCTAGTGGTCGCACCTCATAATATGCGTCAGACATTAGATGAGCTGATTGATAGAGAAATCAAATTGGCAAAGCAGGGAGAAGAAGGACGTATCATTGCTAAGATGAATGCCCTGGATGATGTGGAGGTCATCCAAAAATTGTATACCGCCTCCCGGGCCGGAGTAAAAATAGATTTAATTGTTCGTGGACATTCCCGCCTGCGTCCACAATTGAAAGGATACAGCGAGAATATTCACATCATCAGTATTATTGGTCGCTTCCTGGAACACGACCGCATCTATTATTTTGGCAATGAAGGTGATCCTAAAATTTATATTGGAAGTGCGGACTGGAGATATCGTAATCTGAATGAACGAGTAGAGGCGATTGTTCCCATCACCGTGCCTGCCCTGAAAAAGCGCATTATGGCCATCCTAAAAAAAGCACTTAGCGATAACTATCTTGCCTGGGATATGCATTCCGACGGGTCATATTCACTGCGAAGCCCCACAGAGGGCGAAAAAGTGTACAACTTTCAAGATATAATGATGAAGAACGCACGCAAACGAGCAATGGATTGATAGCAAGCTTATGCCACAATTAGGCTAATAGGCTGCCCCCACATAAGCCTTAAGCATAAAAAAGATTACCACACCGGTAACAGATACGTATAGCCAAACCGGCAATGTAATCTTGGAAACTTTGCGATGTGTCTTAAGTTTACCCGAAAAGGCCAAATAAAAGCTGGTAAGAATCATGGGCACTACTAAGGCAGATAGAATGATATGGGAAATTAAGATTGTAAAATAAATATACTTTATAGCACCTTGCCCCGGAAAATGAGTGTCTCCATGAAAACTGTGATAGATTACATAACTAATGAGAAAGAGCGTGGAAGTAAAAAAAGCCGTGAGATTGAATTTCATGTGCCTGCTGAATTTACGCTGGCGAATGGCTTGATATCCAAAAAGTAATAAAATGGCGCTGGTTCCATTTAAAAGAGCATTGAGGGCCGGGAGGTTTTTAGTAATAGTCGAATGATAATTACTACCCCCTCTAAAATAGATAAGCCAAATTAAAAAGCCGAAAGCGGCACCGCTTATTACCAAAATAACCCCCAGGGCTTTCGCTAAGCTTATCTCTTTAAGCAGATCTATAGTAAATGGTTCTTTTTTTGAATTCATTTATTGAGAATTTAAAAACTAAATTTTAGCACACCGAAAAGTACAAACTTTGATGCGACTTCACAGTATACTTTATCATTTTGGTAACCTGTCGACAAATGGACGCGACCTATCTTATTGTATTTATTGAAGCTCTCAATCATGCCAAGTTTTCAGATATTATTGAAAAGTATTCATAGATCTCATTAAGCATTTTTGATAAATAGATTATATCTTAGGCCATCTATAAGCACAGTTGCAATAGAAAAAATAATCGAATCTATTTAGATTCGATTTAAATATGCTTAGGGTATTTATTCGGGTACTAAATAAGCCTGATTTTCCATACCTTCATGCCGAAATGTTTCTATGCGAATATCTGGAATAAGCAACGATAAATCCCACAATATTTATGGCGCAGATTTTCCCCAAATGGGCGAATGAAATTCCCCGGCGGCTCGTAGTTGGCAGCATCGTATTTACAACAGCAATAGTAGCAGGAGTTTGGTATTACTTCTCTCCTGAATATACCGATGTTGGCTATGCACCTGAACAACCTATCGCTTACAGTCACAAAATTCATGCAGGCAAATTAGGCATTGATTGCCAATATTGTCATACCGATGTATTTAAATCCCGGCATGCCAATGTACCAGCAACTCAAACATGCATGAACTGCCACAGTCAGGTTGATTCAAAAAGACCTAACGAAATTGCCAAAATCCGAAAAAGCTGGAAGACTGGTAAACCCATTCATTGGGTTAAGGTTCACAACTTGCCCGACTATGTTTATTTTAATCATGCAATTCACGTTAATGATGGTGTTGCCTGCCAGACATGTCACGGACGCATCGATCGTATGTCGGTTGTCCACCAGGCTAAGCCGTTGAGTATGAGCTGGTGTCTGGATTGTCACAGAAATCCCGAAAAATATGTCCGCCCAGTTGACAAAGTTACTACTATGGGCTACAAGGTGGATAACCAAATTGAATTAGGGAAAAAGCTTGTTGCAAAAAGGAATATTCACCCTCCAACCTATTGTCAAGGTTGCCATTATTAATAAGGTATATCATATACCGAATGAATCTGAATTAACTCTATCGTAATAGAATGAGCGAAGAAGAAGTAAAAAGTCCGAATTACTGGAAAAGTCTTGGCGAACTTGCCAGAAACGATGAGTATCAAAAGTTTGTCGAGCGCGAATTCCCCGAAAACGCAAGTGAACTTACTGATAAGGTATCACGACGCAGCTTTCTGCGTGTAATGGGTGCCTCTATTGCCCTAGCAGGGTTTGCAGCATGTCGGCGCCCTGTACAAAAAATAATGCCTTATACAAAGATGCCGGAAGACGTGGTCCCGGGCAAGCCTCTCTATTATGCTTCTGCAATGCCCTTTCAGGATGCACTTACGGGTATTGTCGTTGAAAATCATGAAGGGCGACCCGGAAAAATTGAGGGTAACGAAATGCATCCGGCCAGCAAGGGTAATACCAGCATTTTTGGCCAGGGCGCGATGCTTAATATGTACGATCCGGATCGTTCTCGTTATGTCCGGAAAGATGGCAATCGCTCTTCGGTTAATGCTTTTGCTTCATTTGCCAAAGAACATTTTTCTGATACGGATAAAAATATCGCTTTTGTTTCAGAGGCTAATTCTTCTATTACTTATAATAGATTAAAGAAACAGGCGATGGATAACTTCTCCAATGCCCGGTGGATTACTTATGAGGCATTTGGTGAAGACAATGCACTCGAAGGCACAAATATTGCTTTTGGTAAACGCCTGCGGACTTATAATCTGTATGATAAAGCTAAGACTATTGTCGCTTTTGATGATGATTTTCTAAATCCCGCGGGCCATAAAAATAGTGTTGAAAATACGAAACGATTCACTGATGGACGTCATGTTACCTCCAACGAGGACGAAATGAATCGCTTCTATGCTATTGAAAGTACCTTTACATTAACGGGTTCCAATGCCGATAACCGTCTGCGCATAAAATCGGGAGATGTTGAACTCTTCTTATATGCATTGGCGGCTGAACTTTCCAAATCGGTCAATGGCCTGTCAGCCTTCAACGGATATACAAACAAATTTTCTGATCATGAGTGGATTCCGGTTCTGTCTGAAGAATTATTGCAGAATCGTGGCGAATCTATTTTGACGGTAGGTCGGGATCATAAACCGGCCCTCCACGCTACCGTAGCAGCTATGAATGTTGCTTTGGATAACAACGACAACACCGTCCAGTACCTGGATGTGCCTCACATCAATGATCAAAATAATGATGAGGCTTTTGCCAACCTAGTCGAAGATCTTAATAATGGAGATGTCGATACTGTTGTAATTGTTGGCAATAACCCGGCATTTACGGCTCCGGCTGATCTGAAGTTCGAAGATGCCCTTTCAAAGGCCGATCAGGTAATTCATCTTGCCCAATATTATAATGAAACTTCAAAACTGGCCAATTGGCATCTTAACCGGGCTCACTTCTTGGAAGCCTGGGATGACGGTTATTCCTATACGGGCACGCGATCGGTCATCCAGCCCCAAATTGAGCCACTCTTTTCCGGTATCAGCGAAGTTGAATTTTTATATATAATCCTTAATGGCGAACAAGCTAAAGGATATGATCTGGTTCAAGATACGTGGAAAGACTATTATACAACGAATTTCAAAAATCAATGGGAACAGACCCTCAATGACGGCTTAGCCGGAGGAAATAAATTTCCCGTTGCCTCTGTCGGTATTTCCGGAAACTTTAACTCCAAAGCTGGTAACTTTATAAAAGATGCCAGCCCGGCGGGCGAAGGACTGGAACTCGTGATTCGGGCAGATTCAACTATTTTTGACGGCCGGTTTGGCAATAATAGCTGGTTGCAGGAGCTGCCTGAACCCATGACGAAGATTACATGGGATAACGTAGCCCTGATGAGTAAGAAAACAGCCGATAAACTTGGTGTTGAACAAGCCGGTCTTGGTCAGGCGAAGGTAGAACTTGTCAAACTTACGGTTGACGGAACAGAAATTACGCTGCCGGCTTGGGTTCAGCCCGGGCACGCAGATGACAGTATTACCATTACGGTCGGCTATGGTCGTGAAGGGGTAGGACGAGTTGCCAACAAAACAGGCCATGATACTTATCCTGTTCGTACGACTTCGCATATGCATTTTGTCGAGGATATTTCTTTCGAAAAAACAAGCGAAGATTATGTCGTAGCATGTACGCAAGATCATAATACGATGGAAGGCCGTTCGCTATTGCGATATGCCTCGATGGAAAAGTATCGTGAAGATCCCCATTTTGCTACTTATGAGGGAGCTTACGGTTCCGAATTACCGGGAATGGAATTTGCTAAAAAACAAGGCAAGGATCGTCCTGAGTCTATATTTAATCCTATTGACGAAGAAGAATATCCCGATTATCAACCACAATGGGGTATGGCGCTTGATCTTAACGCTTGCATCGGCTGTGGTACTTGTACCATTGCCTGTCAAGCTGAGAATAATATCCCGGTTGTAGGTAAACGTGAAGTTAGTCGTGGTCGTGAAATGCACTGGGTTCGTACCGATCGATATTTTGACGGTGATGTCAACGACCCCAAAGCATTGCACCAGCCTGTTCCTTGTATGCAGTGCGAACTTGCCCCTTGTGAAGAGGTTTGTCCTGTAGCGGCCACCACTCATAGTGAAGATGGAATGAATCAAATGACTTACAACCGTTGTATCGGCACACGCTATTGTATGAACAACTGCCCATACAAAGTACGCAGGTTTAATTTCTTCAATTTTTCTCAAGAATTTTTAACCAGTGGCGATGATCCGGAAATTGTTCAAATGGCAATGAATCCGGAAGTTACCATACGTTTCCGTGGTGTGATGGAGAAATGCACTTATTGTGTACAGCGTGTTAACCGTGCTAAGATTTATACCGACATCAAGACCAACGGTAAAACACAAAAACCGGCTGATGGAACGGTTCAGACAGCTTGTCAACAGGCTTGTCCGGCTGATGCTATCTTCTTTGGCGATCTCACCGATCCCGAAAGCAAAGTCGTTCAGGTTAAGAAAAACAATCGCAGCTATATACTGCTTGAAGAGCTGGATACACGTCCGAGGACGTCTTATCTGGCTCAACTTCGTAACCCTAATCCCCAATTGGCCTAATTTCAACGAATTTTACAATGAGTACAACATATCAATACGTACCCAAGCCTAAAATTGTAAAAGGTGATCATACGTTTGGGAGTATTACAGAACTTATTACCAGAACTCCCTTATCTCCTACTCCAAAATTATGGTATTTGGCATTTGGATGTGCCAATCTCCTTCTCATCACCCTTTTGGGAGCTGTAAGCTATCTCATTTGGGAAGGCTTGGGAATCTGGGGGATTAACAATCCGGCCGGATGGGGTTGGGCTATTATCAACTTTGTATGGTGGGTTGGTATTGGTCACGCGGGAACTTTGATTTCTGCTATTCTCTACCTGTTTCGACAAGGTTGGCGAACGGCTATTAACCGTTTTGCTGAGGCTATGACTATTTTTGCCGTGATGTGTGCGGGATTGTTCCCGGCCATTCACGTGGGGCGTATCTGGGTGATTTACTGGGTATTTCCTATTCCAAATCAGATGTCGGCTTGGCCTAATTTTAGCAGTCCCCTTCTTTGGGATGTGTTTGCGGTTAGTACTTATTTCACTGTATCGGTCATCTTCTGGTATGTTGGCCTCATTCCTGACTTGGCCACATTGCGCGACAAGGCTAAAACAAAGATTTCCAAGCTTGTTTATGGCACATTTGCCCTCGGCTGGACCGGTAGTTTTCGCGACTGGTGGAATTATGAAAAGGCCTACATGATTCTTGCCGGTCTTGCAACACCTCTGGTTCTCTCAGTACACACCGTGGTATCGTTCGACTTTGCCGTTTCAGTAATTCCTGGATGGCACAGTACCATTTTCCCTCCCTACTTTGTTGCCGGTGCAATCTATTCCGGTTTTGCGATGGTATTATCTTTGATGTTGATTGCCCGCAAAATTTACGGTATGGAAGACATTATGAACATCGACATCATGGAGAAAATGAATCTCGTGATGATGGTTACCGGTAACCTGGTGGCGTTTTCTTACTTGATGGAAGGGTTTATGGCTTGGTACAGTGGCTATATCTACGAATCAGGAATCTTTTGGTTATATGTCGTCGGGCCTTATGCATGGGGTTTTTGGATTTTAATGTTCTGCAATGTGTTGACTCCCCAATTTTTGTGGTTCAGGTCGATACGACGAAATGTTGGTTTAACGTTTTTGATTTCTATTTTTGTAAACATCGGTATGTGGTTTGAGCGATTCATGATTGCTACCGTATCACTTGCGACAGACTTTATGCCCTCATCGTGGGACTATTATTCACCCACTTTCTGGGATATCATCATTTATATTGGAACATTCGGCTTGTTTTTTACGATGTTCCTGCTATTCCTGCGCTTCTTGCCGATGGTTGCCATTTCAGAAGTAAAAGGTGTGCTTCCGCAAGCTGATCCTCATAACTATGATGATGATACACAAAAGTTTATTGAAGCACCTAACGAACCTGTAGTAGTTAAAGAACAAACTGTTTAGTATCTAAATTTATGGAAGCAGAAAATAAAAAAGTTCACGGTGTATTAGCAGAGTTCCAAAATCCGAAGGAACTAATTGATGCTGCTGCCCAGGTTAAGAAATCGGGCTATAAAGATTTCGATACATTTGCCCCCTATCCTATTCACGGAATGGAGAAGGCCATGGGACTTAAAAAATCGCCCTTGGGATGGATTGTTCTTGGAGGCGGACTAACGGGCGGCATAGGAGCATTGACACTGATGATTTGGGTGATGACAACCGCCTGGCCTCTAAACATAAGTGGTAAACCCTTGTTTGATATTCCCATTTATGTGCCAATAACTTTTGAATTGACGGTTTTACTTTCCGCTTTTGCAACACTTTTTGGGTTATTATTTCTTAATGGATTACCCAAACCATACAACCCTATTTTTAATGTTGAACGCTTTGAAAAAGCTTCTGATGACGGTTTTTTCGTCTGTATAGAAGCTTCTGATGATCTCTTCTCAGAAGAAAAAGTCAGCAGTCTGTTCCGTGATAACGGGGCTACTCATATTGAAACAGTTTACGATTCGGAATAAAATCACAAAAAAATCTCTAGTTTTTACAACGACCCGATGAAAGCTACTAAGTACTTATTATTTGCAGCGGCTATTGCATTGCCGGTAGTGTTATCTTCATGCCGTGGCTCAATCTCAAAAAAACCTCCTGTTCATCCCAATATGAATATGGATCAGCAACGCAGATTTGAACCGCAAGAAGAGAATGATTTCTTTGCTGATAAACGTTCACAACGCGAACCTGTTAAAGGAACAATTGCACGGGGACATCTGCGGCATAATAAGCCTTATTATCAGGGAATAAATGACGACAGTAGTTTTGTCAAAGATATTCCTGTTAAGGTGACAAAATCCTTTATGTATCGTGGACAGGATCGCTTTAATATCTATTGCACCCCTTGCCACGGAATTGCAGGGGATGGTAAAGGTATTGTTACCACTGGCAATTTCGGATTTGTCCCTGCTCCCTCCTACCATCAGGATAGGCTGAGAAATGTACCTGACGGTTATATCTTTTCAGTAATTTCGAACGGGATTCGTACAATGCCTTCTTATGCAACTCAGATTCCTGTTAGGGATCGATGGGCAATTGTCTCGTATATAAGAGCCTTACAACACAGTCAAAACGTTACTGAAACAGACATTAAAAAATATGATGTAGATCTTGCTTCGTTGAAGAAACAGTATAAAGACAAACAACAAGCTGAGCAGGCTCGTCAACAAGAAATTTCTGACGCTACCGGCGGCGGAGAAGTATCAGCTGATCGGGGTAAACAAATTGCTTCAGATAATGCTTGTGCAACTTGTCACTCCACAGATGGATCGAAAATGACCGGTCCCACATGGAAAAATCTTTTTGGCAGTAAAGTTACGCTAAGTAACGGTCAAACAGTAACTGCCGACGAGGATTATATAAAGGAATCAATACTGCACTCGCAAGCAAAAATTGTTAAAGGATATCCTGGTGTTATGCCAAACTTCAGCTATCTGAAAGATAGTGAAGTGAATTCTCTTGTTGCATATATCAAATCGTTGAGTAATAAAGGGAATTAAATTAATAAAGACTTAAACGCAGAAACTCGATTCTAATAAATTATGAGCAATCCCAAGATAACAGATTCTCTCAATTTTCCTTCTGATCTAAAGGTTACACGATCGCTTTTTGGTTTGGGTATCGTGGCTCTCTTAATCAGTGGTGTTGGTTATTTTCTGCAAGAGCAGCAATTTTTCTTCTCTTATTTACTAAGTTTCGCATTCTTTTCGAGCATAGCATTAGGTAGCTTGTTTTTTGTTCTGTTACAACTACTCACTCGATCGGAATGGAGTGTAGTTATACGCCGAATTCCCGAAACTATCTCATCAAACATTTGGATATGGGGATTATTTATCATCCCTATATTACTTGGGGTCCATTCGCTCTTTACTTGGACAAATGCGGGTAAACTCGCCAGCGATCCGGTGTTGCAACATAAATCATACTATTTAAATATTCCGTTCTATGTTATCCGGCAATTTATCTATTTTGGAATCTGGGGATTCATAGGCTACTTCATGTATAGCAATTCAGTTAAAATGGATAAAACCGGGGATCATGGACTCAAAGTCTTTATGCGCAGAACCAGTGGTCCTGCGGTCTTTTTCTTTGCCATTACCATAGCCTTTGCGGCATTCGATTGGCTGATGTCACTTGACTATCACTGGTATTCAACGATCTTTGGCGTGTATTACTTTGCTATGAGCTTCCAGGGATTGTTTGCGACCCTGATACTCATTGTAATGTTTCTCTGGAAAAAAGGATTGTTAACAAATACCATTAAAAAAGGACATATTTTCGATCTTGGTATTCAGCTATTTGGATTCACCATTTTCTATGCATATATCGCTTTTTGCCAGTTTCTGCTCATTTATTATGGTAACCTGCCGGAAGAAACATCATGGTTTTTGGAACGACTTACCGGGGGATATCAATATTTGGCATATTTCTTTTTGTTTGGCCGCTTTGTAATTCCATTTTGTGTACTGCTCGGTAAACGAGCAAAGTCAAACTACAAGGTGGTAATAAGTATGGCTATTCTAATTTTGGTTTCTCACTTGGTTGAACTGTACTGGATTGTAATGCCCGCCCTTTACAGCAATGGGTTCCATTTTGACTGGATGACTATTACAAGCTTTCTTGGATTAGGAGGAATCTTTTTTGGGCTATTCTTCCGTCGTTTTAAAACAAATAAAATGGTGCCAATTAATGATCCATTGTTGGCAGAATCACTGAATAAATAATTATAAGATAATACGTTGAACGCAGTCAGGGTCTGCCCGCTGCGAACATAACTTCAAATTTCATGGCAAGCGAAGAGAAAAACTATACTCCCGAGTTTAAAAAAGAAGTTGCTCAAAAGGCACTAGATCAATCCAAAAAAAATCTGGATGAGCTTTCTGAGGAGTATGACGTACCGGTCTCTGTAATTCTTATGTGGGCTACAGAAGTTGAAAAAGGAGGAATAGCTGTATTTGAAGAGCCAGAAGAAATTGAACATCCCGAAGAAGAACAGGAAGAATTTGACGTTGTAATATCCGACGATAATGTAGCCGACTCTATGAGGGTTGGCGTCATGCTGGACAAACTGAATTATAAGAGATTGGTTTTTTGGAGTGTTTTAGGTGTAATTATATTTGTAGTTTTTGTACGAGCATTGATCGCAATGTTTGAGTACAATGAGCGAACAATGCAAGAACAAGTTTCTTCTAAAAGTGAATTTCACCACATAACGCAACTGAAGCAGCAAGCCAGAGATAAGATAAATAGCTTTGGGGTGGTAAATCTTGATAAAGGTATTTATCGAATTCCTATCGACAGCGCTATTAACGAGCTAGCTGCCGATCAAAATCAATAGCTTATAATTGTTTTAAACATGATTACATAATAGTTGAGGGAAATAGATTTGAATTATTGAACTTCTGATTATTTCCCACTCATAAATAGTATAGGCAGACACGATTTTTTTAATGGAGTAGGCACTGTTACGGGAAATATCTGTTAATTCCCTTAAGCTTGTATATTTGCTTATAAACAGTTAGTCCTGCTTTCTAATATTTGACTTTTTTTATAAAACATTGATTTGGTTAAATCTTGAGACATTCTTATTGGGTTCAATTGATTTCTCTACTACAAAAGAGATACTGTACGATTTTAAAAGTGAAAATTTAACTGCCAATAATGAAGGAATTTTTCCTTTCTTGAATGTATCAACGTTGTTTATTTCAATATTTAGAATGAATTTTTTCTCCGTACCCTTTGGGTTACAAAATCGAAAAAAATTTTTACACTATTATTTCAGTTGTAAGGGTTATGAAGCCTCATTCATACAGCTATATGGGCGAAAACAACTGAAATAGTACAATTGGGATTATTATTCCCGGTTGATTCACAGATGCGATACCGATACAAATAATGACAAGCAAATAGATAACAAGAATGAACGAACTTAGTAAGTTATTTCTCCCTCCGGAAGGATCTACTCTGGCTCACCAAACCGATACTTTGTTCTGGTTTGTCCATATAAGTGGTTTAATACTCACCGTAGGGCTCATCGTAGTAATTGTTTACTTCGTAATTAAATACCACCGTAAGTCGGAGGATGAAGTTACGCCCTTAATTACTCATAATAATACATTAGAAATCACGTGGTCTGTAATACCGCTTATTTTTGTACTCATCGTTTTTGGCTGGGGATATAAGGTATATATGGAGCAACAAACAGTGCCTGATGATGCTTATGAGGTGAATGTTACCGCTCAACAGTGGGCTTGGGGATTCGATTATGATAATGGAGCACATTCTATGAAAGAGCTTCATGTTCCAGCTGGACGCCCGGTTAAACTTGTCATGACCTCCAAAGATGTAATTCATTCTTTTTATGTTCCCGCTTTTCGACTAAAGCAAGATGTACTGCCAAATCGTTATACAGAGATATGGTTTAATGCTCCAAAGCCCGGACGTTATCAAATTTTTTGTGCAGAATACTGCGGTACCGGTCATTCACAAATGTTGGGTACGGTAGTTGTTCAAAAGCCACAAAAATTTCAAACATGGCTGGCCAAAAATAAAGGTGGGGCAGCAGCAAGTAACCTGCCACCGGCCAAATTGGGAAAACAAATTTATGAACAATATGCTTGTTCTACCTGTCATTCTACGGATGGCAGCAAGAAGACAGGCCCAACCTGGAAGGGTTTATTTGGTTCTAAAGTACAACTGTCTAATGGTAAAACTGTAACTGCGGATGAAGATTATATTCGTGAATCCATTGAAAAACCACATGCAAAAATTGTGAAAGGTTTTCAACCGGTGATGCCTTCTTTCCAGGGGCAATTTAGTGACGACCAAATTAATGGCATTATTGCATACATTAAAACTTTGAAATAATCATGGAAACAGCAGAAAAGACTTCTAATCTAAAGAAAATTCAGGTTCAACGTTATAAACCGGAAGAAGATCCCAAAGACCACTATCTGAACGCCATGAAAGGTATATGGTCGTGGCTAACCACGCTGGATCATAAAAGGATTGGGGTTCTTTATCTTTGTTCTATCACCTTTTTCTTTTTTGTAGGTGGGCTTATGGCGCTGATGATTCGAACGGAGCTTTGGACCCCTACTGCGACTTTTATACAGGCTCATACTTATAATGAGCTCTTTACACTGCACGGTTCCATAATGATTTTCTTATTCCTCGTGCCTTCTGTACCTGCAGCTTTGGGTAACTTTATCCTACCTGTTCAGTTAGGTGCAAAAGACGTGGCTTTCCCCAGGCTTAACCTGCTTAGTTATTATCTTTATATAACAGGAGCCGCAATAGTAATATGTGCTATTTTAAGCGGCGGTGTTGATACTGGATGGACATTTTATACCCCCTATTCCATTCAAACCTCTACTGCTGTTACAATCATGACCTTTGGCGTTTTTGTTATTGGCTTTTCTTCTATTCTTACGGGTGTCAATTTTATTACGACCATCCATAAGATGAGAGCTCCGGGAATGACGTGGGGCAAAATTTCGCTTTTTTCATGGAGCCTTTATGCAACAAGTATTATGCAGATTTTAGCGACTCCTGTATTAGCCATCACGCTCGCATTGGTCGCGATGGAGCGCATTATGGGTGTGGGTATCTTTGATCCCTCTTTAGGCGGAGATCCTGTGCTCTATCAGCATATGTTCTGGTTCTATAGTCACCCTGCTGTTTATATTATGATTGTACCTGGCTTTGGTGTAGTATCTGAGGTAATCACCACCTTTTCTAAAAAACATATTTTTGGATACTGGGCAATTGCGCTTTCTTCGTTGTCTATTGCTTTTATTAGTTTTCTCGTCTGGGGGCACCACATGTTTGTATCAGGACAGTCTGCAATGGCTTCTATGGTATTCTCATTCCTGACCTTCATGGTCGGTATTCCAACGGGCATTAAAATGTTCAACTGGGCAGCTACACTTTATAAAGGTTCTATAAAACTAGAATCGCCCCTTTTGTATATTTTTGGATTCTTTTTCCTCTTTCTGGTAGGTGGTATCACGGGAATAGTGCTGTCTACTGTGGCATTAGATGTCCACTTGCATGACACTTATTATGTAGTAGCCCATTTTCACTTTGTTATGGTAGGTGGAATGGTAATGGCATTTCTGGCAGGATTACACTACTGGTGGCCTAAAATCACGGGTAAGATGTACAATGAAAAACTTGCGAGATTCACCTGTGGTTTAATCTTTATTGGCTTTAATGTCACTTTTTTACCTCAATTTGTGATGGGTGCTCAAGGCATGCCGCGACGTTATTTTAATTACATCGAACAGTTCCAGCCTTTCCATCAAGTTTCAACTGTGGGTGCTTATATGCTGGGACTTGGATTCTTTATCGTCTTCGTTTACTTGGTTAAATCAATATTTACAGGAGAAAAAGCGCCTGCCAATCCATGGGGTAGCCGTGGTTTGGAATTTCAGGTACCTTCGCCCGTACCGGCTCATAATTTTGAGCATATACCCGTGATTGTCCATGGCCCCTATGACTACCACAAGCCAATGGATGAATTTCAGCTTGGTATAGCAGGGTCGGGAAATGGACATGGAAATACTGTGGATGCCACGCTAAAAACAAATGGTAAAGAAATCAAAGCTGAATAATTTAGTATTAACCTATAAAATAGTAGAAACCGATCATGGCTAATCATTCAACAGCCACATCTCATGCTGATTTTGTACAGCATCACTTTGTTGATGCCGAGCAACAATTTGATTCGGCGAAAATGGGAATGTGGATATTTCTGGTAACTGAGATCTTATTTTTTGGTGGTCTATTTGCTACCTATACCGTCTTCAGGGTAATGCATCCCGACCTTTTTGCCGAAGCTTCTAAAGAACTTGATGTATTATGGGGCACTGTAAATACACTGGTTCTTATTGGTAGTAGTTTAACTGTTGCTATGGCTATTAAATCGGCGCAATTAAATCAAACTAGAAATGTTGCTATAAATCTTTGTATTACGATAGTGCTGGCTTTCATCTTTTTGATGATTAAGTATTTTAATTGGATGCATCACTTCAGCCTGGGCATTTATCCCGGAACAGCTTATTCGTTTACCGGAATCGATAATCCGCATGCGAGTATATTCTTTAGTCTCTATTACCTTATGACTGGCCTCCATGGTATTCACGTAATTGTCGGCATTGGAATCATGACTTGGCTACTTGTAAAAACATTGAAGGGAGAATTTAATAGTGAGTATTATACTCCTCTCGAAATCGGGGGACTTTATTGGCACTTAGTAGATATTATCTGGATTTTCCTCTATCCCCTGTTCTACCTCATTCATTGATAACTTCAAAATTTTTCTTCTCATGAGTTCTTCGACACATCACATAACTTCTGATAAAATATTGTTAGCTGTAGCAGGGTCCTTATTCCTTCTGACACTGCTTACAGCCGGTGTTCATTTTCTTGAGCTCCCACAACCTTGGTCTATTATTGCTGCTATGACCATTGCTGTAATGAAGGGAAGTTTGGTTGCCATGTTTTTTATGGGATTATATTGGGATAAACGATTCAACTCTATGCTGCTAATTGCATCCCTTGCTTTCTTTGGTCTTTTAGTAGGATATAGTTTACTTGACACCTTATTTCGTCGCATCGTCATCCCGGGATTTTAGGCCTGATACCTTGTTTTATATAGTATCTAAAACGAAAGCCGATCATTTATGATCGGCTTTTTTTATTTAAAGCATCAAAATACGACACATCGCTGATAAGCCACATCCTTAGATAAATTCGTACGGAAATATCGACAACCAAAATAGGAAAGCTTTATCATTTAGCTTTTAGTCATACTATTACAAACTTGGCAACTCATCATTAGAATGCATCACTAGCAGAAACATCAAGAACTCAAAAGCTATTAAAAAAGCGACGCCTGTCAAATGAATAACTTGATATGTAGGGGGAATTCCAAGATAATAAATTCCAATTCCTGTTAATATCTGCAATAAAATGAGCCCGAATATTGTGGTTCCGATTTTTTGGATAGTTTTAGACTTGCTCTTCCAGCTGGAGAAATAAAAAACTAAGCCTCCCGATAAAAAAACGGTCCATGCAAAACTGCGATGAATTTTCCCAATAAGATCAATATGGGAAATCCAGGTTTCTCTGGGTGGAGAATGCATCATATTTTCGATAGCATCAATAGCTTCTCTAACTTGTGTGCCTAAAATTAACTGGCCAAACGTAAACACTATCAACAATATAATTGCACCAAGCAGGTACCGACTCTCTTGCTTAGAAATATTAATCGTTATTAGCTCTTCAGAAGCTTTAAAAACGGCATAAATCAAAGTAACCATAATTAACATAGCCAAAAACATATGGATGGTGATTAGCCACGCATTCAGTCCAGTCTCAACAACACGCCCACCAAGCCATCCCTGAATTATGACCATGACAAAAGCTGTAGCTGAGCTATATAAAACACTGGGTTTGCTCTTTCTATATCGAAAAGATAAAATGCATGTTGCCGTGATTAAGAGTCCAATACTAACGCCAATTAAACGATTAATATACTCCGTCCAAGTCTTAAAAACATTAAATTGGGTAGTATCATAGCCAGCAGGCAATTGAGCAGAAGTGGTGGGGGGAATCCAATGACCAAAACAAGTCGGCCAGTCAGGGCATCCTAGTCCCGATCCCGAAGCCCGAACCAAGCCCCCTATAAAGATAAGAAATATAGTTGCTCCAACGGTTGTTAGCGCTACTTTCTGATAAGTGTTCAACTTCATGATTCAACAATAGTATCTATGTTTCAAAGAGCTTGCCAAGAACACATTTTGATCAACCACTATGTTATCACAAGTGTCCGAGATTGCTTGTAAGCCTTGGTTTTAAAGCCCTATTTCTGAGTTTTCATATAATTTGGAAAATTACCTCTCATATTAAAAAAACCTCTTTTGTTATGCTTTTGGGGTAACAATTTTCAATATAAATCAGTAAATTTACCGTCATCTAGAATTTACAACTCGGCATGAAGTTAAGCACAGAATTTACCCTTTCAAAGTTTTTCAATACCGAAAAAATCACGGCTTATTATGAGCTTACCAAGCCCGGTATTACTTTCACCGTACTAGCAAGTATGATGATTGGTTTCATATTAGGTTCCGGTAGCCAGATCAACTATTTGATGATGCTTCATGCCATTATAGGCACTTGGTTAATCGCTTCGGGAACAGCTGCACACAACCAGTTTTTAGAATGGCGGCTGGATGGTAAAATGAAACGAACCCGCAGACGGCCGGTCCCTTCAAGTAAAATTACCCCCAAGGCAAGTGTCTTCTTCTCGTTGGGCCTAATACTGGCAGGCCTCATTTATCTGATGACTTTTGTAAACTATATTGCTGGTTTGGTATCTCTATTAACGACTCTGATTTACCTGGGGGTTTATACTCCTATGAAACGTATTTCCGCAGTTAACGTTTTTATTGGGGCTATCCCTGGCGCTCTGCCTCCTATCGGAGGATGGGCTGCGGCAACGGGACACCTCGGTAGTATTGGGATGTGGCTGCTATTTGGCATTGTATTCCTGTGGCAGGTTCCCCATGTCTTAGCTATTGCCTGGTTATGCGATGATGATTATTCAAAAGCGGGCTTCCGAATGCTACCCAAAAACGACACAAACGGACATAAAGTCACAGCTCTCATCTTATCTTGCCTGATAGCTTTAATTCCTGTCAGCTATAGTCTGTATTATATCGGATTAAATAGCTGGATTTACCTTATGGGCGCGTTAATCAGCGGACTAATCTTTCTTTATTATGGCCTCGTTTTCGCCAGGGATCGCGATAAAGAGGCAGCAAAAAAATTAATGTTTGCCTCTTTTGCATATCTTCCTACTATCTGGGTATTTGTAATTATTGATTTATTACTTACCTGATTCTGCTCTCATAGCATGAATAAAATAGATTAATATCCCTTTAATAGACCCTTAACACCTTTCAAGCAATAGCGGAAGAGTATACTGCGCAAGTGACTACGGTGTTTAATTCAAAATCTGCATTTTTTTTGGATAATACTATAAAAATCAGAAACTTACTTGAAATGGGGATTCTATACTATGAAACGGTTCGCCAAATTAATACTAATCTTTTTGATTTTTGCTTTTATAGCCGCATTTCATCAAGCGAAAGCACAATATAAAATTGTAAAAACGTGCTATGGAACTCAAAACTCAAATACATACATCGCTTTAAAAGCGGACCATGATTACTATGTGTTAAAAGTCTTTGGCTTTATACCTTCTAACTCGAAGGTGTATTCCGTTTGGGCTTTTAGGGGCGGCGGTTACGGTCAGTTATACTACGCAAATGCCGGAATTCGTTATCAAGTTGATGTTTATATGTACAGTTCTTTTGAACTAAAATATCCGCCGGGGGAGTTTGGTGCAGTAATGGCTTGCAGGGATGTTGCCCAAAGAGACTAATTTTTCGCTTGGGAATTGATCATCTGTTGGATCAACTTACAATGAAATATCTTCTAAATAAGAGGTTAATTATTTAATCTGGTAAATTAGTATATTTCAAGATCTTATTAGATTAAAGAGATTATGACTTACCGATATTTCATCTTGGCTGCTGTACTTGTTTTTTCACTAACTGCATGCCACCTTAACTTGAATAACCATAATGGTGGAAATGGTGGTACCGAACCTGATACAACTATCTTCCAAAACGCCACTTCCTCTAATCTTCCAGCTGGATTATCAAATAATACAGTTACAGCCAAGGCCGCTGATTTAGACAGTGACGGAGACTTGGATCTTGCACTTGCCATTGAATATCAGCCAAATAAAATACTCATCAACAATGGTAATGGAAGTTTTTCGGATGAGTCTGCCTCCCGTTTACCTGTTCAAAAATATGATACCCGTGATTTAACGATTGGAGATTTCGATGGTGACGGTGCCCAAGATCTGTTTTTTGCCAACAACAAAAATCAAAACAGTGAGCTCTATATCAATCAGGGAAAAGGAACTTTTACCGATTTTTCTCAACGCATTCCCGTCACTGGTAATTTTACTTCTTGTACAAGCTGGGACATTGACGGGGACCATAACACCGATATCATGATTGGTATCAACGGGCAAAATTTGATCTTGATAAATAATGGTAATGTTTTTTTCACAAATGAAACAACAGATCGGTTGCCCCGACAACTTGATAATACAAACGATATCACATTTGGGGATATCACCGGGGAGGGGCTGAAAGACATCATCGTAGCCAATTCAGACGCCAATCGAGCTTATTTAAATATTGGTTCTGGTTACTTTAAGGATGAAACCGCCAATCGCATCCCTTTTATCCAGAAAATAGAAGAAACCAGAGATATAAATTTGGCTGACATTGATGGAGATGGAGATTTGGATCTTTACTTTGGCAACTCTGGATTTCAGTCAGGTAGCAATGCCCAGGATCGAATTCTTATAAATGATGGTTCAGGATTTTTTTCTGATGAAACCGCCGATCGGCTTCCAAATTTATCGACCGATACTTTTGATGCAGATTTTGGTGATCTTGATGGAGATGGGGATCTGGATCTCGTTGTCGGTAATTATAATGGGGGAATTCAGATACTTCTAAATAATGGAAGTGGCTTTTTTTCCGACCATACCACTCAGTGGATCCCCAAGAATTTTTATCCCCAAGTAAATGATTTGGAAATGGCCGATTATAATGGCGACGGCCTTTTGGACCTTTATATTGCCGTACATGATGGTGCCGATCAGTTACTCATTCAAAAGGAATAAGTAAACTTGATACTTAACTATATTTAACTCTGTTAATCTATACGGCGCTACTTAATTTTTGCGTACCAATCCCTCAATCTTACTTCGATATCATCACTTTTAGTATCCACTAGTTTTTTAAACTTATGGATATCCTGTCCCCGATAATGATAAGGATAAACGATCTTAGGTTTGAAGTCCAATACAGCATCCGCCGCTTGATTTACATCCATTGTATAAGGGAGATTCATGCAAACAAAAGCTACATCGATATTTTTAAGTGCTCGCATCTCCGGAATATCCTCTGTATCCCCAGAAATATAAATTCGCTTACCTCCGAGTGTCAATACATAGCCATTGCCCCATCCCTTTGGATGATAAGAATCCGGACTTTGCGGCAAGTTATACATTGGTATGGCCTTTACCGGAAATCCCACCTGATCAATAGTATCCCCATTCTTCATTATCACCAGCTGGTCTTTGAATGCTGCAGGCATCTGATCGGCCACTGATTTTGGAACAACCATGGGGACCCCATCCGTTTGCAACTCTTTTAGTGTCTTAATATCAAAATGATCACCATGTGCGTGCGTAATGAAAATAACATCCGGCTCACCAATCCCTTTGAAAGCCTTGGCTCCCTGAGTAGGATCAACATAGATATTCTTTCCATCCCAGTTCAGTACTAAAGTAGCATGATGGATAGGATGGATGATCAACGATCCATTATTCGTTTTTAACGTATCTGGTTTAGGTAACTGAGCCATAGCAACACCAGTATATAAACATAAGAAAAGAAATAAAGTGAGCAATCGCTTCATAACAAAATGGTCTAATTGTCCAATTTTAGTTTAATCTCCATATTCTTGAGCTTAAAATAAAATATCCTTTACCAGAATAAATAATCTAACTGAAAATTCAGGCCTAATATATCGGAGGATACTTCTTTGGATTGGCTTCGCTCATGAGCGCATACACAGTCTCAAAAATATCCTCCTCGTTGGGCTTGGAGAAATAATCTCCATCAGAACCATAAGCCGATCGGTGCTCTTTGGCTGTTAGACATTGGGGTTCGGAATCAAGGTAAAAATATCCTTTTTGCTCCTGAATCACTTTATTCATCATGAACGCTGATGCTCCTCCGGGGACGTCCTCATCTATAAAGACAATTCGGTTGGTCTTCTTTAGGGATTCTACAATCTTATGATTCCGGTCGAACGGTAACAATGTCCGTGCATCGATAAGCTCAGCTGAAATATTTACCTCTTCGAACTGTGGCAGTACTGATTCACAAATATTACAGGTTGACCCGTATGATACGATTGTGATATCTGTTCCCTCAGATACAATTTTAGGAATCCCTAGTGGGACAGTAAATTCTCCCAGATTACAAGGCAAATCTTCTTTCAAACGATAAGCATTTAGTGGCTCAATAATCAAAGCGGGATCATCTCCCCGAAGTAACGTATTATACATACCAGCGGCATCTGTCAAATTTCGTGGTACACACACATGAATGCCCCGAATACCATTAATAATCATCCCCATTGGCGATCCAGTGTGCCAAATTCCTTCCAACCGGTGTCCACGTGTTCGTACAATAAGCGGAGCCTTTTGACCACCCATGCTACGATATCTTATCGTGGCGAGATCATCGCTTAGTCCCTGAAAACAGTATAGAAGATAATCGAGATATTGTATTTCAGCGATGGGGCGCAAACCTCTAAGCGCCATTCCGATTCCCTGTCCAAGAATGGTAGCCTCGCGAATTCCGGTATCGCTCACTCGCAGTTTCCCATACTTTTGCTGCATATCTTCCAAGCCCTTATTCACATCTCCAAGCTTGCCGGTATCTTCGCCAAAAACTAACATTTCAGGAAATAATTTAAAAAGTTTCTCAAAGTTATCGCGCAAAACAACTCGCCCATCCACACTCTCCGGATTATCAGGATATTCGGGCTTCACCTCTTCGATATGCAATGGAGAATACTTATCTTCGCTGTACAAATTACTATCGTAACGCCAAGCATTCGCTTCTCCGATTTTTTGTAACCAATTTTGAAGCTTTTTCTTTGAATCACTATTCTCATCCCTTACCACCCTCAAAGCCCTGCGTGCTGCAGAAACGCTGTATTTACGAAGGGGAACCAATGGTGCTTCCATCTCCTTTTTGATCTCTTGCAACGCCTCACTGCTAGCACTTTCAGCCATCAACTCATCAATAAGCCCCGTCACGGTATTTAACTCATCCCTCAGCTCCGAAGTAAATGCACTCCATGCTGCCTTTTGGGCTTCTTTAACCTCGAATTTTGTTTTATTCTCAATTTCAGCTAGCTCTTCCTGAGTAGCAATACCTTCATCAAGAATCCAGTTTCTGGTCTTATTGATACAACAATATTCTTCCTCCCATTGCAAACGTGCTTCAGATTTATATCGCTCATGTGAACCTGAAGTCGAATGCCCCTGTGGCTGCGTTACTTCCTGAACATGAATCAATACCGGGATGTGTTGTTCCCGCGCCAGAGCTTCAGCCTTTTCGTATGTTTCTAATAAAGCAGGATAATCCCAAGCTTTCACAGTTAGAATTTCCAACCCATTCTTATCTTCGGTCCGTTGGAGGCCAGCTAATGCTTCAGAAATACTTTCTTTTGTTGTCTGATATTTTCTGGGCACTGATATGCCGTACCCATCATCCCAAACGGAGAGTATCATAGGAACTTGCAATACACCTGCTGCATTAACTGTTTCCCAGAAAATTCCCTCCGAAGTGCTTGCATCCCCGATTGTACCCCAACCTATTTCATTTCCCTCATCCGAAAACTTTTGGAACTCTTCCTTTTCTAATAATGATTCATAATTTCGATAAATTTTGGAAGCCTGGGCCAAGCCCAGCAGTCTCGACATCTGTCCCGCCGTAGGTGAAATATCAGGAGAAGTATTTTTAATCTTTGTCAAGTCTTTCCAGTTGCCGTCTTCGTCCAGACTTCGTGTACTAAAGTGTGCATTCATCTGTCGTCCACCCGAATGAGGCTCAATATCAAGATTGGCGTGTGCATAAAGTTGAGCAAAAAACTGTTGTACCGTAACTTGCCCAATAGCCATCATAAAAGTCTGATCACGATAATAACCGGAACGAAAATCTCCCTCCTTAAAATATTTAGCCATAGCAATTTGTGGCATCTCCTTACCATCGCCAAAAATTCCAAATTTAGCTTTACCGGTAAGCGTTTCTTTACGCCCCAAATATGATGCTTCCCGGCTTTTTACTGCCAATCTATAATCATCCAGGATCTCTTGTTTCTGCTTTTTAGTATATGACCCGTTAGACGATACCTTAGATTTTTTTGATGAACTTTTTTCCTGAGTCTTGGTACTTGCCATAATATCAATTTATTCTGGTTAACTTTATCCAGCAGAAAATATTGTTAATCCAAGATAGTGCCGGAAAATCAAGAATCCTGATTACGGATTAACAAGCTCCAACTTTTGTCTCATTATTCCATAAAACCACCTTTTGTCATTTTGATAGGTTCAAGTGCCTGATCCAGCTGTTCATCACTGAGGTCTGTCATCTCACGAGCCACTTCTTTAACGGGACGTCCTTCTTTAAACGCTTTTTTAGCTATTTTGGAGGCGTTATCATAACCGATAAGGGGATTCAATGCAGTCACCAGGACAGGATTTCGGCCCACCATATCAGCAATACGTTTTTTATTTACTGATAATCGTGAAACTGATTTATCCGCAAGGTTTCGGGCTGCATTACCCAAGATATTAATCGACTCCAATAAATTATGAGCTACAACTGGTAACATTACATTTAACTCAAAATTGCCTGACTGACCAGCAACAGTGATGGCTGAATCATTACCAATAACCTGTGTACAAACCATTACGAGGGATTCTTCAATAACGGGATTGATTTTGCCAGGCATTATTGAAGATCCAGGTTGCAGAGCCTCCAGTTTTATTTCTCCAATTCCACTATTAGGTCCGGAATTCATCCAACGTAAATCATTACCAATTTTCATCAGACCAACGGCGATTGTCTTAAGCTGGCTACTCAACTCGACCGGCGTATCAACCGTTGCCTGGGCCTCAAAATGGTTTTTGGCTTCCGTAAACCTAATATCTGTTGCTTCTGATAATGCTTCTGCCATTCTCTTGCCGAACTCAGGATTGGTATTGAGCCCTGTACCCACGGCAGTACCTCCCTGGGGCAATTGCGTGACTCTTTCAAGTGTGGATTCCAGTCGCTCAACCGCTAATTCAAGCTGACGCGCATAACCATCAAATTCTTGCTTAATGGTCACGGGCATTGCATCCATAAGATGCGTACGTCCGGTTTTAACCACATCAGCGAATTCTTCCCCTTTCTTTTCAAATGTTTCCTGCAAATGTTTAAACGCTGGAATCAAATTTTTTGTAACCGCTAATGTAGCCGCAAGCCGGATGGTTGTAGGAATAACATCATTTGAACTTTGCCCATAATTCACATGATCATTGGGATGAATCTTTGTTTCTACATCATCAGCTTTTAATTCATTAGCACGTTTGGCAATAATCTCATTAGCATTCATATTTGTAGAAGTTCCGGAACCCGTCTGAAAGATATCAATAGCAAAATCATCGTCAAATTTTCCCGAAATAACTTCTTCTGCCGCTGCCTGTATAGCTTTTGAAATACTGGAATTGATTTCCCCAAGCTCTTCATTAACATTCGCAGCATTCTTTTTTATCATGCCCAGGGCTTCAATAAAACCCCGACTGAAACGGATTCCACTGACTGGAAAATTATCGACTGCACGTTGGGTTTGTGCCCCATAATAGGCATCTTTAGGTACCTTAACTTCTCCCATTGAATCTGTCTCAACACGATATTCACTCATAATAATACGTAATAATTTTATTCAAAAATTTCTTTTACATCAATATCATTATAACCTTGACGGTTGTTTAAAGGTAGGAAATTTTCGGCAAATTTCTGAGCAAGAAAGGCAACTTAAAACGACTACAAACACAAGCAGGACAGAAAGATAAAAAACCTATCAGATTTAAAAATTCGTGGATCTATCCTTAAAAAAATAAGATGCCTCAAGTGGATTACAAACAGTAATGGATTTACGATTTAAACATTCACTTTGAAGAGCTATTCCGACATTTCAGAGTTTGGTACTATCCATTTATAGGAAAAAGTAATTTTCTTTATTTTACCAGTTTACCATAACCCGCAATCAAATTTGGGAAACCGCTTCTCAGCAATAAATTTAGCTTGCCACACTTTTTGAAGTAGTGTCTTTATGAGATTCTCCCCTCTAATGAAGTGAATAATGTAGCAACCCTTTTATACCAATAATTATTAAAAAAGGATATAGACTTAACGTAGCCTAAAGCAAAAATTTGCTAAAAAAGTACTTCTAAAGATCCTTCCCGTACATACGGTATGTTTTTTCGATATGCGCCCCAATCCGTTCGGCCACTCGGATCATACTTTTATTGGACTCCAGAACCCAACCCAATTCTGAAGATTTATATCCGACTTCAAGACCATTGGTAATGGCTTCTTTATGAAGCAAAGCATCAATACCTCTGCCCTGATACTCGGGTAATACCCCCATCAAGGCGGTTCGGATGCGATCAATTTTCCGCTGGTACCAAAGTAATTTAAAGATACCCGTGGGGAATAAGGTACCATCCATGCGCCTTAGCACCTGATTCAAATCAGGGAGAGCAATAGAAAAGGCCACTGGTTCCCCATCTACTTCGGCGATATGAGCAATTTTCGGATCAAGGATCATTTTAAGATCGGCAGCCAAATCTTCAAGTTCTTTCTTAGTTAGTGGAATAAACCCCCAATTACTTGACCATGCTTTATTGAATATATGACGAACGATCTCAACTTCTTCATCAATTTTCTTGAGATCAACTTCACGAATCCTGAGTTTTGGCATACGTCGACGAACAATTTCTTCCGCACGATACATACGATCTAAATTCACCGTACCCTGTGTTACACGAAAAGCATACAAATCCATCTGTTTTTTCAGGCCGGTCCCTTTTAAAAGATCATCATAATAAGGCTTGTGATAGGGCATCATGATACTGGGATCATATTCAAAACCGTCTACCAAGATGCCTACTTCATCCATCATACTGGGATTTGAGGGACCCAATACATCGGTATGTCCACGTTCTCTCAACCAATCTTCAGCAACTTTTACCAACAAATTGGCTACCGATTGATCATTGATAGACTCAAAAAATCCAAAAAATCCTGTTTTATTGCCATGATGCTCATTATAACGACGATCCTGTATAGCAGCAATACGTCCACAAATTTTATCATCCTGTTCAGCCAAAAAAAGTGCGATTTCACCATTTTCATAGAACGGATTATCACTCTCATCGATAAGCTTTTTTTGCTCCATTTTTAAAGGTGCAATCCAATGCTCATCATTAGCATAGTGCTGATAAGGAAAATTTATGAAATTCTTTCGCTCTTTTTTAGTCGTTACAAGCGAAATACCGTTGGTTCTTTGTTGCGTTGTTGTCTGCTCCATTTATTCGGTTTCTAGTAAGGAATGACCGTTTTGATCGATAATACCTTGCTCAATGCCCACTTTTCGAAAAGCTTCCAAAATGCGATCAAGATGCTCATCGGTGTGCGTAGCCATATAGCTGGTTCGTACGAGCGATTGCCCGCGAGGAACACCGGGAGGTACGACAGCATTTACATAGACCCCAGCTTCAAATAATCCTTTCCAAAATTGGAAACAGTCGATCATTTCACCGATAACAACGGGAATTATTGGCGTTTGACTTGTCCACACATTAAAGCCCATGTCACGAAGATTCGTCCGCATATAATCTGAAATTTCTTCAAGACGTTTAAGTCGCCAATGCTCCTCTTTAAGAATTTCAAGTGCTTTCAGTACCGTAGCTACATTGGCCGGAGGCATGGACGCACTAAAAATGTGGGCGGGTGAATTATGTCGAACATACTCAATAACCTCCCTGTCACCTACCAAAAAGCCTCCAAGCGAGGCAAAAGATTTGGAAAAAGTGCCACTGATAAGATCCACGTCTTGCATCATATCAAAAGTGGAAGCAGAACCTCTGCCACCATCCCCAACAACGCCAATAGCATGAGCGTCATCAAGATAGAGACGGGCTCCATATTTTTCTTTCAATTCAACAAGCTCAGGGACTTTGGCAATGGTACCCGACATCGAGAAAACGCCGTCACTAACAATCAGCTTTCCTGCTTCCTCATCGGAGCGTTCCAGCAATTTTTCAAGCTGTTCAATGTCATTATGCTGATAACGCATCACCTTGGCGTTGGAAACCAACGTACCCGTAACGATGCAAGCATGATTATCTTTATCAGAGAAAATGATATCCTGTCGACCGGCAATGGTCTGTATAGAACCTTCATTTGTTTGATATCCCGTACTAAAAAGTACGCAGGCATCCTTACGCATAAAGTCAGCAAGCTCTTCCTCTAATTCGATATGCAGATCCAGAGTACCATTCAAATAACGGGATCCTGTGCATCCGGTACCATAAACTTTTATCACATCTCGAGCCGCCTCAATCACTCTCGGATCGTTTGTCAATCCAAGGTAATTATTTGAGCCGGCCATAATTACTTCTCGACCATCAATTTTAACAGTAGTACCATCAGTGGCCTGGAGAGGCTTAAAATAGGGATAAAGGCCTTGGGCTTTGATTTCTTCGGCTTTTGTAAAGTCGTAAGCCTTGGAAAAAATATCGTTTGTTTTTACGTCAGATTTTGAATCGGCCATTCGTTCTTTTTTTCGGCTTTTGAAGAGTGCTCATCGTTGCAAATATACTTCCATATTAAGCATCAATCAAATAATGAATTAAGTTAATATTATTTCTGATGCTTGACGTTGTATAACGGTTTCAAGATAGTCGAGATATTGTTGTGCTACCTTCTCCCAACTAAATTGTTCTTGCACATAACTACGTGTTTGCTTCGATAAATGTTCCAATTTATTGTAAAGCATTTCATGAACTTTGTCAGCAAACTGATCTGAATCGAGTGTAGGCACCCGGTATCCATTTTCACCCTGGGCTATCACATCCTTGATGCCTTCCAAATCAGCAGCTATAGCTGGCGTTCGTGCCATATTCGCCTCCAGTAAAACAATGCCAAACCCTTCCATATCTCCATCAACCGGAATGTTTGGCATTACAAATAAATCTGATGCTGCGTATGCCCGTTCCAAAATTTCATCAGGCTGTCGGCCCAGCAAAAAAATTCGCTCTTTATAATCAGAATGTTCTGCAGCTGCTTTTATACTTTCGAATTCCGGTCCATCCCCAATAGTTACATAGACAACTTGTTCATCAAGCTTTGGCATCACTTCCCGGATGAACCATTCATGCCCTTTTCGCTTTACCTTACGTCCCACAGTAAGCAGCATAAAATGTCCATCCAGCGGGATATTAAATTGCTTCTGTAACTTTTTTCTCGATTTTTGCTTATCGGGAAAGGAGTTCAGCTTTTTAAAATCAAAGCCATTAGGAAGGGCCACACCTTTTTTCGGCTTCATTCCGCGTTTAATGCATTCTTCACGAGTTGCCTGTGAAACAGAAATTACTCCATCAAGATTTTCAAATACCTTCGGTACAAACCACTGGTAGATTCCAGTCGGTAATGTGACGTCCCGACCATGATTTATTGTAACCATGGGAATATTTACTTTATCCCGGATAAAATAAGCCAGACTTGCAGTAACCATCGAAGAAAATAAGATAATATCCGCCTGATATTCTCTCACTCGGTGAGGTAAACGAAACAGTTCCTTTATCAAAAATTGAAACGTTTGAAAAGCAATCTTTCCTTTTTGATTCACATTAATCGTATCCGTAAAAACAGTTATGCCTTCCCTTTGCTTAAGTTCTCGAATCAATTGCTGACTCACTCTTTGCATCCCGCCCACATTTTTCAGGATTTCTCCTTCAGGGGGATGGGTATGTGAAATATATAATATTCTCACGTAGTTGGATAAGTTAAGCTAAAATTTAAGGGCGGGACGTGGTTCTTCCAGAGCTTCCCGGTAATTTTCGAGCAGTTTACTGTTAACATTTTCCCACGAATAAGCTAATGCTTTTTGACGTGCCGCCTGGCTCATATCATTCCAAAGCGAGTCATCTTCTGTTATTCGTGCTACACATTCTGCAAAAGCAATAGTGTCGCGCGGTGGGGCCAAATAACCATTTACACCGGATTCAACCAATGATCGACTACCAGTGGCATCCGCGACTACACAAGGCAATCCGCTTGACATTGCTTCTAATGTGACATTGCCGAATGTTTCGGTCTCTGATGGAAATAAGAAAACATCGCTGCTTGCATACGCGCGGCTCAGCTCATCACCGGTAATAAAACCGGTAAAATGAGCATCGGGTAACATATGCTCCAACTCTTTCTTGGCGGGACCATCGCCAACAACCATCACCTTTATATTGGAATGATTCTGTTTCAATTTTTTTGTCACATCAACAAATGTTTGAAGATTTTTTTCCCACACTAAACGTGACACAAATGTAACAACCTTGTCAGAATCTTTGAAATCCAAAGAGCGACGCCATTCCATATCCCGAAAGTCCGGACTAAACTGATCCGTATTTACCCCCCGCGCCCAGATTCTGATACCGTCACTAATTCCCTCTTCATTCAGCTCATTCGCCATTGAGGGAGACGGGACATACACATGTTTACATTGGCTATAGAACCAGTTAAGATATTTCCATCCAAGCATTTTCAACATATCTAAATTGTAATACTTCAGATAACTCGTGAAATGTGTATGGTATGATGACACAATTTGTATATTATTCGCCTGAGCCCAACGCATGGCACGAAATCCCAATAAGTCGGGCGTTGCAAGGTGAACCAGAGTAGGATTAAATTCGCGCAACCGATTTTGTGCAGATTCCGGAAACCCTACTGTAACACGATATTCTGGCCTGCCGGGCATTGGGATCGAAGGCACCGAAACAAATTCTCCTTCATGATCGATGGCAGGATTTTCGGAGGTAGGCCCAAAAACAAGAACAGGAATACCTTTATCTTCTAAAAAGGCCACCAACCGATTCAATGTCAGTGAAACTCCATCCTGAATATGATTATAATTCCCAGTAAAAATTGCAACTCGTAGTTCACTCATAAATTTTCCAATACATCCTTGAGATTTGTATCTTTAACGTTTCAAAATTACTCATTGTATAATCGTTTTTAATTAAGCTACCAAATATACAAAATTTGATGAAAGCCTTTGTAACTGGCGGAACAGGTTTTATTGGAAGTCATCTGGTGGATGCACTGATTAAATCAGATGATTATTCTGAAATTCGTTGTCTCATCCGTAATAATGAAAAGTGGCTTAAAGGAAAGCCTTTTACACGCGTTAAAGGAGATCTTGATGATTTGTCAACGTTAAAAAAAGCAGTAAAAGGAGTAGATGTCATTTTCCATTTGGCGGGAAGGGTCAAAGCTCCTACATACCAGGAATTTGAGCACGCCAATGTGGAGGCTACCGAAAATTTACTACGCATTGCGCAAAAAGAGAGTGTAGAAAAGATTGTAGTTCTTTCTTCGCTCGCCGCTGTCGGCCCCACTAAAAACGAGCCCGTAAATGAAGAAATGCCGATGAATCCTGTTAGCTCTTATGGTAAATCAAAAATGCAGATGGAGCAAATGATCCATAAACTGGCAAAGGATTCCGCTTCTATTACGATCCTGCGTCCTCCGGCTGTTTATGGGCCGCGCGAAGATCAAATTTACTCTTTCTTTAAAATGGTGGATAAACATATTTGCCCAATCATCGGTGACGGCCAGCATCCCCGCGTTTCTATGGTTTATGTGGGGGATGTCGTGCAGGGTATTCTTAAAGCTGCCAAACAGAAAAAATCCGGTGTAAGTACTTATTTTATCACGGGCAGCAAAATTTATACCTGGAATCAGATTCGTGGAACTGCTTCCAAGGTATTGGGTAAAAGAACTATCCCTATTTATGTAAAGCCGAAATATGTCAAAAAAATTGCTGGAACGATAGAAAAGGCCGGATCATTTTTGGGGATCTATCCCGTTTTAAACAGGGAAAAAGCAAAAGAATTAATTTTAGAATGGACTTGTACCAGTGAAAAAGCCCAACGGGAGCTCAATTACAATCCCACATATTCGCTGGATGAAGGAATTTCTCGCACGATTCACTGGTATCAAAGACATCATTGGTTATAGTTTATGAAAAGAATCTGGTCAGTATTTACCATCGTTTTTATATGCCTCATCACCATCACAAGGGCTCGTGCACAGTCGCAACCTGAGCTTAAGAAAGATTATTCTTTCGTGATGCAAATTCCCTCTGTTTTGGCGATGGGGAGCTCTCCGGCGCATATCTATGTGCTATCAAATACCGAAGGTATGGTAGTCTTCCGAACTCAGCCCGATACGCTACAATGGCTGTATTCTTCAACCGGTATGGAGCAACGTGGTCATAAAGTAACGGCAGATATTCGCTTCGCTTATTTATTCGGAAACAGCCGACGACTCACAGTGCTCGAACCAACCTCGGTACTGGGCGTGTACTCCTCAACTGTGCTGCCGGGCAAACCGCAGGATGCCAAACGAATTGATAATGATTTATTTGTAGCCTTAGGTAAGAAAGGATTAGGGAAGCTATCTCTCAAAACGCCCGCTTCGGTGGACTCTACGATAGATTTCATTGCCCAGTCCAAGTTAAGCAATGAAAATATTACTGACCTGGAAGATTCTGGGGATCAGCTTTTTGCACTCTCCCAAGATAAGAAATTATTCCAGTTCAATTATAAGGATGGCACCTTAAATCCCACGAAAGAGTTTAACCTCTCAAAAAATATTACCCGTATTTACCTGATTAATAATTCCCTTTTTGGATCGGATAATGATGGCAATATTTATGATATCGACGCCACGGGCAATCTCTCTCGTTTGGGTAGCATTGACGAGCCAGTCAAAAAGATAGAGTCATGGAAAGATTGGTTAATCATCAAAGGTAAATCCAATCGGCTGTGGACATCCTACAAAAACCGCAGTCCCGAACTCTGGAAGAAAGACGGAAGTGCGGGCAACTATTTTACAATAACAAAAGGTATTTTTTGGCTCTGTGAATACAATAAAATTAGTCGAATAGGCACTTCAAATCAGAAACAGGAAGTGACCGCAGGTGAAAGTATCCAAAAACAGAATTTTAATGGGGATTTGTCTCTATCGAAAATTGATAATCAGACGACACCTTATTCCAAACCGGTAATTCTGTCTATCAAATTGAACGGTGACGTGCCAGCCAGCGCAGTGCAATTCAGTTATCAGTCGGCAGATATCAAAAATGCGGAAATTCGCGGCGAAAGTTTTTACTGGCAGCCAACTTCGGATGATATTGGCAATCACCGCGTAAAAATTGTGGCTACAACCAGCAGCGGACAAACCGATAGTACGACTTTTAATATCGAAGTAAAATCTTTTAACGCGCCGCCTCGATTTGCTCCTATTCGACAAATCAGCATTCCTGTTGGCGAAAAATTTACTTTACCAATTAATGCTACCGATCCTGATGGAATAGACAAGCACTTGGTTCGGTTTCTTGGTGTAAATATGCCGGAAGGGGCTTCTATTGATGAAAAAACGGGTATGTTCAGCTGGACGCCCACAGCCCGGCAGGTGGGCGATAATAAATTCCGTGTGATTGCCACTGACCAGTATGGGGCTGCTCAATCGGTGGATGTAAGCATCAAGGTTGTTGATTTATCTGCGCAGCGGGATGATTCGTCCAATCAATAATCCAATTTTAGCAGCACTCTAAATTCTGATTTAACTCAATCCATTGAATAACTACAAGCTTCAGACCAACTTATTGGCTTGGTACGATGATAATAAGCGTGATTTGCCGTGGCGGGATTGTGGGGATCCCTACAAAATCTGGCTTTCAGAAATTATGCTCCAGCAGACTCGTGTCGATCAGGCAACGCCTTATTACGAGCGATTTATTGATCACTTTCCAACCGTCCACGATTTAGCTAAAGCTGACCAGCAGGAGGTGCTCAAGGTATGGGAAGGGCTTGGATACTACAGCCGTGCTCGTCATCTTCATGATGCAGCTAAACTTGTGGTTGATGAGTTCAATGGCAAAGTGCCCGATACCTGGAAAGAAATTAATAAGTTGAAAGGGGTAGGCCCCTATACCGCTGCTGCGGTGCTGAGTATTGCTTATCAAAAAAAGCATGCCGTTGTGGATGGAAACGTCATTCGTGTGCTAAGTCGCTATTACGGTATTGAAGATGACGTTCGCAGCACCAAAACGAAGAATACCATCCAGGAATATGCCGATGAACTCATCCCAGAAGATCGTCCTGGTGATTTCAACCAGGCGTTGATGGAGCTTGGCGCTATGGTCTGCGCGCCATCGAATCCCAATTGTGAGGTATGTCCCCTGGCAGCGGAGTGTGTAGCGTATAAAACGGCAAAGACGGATAAAATCCCCTATAAATCTCCGTCCAAAAAACGCCCGCATCACCAGATTGGTGTGGGCATCATTTTCAATGACGATGATGAAGTGCTGATTGCCCTGCGTCCTGATGATGCAATGCTGGGCGGACTTTGGGAATTTCCCGGTGGCAAACAGGAAGAAAACGAAGAAATGGAAGATACCGTTAAGCGAGAGCTGAAAGAAGAGCTGACCGTCGATATTTCTATTAGAAAACCATTCATGAAACTTGACCATGCTTACTCCCATTTCAAAATCACCATGCATGCTTATTTATGTGATCTTGAATCCGGAACACCGGAACCGAAAAGCAGTCAGGAAGTCCGCTGGATTCCGATTGATGAACTTGAGGATTATCCCTTCCCAAAAGCCAACCGGCGGCTTACCGAAAAGTTAATGAATTTGAATAAAGGTCAGCAGCAGCTGGAGATTTAAGCTGTAATGCAAAGCCTTAAAAAAGTAAGGCTATGGCAACCCTTAGTATTATTTATGTCATCTTGGTAAGACCGACGACGGTCGGTAGTAGAGGCCACATGGCTTGTATGAAATCAAGATAACTGCCTTCATTCACATTTAAGATCTTTCACATATGTTTAAGGTAACCATAAGGCCGCTTTTTCAGGTTTTTAGCCGATGCTTTAATCAATTAACATATTAATATCATATTTCAATAAATATAACCGTGCCTATAACGCTCGAAAAGCGATCTGAATCTCAAATTAAAAGACTTAAACCGTTTCTGGATGAATGGGTGGACCGCATCGAACAGCCCGACTACATCGATTCGGATCCGATCCTGTTTATGCATGCCTTTAATAAGAAAGAAGACCAACTTTTGGCGGGATTTTTTGCTGCAATCATGGCTTGGGGACGTCGCGATATCGTCATCCGGAAAGTGCGGGATCTGCTGGATCGGATGGATCATCGGCCCACTGATTTTATTTCTAATTTCTCCGACCGGGATGCCCATCGTTTTGAAGGTTTTAAACACCGTACATTCAAAGCTGTTGACATCAAATGGCTGGTAAAAATTCTGCATTCTATCCTGCTAAAGTGGAATTCGTTTGAAGCCTTTTGGGAAGATTGCTACCAACAGTCTAAAGAAACAGACCGGCCGCTGATGACTATCTTCCATGAGCAATTTTTTGCGCAGCATCCTGAAGCACCACAGCGCACACGTAAGCACATTTCCAATGCGGATAAAAAAAGCTCCTGCAAACGCTTGTACCTGTTCTTGCGATGGACTGTACGAAAAAAAAGTCCGGTCGATTTGGGACTTATGAATTTTATTCCACAGTCTGAATTGATGGTCCCACTAGACGTTCACGTTGCACGGCAGTCGCGCGTCCTGGGGATGCTTTCACGCACATATAACGACTGGTGGGCTGTGGAGGAACTTACTCAGGCCCTTCGCTTGCTGGATCCTGAGGATCCTGCTAAATATGACTATGCTCTATTTGGCCTGGGAATCAATCCTAAAAGTGTTCCACAGGAGTTGATTGTAAACCCTGAAGTGCTCGATTGAGGCTATCTCATAAATAAGGGCTACCTCTTACGAACGTCGCTCATAATATCGAAAAGACATGTAGCAATTTTTCTTCGTTGCGATTATGCACATTTCCAAAAAGATGCTTATATTTGGCGTCCACGAATTGAAAGAAAAACAATTTACATTTATATGGTTGGAGTTAAAGTAAAAGATAATGAAAGCATTGATCGAGCAATCAATCGCTTTAAGAAATTGGTGACTCGTTCACGAATTCTCAATGAATACAAAGAACGTCAGCAATACACGAAGCCTTCCAAAGAACGTCGTGAGGCTTTAAAGAAAAGTATTCGTGAACAACGTCGTCGTCAGCGTCACCAGTACTAAGAAACGAGTTTAGATCTCCTGAAAAGCTCTTTAGTTATAGCTGAAGGGCTTTTTTTATGCAATTCATAATATTTGTGACACCACTTACTTTCATTCCATTCGTACGCTTAGGACTATTCGCATTGGGTACGAGCGCCTGTTTAAAACCCAGCTTTTGTATTTCGCCGAGACGGTGATCGATTTTATTAACAGCCCGTACTTCTCCCCCAAGTCCCACTTCACCTAAAAAAGCTATTTTGCTTGAAATAGGTTTGTCCAGCAGGCTGGAGACCAATGCTGAAGTGACCCCCAAATCTGCGGCAGGATCATTCACTTTTAATCCCCCGGCGATGTTAAGATAGACATCCTGACCAGAAAATTGGTATCCTCCCCTTTTCTCCAAAACAGCCAACAACAACGACAGGCGGCGATGATCAAAGCCGTTTGCTGTTCGCTGAGGTGTGCCATAATTACTTGGTGTAACCAACGCCTGAACTTCGACAAGCAGTGGGCGGGACCCCTCTATAGAGCATATAACAGCATTCCCACTGACTTTACTATTATACTCAGACAGAAACAATTGAGAGGGATTCAGCACATCTTTCAGTCCCGATTCTTTCATCTCAAAAACGCCTACTTCCTGGGCCGGACCGAATCGATTTTTGATACTGCGAAGCATTCTGTAATTATAATTACTATCCCCTTCAAATTGTAATACCGTGTCAACCATGTGTTCGAGCACACGCGGGCCGGCAATAGCGCCGTCTTTGGTAACATGACCGATGACGAGCGTTGTTATATTCTGCTTCTTAGCAAGCTGCTGTAACAGTGCGGCACATTCCTTAACCTGCTGGATACTTCCCGCCATACTCGTCAATTCAGTGCGATAGACGGTCTGTATAGAATCTATCACCACTAAATCCGGATTCAACTTTTGCGCCTCACTCAATACTTTATTGATATCCGTCTCGGTATAGATATAAAAATTATCAGAGCTCACCCCCAAACGCTTTGCGCGTTGCTTAATCTGACCGGCTGATTCCTCTCCTGCACAGTAGAGGATTTCCATATCAGGCTGTGATTTACCAATCTGGAGAGTAAGTGTACTCTTTCCGATTCCCGGATCGCCGCCAATAAGTACGAAAGAACCCGGTACAAATCCGCCGCCCAGCACGCGATCCAATTCCTGGATTTTACTCAAAAAACGCTCTTCAGAATCCGCATTAATATCATCCAATTTCTGAGGAGGGGCGGATTCTTTCAAACCATCAACCTTGCCCTTATGCTCCTTTTGTGATCGTGTCTTGCGTTCGACCTTGAATTCTTTAAAAGTGTGCCAGCTTCCGCAATTAGGACAATTACCCAACCATTTTGTAGAAGTGTGTCCACATTCATCACACACATACTGAATTCGATCTTTAGGCATGCCTTAAGCGGATTTGGATGATAAGTCGGTTTCTATTGTTTCTTCTTCATCACTGCCCGTATCTAAGTTATCAATCACAGAGCGGTTAATATACCAAGTTGTTGCCATCATCCCCAGCCCTATGCTGATATAATAGCTGATAATCCGCCATGCAAAAACGGCTAACCCAATGAAAGCTTTGCGATCCATCAATGGTCCCTGGAAAATAGCAAAAAGTCCCTCTACGCCACCACTGCCGCCAGGTGTTGGCATAATGAGGAATGCCAAATTCATGGCCAAACTTCGCAATATCGATAATATTACATCTGCAGGCAGTAAACTAAGAACTACAATTGTCGGCAATGCGACACGGCACAACCACGACATTGTAGACAAAAAGAAAGCTTTGAAGAGAAAACTGGCCGGCTTTTTACGAAGCTCATGAGAATGTTCAACCAAATTATCTACTTCTTCATTGACCTTACCTTTCCAACGACGTAAAAACGGCAAACGGAATACAAAACTCACTACCTTTTTAATAGCATTGGGATTTTTTAGCACTCCATACGCCATTAGCCCGGCATAACTGAGCAACCCGATATACAGCAGTATCATCGTAGCATGACCAATCATGCCAATACTACTCGGTACAACTTGGAAAAACAGGCCGGCAATCACCAATATTGGCACTGCAAGTGCAAACCAAAGCTGGTCAAGTAATACGCTGTATAGTATGATAGCCGTAGACTGGCCCAATTTAAATCCCTCTTTGGTAAGTGCATAAGTAGCCATAGGCGCTCCCCCGATTGTAGATGGAGTAATCGAGGAAGTAAAATCCCAGCTTAACATAACACGAAAAGATGCTATCCATCCCAGCTGTTTTTCTGACAAATACCGAATTTTTGCGGCAGCCAGCCAGAGCCTCAAAAAAGAAACAAACAAGGCGATAAATATTCCCGGGAGACGTTTGGGTTTGAGATGTTCCAGTACGCCAGGCGTATATGTCAAATAAATAACAAACGCCATTGTAGCGATACTCAACCCAATAGAAATAAAAAGATATTTCTTCGAAAAATAGCTTTTGGGGTCCTCTTGTATTTGAGATTTATTATCAGGCAACTAAACTTTTTCTAGAGATTAATAATAGGTGCTGTAATAAAGATCAACTATTTAAACATGTATTATACTAAAAAACGAAAATCAGCGTCAACCGTTTCATAAAAAAGGCCTTATGGAATTTTAACCATAAGGCCTTCTAAAGGGATATTTTACTTACGCAATTGTAATATCATCGTCTAAATATACATCCTGAATGAAATTAAGAAGTTTTACCCCTTCTTCCATCGGACGCTGAAATGCTTTACGACCACTGATAAGTCCCATGCCACCGGCACGTTTATTAATGACAGCCGTACGAACAGCTTGAGCAAAATCATTATCGCCGGAAGATCCTCCTGAGTTAATCAACCCGGCACGCCCCATATAACAGTTTGCCACTTGATAACGGGTTAAATCGATGGGATGATCAGTACTTAATTCAGTATAAATTCGCTCATCCAGTTTACCGTAAGATGAATCACCCATGTTAAGAGCTTTAAAGCCACCATTATTAGTCGGCTGTTTTTGTTTAATAATATCCGCTTGGATCGTAACGCCTAAATGGTTAGCCTGCCCCGTTAAATCTGCGGAAGAATGATAATCTGTTCCATCCACCTTGAAAGCAGAATTACGAGTATAGCACCACAGAATAGTTGCCATACCCAACTCGTGGGCACGTTCAAAAGCTTTGGCCACTTCCTGTATTTGTCGATTGGATTCTTTTGAGCCAAAATAGATCGTTGCTCCCACTGCGGCAGCCCCCATATCAAAAGCACGCTCAACGGATCCAAACATGATTTGATCGTAGGTGTTTGGATAAGTCATCAATTCATTATGATTGATCTTGACAATGAAAGGGATCTTGTGAGCATATTTACGGGCTACTGAACCCAATACGCCGAACGTAGACGCAACACCATTACAACCGCCCTCGATAGCAAGCTCAACAATTTTTTCGGGATCAAAATAATCGGGATTCGGAGCAAAAGATGCTCCCCCAGAGTGTTCTACACCTTGATCAACAGGTAAGATAGAAACATATCCGGTTCCACCAAGTCGTCCATGATCCAAAAGGGATTGCAAGTTTCTTAACACCCTAGGGTTCCGGTCTGACTCGTATAATATTTCATCTACATACGACGGAGTCGGCACATAAATTTTTCCTTTTGAAATCGTTTCACACTCATGGTTCAGCAGATCTTCCGCTTCATCCCCAAGTAATTCTTCAATACTTTTTGTTGCTATAGCCATAGCTTTTGTTCCTTATTAATTCCTATAAATTAATCCTATAATTGGGCTAACTAATATAAGTTATAAATGATGAAATGACTAGTATCCTTATCTATTTAAAAAAATGCCGTTCTCTCCCCCTGTCGATGTTCATTTAAATTATCAATATATTAAGATTCATTGTAAATAATTTCATCGATTTGGGCGAATTTAACATCCATAATATTTATTATTTGCAGCATTCGTTGTTGCCCAAACATAAAATAGGTGAATAGGGTAATAAATATTTGGTAACATCAATTAAACAGAAATATTGAGCATCTTTTATGAAAATAGGTAACCTTGATTTGGGTAATAAACCCATTTTACTAGCTCCGATGGAAGATGTAACTGATTCTCCTTTCCGTACTATCTGCCGAAGGAAAGGTGCGAGTGTGGTGTATACAGAATTTATCAGTTCGGAAGCGATCGTCCGGGATCAGGACGTTGCAATGCACAAAATGGTTTTCACAGAGGAGCAACGTCCCTTTGGTGTGCAGATCTTCGGCGGACGAGAAGAGGCCATGGAAGGTGCTGCCAGGGTGGCAGAGAGTAATAATCCTGACATTGTGGATATCAATTTCGGATGCCCCGTCTTTAAAATTGCTAAAAAGGGCGCCGGAGCCGGATGCCTGCGTGACCTTGATATGATGCAACGCATGGCTGCTACTGTAGTAGATGCTGTTGATGGAATTCCAGTCACGGCCAAAACCCGTCTTGGTTGGGATAATCGTACTATCAAAATTCGTGAGGTGGCTTTGCGATTACAATCAGTTGGCATCAAAGCGCTTGCAATTCATGCCCGTACCCGTAACCAAAAATATAAGGGTGATGCCCGTTGGGATTATCTGAAACACGTCAAAGAAACACCGGGACTTGAAATTCCGATTATTGGCAATGGAGATGTTACTTCTCCGCAAGAAGTAAAACGCATGTTCGATGAAACCGGTGTTGATGGTGTCATGATTGGACGTGGTGCTATCGGCAATCCCTGGATTTTTGAGCGTTCTAAACATTATCTGGAAACGGGAGAATTACTATCCGAACCAACCGTCGAAGATCGAATTGAACTTTGCGCTGAACAGTTGCGCCGATCCGTTGAACATCATGGAGAACGTTATGGCGTCATCATCATGAAAAAACATTACGGACAATATCTGAAAGGTGTGCGTAACAGTCGCCAGCTGCGTGCTGAAATAATGAAGGAAAAAGAGATGCAGCCCATTATCGATCTTTTGATGAACTTCAAGGAACAAGAGATGTACGCCGTTGCTTCTTAATTGAACTCATAAGTGTCTTTGAAAAGGATCTGCGCCAATCTGAGTATCAGCCGTCCGACAGTAATCTCCCAATAGTGACTATTTACCATAAAAAGAATGCATCAGGAGCCTTTTTTAACTAAGATGAATCATTTTTATAACCTTCCCGTAAACTAAAAAAAGTTAAAAACTGAACTGGATTTATTATGTGGCCACGCCTGCTACGTCTTATTCGCAATGGATTAAATCTATACAGCTTTTATGCGAATCCCACTCGTTTTTTGACAAGTTTGCTTTGTGTGATCCTCCTCCCCTATTTGGCTTATCTCTTTTGGGGTACGCTAATTATCATGGCCATCATCATATCGGGCATATACTTAATTTACAAGACGATTACCGCAGCAAACAACCACAATTCTACTATTTTGTAGCAAGGAGATTAAAATCCAGGTGTAATCCTAAAGAGAAAAAGAACGGCTCGTAATCAAAACCAATATCATTCTGCAGAGGAGTAGAGACGCCAATCTGTCCCTCAACTTTCAGATGTCGGCCTCCCAAACCGGCAAATAATGCTGGTTCAAAAAAATCGGCACTTTTATTATCAGTGTAGCGACTACTATTTGTCTTGAATTCCGTAAAGACAACCCGTCCCATCCGAAGCGCTAATCCGGCCTCGAATATGTTCGTTTCAAGCCCAACATTCGGTTGTATAAAATACTTGTTATAACTTCCGGTAGCCTGAATGTTTGAACTGCTAAAACTAAAGTTATCAACTGCCGTTGCCGATCCGGTACCAATTCCTGATATCAATTCAAGACGACCGATGCCGTAAGCATATTGATACTGTAATCCCAACTCTCCATAGCGATGCTTGTGATAATCAGTCGAATGTGGATCATTTTTCTTATCAAAGGAACCAGCAGCCAAAATACCAATATCAGGACTTATAGCATAGGCTGCCTGTACATCCGCCCCATTTATTCCTGCATAACCACCAACCGACAATTCTCCCTTTTTATCTAACAGATGAGCATGCCTGGCACTCGGAAGATAAACCGGAGCGCATCCTGTTCCAATTAATACGAATAGCAATCCAATGACATAAGAAGTAGATTTATACATAAGGATCCTCTTTTGAGTTTAAAGGATATATTCATGCCTCTTCATCACCAGCCTTTTTATGATCTTTACCAATCATTTCTACCGCTATTGGCTTTGAGGCCGAGCCGCTATATAGCGAAACATGAGGAAAAGGAATCTCAATACCTTCCTCATCAAATTTTGCTTTAACCTCTTCCTGAATTGTATTCTTCAGCAAGATATATTCTTTCGATGGAGCCCAAACCAAAAACAATAAATCGATTGATGAAGCCCCAAAAGCATCAAAAATAATAAGTGGTTCCGGCTCACTGAGAGAATACTGATTCTTTTCTGCGACGTCCATTAACAGCTCCCGTACCCTTCCTATATCCTCTTTGTATGCTACCGAAATTTGGGCGTTGAACCGTCGGATCGGAAAACGCGTTACATTGGTCACCTCCGTTTTGATAATCATTTCATTAGGAATGCGGACAAATTGATTATCAAAAGTGCGTAATTTAACCGACAATATATCAATTGACAGAACTACTCCTGTGGTATTATTAATGGTAATAATATCATCCACTTTAAAGGGCTGTTCCGCAATTAAAAATAGCCCGCTAATTATATTTGATACACTGGTTTGGGAGGCAAATCCAAGAGCAATACCGACGATACCAGCCGCCCCCAAAAGTGGTGCAAGGCTAATCCCCAACTGTCCCATTACCGTGATGATCAAAATCACCAAGCCAGAATAGAAAATAAGTTTTCCGGCCAACATGCCATAATGAGGAGCATATTTCTTAGTAAAAAAGCGACGAGCCCATCCACGTAATAACAGCAACACCGGAATTGTGACAATAATAATCAGCGCTACTTTAAGGATTAACTTAAAAGTTCCGTCAGCAAAATAAGAGCTAATTTCAGATATAAAATGTTGAAACAATCCCATAATCTATCGACCAAAAATTTGAGTATCTTCGAATAACCGTTTAAAAGTACGGGTAGCCAGGCTCTTTTTAATCTGTTTTCGGGGGGGAGTTAACAATTGTTTTTTTTCAATGCCCGCTGGAAGATTACCGGTCATAATGACGTCGCTGTTCAAGTCGGCTCCATGATAAATGATTCTGGTTTCATCCGCCCAAAAATATCCATTCTGTTCATAAATACTTAACCGTTCCACCCGAAAGCAAAACCGTTCAAAATTAAGTTCCTCCGTTGACTTATTCGTAACTAAAATCGGACAAGTTACTACATAGGATTTTTTGTCGGCTTTGGAAAGATCTCGTCTTGCCTTCGTAGTTGCATAATAACACAATTCACCCTCGATAGGAGTGCCAAACCAAGTTCTCGATAGCTTGACGGTTGGCATTTCGATAAGCTGATAATCATTATTAGCCAATGATATACGAACCCAAATAGGAATTCGGCTAAAAATCCGTATCTGAGTGTTGGGGCTTATTTTCAGGGAATATTCCGAATTGACGACCAAGGGCAAATCAGGAAATATAGGCTGAATGCGAATATCACTGGAAACAGACTTATCCGCCCAGCGAGACCATTCTACCTTGGGAGGAGGATTTTCGGCTTTGATCTTGCCTTTTAACTCATCCTTATAACCATGAGCAATCCAAACCTCCTCATCCCTGAATCTCAACCAAAGATGTAAATCACCCACCGTAAAATATCGAGTTTGGCCATCTTTGAGCAAAATCTCTCCCCAAATTTCGTTATCCATAACCAAAAGCCTTCTATAGTTCTATGATATCAGTGCCCATATACTGCTGTAAAACTTCCGGCACAGCAACGTTGCCATCTTTGGTTTGATATTGCTCTAAGATAGCGGCCACTACCCTTGGCAGCGCTAATCCGGAGCCGTTCAATGTATGAACCATTGCCGTATCTTCATTTTCTTTACGATAGCGCAGCATCATACGACGCGCCTGAAAGCTGCCAAAATTTGAACATGAACTGACCTCCAGCCACCGCTGCTGACCCGGGCTCCACACTTCGAGGTCATACTTTTTACTTTGTGTAAACCCCATATCACCTGTACACATCAGTAGCGTTCTATACGGAATATTCAAATCTTGTAGTAACGATTCAGCATATTTACGAAGGCTCTCGAGTTCATCATAAGCAGTATCAGGATGCACAATTTTTACCAATTCTACTTTATCAAATTGATGCAACCGGTTAAGTCCCCGTACATCCTTTCCATATGAGCCGGCCTCGCGACGCCAGCAAGGGGTATAAGCAGCATAATGAATGGGAAGATCTTCTTCGGTCAAAATCTCATTTCGGTGATAATTCGTCACCGGTACTTCAGCAGTAGGAATAGCAAAAAAATCATCCCTTGGAATTTCGTACATCATATCTTCTTTATCGGGAATTTGCCCCGTACCTCGTGCCGAATCCTCATTCACAAAATAAGGAGCCTGTATTTCCCTAAAACCATTTTTAGTCGCCGTATTCAAAAAGAAATTGATTAAAGATCGTTGTAATCTCGCAATTGGCCCTACATAAAAAGGGAAGCCCGCTCCCGTGACTTTGGCACCACGTTCAAAATCAATCCACCCCTCCTCCTCGACTAGCTTCCAATGAGGCTTGCGCCACTCTTCTTTATTGGGATTGCCCCAGGTTTTGAAGACTTCATTTTCCTCTTCAGAATGTCCCACAGGTACCGACTCGTGCGGTACATTTGGAATTTGCAGCAACAAATCGTCACGCTCATCTTTAAGTGTACGAAGCTCCTCTTCCATCTCTTTGATATTCTCTTTAAGCTTGCTGGTATATTTGATGATTTTCTGAGCCTCTTCTTTTTTGCCCTGCCCCATCAACTCACCAATCTTCTTCGCTTTGGTATTACTCTCATTTCGCAATTCATCTGCTCTTTGAACCATTGAACGCCACTTTTCATCAGCATCTATCAGTTGATCGACAATTTCGGGATGATTTTCCCCTTTATCGCGCATAGCCTGTTTAACCTTCTCAGCATTTTCTCGAATGTATGTGACGTTTAGCATAGAAATATATTAATTTTTCTTTCGTTGATCTGTTTGGCTAAAGATAAAAGAGTTTTACGAAAGGTTTGAATTCAAAATATTAAGTTTTAGGAGTATATTGCTGAGCTAAAAAAGAACAATATATATGTGCATATTTATTTGATATCCTAACTAATTAAAGTTATTTTTATAAAATCATAGAAAATTTAGGAATTAAACCTGTATTATGTCTCACGGATTAGATGAAATCGATCTAAAAATTTTAAAGCATTTACAACGTGATGGACGAGCGCAACGCAATCAACTTGCAGAAATCGTTCATCTTTCCGTGCCCTCAGTTTCAGAACGAATGCGAAAGCTTGAGGAGAAAGAACTGATAACCGGCTATCATGCCGTTTTAGATGCCAAACGTTTCAAGTTTGACATTACTGCTTTTGTATTTGTAGAAGTTGACGGTTCCGATAATTATCTAGGATTTGTTGAGAATGCCAATAGTGAGCCCGAAATTCTGGAATGTCACTCGATCACTGGTGACGGCTCTCATATTTTAAAAATACGAACTGAGAATACGTCTTCATTTGAACAATTACTTTCGCGAATTCAATCTTGGAAAGGCGTCAGCAAAAGCCGATCCAATGTAGTATTAAGCAGTTTCAAGGAGACGGCCGAACTGCCTATCGAAAAAACGATCGATCCCAAATAATATTCACTCTTGGTAAGCCATTGGTAAAATCTCAGCTCCGTTTTGCCTTTATTACTTTCTTATTCCTCATCCTCACCTATTCTGTCTCGTTTGCACAACGTAGATTGGGTATAAGATGGAAGGTACCTGAAAATCAGGAGCAGGCTGTAAGACAATTGCAGCAATTTCATCAAATGGGCATCTCATTAATTAAAATTTCCGAGAATCCGGCACCGAAAGTTTGGAAGGCTATCAATAACCTGGAGATACAGGTTTATGCAGATATTGGGATTCATTTTCCGGTAACCAAAACTTTTGCTTCGGCTGACTCTTCACTCATTCATCTTATAGAATCCAAAGCCTCTGCCTATTTTGCTCACCCTTCTGTAAAAGCTATTGGCTTATTTGAAGACGGATCAATAAAACAGGAGAAATTCCAATCGGCTATAAAACCGTTTATTGAGCAACTACAAAATGCAGGCAAACGTGACATTTATTTTGTATCCAGCCGTTCGCTAAATTCAAATTCCATCCCCACTAGCTTTTATCTCTATAAAGCGAATATCTATCCCAGAGGTAAAAATACGATGGATATTCCTACCGATAAAAAAATTGGAGGTTACTTATTCACCCCCTCGCCCAGCTTAAAAGGTTATCTAAGTCCCTTCAAACAATTTTTAGCAAACACTGCATCAGTTAAATCAAAACCAATTTTCATAAGTGAAGATTGGCTTCTTTCGGCAATTGAGGCACATCCTCAATTCAAATCGACAATAAAATCCTTGTCCAGTGAAGCCAAAGCTATTTTTCCGGTTCCAAATGAATCTCTCCCAGAGCAAAAACAACCTGTCATTCCCGTAATTATATTATTTATTGTTTGGGGAGTTGCTGCCTTACATTATAATAGCAGCCCTCTATATCGGAAATCATTGTTCCGATATTTCGGTGCCCATAAATTCTTTATTGATGATATTTTCCATCGTCAAATACGTTCCTCCTCACCCGCTCTGCTGATCATTCTCCAAAACATATTTCTAAATAGTGCATCCGTTTTCGCCACATTTTTAACTTTATGGTCTCCGACCGGTAGAGACGCATTATTCTACCATTTACCAATACTCAAAATTTTTGATTCCTCACCATTATCAATTCTGATCCTCTCAATATCACTAAGTACTATTCTATCGTTGATAAGTGTTCTGTGGCTTTATATTGGCCACAGAAAATCAAATTCTCTCACTCAAGTTGCTACTATTTATGCCTGGCCATTACAACTTAACTTTGTTACTGGGACAATTGCCATCGCAAGTTTTTCAGCCGGCGGTGGCAGCACTGTAGTTACTATATTCAGCTGTCTGACCCTCTTTATATTTTCAATGAGCTTCATTTTTACTTCGATAGATATAGCTAGATTCAAAGCGAAACGACCTATATTATACGTGCTGGGTACGACAGGTATTTATCTAATTTCGATTGGTCTTTTATGTACTTGGTTAATGACGTTTGATTCATGGTTCGAAATCATACGTCTATCACTACAACTTACATAATCTGCTTTCTGAGGCGGGCAACCGGAATATTTAGCTTCTCTCGGTATTTACTCACAGTACGTCTAGCTACTTTGTAACCTTGCTCTTTAAGAAGTTCAGCAATAGCCTGGTCACTCAAGGGCTTTTGTTTATTTTCATTATCAACAATCTCCTGTACAGCATTTTTCACTTCACGGCTGGATACCTCTTCTCCACTTTCCGTTTCAAGCCCCTCACTAAAAAAATATTTAAGTTCGAAAACACCAAAGTTAGTCTGTACGTATTTGCCATTCACTACACGTGATATTGTTGAAATATCCAAATTTACCCGATCGGCAATGTCCTTTAAAATCATGGGCTTCAATCCTTCACCATGTTTAAAGAAGTCTTCTTGTAAAGCTACGATAGTTTTCATGGTATTCATCAGTGTGTTTTGCCGCTGACGAATAGAATCAATAAACCACTGAGCCGACTCAATCTTACTTTTGATAAAATTTTTTGTCTCTTTAGCTTGTTTCTTCTTGTTTTTCTTTTTTTTCAAATCGTCCCACATCTTTTTGTAGCGTGGCGAGATCCTTAGCGGGGGTACATTCCCATTATTCAATTTGATAACAAAATCACCTTCTTCCGAACCCTCTTCGTCTTCATTTTCGGAAGGATCATAATAGACTTCAAAATCCGGTTCGATGTAATTCTGTGTATCATCAACAGCATTACCTACGGCTCCGGGTTTAGGATCCAAGCCCTTTATGCAGTTGAAAGCTGCTTGTAACTCCTCATCATTAACATTGAGCTTCTTCTTCAGCTTTTTAAAATGTTTTTTCTCAAACAGCTCCCAATAATCTCGTAGCATAAGGATCGCATTTTCCCGGCCTTCAGCTCCTTCGTCCATCATTTCAAGTTGTATTAACAAGCAGTCTCTTAAATCACGGGAAGCTATTCCGGAGGGTTCCAGCCGCTGTATTTCTTTGCGTACTTTCTCAACCTCATCTTTATTCGTCAGTGTGCCCTGATTAAAAGCAATATTATCAACAACCGCTTCTATTTCGCGCCGAAAATACCCATCCTGATCCAGTGATCCCAGGATTTGATCTGCAATAAGTTTCTGGTCCTCATCCAAATCCAAGAGACTCACCTGCTGTTCTAATTCCTCCAGAAGGGATTCATGATAAGGATTTGGCAAATCGCGCCATGTTTCGCTACTGCTTGATCCACCGCTGTAACTTTTCCCTTCGTACTCAGTATTGTGCAAATATTCATCCCAATCGATCTCCTCATTCTGATCCACTGGGTCCAATTCATCTTGTTGCTCTCCATCTTCTTCCCACTCATTGCTTTCAAACTCATCCAGAGAATCATTACCGTCTGCCTCTTCCAGAACCGGATTCACCTCCAGCTCTTCCTTGATGCGCTGCTCCAGGGCTATTGTAGGCAACTGCAATAACTTGATATACTGTATCTGCTGAGGTGACAGTCGCTGCTGTTGCGACTGCTTTTGACTCATCTGTTGGCCAGTTTTAATCATGACTCTACAATCTCTCTATTTTTGGTTCGTATCTTTCTGCAAGCTGCTTCAAATTTTTCATACCATTCTGTACCATAACGGCGAACCAGCGGTTTCTTCAAAAATTCTGACAAATAAATACCTTCTTGTTCACCCTTTTCACAAGCGGCAGAACACAAACTGTTTACATATTCAAAATTAGCATATTCAATTCCTCCAATACATTTTAGTCGGATAGGAAATAAATGGCAACTTAAGGGTTTTTCCCAATTTATCCGGCCTTCTAAAAATGCTTTCTGAATTGCACAATGAGCAATCCCCTCATCTGTGTATGTTACAAAGACACATTCCTCTCCATCGGTGCATCCCAGCTCATAGCCCATCTTATTATTACCTTTAACTAAACCTTCATCTTCAATCACTTCACGAGCCCTGGGACGCAATTCATCTTTCAAAAGCCGATAGGCCTTCCTCAATACCGGAATTTCTTCTGCTGAAACTGGGGCTCCGGCATCCCCTACAACACAACACGCACCTTTGCATCTCGACAAGTTGCAAGCAAACTTTGCCGTGGCAATATCTTCTGAAAGTATTGTATTTTCCACCTTAAACATATAACAAGATAGGCTTTATATCCGCTAAATTAAATATCAATTTTAAACTCTGGAATAATATTTGCATATAGAAACTATATTGATAACTTCACAAGAAGTTTTTTCTCTGAAAATAACTTGTGAAATAAAATTATAGGATATATCTCTAAATACGATGACGGATATGAAAAGAATTAAAGAATTCAAATTAATCGGCCTGGCGCTGCCCGAAAAAACTACCAACAAAAATGGTCAATCCAATATTGACTGTGGAAATTTATGGCAACAATTCCAGGAAAATAACTATTTATCGAAAATTCCAGAGAGACAAGGTGATGAAATTTTTGCCGTATATCACGGGTATGAAGGAGATCATAACGCCCCCTTCTCCTACTTTATCGGCTGTAAAGTTAGCAATGAAACGCCCGTTCCGGAGACTATGGACTCTCTGATTATCCCAAAGGGCGAATATCAAAAAATAATCGCCCGCGGTAAAATGCCAAATTGTGTTACCGATACCTGGAAAGAAATATGGCAATCGGACATTGATCGTTCTTATACATTCGATTTTGAAGTTTACGATGAACGAAGCAAAGATTGGAATGATGCCGAAATCGATATTTTTATCTCGGTCGTTTAAATCTATGAATTACCGCTTCACAAAATATTAATAGCCATAGCGTTTATCATTACGTTGAGGGAGGGGGTCCAAATTTCATTTTCCTCGCTTTCTTAGGCATGGCAGCTCCTCAGCCGTTGACAGATTCAAACACTAAAAAAGGCACAATCAGTTTTTCACCTGATGTGCCTGTTGCGGAGAGGGAGGGATTCGAACCCTCGATACCCTGTTTAGGGTATACTCCCTTAGCAGGGGAGCGCTTTCGACCGCTCAGCCACCTCTCCAAGGGAAGTCGCAAATATAAGCCCCTTCGAAAATCTTATCAATATAAAATTTTATTTTATTTCAATAGTGTAAGAAAGGATAAAATGAGTTCAAAAAGATATTAAGGCTCTTTGTTTTATTGATTACCATCCAAAATATAAATTTGAGCCAAATTACGCCCTTCCTGTGCATAATCGAGTCCATAGCCTAATACAAAAAGCGTAGGAATTTTAAATCCCACATAGTCAAGTTGCACATCGTGATGCGTTGCTTCGGCTTTGTGTAGTAAAGTGACCGTGGACAATGAGGCGGGTTTTTTTTGTTGCAATTTATTCAGCATATACCTCATTGAAAGCCCCGTATCTACAATATCTTCCACTAACACTACATGACGGCCCTCAATATTAGCATCAATATCTTTTAGATCAGTGACTTGCCCCGAGGAGACTTTCTCATCCCCGTAACTACTTAGTTTTAGAAAATCGACCTCGCATGGAATCTCTACGTTTCGCATTAGATCCGAAAGGAAAATATAAGCACCGTTTAATACCCCAATAAAAATGGGATTCTTACCCCGAAACCTTTCAGTTAACTCTTCTCCCAACTCAACCACCCGGCGTTGCAATTCCTCTTCAGTGAGATAGATTTTAAAAGTTTCGCCATTACATTCAATCGTTTCGGGCTTGTATAAAGACATGAATTACGTTCTGGACTTTACCGTTATGCAATATTTCGTATGGCTGTCACATTTAACCTGCTCTGAAATAGTGCCGGGTTGTATCTGATTTTTTATTGGCGGAAAGATAACGGCACAAATTGATTTGTCAAAAGATTCTATAACAAGGGTTTGTTTTTTGTAGGCTGCGCTAATTTTTCGATTGGTCAGATGGTCCGATACCTGCTGATGTCCCTCCATACCAAAAGGCTGAAAGCGATCCCCTTCCTGCCACCGTCTCAACGTTACCGGCCACGCTATTTTTCGGGGATCCATATAGAGCGTGCTTTTGAAATCAGGATTCTCAAAAAGACCAAGAGCTATCGTTATATTCTGATTTTTGAAGACCGATGCTTCCAATTGAGAGTATTCCAGCTTAACAGGTGCAAAATAGTCCGGCCTTTGCCCTTTTATAACATAATGATCACGATCACGAAACACCGAAAATTGTTCGGTCAGTTGAATTTCTTTGCCTGTCTGAATATCCTCTAATTTTTCAAGCTGTTTTAGATTATTGTGCGAAATTTGCACACCGGGATCTTTTTGTTTCAACAGATATAAAACCGCTGCTTTTTGCACACCCGGCCTCAAGGAATGAAAAGCCTCTCGATTAATCCCCTTTTGATTGGAAATACGCTTAGCAATCCAATCGATAGCCCCTTCATAATAACCAGCCTGTTGATTTATCCGGAGCACATTTTGCTTCCAGCCCGGGAAAAAATCTGCAATCTTTTGGAGCCATTTGTTACGAAGAAAATTTCGTGCAAAATCTGACTCCAGGTTTGACTCATCGGTCCTATAAGGGATCACATGTTCCGCAGCGAAGGCCTCAATCTGTGCTCTTGAAATGTTCAGAAAAGGGCGAAATATTGCCCCATCCCAAATATCCATGCCAGTCCAGCTGACTAAGCCGGCACCACGGAATATTTTCTGCAGGATGGTTTCTATCTGATCGTCTTCATGATGTGCTACTGCAATGGCATTAGCCTTTTGTTCTTTACCCAATTGTTCAAAGATATTATATCGAAAATCCCTGGCCCATTGCTGAAAATTTTTTCCTTCTGCTTCTTTGGGATCTACCCTTACAATGTGGCACTCAAATCCCCATTCAAATGCCATCTGTTCTACAAGTTCCTGATCTTTATCAGAAGCGTGCCCTCTTTTTTGATAGTTGACATGAGAAACATAAGCAGAAATGCCCATTTCTTTAAAAATATAAAGCAGGCACATCGAATCTACTCCTCCACTCACGCCTACAATGAAATGTGGAGATTCCTGTTCGAAATAACGTCTTATATTTTTTCGAACGGTCGTTTCAATCAGTGACAAGTCGGATCTGCTCATACGAAAAAGATTCTATTCCTCCGTCTTTGTTCAATACTATAAGCTTGCCCGTTTCATCAATACCCAACAGCTTATAAGAATCCTCAAGCAAAACATCATTGACAGTAAGGCCAATCCATTGCCCATAGCCTTCTATATTCCGATTGATAGATTTTATCAAATTCGCCCCTCTGCGGTGCCACTGGATATACTTATATTCAATGCGGTTAAGTAATTCACTTAAAATTATTTCTCGGTTCACCAATTCTCCCTTTTCCATGCATACAGAAGTTGCCTTATCAGATAATTCGGCTGGGAAAGATTTTTGGTTTACATTTAACCCAATCCCCACAACCAGCCGGTCTAGCTTATTACCCGTAAATACGGTTTCTGCCAAGAATCCAGCTACCTTTTTACCATTTAACATTACGTCGTTGGGCCATTTGATGGACGCACAATGCTTTTGATGCAGATGATGACCGAGATATTCTACCAGTGCCAGCGCACAAGCAAGTGTTAATACGTGAAATCGATCAGAGATCTGAGGCCTGAAGACCAGGGAAAATGTCAAATTTTTACCGATTTCCGATTCCCATTTTCGCTCATATTGTCCTCTCCCGGCCGTCTGATTATCTGTAAGACATAACATGCCATGCTTTACCTTCTCAGCGGGCATCTTTTTAACATGCGTATTGGTAGATTCAAGTTCTTTAAAATAACATACAGTACGTCCCAACCAGCGAGTCGTCAATTTTCTGTCAAAAAATTCTACATCAAATTGTGAATCCAATAGGCTAAGTTTAAGAATTAAACTGAGAATACAGTGGTTATGCCTCAGCAAGTTTACTTTTCAGCAGATCAATTTTGGCAACTGGTGAAGGATCAATTTCGTCCAGCAAGGCCAAATAGTAGCTGGTCCAGTCGGCAAACTGCACAAGCGAAAATAAACGAGTCAAACGACTGTCTCCCCTGGTTTTGAGAATATGAAGAGAAGCCACCTGGTCGTTAATTAGTTCCCGAACAATCTCCATGCGTTGCTGCACTCGCTTGTTATCATCCCTATCCTCCAGTATGACAACCGATAATCGTCCTGTCAAATGAATAACGCGTTCCCAACCTACGATTTCATTATGGTTCATTTCAGGCAAGGTGTTTCCATAAGCAAGCGTTTTAGCATTCTCACCAAATTGGCTGCGCCATCGTACATTTACCGGTTCCATCATTGTGGCATCAGAATAAATGATCGGAAGAGTTTGGTTAAGTTCCTCAGCCAGGTTCAGCGCCTCGTTATCTGCCGGATTTGCAAATAACTCATTCTGTTCTTCTAAAAACTGTTGTGTTTCTACAAGAGCACGTTCTCCTTCATCCAAAAAACCCAAATACTGAAAAATTCGATATAATGGCACAAAGTTATAAGCCAATGCCGCACGGCCGGGCAGTCCTCCGGGAACCTTGATACAGTCAAACTCTTCCCTGGCAGCCTTTCGTAATAGTTCACCTCCCGAAGTTATCCCGACAATTTGAGCTCCCCTGTTTTTTGCATCTTTTAGTGCGGTGAGAACTTCCTCAGTATTTCCAGAGTAGGTACAGGCAATAAACAACGTTTGTTCATCAACCCAGCCGGGGACTTGATAGTGCCGTACGACCTGAAATGGCAATGCACAAGTGCTGTATGTGTAACCACGCATTAGGTCCCCACCCATTGCGGATCCCCCCATTCCAACAAGACAGATTTTTTGTATTCGGCTGCGATCGATGGAAAGATTGAGATTTTGGGTAAACTCCATCGCTTCTTTCCATTGTCGGGGAAATCCTTTTAAAAAGTCCCCCATATTTTGACTATCTATTGCCCGAATACGATCTAAATCCATTATTTCAGTTCTTAGTCTTCGTTTCAGTAGTATTCCAGTTCATAAAAAGTTGGTTAATTTCCTCCACAGTATTACTTGCCAACACCTTATTACTCAATTCTTTCATATCTGATAGCGTATTAGAACGCAACTGTTGCTTTACTGTAGGTAGTACCGTAGGGCTCATACTCAATTCATCGATCCCCATCCCCATCAGGCAACAAGCCGATATGGGATCGGCTGCCAATTCTCCACATACACTCACCGGAATATTATTTCCCCGACCCGCTTCCGCAACCTGATTAATCAATTGCCAAATGGCGGGATGCCGCTGATCATACAACGTTGAAATCCGTTCATTACCGCGATCGACAGCAAGCACATACTGAGTTAAATCGTTGGTGCCGATACTGAGAAAATCGGCATGTTGAGCAAAAAAATCGGCCTGTAAGGCAACATTGGGTACTTCGATCATAATACCTAGCTGTACATGATCATCAACTTCCAGACCACTATCGGTCAACTCTTGCTGGACCAAATTCATAAGCTCTTTCACTCGCAACAGCTGATCAATAGTTGATATCATGGGAACGAGAATGCGAATACATCCCTGAATATGAGCGGCTGTTTTGAGAATGGCTCGAAGCTGATCTTTCAATAATCCTTCATTATCCAGCAACATTCTGATACCACGCCATCCTAAAAAAGGATTTTGTTCTTTCTTGCTGCCACTGAAAAATTTATCACCACCAGCATCAAACAACCTGATTATCACCGGCTGCGGATTTATAACCTCTGCAACCGATCGATATAAAGACTGTTGTTTTTTCTGCCCCCCGAAATGCTCCTGACGCAAATAAACCGATTCCGTACGGAGTAAACCAATACCTTCGGCCCGATACTTTTGTACCATACTGAGTTCTTCGGCAAACTCAATATTAGCGCGAAGTATAAAAGATTTTCCATCCAGAGTTGTATTAGGCTGTTCGCATATTGCCTGAAAATTTGTCTCGGCCTGAACCTGTTGAGCAATAAGATCTTTATATTGTTCCAATGTAGATTCGCCGGGATTGATAATAACTTTTCCGGTTTGTCCATCCAAAATGACCTGTTTATCTGCAGCAAGAATTTTGGTGACATTTTTCAGGCCAACAATCATCGGAATATTCATTGCCCGGGCAATAATTGCCGCATGCGAAGTTGTCCCCCCCCGATCAACAATAATACCTTTGATGTTGCGATCAGAAAATTCAATCACTTCCCGTGGACTCAATTCACGGGCAACCAATATTGTCCCCTGTTTAACTTCATCCGCTTCATGGTTATGCAAAATCTGGATCAATCGATCCCGGGTGTCCGCAATATCCACAGAGCGTTCATGGAACATCTCTTCATGATTCTGCTTAATCATATCCAGGTACTGCTCAAACACTTTCTGAATGGCTGAATCGGCATGCTGATTATGTTCAGAAATCTCTTCCTCGACCCGATTACATAAATCCGGATCATTAATCATTTCTATCTGGGTCTGGATAAGCTCTTCAGCGCTCCCATCACTCTGAGCGTCCAACATCTGCTTTAATTCTTTCTCAGCCCGAGTACGTGCTTCGTGGAAATCGGCAATCTGTTTCCTAATTCCCTCCTCGTCGATTCTTACATTAGACACAATCGGACGATTCCGCCGATATAAACTAGTCTTTCCAATTACAATTCCAGGTGATCCCGGTGTACCGGAAAGTATAAACTCATGTTTGTTAGATTCGCTACTCATTTTCGTTTTTATACACCTCTCCAAATCCACTATCAATTAATTCTACAATAGATTCAACCGCCTCTTGTTCATCCGGACCATCGAGTTCCAGTTCCAACTCTGCTCCTTTTTCAGCAGCCAGTGTCATGACTCCAAGAATACTTTTTCCATTGACCTTATATCCATACATATGAATATAAAAATCAGATTCAAATTTGCTTGCCAATTTAACTAATGCAGATGCTGGTCGTGCATGTAGCCCCGCATCATTTTTAATGGTAACTTTCTTTTTTATCATTATTTGTTCAAGGAAACTAATATTTACCGCACAAGATGCCAATAATTACGTTAACTATCCATATGCCCTTTGAGTTTGCAGTTAGGAAACCCGTATTTCTATGATTATAAATCAAATTATCCTTTTTAGATCTAATTATAGACGTAATGATTCATTGTTAATTGATCTATGTTCATTGTACTGTCAACTGTAAGATTGTTTTCTTAATTTATGACTCATTTTTAAAAAAAATAAATATCTGAAATTCATGTCTGTAACCAAAAAAGATGTTGATTACGTTGCCGATCTGGCACGATTGCAATTTACCGATGAAGAATCGGAGTCATTGGTCCATGATTTGAACCGGATTCTCGATTATATGAATACGCTCGAAGAAGTGGATACATCGGATGTAGAACCGCTTGAACACGTAATTGACTTGGAATATCGCCTTCGGGATGATAAGGCCAAAGAACCTCTTTCCCATGAAGACGCGCTAAAAAATGCCCCGGAGGCTGATTCGGACTACTTCCGTGTACCCAGGGTTATTGAATGATGGCTACTAAAAAAATCCAGGAACTAAAAGACGATTTTATATCAGGGCTTTCCGACAAAACCCAACATGGAATTGCCCTGCTAATTTTATTCCTTCTACCTCTCATCCTCTATTCTGCCATCTTTTTTGGCGGTAAAAAATTTATGGGTAGTGATACCCTGCAATGGCGGGCAGGAGCCCAATCTGTCATTGAATACATTCATCACCACGACGGCCAACACCCCCTCTGGGATACAAATATGTTTTCGGGGATGCCCTCTTATGTAATCCATAATCCTCCACCACCACCAAATGTCGATTCTCTGGTTAAATGGTGGTCAGGAAACGCAATGCCTATTCCCTTCCTGTGGATATTGCTTTTTGGAGCTTATGTATTTTTTGTAATTCAGGGCATTCGTCCATTTTCATCTGCTTTGGGATCGATCTTAATCAGTTTCACAACCTATATTCCAATCATTATAGAGGCAGGGCATACCAATAAATTTATCGCCTTTTGCTTTGTCCCCTGGATGTTCGTCGGATATTATTTGGTAAGCCGTTCCGAAAAAAAATTATTGGCTTTCTTTTTATTTGCCCTTGGGCTAACGCTGGAACTTCGGGCCCATCATCCGCAGGTTACCTATTATTTTTTATATTTGCTGGGATTTTGGTGGATGTACGATACCTGGCTTTTCTACAAAAAAGACCAAATCAAAGAATGGATACAACGCACTGGCATCGCAGTTGGAGCGGGTATTCTATCAATCCTGTGCAGCATTGATGTCTATTGGCGTCTTTATGAATACGCTCATTACAGCACTCGCGGCGGATCCACCCTGGGCGCCTCCCATACAGCTGGTCTTACTATGCAATATGCTTTTAGCTGGTCACAGGGCATCGGGGAGTTGTTTACATTGATTATTCCCGGTTTGTACGGGGGCGCATCCGGCCAAGCCTATTGGGGCCCTAAGCCATTTACCAGTGGTCCCCATTATTTCGGAGCTATAGCTTTTGTCTTGGCATTGATTGGCTTATTCCGTTATCGCAATAAATTAAAATATCTGTTTTTCGGCGTAGGAACGTTGACCATGCTATTTTCCCTGGGATCTCATTTCAAGCTGCTTAACAGCTTTATGTTCAATTATGTGCCCTATTTTAATAAATTCCGCACCCCTGAGATGTGGCTGATTGTAACGGTATTTTGCTATTCTGTGCTTGCTGTATATGGTATACAGGCTTTATTTGATATTGCCCGAGACCAAAGACAATCAATAAAAGAACTTTATCTGCCCTTGGGGATTGCCTTGGGACTTGGGCTTATTTTTACGTTCGGCAGCAGTTCTCTACTCTCATTTGAAAAGCCCGGAGAGGTACAGCAGTATGCTCAACGACTGGCCCAACAAAACAATATCTCTCCGAATAACCCTCAAGTGCAAAATCGGGTCCAATCATTTATTAATTCCCGTTTAAAGCCTAAACGAAAAAATATGGCCAGTCGCGATGCCACACGCTATCTCGTGCTCGTACTTTTGACCGGTGGCTTAATTATTGGTTTTGTAAACAAAAAGGTTAGTAAAGGATATTTTCTGGCTGGACTTATACTGCTTGCCGCCTACGATATGCTTCGGGTGGATGCGCGTTATACCAGCGAAGACAATATGGTACCGGATCGAATCTCAGCAGAGCGAGTCATCCAGCAGCGTGAACAACCATCGGATAAATTTATTGTGCAGCATATCGATAGCGGAGAGGGATATCCTTATAGGGTATATCCGTTAAATCAAAATCCGTTCAATAATGCTATTCCGTGCTACTTTTATCCCTCAATCGGAGGTTATACCGGGGCCAAGCTGGCACACTATCAGGATCTGATTGATCAATTCGTTACTAACGACAATGGTTCTCCGGGCTTTCAACGCCGTACGCAACCTATTCTAGACATGCTGAATGTTAAATATGTAACGCTCAGCCAAACACTGTCACTCGAAGGTTATACCCAGGTATTTGATCAAAATGGACACTATGTCTATCGCAATGATAATGTGTTGCCTAAAGCCTTTTTTGTAGACTCGGTTGAGACGGTTGCGTCTCCTCAAGAGGCCGTTGACCATATGAAACCAAATGCCGGATTTAATCCGCATACCGAAGCTATTGTAGAAACAAGTGATGCCATTACAACAACGACAGATTCAACTGCGAGTGTATCTGTCAAGAGTTATAGTGCCAAGACTATGGAACTCTCTACTTCATCGTCTTCTAAAAGATTTCTTGTACTCAGTGAAATTTATTATCCCGCGGGGTGGCACGCGACAATCGATGGTAATCCGGCTAAAATTTACAAGACCAATTTCGTACTTCGCGGGCTGCAAGTTCCGTCCGGTCATCATACTATAAAAATGACTTTTGAACCTACTTCGAATGTTTGGGGAGGACGCTTAGCGTGGATTGGACATATTTTTCTTTGGATAACGGGAATAGTTGTTATTATCAGCTGGTACAGCAATCGAAGAACTCAGGATAATCCCAAAAAAGAATAATGAAAAAGGCTGTTGTAGATAGAATTTCTATCCTTATAATAGTTGTATTTTCTTTTTTAGAAATATTTTATCTACGACCTCCTTTTTCACCACTAAAACCGTCTGAACCTTATCCCGCCTTGCTACTTCCAGCTGGCGAGCAGCTATTCCATGATTATGGGTTAATTCATTATTCCCATTATAAAATTGAAGTCATTTCTCAAAATGGTCAGCTCAAAACGATTCCAATAGATAAATTATTAGATACCATTCCTCTGTCTTACAGGGAAAAAGTAGTATGGAATAATTTTGGCGTTCCTGACAGTATACCTAAAAATCCAAATCCGAAAGTAAAGGAGGGGCTTCAATGGCTAAGAAAAAAAAGCAAAACCTTAACCGGTTTCAATTCAATTGATCATATAAAAATTTTGTATTTATACACTACAAAAAACATGAAAAACAACGGAAAGTCAGAGAAGATAATCAATACTAAAAAAATATATTTGAATTGAGACCATTTGAAGAGACACTCAAAAATCTGACAAAATGGTTTGATCATTTTATTCATGAGGAATATCGAATAAGTCAGGAAGGATTAGCACTATTTAGAATTTCTTATGCAGCTTTTTTCCTTTTATTCGGACTTCCCTCCTTTACATGGATAACACAAAATCCGGATATATTTTTTAATCCTCCAAAATATAGTTTAGCAAGTTTATTTTTAGGGTTTCCGCCTCCCTCTTTTTTAATAGGTTTAGATCTTTTATTAGTAACATGCTTTATATTTCTTTTTTTCGGTTATAAAACAAAATTAGTTTCTATAACCATAACAATATTGTAGATAATTGGGAATTCATTTAAATATTCTTTCGGAAAAATTGATCATGATATAATTCCGATAATAGTTCCATTTTTAATGGCTTTTTCAGGCTGGGATAAGAAACTATCGTTGGATGCCAACTTAAGGGAAAAAGAACAAAATAAAACTCTTCAATCGGCTTTGCCTGTAACTCTAGTAGCCCTTTTTATTGGACTAGGATTTTTTTCAGCGGGAATGCCGAAATTATTTCATTGGATTGACTTTAACCTTAATACGCAAGGAGTTCGCGACTGGGTAATCAGATCATTCTATGTGTTAGGAAGAAAAGACTTTTTTGTAGCCAACTTTGTTCATATAAATAATCCCTATTTTTGGGAAGTGCTTGATATTCTGGCAGTTACATTCGAAACAACTTTTATTCTTTCTGTCTTCATAAAACGATCTTATTTCAGATTCTACATATGTTTAGCAATCTTTTTTCACTTCTTTAATTTTTTGATTCTACACATTGCATTTTTGAATTATCTGATAGTATACCTTCTCTTTACAGATTGGTCTTTATTTTCAAAAAAAATTATTCCGTTTTTAAAGAACCTTTTTACATTTAAAAAACTAGTCTCCTTTATAATTATATATTTACTTTTCTCATGTTTTATAATTTTGGGAACGAACAGTCTGACTACAAAAATATCCCCATTCGCTTTTTTCCTCGGCTTAATTTTTTCTGACCCTTTTAAAATTATAAAATTAAGTTTGCTATCTTTGGCAGTAATAGTTGTAATGTATAACATTTGGGGACAATTTAATTTCAAGAAAGCAAACCTTGGCCAGTATATTAATTAACCGGGGACGCTAATTAAGTGAAACTGCCCAAAAAGATGGATTAATAGAACCGTTTTATTTGTAGAACTTTCTTATAAAAGCCAGCTTTATTTCTTTCCAGATACGGAAGAGTGGTACACATGAAAACAACTCACCTAGCCGCAACTTTTTCCCCTGGGCTCTTCGGATATTAAATAATTTATATTTCCGCTGCTTCCTGTTAAACTTATCTTTATGCTTTTGGTAAAACTGTAAATATCCACGCCACGACCGATCTGTAATTCGTTCACTTTGGTGATTCATATATACAGTCTGCAAAGAAATTTGAACATTTTTTACGGGTCCATAAGCTTCGCACAAGCGCACCCAAAGGTCATAATCCTGGGAAGCGATCAAATTCGAATCAAACCCTCCGACTGCCAACAGCCGGTCGCGCCGGGCTAACACCTGGTTACCGACCTGATTAGTAAACAGCAAAGTGTTAAGGTCGATTATTTTTTTCTTTTTCCATGGGGCTTCATAACCGGGATATACCATTATCGAATCAGAGGTAATACAAGAAAATTCGTCAGAATAAGCGGCCAACAGTTCTTTTATTCGATCTTTGTGCCATTTATCATCGTCATCCAATCCAGCAATAAATTCACCTTTAGCTTCTTCAATCCCCCTATTCCGTGCCCGAGGAGCTCCAACCGACTGTTCAAGACGAATATATCGGATCGGCAACTTCTCTTGATATTTTTTTACCACTTCGGGAGTTCGATCACTGGAGCCATCATCTACTACAATGATTTCAATATTTTCATAGGTTTGTACGACTACAGAGTCCAATGCCCGCGGTAAAAGCTCAGCCCTGTTATGGGTTGTAATAATTGCAGAAACTAAAGGTTGAGAAGAGGCAACCATTAAAATGAATACTGGTATTAAATTTGAAGTTCATATTCTTGAACTAAAAGTATATTTTCATGCCTTTATAGACAACTCTTTATCAAAATGAATAAGAACGCATCTGTTACATTTGTTATATGCACCTACAACCGGGCCAATTATCTTGATAATGCCCTAAAGTCTTTGCTAAAACATAAACCGCATGATCTGTCATTTCAGTTGTTGGTTGTAGATAATAATTCATCTGATCAGACACCAGAAGTTGTAAAAAAATATCAGCAATCATTTAATAAAGAGGATAAATCACTCCGTTATATCAAGGAAACCCAGCAAGGGATCTCTTATGCCAGAAACTGCGGCATTCAGGAGACCAATACGCCCTATATCGTTTTCCTGGATGACGATATCGAGGCATCAGAATCTCTTATATCTGCATGGATTGAATTTTTCTCTGAAAATCCCAAAGCATTAGCAGCAGGTGGAAAGATCCATGTTCGATTTGATGACCCCAAACCAAAATGGATGTCCCATTTTCTCCTTCCTCTTTTCGGACGTCACGATCTTGGGAAGACGTTCAAAAAATATCCTTCCAAAAAATTTCCTTTTGCAGGTAACATGGGAGTTAAAAAATCCATTTTTGAAGAAATCGGATACTTCAACACCAAATATGGACAAAGAGGAAAAAAGTTGTATGCAAAAGGGGAAGAAAAGGAACTGTCACAACGTATTCGTTCAATTACAAAGGATATTTATTACCTTCCAGATGCATTTGTGTATCACCATGTTGATGAAAGTCGGCTCACAACGGAATATGTAAAAGAGCACGCAATGGGTATGGGCAGAAGTCAGAAAATACGGATAAAGAATGAGTCCTTCCGGGAAGGCCTCTCTGAACGAATCACTGAAATCGAAAAATGGCTCGTTTCGATCCCACTGGCACTGGGATACCTGATCAGTTTTCAACCAGCCAAAGCAACTATGTTAATCCGATTTAGATGGTGGATTTGGAAAGGGTATAAAGATTTAAAATAGTTTTAAACGAATAAGCACGTTCTGCCAATATTTCGAAGATACCCTAATAGATTAACAAACTGATGTATTTACGAGATTTAGCTATATTTAATATGGAAACTATATTTTGCAATATTGACATGCATTTCACTGATCTGGCTCTGAATTTATCTTCTCTATTTACTTTATAAAAACGTTCTATTCTATGAATATTACTACTGAGGGTGATTCTAAAAAGTTACCGGATTTTTTAATTGTGGGTGCAGCAAAAAGTGGAACGACCTCCCTTTATTTCTATCTAAAGGAACATCCACAAATCTTTATGCCAGAAAACAAGGAACCCTGGTTTTTCAGTTTTATGGACAATCCGACCCAATTTAAAAGTCCGGACTCATTAGGTGGGATGATTTCAAATATCCAGACCTATATAAGCTTATTTGAAGATGCTGATGATGATCAAATTATCGGTGAAGCCTCCCCCTCTTATCTGTACACTTATGAAACAAGTATAAATAACATAAAAAAAGTATACGGCAAGCGGTATAAAGACTTAAAAATAATCATCTTACTAAGAAATCCTGTGGATAGAGCATTTTCACAATATCAACATTTCAAAAAAAGTATGCGGGAACCCCTAAGCTTCAAAAAAGCAATTGAGCCTAAAACGATCAGCCAAAGATTAAACAATAATTGGAGTTTTTTTTATGACTACATCGGAGTTGGAATGTACTATGAACAGGTGAAATCTTACCTGGAGAATTTTGATAATGTTAAAGTGATTTTGTTTGATGAGTTTAAGAATGATACTTCAAGGGTCGTAAAAGAATTGCTGCGCTTCTTAGGAGTTGATACGGATCTCCTTCCCCAGAACATTGGGAAGAGGTACAACGTATCCCGAGTATTGAGGAAAGATTTTTTAACTCCTCTTTATCGCTTCCTTTTTTTCAGTAATAATAAAGTAAAAAAAAACCTGGCGAACCTGCTACCAGCCAAAAACAAAATTATAGATGCCGTTCATAAGCTTCTTTTAAAGAGAAAGAAATTGAAAAAAAAGGAAAAGAAAGAAATAATGGAAATATTCGACGAGGACTTTAAAAGACTAAAGGAACTTATCAACTCAAACACTTAAGTTATCGGCAAGCTAATAGGTTTATTTCTAACAACGGTATAATGAAGAATACCAAGCGAGGAACTCCAAATTTTGAAATATTAATGTCCACTACTAATAATAGTAGGCTAGAAATAGATCAGTATGATTATACGATAATTAATCAAATTCTTGATAAAAGAATCCAAAAAATAGATGCAAAAAACGTTTGGACCTATTATCAAAAAGGGGTCACAAAAAGCAAGAATAAAGCCTTAAAACATGCAAATGGCGAAATATGTTTATTGAGCGATGATGATGTTATTTTTAAACCGAATATCGACAAAAAGATTTTAAAGGCTTTCAAAAATAATCCAAAAGCAGATATCATAACTTTTCAGATTGAAACTCCGGAGGGAGAACCTTTTAAAAACTATGACAAAGAAAAGCACTGGCATGATATCAAAAGTGTTATGAAAGTGTCGATGGTTGAAATTGCTTTCCGTCGCAAAGTTATTATTGACAATGAACTTGGCTTTGATGAATCATTCGGGCTGGGAACAAACTTTCCCACCGGATCGGAATTCATTTTTTTGACGGATGCGCTAAAAAAAGGGTTAAACATTTTATATATACCGGAAGTCATTGTTGTTCATCCGAAGGAAAGTTCCGGACAAGTCTGGGATGCTAAGTTAATCCAGACACGAGGGGCGATGTTATATCGTGTTTTTGGTTGGAAAGCAGTTGGATGGGTTGCCATTTTTACGCTAAAACAGCATTCGTTATCCAACTTTTCTATGATAACATTTTTCTACCATATGCTGATAGGAATAAAAAATTATATCAACAAAACCGAATGAACGAGTATAAAAGCCGACCATTAATCTTGAACCCTTTCAATAAACGTATTTTAAAATGGGGATAATCGTTCGCCAAAGTGTTATTAATACGATCATCTCCTACATCGGGATTGCTTTAGGTTTTGTCATCACTATTTGGCTTTATCCCCATTTTTTTACAACTCAACAATATGGGTTAACCAGAGTACTCTTATCCTTATCGATGGTGGTTATCCAAGTATCAAATCTTGGAATTAATAGCACCATCATTCGCTATTTCCCCTTCTTTAGAGATCGAGAAAAAAATCATCACGGGTTTTTAACCATTGTTTTACTCATACCGTTAGTCGGTTTCATTATATTCGGGTCTCTTCTCTACATCTTTAAAAATCCTATTCTGCAAATATATTCCGATAAGTCGGAACTACTGCTGGATTTTTACATGTACCTTTTTCCGCTTTCTTTCTTTATTCTATTTTTTAAAACGATCGAAAGCTATACTTATGCCCTCTACAATACAGTAGCCTCTTCATTCCTTCATGATATTTTTATCCGAATTCTGACAATCGCTATACTATTCGGATATTTTTGGGGATGGATCAACTTCAACCAATTTATACAATTATTTGTACTTAACTATGGTATTAACCTTCTATTAATTTTCCTTTATCTGGGAAGTATCAGTGATTTGAAATTTGATTTGGATTTAGATTTCCTGAACGGAGAGCTATTGAAAAAAATGCTTAATTACGGAGCATTTTCTTTCTTTGGCAATATTGCCACTGTCATCCTTGGAAATGTAGATATTCTAATGCTTGGGGCCATGGCCGGACTTGGCGACACAGGAATCTATGCTATTGCCTTCTATGTTGCCTCTGTAATAAAAGTCCCACGACAATCCATTCATAAAATCTCTGCCCCTATTATAGCCGACTCCATGAAAAACAATAACCTTAGTTTGGTTGAAGATATCTACAAGCGTTCATCTCTGAATCTCATCATAGCCGGCGGACTTCTTTTTTGTGGGATAATTGCCAATTTGCACAATCTAAATAAAATTTTACCAGCTTCCTACGCGGGAGGGTCTCTGGTTATTATAATCATTGGATTTGCCAATTATTTTGAAATCTCCTCAGGTTTAAATGGGATTATCATCCTTAATTCGAAATATTACCGCTTCGATTTATATTCAATGGTTTCTCTAATAGCACTCACCATTTTGCTAAATTATCTCCTTATACCTGCATATGGAATCTTGGGGGCCGCTATCGGCACTGCTACGGCCATCATTGCATTTAATGCAACTAAAGTTTTTTATGTATGGGAAAGATTTTCCATGCATCCACTAGACATTCGTATGTTGCCAACACTTTTAGTTGTAGCCGGAACCCTTTTTGTTTCCTTAGAAATTGGTCACATTACAAATGCGTACGTGGATATTCTTTTGCGTTCTGTATCTATAACCATCTTTTACATCGGAATCATCTGGATGTTAAATTTGTCGGAAGATCTCAACAATTTGATTCGGAGTTCATTTAACCAAATACAGAATCTGTTACCCTTTTAAAACTAATTTCTATGCAGGCTATACTTGTCGTCAATCCCGGAAAAAAATCGAATTTAAAAATAACCAAAGTTCCTACTCCCGAGCCCGATCCACAAGAAATTAGGGTTAAAATAAAAGCCACAGCACTCAATCGGGCAGACTTACTCCAACGCTCGGGCAACTACCCGCCCCCTGAAGATGCAAGCGAAATATTGGGACTTGAGATGGCCGGTGTTGTTGAAAAAGTTGGTGATAAAGTTACAAAATGGGAAGTCGGAGATCGGGTTGCTGCTCTGCTTGCAGGTGGCGGTTATGCCGAGTACTGTGTAATCCATGAAGACATGGGGATCCCCATCCCCGATGGATTATCATTTAGTAACGCCGCCGCTATCCCCGAAACTTTCCTGACGGCTTTCCAGACGCTGGACTGGCTTGGTGATCTGCAAGAGCATGAAACCGTGCTTGTTCATGCAGCAGGAAGCGGAGTTGGCACTTCGGCTATTCTATTGGCTCATCATTTGATGGGAGCCCGGATTGTCGCGACAGCCGGTAAGAAACGAAAATTGGATAAAGCCCGACAATTGGGAGCCGACTTCGCCTACAATTATAAGGAACAGGATTTTGCCCAAGAAATTACCAAGGATCTTGGTCACGACGCTGTTAACTTAATTGTCGATTTTATCGGTGCTCCTTATTGGAAACAGAATATTCATGTCCTGGCAACGGATGGTCGGGTTGTTTATCTCTCTTTTCTTGGCGGACACCAACTCGAAAATATGAGTCTGGCTCCCCTCCTTGGCAAACGACTAAAAATCATGGGATCTACCCTCAGATCACGCTCACTCGATTATAAAATTTCACTTACCCAAAATTTTGTAAAAAAGTCATTACCTCTTTTTGAAAATAATACCTTAGAACCCGTCATCGACTCCGAATTTGACTGGACAGAAACAGAACAGGCGCATCAACGTATGTCCGATAACAAAAACACTGGCAAAATCGTATTAACCGGGATGTAACTAGCCACTGATCCACACAGATTAAAACTGATAGTTACGTTTTCATTTATCAAAAATGAATCTCCTAAATTCTGGTTTATCCCCAAAATTCATGAGAAGCCCAATTTCTAAATCAGTGGCTTTTAAATAGTTTATTAATTGAGCTTTATGCTCAGGTAGCAATGTTGAGACAGCTTTTAACTCTACAATTACTTTTTCGACTACTATGATATCTGCGCGGAATTCTCCAACTATTTTATCTTTGAATAATACTTCAATTGGCACCTGTGATTCTACAAACAAATCTGTATTATTTTTTATATTCAAATAACATGGCTTTTTTCATATACCGACTCCAAAAATCCAGTTCCAAGCTCATTATTAACTTCATAATAAGCTTTAATTACCTTCCGTGTTATTGCTCTATGCTTATAGCTTTTCATAATCAGTTTTTATCAGTGAAAATCTGTGGCTATAAGTAAGACCATATCGAAGCTCCATCCTTACAAAATTGGGTAAGGATTTCTGAAGACAGACTATTATCTTTGGAGCGAATATTTTTATAACAGAAATTATTGGTACTCATGGCGCAACCTACATTCAGCACGCATCAAGGAATGGTTGACATTCTGCCCGGGGAAGTCGAGAAATGGCAAACTGTTGAACGTATCATCCACGAAGAGGCTAAGAAATTCAACTTCGAAGAAATCCGTACGCCTATCATGGAGCAAACCGAACTTATAGCTCGCGGCGTGGGACAGCTGACGGATATTGTTTCAAAAGAAATGTTTGCCTTCGAGCGTGGAGATGATCAGTATGTACTGCGTCCCGAATGCACTGCCCCGGTTGCCCGTGCATTCATTGAGCACCACTTGGAGCAGCGTGGAGGGTCCCAAAATTTGTATTACATCGGTCCCATGTTCCGCGCCGAGAAACCCCAGAAAGGACGTCAGCGACAATTTCACCAGTTCGGGGCCGAAATCATCGGGGCACAGGATCCTGCGGCAGATGTGGATATTATCGCTTTTATGATGGCCATTTATGAACGAATTGGCATCACGAACACTACGCTGAAAATAAATTCAGTTGGAGACCCCGAAAGCCGAAAGAACTACAAGGAAGCACTAAAAGATTATTTTCACCCTCATCTGGCAGATCTCAGCGAAGTTTCTCAGGAACGTTTCGAAAAAAATCCCATGCGTATCCTTGATTCCAAAGAAGAAGAGGATCAGCCATTTATTGGGGACGCGCCCATCATTACAGACTTTCTCAATGAGGAAACCGAAGAACATTATGAGCAAGTGAAACAACTATTAACCGACCTCACAATACCATATACAGAAGATCCCCACTTGGTGCGCGGACTCGATTACTATACGCGAACGGCCTTCGAACTCATTAGTCCGGATTTAGGGGCACAAGACGCTTTGGGGGGCGGCGGCCGATATGATCTTTTAATTGAAGAAATAGGTGGACAACCAACTCCAGCCGTGGGATTTGCCGCCGGGATGGAACGGCTGATGATTGCCTGCGAAGAACTCGACATCAACCTGGCTGAGGAACAATCGCTCGATGTTTATATAGTAACTATTGGAGATAAAGCTCGAAAATGGGCTGTCAAACATCTGCGAAAGCTCCGTAAAGCCGGGCTTTCAGCTTCAATGGATTATATTGGCCGATCGGTGAAATCTCAGATGAAAGACGCCGATCGCGAGAATGCCCGTTATACCATCATTGTTGGAGAAAATGAACTTAATGAAGAAAAATTCACGCTCAGAGATATGAAAGCCAGTCAGGAAGAAGCCTGCACATTCGAAGAAATTCTGGCGGAAATCGCTGAAGTCTAATATTCGTCGCCTATGAAACTAAAGAAAAAATATTATTTCATAGGGATCTTTGCATTGCTGTGTCTCATTATTGCGTATCATTTTTATGCCGCCTACCAGGCAGAACAACAGATTGATACGGCTATACAGGAGCAGACATCCAAAACGAATAATGTGTCTGTCCAATATTCTTCTATTGATGTAGCGCCTTTTTCGGGCAACGTATCCATGAGTGATCTGACTCTCATTTTGGGCGATCATATCGAACGCGCTCAACAGCTGCAATTTAAAGCCAGTTATCTGGATTTCTTGAATATTTATATTGGGGGTATACAATACGGGCTGGACCATTTAAATCGAGTTCAAATTACCCTGACCAGGCCATCATATGTTAATCAGTCTGGTCGAGAAGAAATTAAGGCCGACACACTACATATTTCTTATCAAGGCAATGCTCTCAATGGACTCCGAAGTGCTATTAATGGCACTCCCTTTGCTTCTAGCCAAGAAATAGATGCACAGAGCTCTGGTTTGATTCTCCAATTTCCCAACACGACATTTTTTAAACTTACTGCTAAAAAATTTAACTATTCGGGCACTATCTTATCCGGCAAACAGAACTACTGGACTGACGGCAGTCATCAATTTGCAATGGATTCGTTAACCTGGACCCCTTCAGAATCATTTCAAAATACCTATAGCTTTTTTATCAAGGGATTCGGTTATGACACGGATGCTATTCCCTTTAAATCTGCTCATCTCAACTACGAACCCGGATCACAACCACTAAATATTCATGTTGAATCGGCCATAAAATCCGAACTGGCTTTAATTTCAGGCTCCGGATCAATCCAATTGAAAAGACCGTACCGGCAGTCCCATCTACAGGATATGACCATCTCAATAACCGAATTCTCGAAAAAATTCAGCCAGGTGATCAATAATATTGATAAAATGCTGTCAATCTCACTGAATCCCGACAAACAGGGTATTACGTTAAAATTGACTGGTACCATTTCCAATCCCCGGCTAGCAAAATAAATAATTTGTTTATTTTTTGATTAATCTGATATTATTCAGAAAAAGGGTCACGAGCTTTTATAAAACTTAAGAGAACCTTTGACGCATGAGTGAACACATTTTAATTGGGCTGGTAAGCATCATTTTATTCGGCGTTGGCGCACAATGGTTGGCCTGGCGGAGTAAGCTACCGGCCATCCTGTTATTATTGATTGCCGGAATAATAGCTGGCCCCATTACCGGACTCTTGGATCCTGATGCTTTGATGGGTAACCTGTTGGGTCCATTTATTTCAATCTCGGTTGGAATTATTCTCTTTGAGGGTGGTTTAAGTCTGCGATTTTCAGAACTCAAGGATATTGGCGGTGCGGTTATCAAACTCGTAAGCATCGGCGTTGTTGTTACCTGGCTTATCAGTGCTGGCTTTGCCTATTACTTGTTTGGGATGAATATGGAGCTTGCCATACTCTTAGGAGCCATCCTCGTCGTAACGGGTCCTACTGTTATTATCCCCCTCTTGCGGCAAGTACGTCCCTCCGGCCAAGTCGGCTCAGTCTTAAAATGGGAAGGAATTGTTATCGACCCGATTGGTGCTATGCTTGCCGTACTGGTATTTGAAGTTATTTTTACCAGTAGCCTGGGAGAAGCTACTAGTCTGGCACTGACCAGCATATTTAAAACAATCTTCTTTGGTACCCTCATGGGTTTAGCCGGAGCCGGCCTCATTTACATATTGCTCAAACGATACATGCTACCGGATTTCCTGCAAAACCCAGTCAACCTGATGATTGTGATACTGGTCTTTGCCCTCTCAGACGTGCTCCAACATGAATCGGGCTTATTGGCCACAACCATCATGGGGATTGTACTTGCCAATCAAAAATCAGCACGAATTCAGCATATTGTTGAGTTCAAAGAAAATTTACGCGTGTTATTGCTGTCTGCCCTATTTATCCTGCTCGCCGGACGTATTGAACTTTCTGAACTGACAGCTTATCTAAATTGGTCTGTTTTGGCATTTATTGGGATACTCATTTTTGTAGCCCGTCCACTTTCAGTATTCATTTCGACCATCGGATCAAAACTTAGCAATAAAGAAAAAATATTTATCAGCTGGATGGCACCTCGTGGAGTGGTGGCCGCTTCTATTTCGGCACTATTTGCCATTGAACTCGTACAAAACGGATACTCTGAAGCGGAACAGCTCGTTCCAATCGTGTTTGTTATTATCGTTAGTACAGTGGCCATTTATGGGCTAACCGCTCCCGCCGTTGCTAGATATCTGGGGGTTGCCAAACCCGTACCCCGTGGATTTTTAATTTTGGGTGCTCACGAGTGGGCTCGCAAAATTGCCGGATCCCTGCAAGACCAGGGATTTAAAGTGTTACTTGCTGATTCCAACTGGTCAAACATTAATAAAGCACGCCAAAAGGGACTTAACACCTACTACGGCAATCTTCTAGCTGAATATGCCATCGATGAAATCGATCTCGACGGTATTGGCAAGTTGCTTGCATTAACCCCTAACGATGAAATCAATTCATTAGCCGTAATCCATTTTACCGAAATTTTTGATACCTCAGAAGTCTTTCAGTTACCAGCTATTGCTAAAAACAGACGCAAAGAACGCGACATCCCCGACAATCTCAGCGGTCGTATCCTTTTTGACAGAGGACTCAATTTTGACAAGATATCTGAAGCGTTCGACAATGGGGCAAACTTTGAAACCGTTGAGTTAAGTGAAACACTTACCAAAGCCGAACTTGATCAAAAATTCGAAGGTACAGTCCCACTATTCATTTTTACCAAATCCGGCGATGCCGTGCCTATTGCCATTGATCACACTCCTGTGCCTGTAGCCGGCGATAAAATTCTTATACTGACAAATTCTCAAAATATTAAGATCGAAACCGATGCCGAGGAGGGCAGTACCGATACTTATGACAAAGCTCAATCTTAATATTTTGGTAAAAATTATTACGCTGATCATTATAAACGTTTCAAGAATATTATAGAAATTGTAGCGATACACATTTGTGCTGGACCTTTAAAAGGTGCTCGCATCCGGCTTTGGGGCTGGCATAATTAGTTTCTATCTCGCAGATGTGATATAGAAAAAGATTTTAGCAGATAGATTAAAAGTAATTTATGGATTATTGGAATATCTGGATTGATACAGGGGGAACTTTTACAGACTGCGTTGCCCATGATCCCAAAGGGGGTGTACATCACATTAAAGTATTAAGCAACAGTAGTCTTCGGGGGACTATTGAAGAGATTTTATCCCCAACAAAAATTCGTATTCATCAAAACTGGGAAGCTCCTGATGACTTTGTATCCGGCCTGATCTTTTGCATGCTTCACGAAGATATGCCCGACTTAAAGATAGATACCTTTTCCGCCAAAACTTCTATTCTCACCTTTAAGCATTCTACAGAAGTACAAAAATTTCAAAAAGACGCACCTTTTGAAATTTCATCAGATGAAGAGGCACCTATTCTGGCCGCACGTCTGGTTACTCAAACTCCTCGAAACCAGCAACTGCCTCCTATTCAGCTGCGCTTAGCTACAACCAAAGGCACTAATGCCCTGCTGGAAAAAAAAGGAGCCCCCACCCTTCTGCTAATTACTAAAGGCTTTAGAGATTTTTTGTATATCGGTGATCAGAAACGACCTGATCTTTTTGCACTCAATATCCAAAAGCCATCCCCTCTTTTTGATCAAGTTATCGAGGTACCGGAACGACTGGATGCGGATGGGAAGATGTTGCAAAAATTAGAAACAAAGGGGCTTTCAACTTCCGTACGAAATTTTTTAAAACAGGAAGATGCATCTGTTGCGGTTTGCCTGATGCATAGCTACAAAAATAAGAGTCATGAAAAAGAGATTGAGCGATGGTTGTCCAAGCTTGGAGCCCATTATATTTCATGCTCTTCGGATATGAGCCCATCTATAAAACTGTTGCCGCGTGCTCAGACCACAGTCGTCAATGCTTATCTCGAGCCTGTACTCCACCAGTATCTTCACTCGGTTCAAGCTTCACTTTCTGATAGTACTGTTTTTGTGATGAATAGTGCCGCCGGACTTGTTTCATCCGCAAAATTTAACCCCAAAGACAGCTTGCTGAGCGGACCAGCCGGTGGTGTTATAGGAGCGGCAGCTATTGGTAGAGTATCCGGCAAAAATAAAATTATTTCCCTCGATATGGGGGGAACCAGCACCGACGTGGCTCGTTACGAAAACGGATTCGACTACCAATTTGAACATACTGTAGGAAGTGCCAGTATCAAAAGTCCATCTCTGGCAATCGAAACAGTAGCGGCAGGCGGGGGCTCTATCTGTTCATTTGATGGACAGAAACTGACCGTTGGTCCAGATAGTGCAGGAGCAAATCCAGGTCCTGCCTGTTACGACGCCGGTGGCCCGCTCACTCTAACAGACGTCAATCTACTGCTCGGGAGACTGCAGCCTACAAATTTTAACATTCCAATTTCAAAGAAGGCTTCCGAACGGAAACTGCAGAAGCTTCTGAACGTTATTGAAGCTTCCGGACAATCAGCCGACAAAAATGAGATACTTGCTGGATTACTTCAAATTGCCAACGAACGGATGGCGGATGCCATTAATAAAGTATCATTGCAAAAAGGCTATGATCCATCGAATTACGCATTGGTGGCTTTTGGTGGTGCCGGAGCACAACATGCTACTGCGATCGCATCTTTGTTGGATATTAAAACTGTTTTGGTGCCCGATAAAGCCGGATTACTTAGTGCTTATGGATTAGGAACCGCTTCGGTCGAGGCCTTCACCGAACAGCAGATCCTGAAGAAGTTGCCAAAAGTTGAACCTTCTCTTAAATCCATGTTCCGGGAATTGGGCGACCAGGCAACTAATAAACTACAAGACGATCTTTCTGATAAAAATAAATCCCCAATTAAAATTAAAAGACGTATGATATTCATGCGTCTGGCGGGTCAGGAGGCCACGCTGGAACTTGAATTCAAAGATACTGAACAACAACTGCATGATGATTTTAAGGAGACCTATCAAAATCGTTATGGACATTGGATTGAAAATCGAGAGATCGAAGTTGAATCCATTCGAGTGGTAGCGGCGGCAAGTCCTGACACTGAAATAAATCAGGCGATTCCCAAAGCAACCGAACAGCCGCCTATCGATTATTTTGCTGATGTACAATTCAAACAAAAGTCGAGCTCAACACCTGTTTACCAGCGCACAGATTTACGATTCAGCCATCAAATCGATGGACCGGCAATCATTCTGGATCCCTATAGCACAACGATTATTGAACCTAGATGGCACGCAAAAATTCAAAACCAGGGCACGATTGAACTTACTCACAAAGAAACTTCTGATAACCGACACGCTGCAAATTATTCTGAGGCCATAAATCTTGAACTATTTACCAATCGCTTTACCTCTATCGCTGAAGAGATGGGAGAAATGATGCGGCGAACGGCGTTATCAGTCAACGTCAAAGAACGTATGGATTTTTCTTGTGCTCTGCTCAATGCCAAAGGAGAACTGGTAGTTAACGCACCGCATATCCCAGTCCACCTAGGGGCACTGGGCTTGTGTGTTCGACGACTTAAAGAAACTATCTCAATGGAAGCCGGGGATGTTGTTGTCACAAACCATCCTCGCTTTGGAGGTTCTCATTTGCCGGATATTACGGTGGTAACCCCAATTTTCGATGCAGAAGATATTCTTTTGGGATACGCAGCTTGCCGTGCTCATCATGCAGAGATTGGGGGAACCCGTCCGGGCTCCATGCCGCCCGATGCCACTACACTTGCCGAAGAAGGAGTTGTTATTCCCCCTTCCTATCTGGTTAAAAAAGGTACTGTCCAATGGGAAAAGATGAATTCACACTTTAAAAATGCCCCTTATCCCAGCAGGGCCATTGAGGAGAATATGGCGGATCTGCAAGCCGCAATTGCTGCTAATCACCAGGGAGCGGAAGCATTAAAACGTCTAGCAAAAGATGAAGGTGTTTCGAAGGTGCAACACTATATGTCAGCCCTAAAATCACAAGCTGCCGAAAGGGCTAAAACAATGATACGTAATCTACCTGATTTATCGGAGGAAAGTATAGAATTGCTGGATGATGGAAGTCGGCTTAAAGCTGAAATTGAAAAAGACAATGATCAGCTATATGTCGATTTTACAGGTTCCGCAGATGTGCATCCCGGTAACCTGAACGCTACTCCGGCGATTGTACATAGCGTTATTATGTATGTACTGAGATGCCTGATTCGGGATCCCATCCCACTGAATGAAGGATTGTTGCACCCTGTGACGATCAATCTGCCAGAGGGTATGCTAAATCCCAATTTTGAAAAGTCACCTGCGCAGTGTCCTGCTGTGGTAGGAGGCAACACTGAAACCAGTCAGCGATTGGTAGATCTGTTGCTTAAACCTTTCCGACAAGTTGCTTGTAGTCAAGGGACGATGAATAATGTATTGTTCGGCAATGAATCTTTTGGTTACTACGAAACTATCGGCGGCGGAACGGGAGCGGGTCCCGGTTTTAATGGAGCCGACGCCATTCATCATCACATGACCAATACAGCTGGCACCGATCCTGAAATCCTGGAACATCGTTATCCCGTCCGTCTGGAACGGTATAAAATACGCAAAAGTTCCGGGGGCACCGGCAAATATCAAGGGGGAAATGGTATTACGCGCGAACTCAGTTTCTTGGAACCGGTTAGTCTTTCTGTTCTTACACAGCATCGTAAAGTGCGACCCTATGGACTCAATGGAGGCCGAGAAGGTAAACGTGGAAGCCAATATATCATCCGCAAAAAAGGGAACAAAGAGGATTTGAATTCTGTTGATGGAGCTAAATTGCAACCCGGAGAGCGATTTGTTATTCATACACCCGGGGGCGGAGGATTTGGTGAATAAGCCATTGCGGAACGGATAAAGCATGTTCGAGATAAGCTGTAATCTCGTCCGGACGCCAGATTTTCGGTCGGGCGATCCGACAGGCTCTACAACATCAGCACGATTAGGCCTGCCAACCCACCGGACGACAGAATCAGTCGCTCTATGTCTACATTTAGCTTTGGGACTAAATATGCGATTTTTATATAGAGCTCACGTTAATAAAGCTCTGGTAATATCCTTTAAAAAGCTTGGAATATCGCTTCTTTCAGCATTTGTAGTTTGAATTATCAAGTAATTATTGAAAAAATATGTGCATATCGTAGAAAGTAGTATTATTCTATAATATAGGTACTCACTAAACCATTCTGTTATGGCTAAAGGATATGCTTTTCTTATTCTTATTTGTATAAATGGATTTCTCTTTTCATGCAGTTCGTCCGAACAAACTGCTACACAACAGTCTAAATCCACGAAATACTATACTTCAGCTTTCCCTAACCGGGACGTTTCTAAACAGTTACAAGATGCACAGGAATCTATTTTAAGAATTTTAGTTACTAGTTTTTATAAAAACTATACTTTTTCTAAACAACACATAACCCTTTCCGATATAAAAACAAATGAACTCAAAGATATAGCCACCCAGTCATTTACCAGTGAAGAAAGTACGGCGGGGACAGCAATTATCCTGCAATTTAATCTTGATCGAGCTCTGCTAATCACCTGTGACCATGTAGTTTCATCCCCGGATACTGTCATTAATTATTATGAAGGTAAAGGTATTCCATCCAAAACATATATTGAATCTGTCAACATCAAACAGCGACAACATAATCTGATATTCAGTCCACAAGATCTGCATGGTTTTGACATTATCGCATCCAATTCAAATGCCGATCTGGCTTTGCTATCTACAAAGTTGGGGGATACCATAAAATCATTTAAACATCCTTTATCTTTCTCTTTGGGCAATAACAATTTTCTCAAGATGGGCTCCTTTGTATATGTGATGGGATACCCAAAAGGATACTTGATGCTAACCCGGGGAGTTGTTAGTACTTCTTCTGTACCACAAAATCGTCGATTCTTTGTATCGGATGCTATTTTCAATCATGGTATTAGTGGAGGACTTGTATTTGCAAGCAAAGATAATTTCAAAACATTTGAATGGATTGGTATGGCCCGTTCTGCTGCTGCTGAAAACGAGGATTATATTGTACCCCGTCCCGAGCCGGATAAATACGGACGAATCGCCCGTCCTTACAAGGATTCCCTTTTTGTACAGCAAAAAACGAAAATCTCATATGGGATTACACAAGCGATTCCTATCAATGGAATTAAAAGCTTCCTGAATGAGAATAAGAGGGCTCTTCTTCGCAATGGATTTACCTACTTTACAAAATGATATTTTCCCATCTCCATAAAAGCGGGAACACACCGCCTTTATCAGGCTGGATAATTCACTGACCGTAGTGTGTATGTATATGCCACAACACTTTTTCCATCTCTCTTTTTATGACTGATGAAGAAGTTACGTAATGGTTATTCATAAAGCTGAAAATAAGTTTCTTACCGCTTTCCGTAATCAAAAAACCACTCAAACAATGGTTGTTACTCAGAGTCCCTGTCTTAGCATAAATGTAGGGTGAATTACCGTCAGATGCCCCATACCAGTTTTCAATTGTTCCTCGTACGCCTCCGGCTGGTAACAGTCGGAATAGATCCTCATCATTATCAAATTGACCTCTTATTTTTTGCAAAAGCCGAACCATCGTCAAAGGGGTAAACAAATTATATCTTGAAAGCCCTGACCCATCTACCCATTGGGGCTTCTGAGGTAAATCCTTAAGATAGTGTGTTTGCATATAATCAATCACCGACCGGGAATACAAAGGCATCCCAAGTTGAGAAGCAGCTACCAGCAATAGCTGTTCAGCAATAAAATTGTCGCTATGATAGAGCATGTGCTTGTAAGCAGTATCTGCAGAAATACTGTAAATAGCCCTCGTGTCATCAGGCTCCTTCATATCCACATATTTAACAGTTCGGCCCAGCGTATCGGACAACATTCTGGTAATCAACTGTGGGGTATAATGGTAGGGTTTACTCACAGTGTAGGTTGTTGTATCAGCTTCGGGCTCATACCTAAAAGTATTATCATCAATTCCACGCTTTAATATGGGATCTCCCTTATCACGCTGCAACTTCTTATCCATATATGACCGGAAAATCTCGGGGGATACGGACAGCCCGCTATCGGTCTGGACCACTTGTTTTACGGTGATTTTCTGCATTTTAAAGTTGGCAGTATTGCCGTACATCGGCAGTGGAGTGATTTCTGCCGAATAGTAATAATTGTAATCGCTCCAGGACCACCCTGGCCCCAGATGACGATCCCGAAAATTAGAATCCGAATAAAACAATTGTTTGCCGCCATTTTTCAGAAAGTTGTAAACATTGCCATTCCCGATATCAGGATGCAAAAACGAGGGATCCCCTGTTCCCCAAAAAATGAGTGAATCACCTCGGATAACGTAATCAAGGCCGCGCAAAGAATCCGGTAACAGTTTAAGGCCGGTATAAAAAGTAAATAGCTTTGTATTAGAAGCTGGCGTAAAGTAGCGGTTTTCATTTTGAGCATAGATCATGGAATCAGCCGCAGGATCATAAAGTGCAAATCCCGTAAGATTGGAATTAAACACCTCTGAAGTATCAAACATTGTAGCTAATGGAGATGGCTCCATTTTTTTGTTTGCTGAAGTCCGAACAGCATGCTTTGTAGATTGACATGCTGATACAACCAGTATTAAACCCCAGCTAATAACATTAACAACTAAAGATTTCATCAAAGGCCGATAATCCATTTCCCTGCAGATAATATTGATGTTAGAATCCAGCAACTCCTTTTTTGATAGATGGAAGAACTAACAAATAATCATAGAAAAAGCAATAATTCTTGTTTCAGCTAAATTTTTCATGATCATTTACACTATTTAAATTAGACCCAACTTTGAGCCTACTTACTTTCTGTAACTGTTGGATAGGATAGAAATAGATACCTAATGCCATGGAAAGGATAAATATCCAGTATCTTTAAAAAATAGTACATTAGGTTTTATGCATCTACTGTTAGATAGAACTGAGATTATCTATATCTCTTCCTCCTTATTGGCTATGGATCAATAAATAAGAACCCGAAATATCAATTATTGAATTTTAATATTTACATTGTTTCCAACACAAAATCCATCTTGGATCTTTTTCCATTGTCAAAGAATATAACAAAGAAATTCAATTACGTAAGTATACATAATGCGTGTTTTGAAATTTGGCGGCACTTCAATGGGTGATGAATATACCTGGCAAAAGGTGTTTAACATTATCAAACAGTATGATCATCCTTATATCATTGTTTCTGCTACATCCCGGACGACCCGTCAATTGCTTGCAGCAGCTGAAAAGACACTGAATAATCCCGAGGACGCCAAACTAATCACCGATGACATCCATAATCGGCACTATGCTATTATTACAAAATTTTTGTCGAGTGTCGGAGAAAGCGATTCAGATATCGCTGCCAATTGTCAAAATTGGATTGACGAACGAATGCATGAGCTTAATAGCTTGCTGACGAAAATTCATAACGCTCATAAATGTAATCCTGCAGTGGAAGATGCAGTAGCTTCCATCGGCGAACGCCTCTCCTCGTACTTGTTTGCGCAGTGTGGGAAAGCATTGGGATTGCCGACCCAGTGGGTAGATGCTGCTAAAATTATTCGTACCGACTCTAACTTTGGCAAGGCTTTGCCGGATGAGGATTTTATCAACCAAGCAGCCTTAGAATTATGGAATAACAAAACTAATACCCATATCCCGGTGATGGGAGGCTATTACGGAAAAGATACCAAAGGTAATTTTACAACACTGGGTTTCGAAGGCTCTGATTATACAGCCAGTCTGATTGGTGCGGCTCTTTCGGCTGATGCCATCGAAATATGGACCGACGTAAGTGGCATTTATACTTGTGACCCCCGTACTGTTCCTGATGCTCAACCCATTCCAAATCTTAGCTTCCAGGAGGCAACCGAGCTAGCCTATTTTGGTGCCAAGGTTTTGCATCCCTCAACTACGAAACCTGCTTCACAGAAAAAGATACCAGTCTATGTAAAGAACATATTCGACTCTGAACAGCCCGGGACCCGCATATCCCATGAAACAACGAATGACCATCGGATCAAAGCCATGGCTTTTAAAGAAAACTGCGTAATTCTTACGGTAACCTCATCTAATACGGTGATGGGATACGAATTTTTAGCCGGCGTTTTCGAAACACTTCATCGGCATCACATGCCCGTAGATGTTGTTACAACAACAGAAGCCTCCGTATCAATTACCACGGAAAACGACAAAGGCCTCGACGAGGCCATAGATAAACTATGTGATTACGGATCGGTTGAGCTCTCTTCTGGACTTGGAATTATTAGCCTGGTTGGTTGTAAGCCCAAAAAAACACAAAATCTAATTCAAGACGTGATGTCGACCATCCAAACATCATATATCAATTTAATTTCATACAGCGAATCAAAAGGAAACTTAAATATTGTATTGGAAAAAACGGATATTATTCCTTCGGTAATAGCAATTCATAATGAGCTTTTCCGATGAATAGTCCGGCTAACACTCAGGGATCCGTCTCTACAACTGTTCGTTTTTCTTCGTAATCCTCTTCCACGATTCCCAGTCGCCGGGCACGCTCCATCCATTTCTTCCGGGCCATTTGCTGCATATCCTCGATATTGTCTACCTCATCAATAATCTCCATACCCAGCAACGTTTCGACAAGATCTTCCATCGTCACAACTCCTGCGAATCCTCCGTATTCATCCACCACTACAGCAATATGCTCCTGCTTTTTCATAAGCCGCTCGAAAAAATCCTGCAATTGTGTTAATTCGGGAACGATCAGGATATTTCGCTGGAGTTCTCTCATAGGTAGATCCATTTCACCACGCGCCATCATAAGCAATAAATCATTTTTAAGCACATAACCAGTTATCTCGTCCCGTTCTTCCCCATATATTGGTAACCGTGAAAAGTGGAGCTGCTCAATATTTTCAGTAACCTCTCCTACAGTAGCATCATAATCGAATCCAACTACAACCGTTCTGGGTGTCATAATATCCTTGACCCGAAGCGAGCTGAACCGGATCAAATTCTTAAATATACGCGACTCCTTTTCTTCAAAAATGCCCTCCTCAACGCCCCGCTCGGCTAAAGCACCAAATTCTTCGCGACTAAAACTGGGTCCTTGCTTTTCTTCAGACAATATTCGAGTGATAGCCTCCGACATCAAGACAAAAGGGTAAAGGAGAGCCATCATCACCCGTAATGCCCGGGCTGCAAAAGGAGCTAAACTTCGCCAATAGGTAGCTCCTATCGTTTTGGGGATAATTTCTGAAAGCACTAAAATCAGAAATGTCAGCACAGCTGATGAAATAGCTACGTATGCATCCCCAAAAACGATCTGTGCCTGGGCTCCAACCCCGGCCGCACCTACCGTATGGGCAATGGTGTTAAGACTAAGGATTGCAGAGAGTGGACGATCAATATCCTCCTTGTAATAGCGAAGTATCTTTCCCGTTTTGATCCCTTTACGTTCCAGCACCGCGATATAAGAATGGCTCACCGAAAGCAATGTAGCTTCCAGCATGGAACACAGAAAAGAAACCCCGAGAGCCAGAGTCAAATAAAAAATTAGTAATTCCATAAGTAAAAAATAGAGGAAATGTTGCTCATTTGAAAAAATGAGGAATGTTAAATCTGTCTAAAAAATCGTTTAGCTCTATCATTGGGATCGTTATATTTAAGGCCATTTATTTTGAAATACATCGTAAACACGATACGTGATTCGTAACGTGTAATTCGTTATCTGAAGCCTGATTCCTGAAACACTCAGCCGTTTTTAAGCCGGTAAGTGATCTGGCTTCATATCTATTTGGAACTTTTGAATCTAATATCTTGCTCCGACTCGAAAATATATCGCTTACTTTTGGTGAACGCACATTACTAGACGGTATCACAACGCTTATTAATCCTGGTGAACGTGTGGGACTTGTGGGACCGAACGGGGCTGGTAAATCTACCTTACTCAAAATTATTGCGGGGGATCTCCTGCCCAATTCCGGAAATATTCACACTTCGAAAGCAGCTACGGTTGGGTACCTCCCGCAGGATGGTGTAGATCCGGATCCAGGCTGTACCGTGTATGAAGAAATGGAAAATTCTTTCAGCGGGATCATAGAGCTCGAACAAAAGCTGCAAGAAGCACAACATGAGCTAGCCGATCTCGAGCAATATACACCGGAATACCAAAAAAAAATGGAGCAGGTGGGCATTCTGCAAGGAAAAGTTGAACGCTCGGGTGCCTACACCCTACAGTCGGATATCGAAAAAATATTAATGGGACTTGGCTTCACCGAAGAGGATTTTAATCGATCTACCACCGAGTTTAGCGGAGGCTGGCTGATGCGCATAGCCCTCGGAAAGCTGTTGCTCAAAAAACCGATGTATTTACTGCTGGATGAACCTACCAACCACCTGGATATCGAATCGCTGCGCTGGCTGGAGCAGTTTATGATGAAGTACGAAGGGGCCATTATCATTGTATCTCACGACAAAGCTTTTCTGGATAAAATCACCAACCGCACTCTGGCGCTAGAAAATGGCAATCTGCTGGATTATTCAGGTAACTATTCGTACTACAAGGAGAAACATGCCGATTATCTGGAACACCGTCGTAAAGCCTATGAAAACCAGCAAAAAGAAATCAAGGAACTTCAAGATTTCATTGACAAGTTCCGTTACAATGCCAGCAAGGCGGCACAAGTACAAAGTCGTATCAAGCAGCTGGAAAAGATGGATAAGATTGAACTTGATGAACGCGAAGAAGAGATTTCTTTTTCGTTTCCCCCGCCGGAGCGAAGTGGTGCAGTAGTTATGAAACTTGATCATATTCGAAAGCAATATGATAGTAATGTTGTTTTTGAAGATCTTTCCTATTCGATTGATCGGGGAGATAAGATCGCTGTTGTTGGACCCAATGGCGCGGGAAAATCAACAATGATTCGGATGATGGCCGGTCACGAAGATTTTAGCGATGGTAAGCGTGAAATCGGCCATAACGTAACTGTCTCCTATTTTGCCCAACATCAGGCAGATGAGCTCGAACTCGGCAGTACCGTTTTTGAAATAATGCGAGAAGCAGCTCCTAAAGCTGAAGAGACGCAAATTCGGACGATTCTGGGTTGTTTTCTATTTCAAGGCGATGATGTTTTTAAAAAAGTCTCCGTACTTTCCGGCGGAGAAAAAAGCCGTCTTGCCCTGGCTCGTATGCTAATGCAGCCTGCCAATTTCCTGATCTTTGATGAGCCTACCAACCACTTGGATATGCAGTCCAAGAAAATTTTGCAACAGGCACTGAATCAATACGAGGGCACCTATATGATTGTATCGCACGATCGGGACTTCCTGGATCCCATTGTTGATAAGGTCCTGGAGGTTCGTCCCAATACGGTCAACACTTTCCTGGGCAACGTGTCGTACTACCTTGAAAAAGTAAAACAGCGGGAAGAAAAGGCTGAAAAATCCACACAACAGAAAAGTTCTTCCGGTAGTAATAATTCGGAATTATCCCGAAAAGAAGAGCGACGTATTGAGGCCCAAAAAAGACAACAAAAGTATAAGCAATTAAAGCCGCTCAAGAATGAAATTGATCCGCTGGAAGATCGCATCGAAAAGATGGAGAGTCGAAAGGATGAAATTGAGGAATTAATGGCACAACCGGACTTTTATGAAAATGAAGAGCAGGTGAAGGAAATCTCGATGGAATATGAAAAACTAAAAGCAGAGCTGGTTGAAATATATGCTATGTGGGAAGATTTAGCGATGCAGATCAGTGAAATTGAGGAAGAGTTTAGTTAAAAGCTAGTCATGAGTTTTGAGTCTTGAATGAAATTGCATCCAACACGGGATTTTAAAAGCCATCACAGGTGCTACAATATTGCTCACTTCTCTAAAAAGGATTGTCCCAAAAATAGGTTATACTAACGTGTGATTTACACAAAACAATGAAATGATGGATTTATGGGGAAACTTAATGGTAAAGTGGCTCTTATAACGGGCGCAACGAGTGGGATAGGCCGGACTATTGCTGAAGAATTGGCTGCTGAAGGAGCTAAAGTTGCCCTGAGTGGTCGTAGTCGAAAAAAGGGAGATGCCGCAGTAAAAAGAATTATAAAAAACGGAGATAAAGCAATATTCTTAAAGGCAGATATCTGTTCTCAAAATGCAAACAAACAACTGGTTGAGGCCGTTGTTGCATCATTCGGTACACTCGATATCTTGGTTCCCAATGCTGGTGTACTTGGTCTTGGATCTGTAACTGAACTAACAGTTGAATCCTGGCACCGGACCCTGGACACAAATTTGAATTCGGTATTCTACTTGTTGCGTGCTGCCATTCCAGTTATGAAACAGGCAAAATCGGAAGGCGCTATTGTGGTAACCGGCTCTATTGCCGCCCATAAAGGTTTCCCAAACCATGCTGCCTACTGTGCCTCTAAAGGAGCCCTTGAAGCTCTGGTCAGACAGGTTGCCGTTGATTATGCCCCGGGGATTCGCATCAACCTGGTACAACCAGGTCCGGTAGATACAAAATTGTATAAAGATTCTGCTGTTGCTTTTCCAAATTCCGACACGGTACTGGATGAAGTTCCGGAATCATTGCCCATGAAACGAATCGGATCTCCAAAGGATATTGCAAGAGCGGTCGTTTTTCTAGCGAGTGATGAATCAGCATGGACTACCGGTTCTATATTTACCATAGACGGGGGTGCTTCGGCTGCCGGTTAAATCCTTAATCTACAGCAAATATTTGGTCTTTGTTGCGGAAGGCTTTGAATTCGAGGGCATTGCCACTTGGATCCTGGAAAAACATCGTAGCCTGCTCACCTGGCTTACCCTTAAATCGTACGTACGGTTCGATAATAAATTCAACATTCTTTTTCTTCAGACGATCGGCCAGCTCTTCCCATTGATCCCATTCTAAAATCAGTCCAAAATGTTTGGCCGGCACGGCATGTCCGTCTACCTCGTTAGTGCTGGATTTACCAGCTTCTTCCGGACTCAAATGCGCTACCACCTGGTGCCCCCAGAAATCAAAATCGATCCACCGGTCGGAGCTTCGTCCGGAATCGCATCCCAGGACATCCCGATAAAAAGTTAGCGTTTCTTCCAGATCGGAAACAGGAAATGCCAAATGAAAAAGAGTCGCTGGGTTGTCAGACATAATTCTAAAATTACTTTAAATTGCATCTTTTTTCGATCAATAGTGTACATAAAAATACAAATCCCATTGATGTTTCTCGATCTGCATTTTTAAAATTTTGGAAAATAGATTTCTCAATTTCGATATTTACTGTAACTTATTGTTTATTAATGGGATAATATTAAAATAAAAAACAGACTATGAAATCATTAGAATATATTTCAGTAAGCTTATTGCTTATACTTTTTGCTTTAGGCTGCACTCGTAAAGAAGCTCAGAATCAAGAAGATATGAAAAATGCTATGAGCAGTACGAATGCCCAGGAAATGGCGACCCATTTTACAAAAGCAGTAGCTGTCATCCATCCCACTGCAGGAAATAATGCCATGGGAACCGTCACTTTTGAACAAACGGATAATGGGGTTAAAGTTCATGCGGATGTTAAGGGATTAAGTCCTGGACTGCACGGATATCATGTTCACTTATATGGCGACTGTACCGCGCCGGACGGAACCTCAGCCGGAACGCATTTCAACTTTGAAGGCAGTTCCCTGAACCCTCCCGCGGATATCGATCACATCACCGGTGATCTCGGCAATTTAGATGCCAATGATAATGGAGACGCCACCGCTGATACAATGATTGCTATTGCAACACTAAATGGAACAAAGTCTATAATCGGAAGAGCAATCGTCGTGCATGAAAAAGCAAATGATCCTAGTCAACCACCGATTGGAGCTGCGGGTTCCCGTTTGGGTTGTGGAGTCATCGGGATCGCCAATACGGGTACAGAATAATTTGGAATCCGGATAGTCAGTTACCTTTAAATAGATTAAGGCAATATTGATAAAAAAATCATATCAGTTGATTTTCTTCATTTAGATAATTATCTAAATATCTAAATGAATAATCTATTTAAAGCCTTAAAAGACCCAACCCGCCGTGAAATCCTGCAAATGTTACAGGATAAGGATCTCACAGCGGGCGAAATAGCGGATGGCTTTGATATCAGCAAGCCCAGTATTTCGCATCATCTGGATATCCTAAAACAGGCAGAATTGGTTACATCTGAGCGAGAGGGTCAATTCATCAGATACTCGATAAACACCACGGTTTTAGAAGAAGCCGCAAACTGGTTTTTGAAAATAATCAATCAAAAAAGTGACAAATGAATACGCTCAAGTATGCGCTTAAAAACGAGTGGTATAATATAGTTGCGCTACTCTTGCCATTTGGTGCGATTCCTTTTATTTCAACTTATTTACCCGCACGTATGGCCATGCACTGGGATTTTAATGGACATGCTAGCATATATATGGGCAAAGATTTCGGGGTCTTATTTCTTCCGGTCATAAATTTTTTTCTTTATGTGGCCATTTTACGTCAATCCGAGCGAGACAAAAGCCGAGATTTATTTTTACGGACCTCTCTTGTATTTCTACTACTAATCGTCCAGACATTTAATATTATTGAAAATATGGGCTGGGGCTATCCCCCTATAGATTTTATCCTGCCCATAACAGCGCTCCTCCTAATCATTGGTGGCTTCTATTTGCGGTTCAATCGACCCAAAGATTTTATTGGCATCCATCTGCCCTAGTCTCTGGATGATCCTCATAAATGGAATCAGACACATCGCTTTGCCACCTATTTATGGATCGCGGCGGGATTATTTTTATTAGCGTCGTTTCCCTTTTTTGACAGCTATACGGTAATCAACATTTTCTTGATCACCCTTTTAACCGTTGGCCTGTTGCCAACTATATATTCCTTTTTTCTCTACAATTTTCAGAATAAATCGGGTATAAATTCTAAATAACATCCTTATATGAAAACGCTTAAATACGCTATTAAGAAAGAGTGGTACAATTTTATTCTCTTGCTACTCCCATTTTTGGTTATTCCTTTTGTTTGGGATAAGCTACCTGCCCAAATTCCCACACATTGGGATTTACAAGGCAACATAAATGGATATAGCAGTAAAACATTCGGCCTATTGTTTATTCCCGCTCTCAATGCCGGGTTGTACTTCCTTTTCCTGTATTTACCCAAAATCGATCCAAAGCGACGCTTTAAAATTGATCAAAAGCCCTTGCCTATATTGCGCACCTTGCTTGTCCTTTTCTTTTTGGGGATACAATTCTGGACCATTCTAAACGCGATGGGACACGCCATAGGTTCTCAAAAATGGTTCTACCTGGGACTGTCTGTCTTTTTTATGGTGATGGGAAACTATCTCCGAACGATTAAACCCAATTATTTTATTGGGATTCGCGTGCCATGGGCCCTGGAGGATGAAGAAAACTGGCGCAAAACGCACCGTATGGGTTCGTATTTGTGGGTAGCCGGCGGACTGTTGCTCATTATTTTATTCCCATTTCTAGCTTTAAAAGCTTATTCAACTGCATTTTCCACCGTAGTTGCAATCATGGTAATCATTCCGGCAGGCTATTCATTTTATATTTATAAAACCACAACTTGACCAGAACTTTTTCAATATGCTCAAGAGTATAAGTTTTTTCATCACCCTGATTTTCTGCATCCCATTAGTGACCTTTGGCCAACGCTCGCTGGAAGGCAACTGGAAAGGGTATATTAATCTAATGGGCAGCCAGCTGGCAATAAAAACACATTTTAAAGAGAATGAAAATAAGTTATCAGGCACCATCGACATCCCCCAGCAAGGTGCCAATGGTTTAAATCTTCAACATATTTCACATCCCAAAAAAGATTCTGTTTCTTTTGGATTTCCGGCCGGACCGGGCTACGCATCTTTTGCCGGTACCTTTCAAAATGATTCTACGATCAGTGGAACGTTTAGCCAGAGCGGCCAACAATTTTCTTTTACGTTGAAGCGGTCTGTGGAATCACAATCGGAAACGATATCCGAAAAACGACCCAAACTTCCTTACCACCACGAGGATGTCATTATCAAAAAAGGCTCCGCTGAGATTGGCGGAACGCTCACTTGGCCGGAAAGGGAAACACCCGATCAACTGGTGATTATTATTTCTGGCAGTGGAGCCCAAAATCGTAATGGCGATATTCCTATTACGGATTTTGAACCTTATTTGGCACTGGCTGATTCACTTACACAAAAAGGGCTTGCCACTTTTCGCTATGATGACCGTGGTATAGGGGAATCCACTGGTAATTTTTACCAAGCTACTCTGGATACACTAGCTTCGGATGTGGAAGCTATCGTCCATTATTTTTCGGGATCTTCTGTTGATCATCGCTTTAAACGCTTCATACTTTTAGGACACAGCCAGGGAGGCATTGTTGCCGGGAGAGTAGCAGCAAATAATTCAGCCGTCAATCGGCTTATTTTGATGTCATCGCCGGGAATTCCGTTAAAAAAAGTCCTTCGCTATCAGGTACGGCAGAGCTTTGAGGCTGCCCATATTCCGGAAAATCAGATAAATACTGAGATTGCCGCCCGAGAAAAACTGATGGAAGCCCTACAAAAAGACAAAAATATTTCCAAGGCCAAAGCCGAATACCGCCGTGCATTTGAAGCGATCCAACGAAAGGCCTTATTGGCAGCCAACAAAGATACTTCTAATGTATCAGAAATGGGTGAAAAACAGACACAGGCCCTGGTTTCCGGATATGGCTCTCCCCAGATGCAATCGTTGCTATTTTATGATCCGACCAAAGATCTGAAGAAACTACATATCCCGGTTCTCGTGCTTTTTGGGGGGAAGGATACACAAGTGCCCATTGATAAAAATAAAAAGCCCATTAAAACAGCTTTGGACTCCGCCGACATCTCATACCAAATCAAGATATTTCAGGACGCCAATCACCTGTATCAAAAAGCCAAAACGGGCAAGGTCAGCGAATATTCAAAGCTACAGGGTAGATTTGTAGATGGATTTATTGTAACGATCACAAAGTGGATAAAGAATCCTCAGTGATCCTATCATCGATTTATCAATCAGCTAAAAAATGCCAATTTTGGTGAACTTGGTATTTCTGATACAAATCGTTTCACTCTTCCGGCACTGTCTCCATTTGCAGGTTATCATGACTGGAAGTGAGGAGAAAGAAGAGCACCATTCCCGCTGCAAATGTTGATATTGAAGTAATTAGTAAGGGGCCCGATGGCTGGATGATAAAAAGCGCAGCAACAAACTGGGCAATTATTATGATGTACAACATTATGGCAATCGAAATACGATTGACCTTGTTAATTATATATGCACCAAATGGTGCTCCAAGAACAACCAGTGGGATACAAACCAGCCAGTAATTGATGGCTTCCGGCTGCATATCCCCAATGAGGAAAAAATGCATCAAAGTGCCCACGATAGCGTTGGACGTCATCAGTACTACCGATGTAGGAGTGGCTACTTTTTCGGAAAGTCCATATTTGAGTGTCACAAAAGAGAAGGTACAAATATCAATTCCATTGCCAAAGATAGCGCTCAATATGCCACCGACAAGACCAATCAGAATGAGTTCCGTTTTTTGAGATTGGACTAAATCGGGCAATGAGCGACGAGTATCGCGTTTTCGGATATGATTGATGACAAAGAGTGCAATCCCAAAACTCAACCAAAAAGAGACGAACATCATCTTGGCATAGGCAGCAGGCACAAAAGGCGCAATCCAGATCGTCCCGATAATCACTCCAAAAAATCCCCCCAAACCAGAAAGCAACAGATATGTTTTTTCTATGGTAATTTTTTGAGCCAAAATCCAGAGTGTGGCTGCGGTCATGCCGATGCTCTGAATAGCCAGGCTAAAATTACGTGCCACTTCTGGCGTAATGTTAAAAACCAAGGTCATCACCGGGTAGGCAATGGCGCCTCCCCCCTCAGAACTTGCTCCTGCTACGAAGGAACCGAAAATCATGGTCAGCGACATAAACCAATCATGAATAAAAATTCCCCATCGCTGTTCAACCTGCATGAAGAGAAACCAAACTATGTAAACAAAAATGACAGGCAGTATAAAATAACGAAGTATTCGCTTACGCTTAAGTGGCTGATTCATTTTCAATATGGATGTACATCACAGTAAAAAAATTATAGCCACTAATAAAATAGTTATAGCTTAAGAATGCAACCTAACAAACTGTTTTTACATAACTTACTTGCCAAAATACATCAAAATTTTACCCTGCAGCGTGAGTATTACTCTGGCTTCCAGCTATCCATTTTGTCATTTATAACTTCCCGCAGCTTGCTCACAGGTACCCGATCCTGGGTCATGTCATCGCGATAGCGAATGGTTACTGTATCTTCGCCTTCCGACTCGACTCCATCGAAATCTACCGTAATACAGAAGGGCGTTCCAGCTTCATCCTGGCGACGATAGCGTTTACCAATAGATCCCGATTCATCGTAGAGCACGGTAAAATCATTTTTCAGATCATTCTCTATCTTATGGGCCAAATCCTGTAGCTTATCTTTCTTAATGAGTGGGAAAATACCAACTTTAGTTGGAGCTAACTTGGGATTCATTTTCAGTACAGTTCGCGTGTCACCGTCCACTTCTTCTTCACGATAAGCATCGCAAAGCACCATCAATACCGCACGGTCGAGCCCAATCGAGGTTTCAATAACATAAGGGGTATAGCGTTTTTGCTTCGCCTGATCGTAAAATTCCAGCTTTTTACCAGAATATTCCTGGTGCTGGGTAAGATCAAAATCTGTCCGGTTATGAATACCCTCGACTTCCTGCCAGCCAATGGGATATTCATACTGGATATCAGCAGCGGAAGCGGCATAATGAGCCAATTTATCTTCGGGATGAGGTTCCGTTCGTAATTTATCCGGACGAATACCAAGATTCTTGTGCCATTCGAGACGTTTATTCAGCCAGCGATTATAATTCTCTTCATCGGTACCCGGCTCCACAAAATACTGCATTTCCATCTGTTCAAACTCTCGCATGCGGAAAACAAACTGGCGTGCGACGACCTCATTACGAAACGCTTTTCCAGTCTGGGCAATGCCAAACGGAACCTGCTGGCGCGCCGTATCCATCACATTCTTGAAGTTTACAAAAATACCCTGCGCTGTTTCGGGACGCAAATACACGGCGTCATCTTCATCATTGCCAGAAGAAGTTGCACCAAATTGTGTTTTAAACATCAAATTAAACTGACGAACATCCGTCCAATCGAATGCGCCGGACTCAGGTGCACGAATTTCGTTATCCATAATAATTTCATGTAGATCCTCACAGATACCTTTTCGTGATCCAGCCGTATCAAGCTGCTCCTGAAGTTCGTCGGCTTCCTCCGCTTTTCCTTTACTTCTAAGCTTGGCGATATGTCCCTCAATCAACATGTCGGCGCGATATCGCTTATTCGACTGCTTGTCGTCAATCATAGGGTCATTAAACCCACTGACATGCCCGCTGGCCTCCCAAACTTTGGGATGCATAAAAATGGCAGAATCCAGTCCCACAATATTGTCATGCTGCTGCGTCATTTCCTTCCACCACAAATCGCGAATATTTCGTTTTAATTCTACACCCAGGGGACCATAATCGTAAACGGCACCGAGTCCGCCATAAATTTCTGATGATTGGTAAATGAGTCCACGGGCTTTCGCCAACGAAACGATGGTATCTAGACTATCAAGTTCGGTTACTGACATTGTACTTTTTAAATTTTGGAGGATGAATTAAAGAAGGGCAAAGATAGAAAAAATATTACCTTTAATTAATAGTACTTTTATGCCTATCTTAGGCGCTTGATCAGATAGATCAAAAATGGAATGGATTTTTAGTCGATTTCATTCTTAAGCTTCAATCTAAACGGAATCTTAAACACCTGTTACGCACTATTTTCCTACAAAACACGGTTAGCCAGAAAAGAATCTGCATTGCCTACAAAATAAACGGAAACATTCTATCGTGCGTAACATCATATTTTAAAATTAGTATAGATTTATGAGATCTTTCCAAGTTGGTATTCTTGGCGCAACCGGCGCCGTCGGACAAAAATTCGTACGTTTACTTGAACATCATCCGTGGTTCTCCATTAAAGCACTGGGAGCTTCGGAACGGTCAGCCGGTCAAAAATATAAACAGGCTACCCACTGGATTGAAAAGACTGAACTTCCCAAATCAGTCGCTGATATCGAAGTAAAGGAATGCAATCCATTATTTTTTAAAGATGTTGATTTTGTATTCTCGGGTCTTGATTCATCAGTAGCAGGGCACATTGAAAAAAACTTTGCTCAGGCAGGGATTCCCGTAATCTCCAATGCCAAAAATTACAGAATGCACGATCAGGTTCCGCTTCTGATTCCAGAAGTTAATCCCAGCCATGTGGAACTTATCAAAAAGCAATCATTCAGTAGTAATGGCAACGGTTGGATTGTTACGAATCCAAATTGTGTATCTGTGCCGTTGGCTATGTCGCTGAAGCCGTTGGATGATGCTTTTGGCATTGAATCGGTAGTCGTGACTTCGATGCAATCCGTTTCCGGCGCCGGTTATCCGGGCGTTCCAAGTCTCGACATCGTGGCCAACGTGGTACCTTATATTGGTAACGAAGAAGATAAAATTGAGACCGAATCAACCAAAATGTTGGGAACACTTGAAGGAGATTCAGTAACTTTTGGAGATTTTCCCATACAGGCTACCGCCACACGGGTCCCTACAATCGAAGGGCACTTGCTCTCGGTCTCGGTAAAAGTAAAGGATAAATTCTCCTCCATTGAATCGGCAAAGCAAGCATTTACCGAATGGAATAACCCTATTGCTGATCTGGATCTGCCTTCATCTCCTGCGACACCGATCCGACTGTACGAAGAAAATCGTTATCCCCAGCCACGATTGCATGCTGACCGTGAAAACGGAATGCAAGCAGCCGTGGGCCGTCTTCGTGAAGGTACGGTAATGGATTTGGGCTATGTGACTATGGCTCACAATACCATTCGAGGAGCCGCCGGCGGAGCGATCCTAAATGCAGAATTGCTGGTTGCCAAAGAATTGATTAGTTAAAATAAGCCATCCGGCTGCTGGTTTAATGGTCGGCCGGATATTATTCTAGCTCCATTGGTGAACTAAATTACAGCTTTTCCATGCGTCCCACGGCACACTCAGCCGCCGGGACGCTTTTTTTTAGAATTACTCTTCTCCATTCATCTGATTTAGCCGATATTCCGAAAGAAGCATTCGGGCTTTAGAAATTAAAGACTCGGCCTCTTTCTTATCTTTTCGTTCAATTTTAAGAGTACAGGTAGCAACTTCTGTGCCTGGCAAATCCTCAAATGCTTTCATTGAGGTACCTTCTAAAACTACCTTACTGCTAAACCATCCCTTTTTGAACGTGATCTCCTCCAAATCATCAAACGGGATTAACAATGTCGTAACTCCGGATTTGAAATAACCGATAAAACTGTCTTCCACCTCAAATTCGAGTTCGATTCCCTTCTTTTTCAAACGTATTAATCCCTGAGCTTTTTGGAGCCCATGAGAAACATCTGATATTTCGAATGGCACCGATTGGCTGTTGTTAAAATTCATATCCTAATTCCAAGATTTTATTATCTAACATGATGATATAAAAAAATTTAAAAAATTTTGTAAGGATTTACCTTCTCATGGGTCTTACTATCGGAAACTAGTAAAAATGTACAAGTCGTTGAAATAGAGAGCAAATATCAAATGTCCTTCCGGGGTGAAATAGTTGATAGCTATTTCACCTCTTATTTGTACCAACTGTTACTTACCCGCTTTTTAACATCAAAAAGTGAATAAGATAGTGCTCCCAAAAAGCTCAACAAAAAAATAAAAAATTTTGTAAGGATTTGCTTTCTCATGGGTCTTACTATCAGAAACGTGTAAAAAGCGTATAAGCCGTTGAAATAAAGAGCAATATCAAATGTCCTTCCGGGGTGAAGTAGTTGATAGCTATTTCACCCTCTTTTTTTATTCTTACGAAAAATATCTTTTCGGGCCTACATCAAATATGAGACGTTATTCTATTTTCTTTTTGTTCTTCCTTTGTCTAACCATAACAACTAAAAGCCTGGGACAGAACGTTAATTTTCAGGATGGTTTTGAAGATGGCAACTTTTCAAACAACCCATCCTGGACTGGAGATCCGGGAGACTTTACTATTGTCAATGGCACGCCAAACTATAAACTAAAGCTCAACGCTTCATCAAGTCCGGTTTATCTATCTACCCCTTCATCAAATATTGACGGTAGCTGGAAATTTTACATAGAATTCCGGGACTTCGAGCCTTCTGGTTCAAATCAGGCCAATATATTTTTGATGAGTAATATCGCTAATCTGGCGGGACCGGTCAGCGGCTACGCCGTTCAAGTGGGACAAAGCGGTGATGACTACTTCAAAATCGTACGTTACGATAATGGCTCCGAAGTGGCCACTGTAATGACAGATACTACGGTTGTCGATCCGAACGGGGCAGGATATACGATCCGTGTAACTCGTAGTAACAGTGGAAAATGGAGCATGCAAGTCGGTAAGGGATATGGTGGCACGCTGTATGATTCCGGCCATACCGGAACCGACAACACTTATACTTCGGCCTCCTATTTTGGTCCAAAAATTGATTTCACATCCTCAAGATCAGACAAATTCTTCTTTGATTTCAAAATCGACTTACCTCCTTTTATAACTACAGCCGCAAAAACTTCCGGTGACAAAACAATGGACCTGGCCTTTAACCGGCCTGTTGATCAATCCTCCGTAGGCACCAATAATTTTTCTTTGGATCAGGGGCTTGGTTCGCCGACTTCCATAAGCTTTCTTGCCGCCGATTCCATCAGAATCATTTATAACCAATCCTTGCCATCCAATCAATATACCCTTTCGATAGATGGAGTCAGAGATCAATCCGGTAACCCAATTCAAGCCAATGATCAGGAATCCATTACAGTTTTCGACCACTATACCGATGGTAATGTAAAGATTAATGAATTTATGTATGACCCTCCAAGCGGACAAGCTGAGTATATTGAAATCAAAAATACCAGCAATAAATATCTGAATCTGGCGAATTGGCAAGTTGGCGACGATTCAAAAAAAGAGAACCTATCTTCAGACCCAATCATCTTATATCCCGATAGCCTTCTGGTCCTTTCTGCGGATACTACTGCCCTTTATAACACTTACGGTCACCGTTCCTACGTGTTGGCCAATCTCCCATCACTAAACAATGGTGGCGACGCCATTCGCATATTCACCGACAAGGCAAAACGGGTTGACTCCCTTACCTTCACTCCGGATTGGGGAGGCTCAAATATCGCTCTGGAACGCCGCTCAGTCACAACCTCAGCAACTTTCGCCGAAAATTGGGGCAACTCACCCAATCCCTATGGAGGAACTCCGGGCCTGTCTAATGAAATTCCCATGGATGCGACACCTCCTAAACTCACATCATTCAATATCATCTCTGACCATTCCCTCAAGATTGGTTTCGATGAGCGCTTGGCTCCCGTTACTGCTACGAATAACTCAGACTATCAAATCACTAATTCCCGTATTCTTTCTGCTCGGGAAATAGCCCCCGACACCGTTCAACTTTCATTAGGATCT
>Ga0102962_1000017_pt1 | contig 107877 bp, 101 predicted proteins | sample SalPonF2_C_D2_MG_FD_84519 | JGI IMG/M metagenome (GOLD analysis project Ga0102962, IMG submission 84519) | Salt pond soil microbial communities from South San Francisco under conditions of wetland restoration - Salt Pond MetaG SF2_C_D2_MG ...
GCTGGACCCATCCCCATCGCGAAAAGATGCTCTACAGCAACGCCCTGCTGCTCGATGTCTATGCGCGCGCCGCGCGCCAGTTTTCTGATCCCTACTACCGTCTGGTCGCGCTGCGCACGGGCCGTTTCCTGTTGCGCGCGCTGCACGCCCGCTCAGGCGGTTTCTATACGTCGCTGACCCCGGCCATGCCGGGCGGGCACCTGGCGCGCACGCGGCTCACGCGCAGCCTCATCGTATCCACGTTGGGGCAGGCGCGCGCACGCCGGTTCTTCCGGGTTTACCGCTTTGTCCCGATCTCCAATCCGACGGGCGAAGAGCTGCTCGACAATGCCGTGCCGGGCTTTCTGCGCGTGCGCACCAAGGGGCTCATCACGCATGGGCGATTGGCGAGTGCAAAGCTGGTGCGCAGGCTGCACAACCAGGCAGGCGCCATAAAGACGTTGCGCCGGAAACTGGAGGCGCACGGCCGGCACAACGTGGTCAAAACCAAGATCGCCGCCACGAACGGGCTGGCGATCGCGGCTCTGGCGCATGCAGGGGCGGCGCTGCAGCAAAAATCCTGGGTCGCGGCGGCGCGCAAGGCCGGCGGCTGGCTTTGGGCGACGCTGTATCAAAGCGACAGCGGTGCCTCCGCTCTTCACCATCAGGCTGCGATGGGCGCGGATCAGGGACCCGCCACGCTGCAGGACTATGCGGATGCGGGGCTTGCCTTTCTGGCTCTTCACGAGGCGACGCAACGGCCAGTCTGGCTGCAGCACGCGCGCGTCCTGGCGCGGCGACTGCGAAGGCGCTTTCAGCAACGCGACGGGCTGCTGGTGTCCGTGGCCGACCCCAAGTACCTGATACTGCCTCCGGTCGACCTGCGCGACGGGCAGACGCCGAGCGGCACGTCGGCAGCCGTCAGGCTGTTCCTGAAGCTCTATCAGCACGGCCACCATAAGCCCGACCTCGTTGCAGCGCGGCGTGCGGTGCGCGCAGCGGCCAGACGCGTCGCCGAGGCGCCCGGCCATTGGCCTGCGCTCCTCACCGCGCTCCGGGGCTCGCGCCTGGCGGCGAGATAGCGCCAGGCCTCCGGGCCCTGTACTGAGCTGGTAAAATCGCTTGCCGAGTCCGCGGGCGGCATCAGGTTGATGCGCTCGCAAGCGGTGGCGGCCAAAGAGTTCACTGTTTTGATTTTATGGTGGGCCCGCCAGGACTCGAACCTGGGACCAAGGGATTATGAGTCCCCTGCTCTAACCAACTGAGCTACAGGCCCGCGGGACGCGTAATATAGCGCGTTGCGGCGGCTACTGGCCAGCGCAGCGTTTTGCAGACCGCCAGCCAAAAAACAGCCGCCGCGTTCAAACGCGGCGGCTGCGGTGAGCCGGTCGTCGCGGCGCGCTATCAGCTCGCTTCGTCGAGGAAGCTTTTGAGGTACTGCGCGCGGCTCGGGTGGCGCAGCTTGCGCAGGGCCTTGGCCTCGATCTGACGGATGCGCTCGCGCGTAACGTCGAACTGCTTGCCGACTTCCTCGAGGGTGTGGTCGGTGTTCATGTCGATGCCGAAGCGCATGCGCAGCACCTTGGCCTCGCGCGGCGTGAGGCTCGCGAGCACGTTGTGCGTGGCCTCGCGCAGGCTCTCGACGGTGGCGGAGTCGGAAGGCGCGACGGCGGAGCCGTCTTCGATGAAATCGCCCAGGTGCGAGTCTTCGTCGTCGCCGATGGGCGTTTCCATCGAGATCGGCTCCTTGGCGATCTTCATCACCTTGCGCACCTTGTCCTCGGGCATGGCCATGCGCATGGCCAGTTCCTCGGGGGTGGCCTCGCGGCCCATCTCCTGCAGCATCTGGCGCGAGACGCGGTTGAGCTTGTTGATGGTCTCGATCATGTGCACCGGGATGCGGATGGTCCGGGCCTGGTCCGCAATGGAGCGGGTGATGGCCTGGCGGATCGACCAGGTGGCGTAGGTCGAGAACTTGTAGCCGCGGCGATACTCGAACTTGTCCACCGCCTTCATGAGGCCGATGTTGCCTTCCTGGATCAGGTCCAGGAACTGCAGGCCGCGGTTGGTGTATTTCTTGGCGATGGAGATCACCAGGCGCAGGTTGGCCTCGACCATTTCCTTTTTGGCGCGGCGGGCCTTGGCCTCGCCGATGGACATGCGCCGGTTGATCTCCTTGATGTCGGAGATGGACAACTGCGCCTCTTCCTCGATCTGGCGCAGCCGGTTCTGCAGCCGCAACAGGTCGTCCTGGCGCGCGGCGATGGTGGAGGAGTACTTGCGCTTGGCGCGGATGAGCTTCTCCAGCCACTGTGCGCTGGTCGCATTGTCCGGGAACTGGCGGATGAAGTCCTTGCGCGGCATGCCGGCATCGAGCACGCAGATGCGCATGATTTCGCGCTCGTTCTCGCGGATGCGCGCGATCATGTCGCGCACGTGGTTGGTCAGCGCCAACACCTCGCGCGGCACCAGTTTGAAGATCATGAAGTAGTCGGCGAGCGCCTTGCGCCGCTCGTCGGTGCGCTTGTCCTGCGTGCCGTAATGCGCCAGCGCTTCCATCACTGCCTCATAGCGGCTTTCCAGCTCGGCGAAGCGGCGCGCCGCGTCCTCCGGGTCGGGGCCGGTGTCCACCGTGGCCGAGGAGTCGTCGTCGCTGTCGCTGTCGTCGTCGTCCGCGCTGTCGTCGTCGCTGTCGACGCTGTCGTCCACATCGGCCGTCGCGCTGGTGTCGTCTTCTTCCTCGATGGGCGGCAGCTCTTCGCCGGTTTCCGGATCGATGAAGCCGGAGATGATGTCGGAGAGCTTGGCCTCGCCGGCCTGATAGCGGTTGTAGTCGGCCAGCAGCAGCGCCACCGTCTCGGGCGAGAAAGCGAGTGCGTAAAGGACTTCGGACAGGCCTTCCTCGATGCGCTTGGCGATCTTGATCTCGCCCTGGCGGTCGAGCAGCTCGACCGACCCCATCTCACGCATGTACATGCGTACCGGGTCGGTGGTGCGGCCGAATTCGGCGTCCACGGCCGCAAGCGCGGCGGCCGCCTCTTCGGCGGCATCCTCGTCATCGGCGGTAACGGCCGTGTCCGACAGCAACAGGCTTTCGTCGTCCGGCGCTTCCTCGTGGACGATGATGCCCATGTCGTTGATCATGTTTATGATATCTTCGATCTGTTCGGGATCGACGATATCGTCGGGGAGGTGGTCGTTGACCTCGGCGTAGGTGAGGTAGCCCTTTTCCTTACCGCGTGCGATGAGAAGTTTCAACTGGGACTGGGTTTCTGCACTCATGCTGATGACTGTCCGGCAACCATAAGGATGACGCGCGTTTGGCTGGCAAACGCGCAATAATAACGTATTCAGTACCTATGTACTAGCTTAGAAAACCGCCATTTTCCAGTTTTCTTTAGCATTCAATAGCTCACCGGTGCTAACCGCGTGACAGAAGAGCCCGCAATTCCTGCTTTTCGTTGTCGCTGAGCTCTTCGCGGTCGGCTTTGGCGAGAAGCTGCTCCAGCCGCCGCTCGTGCGACGAAGCCAGAAGCCGCTCCACCGCATCGCGGAACTCCTGCTCGATGCCTTCCTCGGGTACCGGTAGGGTGATGCGCGCCAGCTTGGCGAGATGTGCGCCTTCGGGCCGGTCGCGCCAGTGCTCCACGATGCTTCCTGTATGGTAATGGGGGTGAGCGCGCAGGAATTCAATGACCTCGCTCAGAAACGCGCTGCCGGGCACTTCGATCTCGCGCAGCCGTTCCGGCCGCTCGACGCTCTGCGCCAGCTCGGGTTTTTCCAGAAGGCGCAGCAGCGCCCGGCGCACCGGCGTCAGGCTGCCGGACGCGGCCTTGGGCGCGCTGCGGCGCTGGTTCGTTGCCGCGGCCTCGTTGCGCAGCAGCGCTTCCAGGTCGGCGCGCGGCATGTGCACCAGCTGCGCCAGATGCTCCAGCAGCAGTGTGCGAAAAGCCCCCGGACGGATCTTCGCCAGGTGCGGACGCGCCAGCTCGACTAGGTGCGCGCGCCCGTCCGCGCTGGACAGCTCGACCTGTTGGCATAGCTCGTCGAACAGGAGCTGGGACAAGGGCTTGGCCTGACCCAGCAGCGCTTCCATGCCGGCCCGGCCCTGGGCGCGCACCAGGGTATCCGGATCCTCGCCCTGCGGCAGGAACAGAAAGCGCACCTCGCGTCCGTCGCGCACCACCGCCAGCGCGCGCTCCAGCGCGCGCCACGCGGCCTGGCGGCCGGCGTTGTCGCCGTCGAAGCAGAAGACGACTTCGGAGGTGTGGCGGAACAGCGTCGTCAGGTGCTCCTCGGTGGTGGCGGTGCCGAGCGTGGCGACCGCGTAGTTCAGCCCGTGCTGGGCCAGCGCCACCACGTCCATGTAGCCTTCCACGACCAGCAGCCGCGCCAGCTTTGCCGATGCCTGGCGGGCCTCGTACAGCCCGTACAGGTGCCGGCCTTTGTGAAACAGCTCCGTTTCCGGCGAGTTCAGGTATTTGGGGCCGTCCTCGGCGCTGCCCAGCACGCGGCCGCCGAAGGCGATCACGCGTCCGCGCGTGTCGCGGATGGGGAACACGATGCGGTTGCGGAAACGATCGTAGCAGGTGCGCTCGCGCTGGATGGCGAGCCCGGTGCGCACCAGCGCCTCGCTGTCGCGCACCCGGTCGAGCAGCGGCGTCCAGCCGCCCGGCGCATAGCCGATGTAGAAGCGGTTGACCACGTCCTTGTCCAGGCCGCGCGATTTCAGGTACTGGATGGCGTCCGGATTGGCGGCGAGCGATTCGCGGTAGAAGCGCGCGGCACGCTCCATGAGCGCGTAGTCGTCGCGGTGGTCGCGCCCGGCGTCGGCGACGAACTCCTGCGGCACTTCGACGCCCGCCATGCTGGCGAGCTCGTCGACCGCATCGCGAAACTCCAGCCGGTCGTATTCCATGAGAAAGCCCAAGGCGTTGCCGTGCGCCCCGCAGCCGAAGCAGTGGTAGAACTGCTTGACGGGGGAGACGGTGAACGAGGGCGTGCGCTCCTCATGGAACGGGCAGCGCGCCGAGAACTCGTGTCCGGCCCTGCGCAGCTCCATGCGCGCGGAAATCAGCGCAACGATGTCCGTGCGGTTGAGCAGGTCATCGATGAAATGCTGAGGGATACGCTTGGACATGCAACCCCGCGTCGCGCCGGCGGCCGGACCGCCCCTATGGAGTGTAGCCGCCCCGCCGTATCGCGCGCGGCCTCAAGGCCGCCGCCTGGAGCCGCCCGTCAGCTCGACAGGGCGGCCTTGACGCGCGCGCTCACCGCGCCCATGTCGGCGCGGCCCTGGGCCTTGGGCTTGATCACCCCCATCACGCGGCCCATGTCCTTCATGCCGGCGGCGCCGGCCTGCTCGATCGCCTCGCGCACCAAGGCGTCGAGTTCCGCCTCGCTGAGCGGCGCGGGCAGGTAGGTCTGGAGCAGCTCGATTTCGAAGCGCTCCTGGTCGGCCAGATCCGTGCGCCCGGCCGCCTCGTACTGCTGCAGGGAGTCGCGCCGTTGCTTGACCATCTTGTCCACGACGGCCAGGATCGCCGCGTCGTCAAGCGTGATGCGCTCGTCCACCTCGCGCTGCTTGATGGCGGCGTTGAGCAGGCGGATGGCGCCGACCCGCGCCTTGTCCTGCTGGCGCATGGCGGCTTTGAGATCCTGCTGGATGCGCTCCTTGAGCGACATCGACAATGGACTCGGGAGAGGGGCGGTTAGTACATGCGGGTGTAGCGTGCGCGTTCACGCGACAGGCGCTTGAGATGGCGCTTCTGCGCGGCTGCTTCTTTGCGCTTGCGCTGCTGGCTGGGCTTCTCGAAGAATTCGCGGCGGCGGATCTCGGTGAGCACGCCCGCCTTCTCGCAGGTGCGCTTGAAACGGCGCAGGGCGACTTCAAACGGCTCGTTTTCTTTGACGCGTACGCTTGGCATTAAGAACTCACTCTCCTGAAACTAACGGCAAAAGCCCCGGGCCGACGGCGCCGCGGCCGTCAGCAGGGCAAGAAATGATATACGCAAGCGCGCGGTACGGCAAAGCATGCCGGCTCCCGGCGCGCCCTTGTGTTCCTACATCGCGTATTATAACGCGTTTACCGGCAACTGTATGGGCATGATGGGCGAATTCAACACGCCCTGCGACGCCGTCATCGGCATCGAGACCTCCTGCGACGAGACCGGGGTCGCCATCTACGATACCCGCCGTGGCTTGCTGGCGCAGGCGCTATACAGCCAGGTGGAACTGCACGCCGCCTACGGCGGCGTGGTGCCCGAGCTCGCCTCGCGCGATCACATACGCAAGCTCGCGCCGCTGGTCGAACAAGTGCTCGCCGATGCCGCGTTGCCGCCCGGGGCCATGCGGGGGGTGGCCTATACCGCGGGACCCGGGCTCATCGGAGCGCTGCTGGTGGGCGCCTCGTTCGCCTGCGCGCTGGCCACCGCGTGGGACGTGCCCGTGGTACCCGTCCATCACATGGAGGGGCACTTGCTGGCCCCGCTGCTGGAGGCCGATGCGCCGTGCTTTCCCTTCGTCGCGCTGCTGGTCTCCGGCGGCCACACCCTGCTCGTCGATGTGGCCGGGCTCGGGCGTTACCGTATTCTGGGCGAGAGCCTGGATGATGCCGTGGGCGAGGCCTTCGACAAGACCGCCAAGCTGCTGGGGCTGGGCTATCCCGGCGGGCCGGCGCTGGCGCGCCTGGCGCAGCAGGGTACGCCCGGGCGCTTCAGGCTGCCGCGGCCCATGCTCGACCGCCCGGGCCTGGATTTCAGCTTCAGCGGGCTCAAGACCGCCGTGGTGCATGCCCTGCGCGCCAGCGGCGGCGAGGGCGCGCACGCGGACCTGGCGCGCGAGTTCGAAGACGCCGTGGTGGAAACGCTCACCGCCAAGTGCGCCCGTGCCCTCGACCAGACCGGGCATTCGCGCCTGGTGGTCGCGGGCGGTGTGGGCGCCAACCGGCGCCTGCGCCGCGGGCTGCGCGAGATGGGGGGCGCGCGCGGCGCCACGGTGCACTTCCCGCGACCGGCGTTTTGCACCGACAACGGCGCCATGATCGCCCACGTCGGCGCCCTGCGCCTGGCCGAGGGACGGCGAGCGCCGCTCGAGATCGAAGCGCGCGCGCGCTGGTCGCTCGCCGAGCTGGGGCCGGTGGCCGCGCCGGCCTGAGCGGCGCGTCCGCTCTGCTATCATGCCGGCTTGGTGCCAGGCGCTGTCGACCGCTGCCCCGGCGCGGCGTCGCGGGTAATGGTTGACGGGCCTTCAGTCACGGGACGCGATGGACATCATCTACTTGCGCGATCTGCGCGTCGACACGGTCATCGGCGTCTACGAATGGGAACGGCGCATCCGCCAGACGCTGAGCCTGGATGTGGAGATGGGGGCGGATATCCGCCGCGCGGCCGCCAGCGACGATATCGACGATACGCTGAGCTACAAGGCGGTTGCCAAGCGCCTGATTGCATTCGTCTCCGAGGGCCGCTTCCAGCTAGTGGAAAAGCTGGCCGAGGAGGCGGCGCGCATCGTGATCACCGAATTCGGCGTGCCGTGGCTGAGGCTGTCCGTCAACAAACCCGGCGCCGTGCGCGGTGCGCAGGGCGTGGGCGTGGTGATCGAGCGCCAGGCCGAGGACTATGCCTGAGGTCTTCGTCTCGGTAGGCAGCAATATCGCCCCGCGCCGCCACATCCGCGACGGCCTCAGGAAACTGGAGGCGCGCTTCGGCCGCTTGCGTTCGTCGCCGGTCTACGAAAGCCGCGCCGTGGGCTTCGCGGGCGACAATTTCCTCAACCTGGTGGTGGCGTTCGACACGGACGAGCCTGCCGGTGCCGTCAACGATGCGCTGCACGCCGTGGAGGTCGCGTGCGGGCGCCGGCGGGGCAGCGAGCGCTTCGCGCCGCGCTCGCTGGATCTGGATCTCCTCCTCTATGGCGATGCCACGCTGAAGGAGGGCGGCGTGCACGTGCCGCGCGACGAGATCGTGCGCTACGCGTTCGTGCTGCGCCCGCTCGCCGAGCTCGCCGGCGAGCGGCGCCACCCGGTCTTGGGCGAGACCTTCGCCGAGCTGTGGGCGCGCTTCGACGCCGCCTCGCAACCGCTGTGGCCGGCTTTTTTGGAGGAATGAATCGCCTCAGCCTTCGCCCAGGCTGCGTCCGCCGTCGACGCTGATCACCTGTCCGGTCACATAGTCCGCCTCGGCGCTCAGCAGGAAGCGCACCATGGCGGCGATGTCGTCAGGGGCGCCGGTGCGCTGCAACGGGATGCGCCCGATCAGGCGCTGCTGCGCGGCGGCATCGGGCGGCTGGTGCTCGGGCCAGAGGATGGCGCCGGGCGCGACTGCGTTCACGCGCACCCTGGGCGCCAGCTCGAGGGCGAGCGCACGCGTGAGCATCACCAGCCCCGCCTTGGCCGTGCAGTAGACCGCGTGACCGCGCAACGGCCTCAGGGCGTGGATGTCGGCCAGGTTGATGATTGCGCCCTCGGCTTCCTCCAGCGCCGGGGCCGCCGCCTGGCTGAGAAAAAACGGCGCCTTGAGGTTGTCGCCCACCAGCCTCGCCCAATCCTGCGGGCTTACCGTGCCCAGCGGCGTCGGGTAAAAGCTGGAGGCGTTGTTGATCAGAGCGTCCAGTCGCCCCCAGCGCGCGCGCGCCTCGCCCACCAGGGCCTGCGCGGCCTCCGTTTGGGCCAGATCGGCCGCCAGCGCGATGGCCGAGCCCGGGCGTTGCGCGTTGAAGGCTTCGGCCAGCATCTCGGCGTCTGCCCGGGAGGTGCGATAATGCACGGCGATGTTGAAGCCTTGCGAATGCAGCGCGCGGGCGATGGCGGCGCCGATGCGGCGCGCGCCGCCGGTGACCAGCGCCACCCTGGCGCCGGCACCGCCGTCATGCTCCATGTCGTCTCGGGCGCACTGATCTGACCCCTAACCCTATGGCAGAAAACGATTTCGAGAATAGCATGGCGCAGCGTCTGGCAGCAGGACTGCCGGGCGACTGGCCGCGGCCCTCGCCCGAGGCGCTGGCGCACAGCGCACGCGTGCTGGCGCAGGTGCGCGAGCTCATCGGCCGGGAAGGGCCCGTGGATTTTGCACGCTACATGGAGCTGGTGCTCTACGGGCCGGGTCTGGGCTACTACAGCGCGGGCGCACGCAAGTTCGGAGCGGCCGGCGATTTCGTCACCGCCCCGGAAGTCTCGCCGCTGTTCGGTGCCTGCCTGGCGCGCCAGTGCGCCGAGGTGCTGGCCTATACCGGCGGCGACATCCTGGAGCTGGGGGCCGGTTCGGGCGCGCTCGCCGCGAGCGTGCTGGCGGCGCTGGCGGAGCTGGCGGAGCTGGGGGAAGGCCCGCGGCGCTACCGCATCTTGGAGCGCAGCGCGGAGCTGCGCGAGCGCCAGCGCCAGCGCATCGCCGCGCTGGACCCCGCCCTGGCCGCCCGGGTGGAGTGGCTGGACGAGCCGCCGGCGGAGTTCGACGGCATCGTGCTCGCCAACGAGTTGCTGGACGCGCAGCCGGTGAGCGTGCTGCGCGCGCCGGACCGTGCGCTGGCCGTGGACTGGACGGAAAACGGGCCGGGATGGTGCGAGCTCGCCGCGCCCGGCTGGCTGCGGCGCGAAATCGCGGCCATCGAGGCGGACGTGGGCGCGCTGCCGGCCGCCTATGTCTCCGAGGTGTCGCCGCGCGCCGAGGCCCTGGTGCGCACGCTCGCGCACGCGCTGCGCCGCGGCCTGCTGCTGTTCATCGACTACGGCATGAGCCGGCGCGAGTACTACCACCCGCAGCGCGGCGGCGGCACGCTCATGTGTCATTACCGCCACCGCGCGCACGCCGACCCCTTCCTGCTGCCGGGCCTGCAGGACATCAGCGCCTACGTGGATTTCACGCGCATGGCCCGCGCCGGCCGCGAAGCGGGCCTGGAGGTGGCGGGCTACGCCACCCAGGCCCACTTCCTGCTGGGCTGCGGCCTGGACGAGGTGCTGCAGTCGGTGATCGAGCGCGCCGGCCTGGGTTCGCGCGCCCAGATCGAGGCGGCGCGCGACGCCAAGCTGCTGACCCTGCCCGGCGAGATGGGCGAGCGCTTCAAGGTGCTGGGCCTCGCCCGCGGCCTGGAGGAACAGCCGCGCGGCTTTGGCGTGCGCGACTTGGCGCCGGCGCTGGATGTGGGGGACGGGGAGCAATGAATTACTGGCATGCGTTCTGGCTCGCGTTGATCCAGGGTTTGACCGAATACTTGCCCATCTCCAGCACGGCGCACCTGGTGCTGGTGCCGCCGCTTTTGGGCTGGCGCGATCCCGGGCTGTTCTTCGATGTGGCGACGAACACCGGCACGCTGCTGGCGATCATCATCTATTTGCGGCGCGAGATCGTGGCGCTGCTGGGCGCCTGGGGCGGTTCTCTCATCGGGCGCGGCCTGGATCGGGAAAGCCGCCTGGCATGGGCGGTGCTGTGGGGCACGGTTCCCGTCGCTGTCGCCGGTCTGGTGTTCGCCCACGCAGTGGAGACATGGCTGCGCTCGCCCATCATCATCGCGCTCGCTTCGATCGGCTTCGGTGCGCTGTTGTGGTGGGCCGACCGCCGCGCCAGCGGGCGGCGTTCGGAGTACGACGTGCGTGCTTGGGACGTGGTGGTGATCGGCGTGGCGCAGGCGCTGGCGCTGATACCCGGCACCTCGCGCTCGGGTATCACCATGACCGCCGGTCTGGCGCAGGGCTTGGGCCGCACGTCGGCGGCGCGTTTTTCTTTCCTGCTGGCGATCCCGGTCAGCGTGCTGGCGGGTGCATTCGACGCGCTGCACCTGCTCACCACCCCGCAGGCCGTGCCGTGGCCGGCGTTCGGGTTTGCCGCGCTGGTTTCCTTTGTCGCCGGCTACGCGGTGATCGACTTGTTCCTCAAATTCGTCGAGCGCATTGGCTACGCGCCGTTCGTGGTCTATCGGGTGCTGTTGGGCCTGTTCCTGCTGGCCTATTTCCTTTGAGAGTGCGCGCTCGGATAGGGGCGGGCTTCGGCAGCCTCATCCCGCGCCGGCGGTTTCGTCCCGCCATGTTTGCAGCGCGCGCACGCGCCGCGCGGCCAGCTCGCGGCCGACCGCCTCGCCGCTGAATCCGTCGTCGACCACGTCGCGCGCGCACACCGCCGCCGCGGCTTTGAGCGCGCCCCGGAGGTAGGCCGCTTGCGGGTAGGGCTCGTCGTGCAGGCCGGCACGGCCGCGCGCATCCGCCTCGCAGGCGAGCAGAAAGCGCTCGAAGCGATTACGGCGGCGGAAGGCATCGAGGGTTTCGAACAGGCGCAGCAGGGTGGCCGGGCGCAGATCGCGCGCGCGGTGCGCCTTGAGGTGCTGCCGGGTGACGTGCAGGGCCAGCTCGCGGTGGGCCTTGGGCACCTTGAGGCGTTGACACAAGGCGGTCACCGGCGCTTCGCCGCGCGCTTCGTGGCCGCGGTGGGAAGGCAGCTCGCCGCGCGGCGTCAGCGCCTTGCCGAAGTCGTGGCACAGCACCGCGAAGCGGGTGGCTCCATCGGCCCCCAGGCGCGCCGCCATGTCTAGGGCGAGCAGGGTATGCTCGCCGCTGTCGATCTCGGGGTGGTACCTGCGCGGCTGCGCCACGCCGAACAGGGCCTCGAGCTCCGGAAACAGGCGCCCCAGCGCGCCGCATTCCCGCAGCACGCGGAAGAACACGGAAGGGCGCTCGAGCTGCAGGCTGCGCGCCGTCTCCTGCCACACGCGCTCCGCCACCAGGGCATCCACCTCGCCGTTGTCCACCATCTCGCGCATGAGCGCGAGCGTGTCCCCGGCGACGCGGAATCCGAGCCCGTGGAAGCGGGCGGCGAAGCGCGCCACGCGCAGGATGCGTACCGGGTCTTCCGCAAACGCGGGCGAGACGTGGCGCAGGGTCCGCGCTTCCAGGTCGGCGAGCCCGCCGTAGGGGTCTATGAGCGCGCCGTCGGCGTCCTCGGCCATGGCGTTGACGGTCAGGTCGCGGCGGCGCAGGTCGTCGGCCAGCGTGACCTCGGGCCCGGCATGAAAGACAAAGCCGTGATAACCGCGCCCGGACTTGCGCTCGGTGCGCGCCAGCGCGTACTCCTCGCCGCTTTCGGGATGGAGAAAGACCGGGAAGTCGCGGCCCACGGGCCGGAAGCCGCGCTCGATCATCTCTTGCGGGCTGGCGCCCACCACCACCCAGTCGCGCTCGTGCACCGGCAGCCCCAGCAGCCGGTCGCGCACCGCGCCGCCGACCAGATAACAGCGCACCTCAGCTCCGCCGCGCGCGCCTAGCGCGTGATGTCGTCCAGGCGCTCGTGGCTGCGGAACTCCTTGCGGTATTCGTAGTAGCGCGCGCGGGCGCCGACTTTGTGGAGCAGCACCGGCACCTGCGCTTCCAGGAGGGTGGGCTCGATGCCCAGCTCGGCCAGGCCCGGTTGCTCGCCGCTGCAGACGCTGTCCGCTTTGAGCGAATCCAGGTTGTCGCGCGACAGCGGCTTGCCGGGGATCTTCTCGGCGAAGCGCGCCTGCAGGCGGGCGATGGACTCGGGCATGGGGATCACGTTGCGGTGGCGTCCGCTCTGGCGCGCGATGTAGGACACCAGCTCCTGCAGCGTATAGCTCTTGGGCCCGCACAGCTCGTAGATTTTGCCCGCCGTGTGGCGGTCGTCGAGCGCGATCTGAAACGCTTTGGCCACGTCGCCCACGTAGACCGGCGCCATGCGCGCATGCGCGCCCGGCAGCGGAAAGAACGGGGGCGGGGAGAGCTTGAGCAGGGTGACGAAGCGATTGATGAAGCTGTCGCCGTGGCCGTAGATCACCGAGGGGCGGAACAGGGTCCAGCGCGTCGTATCCGAGTCCTCGAGCACGGAGCGCACCGCCTGCTCGCCGGCGCCCTTCGAGCGCAGGTAGGCGCTGGGTCCGTTGTCGGCGTCGGCGCCCAGCGCACTCATGTGCAGAAAGCGGCGCACGCCGGTGTCCAGGCAGGCCTGGGCGATCTTGCGCGGCAGCTCGACATGGGCGTCGCTGAAGCGCTCCCCGTCACGGTCGTTCTCATTCAGGATGCCGACCAGGTTGATGACGGCATCGCAGTCCTGGAACTCGCGCTCCAGGGTCTGCGGGTCGTGCACGTCCGCCTCGCGCATGTCGAGGGTGGGGAGAATCCACAGTTCGCGCCCGCCGGGCCGGTAGCGGGTCAGCGCCTTGACCTGGTGGCCGTCGCGCACCAGCTCGGCCGCCAGGTGCTGGCCCACAAAGCCGGTTCCGCCCAGAATGCAGATGGAGTGTCGCTTCGCCATCACGGTGTCCTTAGATGATTGCCTGTGTGCGCCTGATCAGCGTCGCGGCGCACCCGCGGCGGGCGCGCCGGACACCGAAACGGCCCTTATCTTACCAGCCCGGCAAGCCGGACTAATGTCGGGAGGCCAGCACTTCCGGCTTGGCCGGGCCCACCGGGGTCATGCGCGCCGACAGGGGTTGGGCCCGGTGGTGCAGGCGCCAGTCGAAAACGGCCGAATAGGCCATGACGCGGCGCACGTAGTGGCGCGTCTCGATGTAAGGGATGTTGTCCACCCACACGTCGGCGGCGACGGGCTTGTCCGGCAGCCAGCTCTCGGCGCGCTTCGGGCCTGCGTTGTAGGCCGCGGTTGCCGCCACCAGACTGCCGTCGAAGCGCGCCACCATGCGCTGCAGATAATGGCTGCCGAGGCGCACGTTGAGCGTGGGGGTGAACAGCGCATCGGGCGTATCCAGCCGCAGCCCCATGCGGCTCGCCACCTCGTGCGCGGTCGCCGGCATTAGCTGCATGAGCCCGCGCGCGCCGGTGCGCGACTGCGCGTTGGGGCTGAACAGGCTCTCGGAGCGCATGATGCCGAAGATCCACGACGGCTGGAGCGAAAGCGAGCGCGCCTGGTGCAGCACCACGCTGGCGAACGCGGTCGGGTAGCGCAGCCGCAGGTCGTCGCCGGCGCCGCCGCGCACCAGCGCGCGGATCGACTGGTCGTGCCAGCCCCAGCCCCGGGCGACCAGCGCCGCCTGCCGATACCAGGCCGCCGGGCGCCCGGCCAGGGCCTGGCGCCACTCGCGGCGCGCGTAGTGCGCCAGGCCGGCCAGGAACAGCTCGCGCGCGCGGATCACGCCCGGCAAGCCCGCGATGCGACCCTGCAGCGCGGTGTCCGCTGCGACCGGGTGGCTGACGAAGTGGTAGTGATCGCCGGCACGGTCGGCGGCGAGCAGGGCGTAGTAGCCGTGGCCTTTCGCCAGTCGTTGGTAAAGGGTGCGGGCTTCCGAGCCGTGGCCGGTCCTGGCCAGCGCGCGGGCGCGCCAGTAGCGCCACTGGTTGCGGCTGCGCTGCGCCGCCGGCAAGTCGTCGATCCAGTTCAAAGCCCGTTGCCAGTCGTGCTGGTAGAGCGCCGCGCGCACGCGCCATTCGCGCGAGACATCGGTGTTGTAGGCGGCATGGACGCGCGAGAACCACTGCAGTGCCTGGGCGTCGTGATCCCATGCCAGGCCTTCGGCGATGCGCCGCGCGATGTTCTGTTTGTCGGCGCTGGCGAAGTGGTACAAATGGTCCAGGCGCTTGTAGAGCGAGGCGGCGGGCTTGGGGGCGTCGCCCGCGAGCCGCTGCAGGGCGTGGGATAGCCAGGCGACCGGCAGCGAGCGGTCGCTGCGCTCGGCGGCTTTCTTGAGTGCGCTGTAGGGGTGCTCGTAGAGGTTGATCTTGCGCAGCTCGTGGTGGCGCTGAGCGCTCGGCAGCTTGCCCGCCAGATAGCGCGCCAGGCTGAAATGATCATCGTTGAGAGCGAGGTCGAGACGGGCCCCGATGCGCGCCGGCGTCAGCTTGCCCTGGCTCTTCAGCCAGGCGAAGACCGGATCGCACTGCTTGGGCAGGCTGTAGCCGTGCATCCACAGGTCCAGCGCGCCGGCGGAGACGCCGCCGGCGCCGGTCTGAAGCCTGGCTTCGACCGCGGAGCAGCGCAGGTCGCTCGCGTGGCTGCCGTGGTAGTGGGCGAGAAAGGTGTGCCAGCGGCCCCGGTAGGCGAGCGAGCGCAGCCAGTCGTGGTGCAGGCGTGCGGTCACGGGCAGATCGGCATGCGCCGAAAGAAAGCGCTCGACGGCGTCGTCGTCGTTGAACACGCCCGGCAGGCGGCGGATGCGCCGGTCGAGGCGGGCGAAGACCAGATAGGGGTAGAGCACGTAGTGGCGCAAGCTGGGCGTGAGCTTGTCGGCGGTCGCCAGATCGCCGTTGTGGATCGCCGTCCAGGCTTGCTTGAACGCCCGGCGTTGCGCCTGAATGGCATCCGCCCGCATGCCCGTGAGCAGACACGCAAGCGCGACCAGCCCGACGAGTCGCAACAGTCCCCGCACCGTAGCCTCCGCTGCTCGCCCCCTTGCCTTGCGGCAGTCTATAGCATGGCTGGCGCGGGGCGCGGATTCAAGGGCCGCGTTGATCCCGCGCGCAGGGTGGGGCCGCGGGCCCGTATACTGTGCGGCGGGCCCGGGCCGGCATACCGGCTGCCAAGGCGGAGCACGGCCGGGTTCCAGCGACGGCCACGCAGTGGCGCGAGTGCAACCACGGAGACGGACAAGGACTGCATTATGAGTCAACTGATCGCACCCCACGGCGGGGCAGAGCTCACCCCCCGCCTGCTGCAGGGCGAAGCCCTGGCCGCGGAGCGCGAGCGCGCCCGGAAGCTGCCGCGGCTGCCTATTTCGTCGCGCGAGGCGGGCGACCTGATCATGCTCGGCATCGGCGGCTTTACGCCGCTGCAAGGCTTCATGGGCTTCGACGACTGGAACACCGTCTGCCGCGACATGCGCCTGGGCAACGGCCTGTTCTGGCCCATTCCCATCACTTTGTCCACCGACGCCGACAGCGCGCACGGACTCCAGGTGGGGGGCGACGTGGCGCTGTTCGACCCGGAGCGTGACGAAATCATGGCCACGCTCACGCTCGCCGAGACCTATCGCATCGACAAGGGCCTGGAATGCCGCGAGGTGTTTCGCACCACCGACGAGGACCACCCCGGCGTGCGCATGGTGATGGCGCAGGGCGAGGTGAATCTGGCCGGCCCGGTGAAGGTGCTCTCCACGGGCGGCTTTCCGGAGAAATACCCCGGCCTTTTCATGACCCCCGAGCAGACGCGCGCGAGCTTTATCGAGCGCGGCTGGTCCACGGTCGCCGCCTTCCAGACGCGCAATCCCATGCACCGCTCGCACGAGCATTTGGCGAAAATCGCGGTGGAGATCTGCGACGGCGTGCTGGTCCATTCGCTGCTGGGCCGGCTCAAGCCCGGCGACATCCCCGCCGAGGTGCGCCAGAAAGCGATCGCCGCCCTGATCGGGAACTACTTCGTGCCGGGCACGGTGATTCAGTCCGGCTATCCGCTGGACATGCGCTACGCGGGCCCACGCGAGGCCCTGCTGCACGCGCTGTTCCGCCAGAACTACGGCTGCTCGCGACTCATCGTGGGCCGTGACCATGCCGGCGTGGGCGATTACTACGGGCCGTTCGACGCGCAGCACATCTTCGACGAAATTCCCGACGACGCGCTGCAGATCCAGCCGCTCAAGATCGACTGGACCTTCTGGTGCGACCGCTGCCAGGGCATGGCCTCGATGCGCACCTGCCCGCACGAGGACTCGCGCCTGCTGCTGTCGGGCAGCAAGCTGCGCAAGCTCCTGTCCGAGGACCAGCCGGTGCCTGAGCATTTCAGCCGCCCGGAGGTGCTGGACATCCTGCGCGACTACTACGGCGGGCTCGCCGCCCACGAGCGCGTCAAGGTCGAGCTCAAGGGCCATTCGGCGCGCTGAGCAGGGGCCATGGGGTTCGCCTACCGAGGCAATTGGGCGCTGGTCACGGGTGCCTCGAGCGGCATCGGCGAGGCGTTCGCCCGCGAGCTGGGCGCGCGCGGCATGAACGTGGCGCTCTCGGCGCGCAGCCGCGGGCGCCTGCAGGGCGTGGCCGCGGAGCTGCGCGAGCGCCACGGGGTGGATGCGCGCGTACTGGTGGCGGATCTGGCGCACCCGCGGGGCGCGGACGAGTTGGTGCAGGCGGTGCACGCACAGGGCGTGGACGTGTACCTGCTGGTCAACAATGCGGGGTTCGGCAGCTACGGGCGTTTCGAGACCCTGCCGCCGGCGCGCGAACAGGGCCAGGTGCAGGTCAACTGCGCCAGCCTGGTGCGCCTGGCGCAGGCCTTTCTGCCGGGCATGCAGGCGCGTGCCAGCGGCGGCGTGATCAACGTCGCCTCCACGGCCGCCTTCCAGCCCACGCCGGGCATGGCCGTCTACGGCGCGACCAAGGCATTCGTGCTGCACTTCAGCGAAGCTTTGTGGGCGGAGAACCGGCCCCGCGGCGTACGCGTGCTGGCCTTGTGCCCGGGCGCCACGCGCACGCGCTTCTTCGAGGCACTGGGCGCGAGCGTATGCACGCGCTCGCCCGCCAGGCGCGCATGATGACGCCGGAGCGCGTGGTGGCGCTGGGTCTGGCGGCGCTGGAGCGCGGGCGCAGCTACAAAGTCACCGGCGGGCTCAACTACCTGGGCGCGGTGTCGACGCGCCTGGGGCCGCGCGCGCTGGTCGCGCGCATGGCCGCCAGGGTCATCGGCGCCCGCTGATGCGGATTTTACCGGAGGGACGGCGATGAAAATCTACGACGCGGCAAGCGCTCCCAACCCGCGCCTGGTGCGCATCTTCGTGGCCGAAAAAGGGCTCGATGTGACTTATCAGCCGGTCGACATCGCCAACGGTGAGAACCGCCGTCCCGAATTCCGCGCGATCAATGCGCTGGGCACGGTGCCGGTGCTCGAGCTCGACGACGGGACCCGCATCAGCGAGTCCGCGGCCATCTGCCGCTATTTCGAGGAGCTGCAGCCGGAGCCGGCGCTGATGGGGCGCAGGCCCGAAGACGCCGCCCGGGTGGAGATGTGGCGCCGGCGCGTGGAGTTCGAGCTGGCGCTGCCGGTCATGGACGCCTTCCGCCACCGCCACGAAATGTTCGCCGGGCGCATCGCCCAGAGCCCGGAGTATGCCCGGCTGTGCCGGGACAAGGCACTGCAGAGCCTGGACTGGCTCGATGGCGTGCTCGCCCGCCAGCCCTTCGTAGCCGGGGAGCGCTTTACCATCGCCGACATCACCGCGCTGGTGGCGCTGGATTTCGGGCGCGTCAGCCGCATCCGCCCGGACGAGCGCCACGTCCACTTGCGGCGCTGGCATGAGGTCGTCTCGGTCCGGCCCAGCGCCTCAGCCTGACTCTCAGGCGCTCGAGCGCGCGAACGCCTTGCGCACCGCTTCCACCCGGCGGCGGTTGACGCCCAGGTCGAAATAACCCAGGCGCGCGGCGGAGCGCACGTGAATGACCCGTGCCCGGCGGTCGCAGTAGAACTCCAGATCGTCGACGAAGCCGAACACGCGCGAGCGCACTTCGGCGTGAAGATAGCGCCGGCTGACGGTGACGACGGTGACCCCGGACAGGGCCTCGATCACTGCGTGCAGACGGCGCATGGCGGCCGCCGGGCTTTGCTCGAAGGCGATGGGCTCTATGGCGTGACGGCGGTCCCGGCTCTGGCTGCACACGCAGTTGGGCGCACGCGGGCAGGGTGTGAAACGGCCGTTGCTGTCGACGCCGAGCCGGCTCGGTCGTTCGCCTTCAAAGCCCATCGCTTGGTCCCGTGCTGTGTGTGGTCGTCAAGGCGCCGCCCTCATGGAGCGACCGGAGGCGCGGCGGCGGTGTCCGGCGCCCGCGCTGCGACCGGATTGATGCCGCCCAGCCGGCACGTGAGGATGGCCTCGCGCAACACGTTGATCGCCTTCGGGCGCGGAAAGGAGCGGCGCCAGGCCAGGACGATGCGCCGCGACGGCGCCGGCGGAGCGAAGCGGCGCACCGCGAGCAGGCCGCTGTCGCCGTCGCCTTCGCCGAGCGCGCCCTGCGGCAGCACGGTGATGCCCAGGCCGCTCGCCACCATGTGGCGGATGGTCTCCAGGCTGCTGCCGGCCAGCGGCTTGTGGCCCTCGATCTCGGTGTCGCGGCAGTCCGGGCAGGCCTCGAGCACCTGGTCGCGGAAGCAGTGGCCCGGACCCAGCAGCAGCAGCTTTTCGCCGGCCAGGTCGTTGGCGGAGATGCGCTTGCGCCGGACCCAGGGGTGGTCGCGCGGCATCACCACCACGAACGGCTCGTCGTAGAGCGCGGCGCTCGTGACGCCGGGGTCGGCGAAGGGTTCGGCCACGATCACCGCGTCCAGCTCGTTCTGCCTGAGCTGGCGGGCCAGCTCCGCGGTGAAGTTTTCCTCGATCACCAGCGGCATGTGCGGCGCGCGTTCGCGCAGCTCCGGGATCAGGTGCGGCAGCAGGTACGGGCCGACGGTGTAGATGGCGCCCAGGCGCAAGGGGCCCTCCAGTTCGTCGCGGCCTTCGCGGGCGATGTCCTCGACGGTCTGCGCTTCGCTGAGTACGCGTTGCGCCTGCTCGATGATGCGTCGGCCCACCGGCGTCGCGCGCACTTCTCCGCGGTGGCGCTCGAAAATGGCCACGCCCAGCTCGTCCTCGAGCTTGCGCACGGCCACCGACAAGGTGGGCTGGCTCACGAAGCAGCGTTCGGCGGCGCGCCCGAAATGGCGCTCGCGCGCCAGCGCCACGATGTAGCGCAGCTCGGTGAGCGTCATAGCGGTTCGTCCTCCAGCCAGTCGCGCGCGGGCAGAAATGCTTCGTAGAGCCGCGCCTCGGCGCTGCCGGGCTGCGGGCGCCAGTCGTAACGCCAGGCCGCGAGCGGCGGCATCGACATGAGGATGGACTCCGTGCGTCCGCCCGACTGCAGCCCGAACAGGGTGCCGCGGTCGTAGACCAGATTGAATTCCACGTAGCGCCCGCGCCGGTAGAGCTGGAAGTCGCGCTCGCGCGGCCCGTAGAAGGCGTGCCGCCGGCGCTCCACAATGGGCAGATAAGCGGGCGCGAAGTGGTCGCCCACGCTGCGGGCGAAGGCGAAGCAGCGCTCGAAGCCCCATTCGTTGAGGTCGTCGAAGAACAGCCCGCCCACGCCGCGCGCCTCGTTGCGGTGGCGGATGAAAAAGTACTCGTCGCACCAGCCCTTGAAGCGGGGGTAGACCTCCTGGCCGAAGGGGACGCAGGCCTCGCGCGCGGTGCGGTGCCAGTGGCGCGCGTCTTCCTCGAAGCCGTAGTAGGGCGTGAGGTCAAAGCCGCCGCCGAACCACCACACCGGGGTCTCGCCCGCTTTTTCGGCGATGAAAAAGCGGATGTTGGCATGTGCGGTGGGCACGAACGGATTGAGCGGATGGATGACCAGCGACACGCCCAGGGCGCGGAAGCTGCGCCCGGCGAGCTGCGGGCGGTGCGCGGTGGCTGAGGCGGGCAGGCTGTCGCCGCTGACGTGGGAGAAGTTGACCCCGGCGCGCTCGAACACCGCACCGTTGCTGAGCACGCGGCTGTCGCCGCCACCGCCGCCCTGGCGCTGCCAGGTGTGCGAGGCGAAGCGCGCCTCGGGTTCAAACGCCTCCAGCCCGGCGCAGATGTGCTGCTGCAGGGCCAGCAGGTAGCGTTCGACGGCTTGGCTGTCGGGTTGATCGGACACGTGGCTGCGGTCGGTCATGAGGCTTGCTCTGGCGAAGGGCGCGGCCGGGGCTCGGGTAGCCGATTACGGGTTTGTATGTAACTCGAATTGTACACAAGCGCTGCCGTGGCCCGTGCGGCGCGCGCCGGGCGCTGCCGCGATTATGGGCCCGAAGGCCGTCGTTGCCGGTTGTGCGTCACGGGCGTAGGCGCGCCCCGCTCAGGGCGTGGTAAATCGGTGTGGGCCGGGCGCGCCCGCCGGTTGCCCCCGGCACCACGTCGTCGACCGAGCGGCCCAGACGCAGGCGCACCTGCAAAGCATTCAGCGCCGGGCGGTGGCCGCTGGCGTTGGCGCTGGTGGAGACGATGGGGCGGCCGAAACGCGCGCACAGCGCCCGGGCGACGGGATGGGCGGTGATCCGGGCGGCGATGGTGGCGCGCCTGCCGGTGAGCCAACGCGGCGCGCTCGCCCGGGCCGGCAGAATCCAGGTCACCGGGCCGGGCCAGGTGGCGCAGACGCGTGCCCACACCGCCGGCTCCACGGGCGCGAGCAAGGGCTCGAGTGCTGCGGCGTCGTGGCTGATCAGGATCAAACCTTTTTCCGGCGGGCGCCCCTTGATGCGGTAGATGCGCTCCACGGCGGCCTGTTTCAGCGGGTCGCAGCCGAGTCCCCAGACGCCTTCGGTGGGGTAGGCGATGACGCCGCCGTCGGCCAGGAGGCGCACCGCCCGATCGCGCTGCCAGCGGGTCATGATCGGGCCGGGAGGGCGCTACGAGGCGGCGTCCGCCGTCTCCGTCTCGGGCGCCAGCTCCGGCGCCGGTTCGGAATATTTGCAGTCCTTTTGCGGACAGACCTTTTCCGTGCCGCGGCGTTTGGTGGTGCGCACCATCAGAATGGGCCACTGGCATTCGGGACAATGCTCGGCGAGCGGCGGGCTGTTGATGGCGTATTTGCACTTGGGATAGCGGTTGCAGGCGTAGAAGGTCTTGCCGTAGCGAGAGCGCCGCTGCATCAACGTGCCCTCGCCGCACTGCGGGCAGGTGACGCCCGTGTCCTTGGGCTTTTCCAGCGGTTCCAGGTAGCGGCATTTGGGGTAGTTGTCGCAGCCGATGAACTTGCCGTAGCGCCCGCTCTTGACCACCAGTTGGCCGCCGCATTTGGGGCAGCTGCGCCCTTCCACCACCTCGGCCTGCTTGCTCTCGGTCTGGGCATCCTCGCCCAGGTTGCGCGTGTAGTCGCAGGTGGGATAGCCGGTGCAGCCGATGAAGCGTCCGCGCTTGCCCAGGCGGATGGTGAGCTTCTGGCCGCATTTGGGACAGGTCTCGTCGAGTTCCTCAGTGGTCACGTCCGAGCGCTTGACGTTGGTCTCCGTGCTCTCCACCTGCTCCTTGAACGGCTTCCAGAACTGGCGCAGCAGCGGCACCCAGGCCTCCTCGCTGCGCGAGATGGCATCCAGGCGGTCCTCCATGCGCGCGGTGAAGTCGTAGTCCACGTAGCGCGTGAAGTAGCGCGTGAGGAATTTGTTGACGATGCGGCCGACATCGGTGAGCACGAAGCGGCGCTTGTCGAGCTGGGCGTACTCGCGGTTGAGCAGCGTGGAGATGATGGAGGCGTAGGTGGAGGGGCGGCCGATGCCGTGCTCCTCCAGCGTCTTGACCAGGCTGGCCTCGGTGAAGCGCGGCGGCGGCTCGGTGAAGTGCTGGCTGGTGTCGATATCCTCGAGCGTCACCCGCTCGCCTTGCTCCAGCGGCGGCAGGGCGCGCGCCTCCTCGTCCGGTGCGTCGTCGCGGCTCTCCTGATAGACGGCGATGAAGCCGGGCTCGACCAGTGTGGAGCCGGTGGCGCGGAAGGTGTTGCCTTTGCCGGCGGCGAAATTGACGCCCACCAGGTTGTAGACCGCCGGCTGCATCTGGCAGGCCACGGCCCGCTTCCACACCAGCTCGTAGAGCTTGGCCTGGTCCTGGGTGAGCGCCGCCTTGATGTCCTCGGGTGCGCGCCGCGCCGACGTCGGCCGGATCGCCTCGTGCGCTTCCTGGGCGTTTTTGGAGCGCGTGCGGAACTGGCGCGGCTTGGCCGGCAGCGCCTTGCCGCCGTAGCGCTCGGCGATCACCTCGCGCAGCTCGCCCAGCGCCTCGTTGGCCAGGTTCACCGAGTCGGTGCGCATGTAGGTGATCAGGCCCACGCTTTCGCCGTGGATGTCGACGCCCTCGTAGAGCTGTTGGGCGACGCGCATGGTGCGGCTGGCGGAAAAGCCCAGCTTGCGCGAGGCCTCCTGCTGCAGCGTGGAGGTGGTGAACGGGGCCGCGGGATTGCGTTTGCGCGTCTTGCGCTCGACCTCGGCCACGGTGAGCGAGCCGTTGGCCGCATCGCGCAGCGCCTGCTCCACTTCGGCGGCGCGCTCGCCGTCGGTGATCGTGAACTGCTCGACCTTGTCGCCGGCGAACTGGGTGAGTTTGGCGCTGAAGCGCTGTTCCTGCTTGGCGAGGCGCGCTTCCAGCGTCCAGTACTCCTGGGGCTTGAAGTTCTCGATCTCCTCCTCGCGCTCGGCGATCAGCCGTAGCGCGGGGCTTTGCACGCGCCCGGCCGACAGCCCGCGCCGGACCTTTTTCCACAGCAGCGGCGAGAGGTTGAAGCCCACCAGGTAGTCCAGCGCGCGGCGCGCCTGCTGCGCGTTGACCAGCGACTCGGAGATGTCGCGGGGATGGGCGACGGCGTCGGCCACCGCCCGCTGGGTGATCTCGTGGAAGACCACGCGGTAGACAGGCTTGTCGTCGAGCAGACCGCGCTCGCGCAGCAGCTCGTACAGGTGCCAGGCGATGGCCTCGCCCTCGCGGTCCGGGTCGGTGGCCAGGTAGAGCGCGTCGGCCTTGCCCAGTTCGCGGGCAATGCGGTCCACGTGCTGCTGGTTGCGCTCGATGACTTCGTACTTCATGGCGAAGTCGTGATCCGGGTCGACGGCGCCTTCCTTGGGCACCAGGTCGCGCACGTGTCCGTACGACGCCAGCACGTCAAAGTCATTGCCTAGATATTTCTTGATCGTCTTGGCCTTGGCGGGCGATTCGACGATCACGAGGTTTTTGCTCATAGCGCTGTATAGCTGATGTCAGAGCGGCCTTCGGCGTTCGCCGCGGGCACGCCGCCGCGGGAGGACTGAGCCGGCAGCGCCGCGCGGAGGCATGCCGGGCCTTTGCCCATTCGGGGCTTGCCATTCGGCCGAAGTCGCAATGTTAGGGCGTAGCCGCGCTTTTGCAACCACGCCCGAATGAAAGGCCGGACGCTGTGGCCTCAGTGCAGGCTCTCGGTGGAGGCGCCGAAGATGAGCTCTTCCACCCACGCGTAACCCGCTTCCTCGCCGGGCTGATTGAACAGCACCATTAACACCACCCATTTGACCTGCTCGGCGTCGATCTGGTCCTCGGTCTCGAGCGCCAGGGCGCGCTCGATGACCATTTCGCGCACTTTGGGCGAAAGTACGCCGAGGCGCTCGAGGTGCAGCAGGAAACCGCGGCAGTTGGCCGACAAGCGCATCCTTTCGACGTCGGTGTAGACGCGTACGGCACCTTCGGTGGGCGGCAGCAGGTCCGGGTCCTGGCGCCGCGACGCAAGCTCTTCGAGCCACCGGAACGCGTTATTGACCTGGGAACGGTCGAAACCCGCATCTTCCAGGTCGGTCTGCAGCGAGGCCCGGGTGGCGCCGTCCTTGATGTCCCCCTCCATGTAGTTCTCGAAAAGGTACAACAGAACGTCCAGCAAGCTTTCGTTCATTCACCGCCTCTATTTCAACCGAACATAAGCGCCGCCAGGCGCGGGTGCCACCCATCCCTGGAGCTCCAAGGTCAGCAGCATGGAGGAAACCGCCTCGGGCGTCAATTCGGTGTTGTCAACGAGCTCGTCCACCCCCTTGGGGCCGCCGGCCAGGGCGTCGAGCAGCCGCCGGTAGTCCGGATCGCCGCCAAAATCGCCCTCTGCGGCGGCCGGTTCCGTCTTTTCCGCCGGCGCAGCGCCGACCTCGTCTCCCAGCAATGGAGCGAGCTCTTCCAGCACGTCGTCCGCGCATTCGACCAGCTTGGCGCCATCGCGGATCAGGCGGTGGCAGCCGCGCGCCAGCGGGTTGTGCAGGGAACCGGGCATGGCGAAGACCTCGCGCCCCTGCTCCATGGCCATGCGCGCGGTGATCAGCGAGCCGCTGCGCCTGGCCGCCTCGACCACCAGCACGCCCAGGCTGAGCCCGCTGAGAATGCGGTTGCGCTGAGGGAAGTGGTGCGGGCGCGCCGGCGTGCCCGGCGGGAATTCGGAGACCAGTGCCCCCTGTTCGGCGATGGCGTGGGCCAGCTCGCGATGGCGCGCCGGGTAGACCCGGTCGAGCCCGGTGCCGCACACGGCGAGGCTGACGCCATCGGCCGCGAGGGCGCCGCGATGCGCGGCCGCGTCGATGCCGAGCGCCAGGCCGCTGGCGATGACGAGCCCGCTGCCGGCCAGGGCGCGGGCGAAATCATGGCTTTGCTGCTGGCCGTCGCGGGTCGGGTTGCGGCTGCCCACGATCGCGAGCTGGGGCATGGCCAGGACTTGCGGATCGCCGATCACGAACAACGCCAAAGGCGCGCGCGCGATCTCGCGCAGGCGCGCCGGAAAAGCCGCGGCGCGGCAGGTCACCAAATGGTGGTCCGGCTCCTGCAGCCAGCGCTGATCGTGATCCAGCCGGGCGCCGTCCGGTGCGCTCAGCCACGCCCGCGCCGCCTCCGACAGGCCCGCTTCGCGCCAGGCCGACTGTCCCGCCTGCAGCAGCGCCCGGGGCGAGCCGAAGCGCTCGATCAGCCCGACGCCGCCCGTGGCGCCGATGCCGGGCGCCCGGATCAGCGTCAGCCAGGCGCGCTCCGCGGCCGGCTCCGCGACGTTCATTGCCGCCCCGGCGCCCGCAACCGGCGTGGCACGCGTTGCGCAAGCGCTTGCGCCATGACGCCTCAGTCCGGGGACCGTTGCGGGCTGTGCACCCGGTCGCCGACGTGCACCGGGCGCTTGGTGCGCATGACCAGCGCGTAGCTCAGCTTGGGGTAGGCGCGGAACACCATCACCAGGCCCGCGTCGCGCTCGGGGAGCTGCACCATGTCGTGGCCGTAGGGGTCCGGCACGCGGCGTCCGCGCTGCTCGATCTTGAGCACGTCGCCTCGCTTCAGACCGTTGCGCGCACCGCGGTCGAGGGTGACGATCTGGTAACGCCCGATTTCCCGGAAGTTGCGGTACGAGCCGATGATCTGGCCGCTGACCGCTTTCGACGGCGCGCGCGGATAGAAATCCGCCAGGCTGCGGTGCGGCTCGGGCAGCAGCAGGTCGCCGACGTGCGTCTCGCGCAGGCTGTCGACGAGCTTGAGCGTGGCAGGGTGGCTGCGCTTGACCAGTTCCGCGTCGGCGAGGTGGTCCACTTCGCGGCCTAGGACTTCGCCGGTTTGCGGATCGCGGTAGATGCGGCCCGGCCTGACCACCGCCAGCGTGCCGGGGCTGTGGGAAGACAGGTGGCGCACGTAGACGTCCATGCCCGATGCACCCAGGATTTCGCCGTTGGCAAAGGAGAGCACGTAGGGCGCGTGCTCAAGCGTCTGCTCGTCGACGATGCGCGGTCCGCGCATGAAGGCGCGGATCACCGGCTCGGGCACGACCGGGATGGCGTTCTCCAGGGGCTGGATGCGCACGTGCGGCGACAGCCGCACCACGCGCCGCGCCACGCTGAGCTGCGGGTGGCCGTTGACGTAGCGCAGCTTGAGCACATCGCCGGGATAGATCCAGTGCGGGTTGTGGACGTGCGGATTGCGGTACCAGATCTCGGGCCATTTCCAGGGACTTTTGAGGAAGTAGCTGGCAATGTCCCACAGGGTGTCCCCGCGTTTGACGGTGTATTCGTACTCGATGCCCTTGCGGATGTCGGACGCGTTCGCCCGGGGCGGCGCCTTCCGGGTCTTTTTGTCCGCCTTTGCGGACCCGGTTTTGCCGGCAGCGGCGCTGGTCTGGGTCGCCTCGGATGCAGGCCTGGAAGCGGACGGCGCCGACGCTGGCTGGCCGGCGCAGGCGCTGAGGGTGGCCGCCAGTGCGGCGAGCGCCAAGCAGCGCATGCCCGGACGCGTCAACACGGTATAATGCTTCATACTAATTTCCCTGATTCCATTTGGCGCCCGCGGGGTCGGAGTCCGCTGCGGGTTTCGATGGCCGGCGTGCCGACAGCAACAAGAAATCGAGAGTATCCTAAGCCATGGCGAAGCTGGAAATCCTGCAGTTTCCCGACCCGCGGCTGAGACAACGGGCGCGAGCGGTCGAGACCTTCGATTCCGAGCTCCAGCGTTTCATTGACGACATGTTCGAGACCATGTATGCGGCGCCGGGGGTCGGCCTGGCGGCGACGCAGGTGGGCATAGCCAAGCGCCTGTCGGTGATCGACGTGTCGGAAGAGAAAAACCAGCGCCTAGTGATCATCAACCCCGAGATCCTGGAGCTGGGCGAGGAGGTCGAGCTGCAGGAGGGCTGCCTGTCGGTGCCGGGCCACTATGACACGGTGCGCCGCGCGCAGCGCTGCCGCGTGCGCGCCCTGGACCGCGAGGGCCAGCCCTTCGAGATCGAGGGGGAAGGCCTGCTGGCGCAGTGCCTGCAGCACGAAATCGACCATCTTCACGGCCGCCTCTACGTCGACCAACTCTCCGCGCTCAAGCGCAATCGTATCCGCAAGAAACTGCTCAAGGAGCAGCGCCAGGCCGAGCGTGGCTGACGAGCTGCCTGTGCTGCGCCTCGTGTTCGCCGGCACGCCCGAGTTCGCCGTGCCGTCGCTCGAAGCCTGCGCCGCTTCCGGTCACCGGTTGGCCGCCGTCTACACCCAACCGGATCGCCCCGCCGGGCGCGGGCGAAGGCCCCGAGCCAGTCCAGTGAAGGCGCGTGCGGCCGAGCTCGGGGTGCGGGTGCGCCAGCCGCAGACGCTACGCGACGCGGACGAGCAGGCAGGCTTGGCGGCGCTGTCCCCGGACCTGATGGTGGTGGTGGCTTACGGCCTGATCCTGCCGCCGGCCGTGCTGCGCATTCCGCGCCTCGGCTGCGTCAATGTGCACGCGTCGCTGTTGCCGCGCTGGCGCGGTGCTGCGCCCATCCAGCGCGCCGTCGAAGCCGGCGATGCGCGTACCGGCGTGACGCTGATGCAAATGGCCGCCGGCCTGGATACCGGACCGGTGCTGGCGCAGCGCGAGTGCCCCATTGCCCCGTGCGACACCGCGGGCGAGCTGCACGACCGCCTCGCGCGCCTGGGCGGCGATCTGCTGGCGGAGTCCCTGGATGCGCTGGCCCGGGGCGCGCTGAGCGCCGCGCCCCAAGACACGGCGCAGGCCACGTATGCCGCCAAACTCGACAAGGCCGAAGGGCGCCTGAACTGGGATCTGGACGCGGCCGCGCTGGCGCGGCGCGTGCAGGCCTTCAATCCCTGGCCGGTGGCATACGCCTCGCTCGACAACGAGCGCGTGCGCGTATGGCGAGCGTGCGCGCGTCCGGGCGCGTGCGAAGCGGCGCCCGGAACGGTGCTGGCAGCCGGTCGCGACGGTGTCGACGTGGCCACCGGCAAGGGGGTGCTGCGCATCGCCGAGCTGCAGTGGCCGGGCGGGCGGCGCTTGAGCGCGGGCGAAGCGGCCAACGGGCGGCGCCTGCATGGGCGGCGCTTCCGTTGAGCGGGGGCGCGGTGGCCGGCACGGGGGCTGGCATCCGCGCGGCGGCGGCGCGCTGCGTGGCCGCCGTGCTGCGCGGCCAGAGCCTGGACACGGTATTGGCATCGGCGCGCGAGGCGCTGGGCCGCGACGCCGACCGCGCCCTGCTGCAGATGCTCGCTTTCGGCGTTTTGCGCGACTATCGGTTGTTGGCCGCCTTGGCTGCGCGCATGCTCAAAAAACCGCTCAAGGCGGAAGACGGCGAGCTGCACGCATTGTTGTTGGTGGGCCTGTTTCAGCTGCGCTCCACGCGTGTGCCGGCGCATGCCGCGGTGGCGGCGACGGTGGCGGCGGTGAATGCGATCGACCGCGCCTGGGGGCGGGGACTGGTCAACGCGCTGCTGCGCCGTTTCCAGCGCGAACGCGCCGAGCTGGAGGCCGCGATCGGCGGCGACTGGGGCGTGGTCTATTCCCATCCCGACTGGCTGGTGAGCGAGCTGCGCCGTGACTGGCGCGCCCAGTGCGAGGCGGTGCTGGCGGCCAACAACCGTTCCGGGCCCATGACGCTGCGCGTCAACCTCACCCGTACCAGCCGTGACGCCTACCTGCGCGAGCTCAGCGAGGCGGGCATCGAAGCGGCGCCCGGCGCGCATGCACCGGCTTCCGTGGTGCTGGCGCGGCCCTGTCCGGTGCGCGCGCTGCCGGGCTTCGAGCGGGGGCGCGTATCGGTTCAGGACGGTGCCGCCCAGCTCGCGGCGCCGCTGGTGGCCCAGCCGGCGCCGCGACGCATACTGGACGCCTGCGCTGCACCCGGCGGCAAGACCGGGCATCTGCTCGAATGCTGTCCCGGCGCGCAGGTGGTGGCGCTGGACGCTGATGCCGAGCGGCTGGAGCGCGTGCGCTCGAACCTGGAGCGGCTGGGCGTGAGCGCGGCGCTGCAGGCGGCCGACGCCGCGCAGCCGGCGCAGTGGTGGGACGGCGAGCCCTTCGACGCGGTGCTGCTGGACGCGCCCTGCTCGGGCACCGGTGTAATACGCCGGCATCCGGACATCAAATGGCTGCGCCGGCAGAGCGACATTCCCCATCTTGCCGCGCTGCAGCGCCGGTTGCTGGCGGCCCTGTGGGCGGTGCTCGCGCCCGGCGGGCGCCTGGTCTATGCGACCTGTTCGGCGCTGTGTGCGGAAAACGAATCGGTCATAGGCGGTTTTCTGGACCGCCACGGCGATGCCGCGGAGCACGCCGTCGACGCCGAATGGGGGGAGTCGCGCCCGCACGGACGGCGAATCCGCGTCGGCGCGCACGAGATGGACGGCTTTTACTACGCGGCTCTGGACAAGGCGGGCTCCATCGCGGCCGGCCGCCGCGGCTTGACAGGACCGGCGCGCCCCGGCTAGATGGGCGCCGCAGCGCAGGCTGAGGGGAAGGCAGCATGGCCTTATGAAAATCATCATCCTGGGGGCGGGCCAGGTGGGCTCCACGCTGGCCGAAAACCTGGCCATCGAGGCCAACGACGTCACCGTCGTGGACCGCAATCCATCGGCCCTGCAGGAGTTGCAGGACCGGCTCGACATCCAGAGCGTGGAGGGCTACGCCTCCTACCCCAACGTCCTGCGCGCCGCCGGGGCCGAGGACGCGGACATGGTCATCGCTGTCACCGACAGCGACGAAACCAATATGGTCGCCTGCCAGTTGGTGGCCACGCTGTTCAACACGCCCACCAAGATCGCGCGCGTGCGCGCCGCCGAATACCTGCGCGAGCAGCGCCTGTTCGGCGACGGCGCCCTGCCCATCGACATGCGCATCAGCCCGGAGCAGCTGGTGTGCGACTACATCCGCCGGCTGATCCAGTATCCGGGCGCCCTGCAGGTGGTGGATTTCGGCGTGGGCCGGGTGCAGTTGGTGGGCGTGAAGGCGTATTACGGCGGCCCGCTGGTGGGCCACGCGCTCAAGGCGCTGCCCGAGCACATTCCGGGCCTGCAGACACGGGTGGGGGCGATCTACCGGCGCGGCAAGCCGATCATCCCCGAGGGCGACACGGTGATCGAGGCCGACGACGAGGTCTTTTTCATCGCCGCCAAGAAAGACATCGCCAAAACCATCAGCGAGCTGCGCCGGTCGGACCGGCCGGTCAAGCGCGTGGTTCTGGCCGGGGGCGGCAATATCGGCCTGCGGCTGGCGCGCGCGCTGGAGGAGCACTGCCAGGTCAAGATCATCGAGCGCGACCGCGACCGGGCGCGCTTCCTCTCCGAGCAGTTGCGCTACGCCATCGTGCTCAAGGGCGACGCCGCCAACGAAGCGTTGCTGACCGAAGAGAATATCGAGAGCGCGGATATCTTCTGCGCCGTCACCGATGACGACGAGGCCAACATCCTCTCCTGCATGCTGGCCAAGCGCCTGGGGGCGCGCAAGGCGCTGAGCCTGATCAACCGCCTGGCCTACGTGGACCTGGTCGAGGGCGGGGTGATCGACATCGCCGTCTCGCCGCAGCAGTCGACGGTGAGCGCGCTGCTGGCGCACGTGCGCCGCGGCGACGTGGTGCAGGTGCACAGCCTGCGCCGGGGCGCGTCCGAGGCGATCGAGGCGGTGGCTCACGGCGACCGCAAGAGCTCGCGCGTGGTGGGCAGGCGCCTGGACCAGATCAATCTGCCGCCCGGCACCACCATCGGCGCCATCGTGCGCGGCGAAGAGGTGCTCATGGCTCACCGCGACACGGTGATCGAGCCGGAAGACCACGTCATCCTCTTCATCGTCGACAAGAAGCGCACCAAGGACGTCGAGCGGCTGTTCCAGGTCAGCGTCAGCTTCCTCTGATGAAGCGCATCGCCGTCGTTCAGCGGATTCTCGGGATCCTGCTCATGCTGTTCAGTTCCACCATGCTGGTGCCGGTGGCGGTGGACGGCATCTACCGCGACGGCGGTGCCAGCGCTTTCGTGATCGCATTCCTGATCACCGTGCTCACCGGGTTCGTGATGTGGTGGCCGGTGCGCGGCGTCAAGCGCGACCTGCGCATGCGCGACGGCTCGCTGGTCGTGGTGCTGTTCTGGTTCGTGCTGAGCGTGTTCGGCGCCATCCCCCTGTTCATCGCCGACCAGCCGTGGATGTCGTTTACCGATGCGGCCTTCGAGGCCGTCTCCGGCCTCACCACCACCGGCGCCACCGTGATCGTGGGCCTGGATTCGCTGCCGCATTCGGTGCTGTGGTATCGGGAGCAGCTGCACTGGCTGGGCGGCATGGGCGTCATCGTGCTGGCGGTGGCGGTGCTGCCCATGCTCGGCGTCGGCGGTATGCAGCTGTACCGGGCGGAGACTCCCGGCCCCATCAAGGACGCCAAGCTCACGCCGCGCATCACCGAGACCGCGAAAGCGCTGTGGTTCGTCTACCTGGGCATTACGGTGCTGTGCGCGGGCGCTTACTGGCTGGGCGGCATGAACGTGTTCGACGCCATCACCCAGGCCTTCGGCACCCTCGCCACCGGCGGTTTCGCCAACTACGACGCCAGCATGGCGCACTATCACAGCGATCTGCTGCTGATCATCTCCATGTTCTTCATGTACGTCTCGGGGACCAGCTTCGCGCTGCATTTTACCGCCTGGCGCGCGCGCAGCTTCTTTTCCTACCTGGGCGACCTGGAGTTTCGCGTCTACACCTACATCATGCTGGCGGCGTGCGCGGTGACCAGCGTGACGCTGTATCTGCACCATACCTACGCCAGCTTCTGGAATGCGCTGGTGCAGGGCTCGTTCCAGGTGGTCTCGGTGATGACCGACACCGGCTTCACCAGCACCAACTTCTCCATCTGGCCCACGTTCGTGCCCATTCTGCTCATGCTCATCGCCTGCATCGGGGGCTGCGCGGGCTCGACCTCGGGCGGCATCAAGATCGTGCGCTTTGCGCTGCTGGTGAAGCAGGGGCTGCGCGAGCTGCTGCGCGTCGTCCACCCCAATGCGGAGATGCCGATCAAGGTCGGCGACAAGGCGGTGCCCGCGCGCGTGGTCCAGGGTGTCTGGGGTTTTTTCTTCATGTACGTGGCCGGTTACGCGGTGATGGCGCTGCTGCTCATGGCGCTGGGGCTGAGCGGGCTGACCGCTTTTTCCACCCTGGCGGCGTGCATCAACAACATGGGTCCGGCGCTGGGCCAGGCGGCGGCCAATTTCTCTTCCGTCAACCCGTACGCCAAATGGGTGCTCATTTTTGCCATGCTGTGGGGACGGCTGGAGATCTTTACCCTGTTGGTGGTCTTTACCCCTGCTTTCTGGCGGCAATAGGGTCCGGCTTATGGGCATGAAGGAAAACCTGGAGCAAATGCTCGAGCGCGGCCAGGACAGCGCGCTGCTGCGTTTCACGCTGGGCGAGCTCTACCTCAAGGAGGGTGACGCCGAGGCGGCCGCCGGCCATTTGGCGCAGGCCGTGCGCCAGAAGGCGGATTATTCCGCGGCGTGGAAGTTGTACGGCCAGGCGCTGGAACGCGGCGGGCGCGCGCACGAGGCGGCCCGGGCCTTCGAACAAGGCATCGCGGTTGCCGAGCAGACGGGCGACAAGCAGGCGGCCAAGGAAATGCGCGTGTTCCTGCGCCGCGTGCAGCGCGGCTGAGCGCTTTGGCCGGTGCCGCGCCTCTTCGCTAAGCTATAGCGCGATTTTGCAGCCGGGCTCCCTATGTCAGTTTTCACCACCGTCAGCCGCGACGCTCTCATCGCATTTCTCGGCCACTACGAGGTGGGCGATCTCGTCGACTTCGAGGGCATTACCACCGGCGTCGAGAACACCAACTACTTCGTCGATACCGGCGCCGGGCGCTGGGTACTGACCCTATTCGAGCGCCAACGCCACGAGGATCTGCCTTACTTCCTCAACCTGATGGCCCACTTGGCCGACCACGGCGTACCCAGTCCGCGGCCGGTGGCGGATCGCGAAGGCGAGTTCCTGCGCTGGCTCAACGATCGCCCGGCGGCCCTGGTGCAGCGCCTGTCCGGTGCCAGCGTCACACGCCCCGATATCGTGCACTGCCGGGCCGTGGGGCGGGTGCTGGCCGACCTGCACCGGGTCGGCGCGTCCTTCAAGGGCTATCGCGCGAGCTGCCGCGGGCCGGCCTGGTGGGCGCAGACCGGGCGCGAGCTGTTGCCCAGGCTCGACGCCGACGATGCCGCCCTGCTGCGCGACGAACTCGCGTTCCAGGCGCGCTTCCGCCATGCGCGCCTGCCCTCGGGCGTGATCCACGCGGACCTGTTCCGCGACAACGTGCTTTTTGAGGGCACGCGGCTCTCGGGCCTGATCGATTTTTACTTCGCCTGCAACGACGTGCTGCTCTACGATTTGGCGGTGACCGTCAACGACTGGTGCGTGCAGCCGGACGGCGCCTTCGACGACGAACGCGTGCATGCGCTGGTGCACGCGTACGCGCAGCGCCGAGCGCTGACCACTGGCGAGACCGAGGCGTGGCCCGTTCTGCTGCGCGCCGCGGCGTTGCGCTTCTGGCTGTCGCGCGCTTATGACTGGCATTTCCCGCGCGATGGCGAAATGATCGATGCGCGTGACCCGGAGCCGTTCAAACGCCTGTTGCTTCTGCACCGTGGCCACGACGCGGCGGCGGCGCTGCCCTGAGCCGGCCGCGAACGGTTTCCCAAAAAAAAGAAACCCGGCGCGCTAGGCAGCCGGGTAGGAAGGGCTGTATCGTGCTGGAAGTGATTGGGTCCAGCATCCCCCTGCCGTTGAGGCAGGGGCCCGGATGGCAAGTGGACCTCCTGTCCGTCCACCCGAGTGCGTGGCCGCGAGAGGTGCAGGGCTCATCGACCACGTGCTTGCAGTATGGCAGTTTCCCGGCGCGTGCGAAGTCAGCGAGGAGCGACAGTTTGTGTAAGAAAACGCTTACACGGCCATGATCGCGCTGCTGCAACGGGTGACCCAGGCGCAGGTGAGCGTGGGCGAAACCGTGGTCGGGGCAGTGGACGCGGGCGTTTTGGCGTTCATCGGCGTCGAGCGCCCGGACAGTGGTGGCGATGCGCAGCGCCTCGCCCAGCGCATCCTGCACTACCGGCTGTTCGAGGATGCTCACGGGCGCATGAATCTGAGCGTGCTGGAGTCGGGGGGCGGCGTTTTGCTGGTGCCCCAGTTCACGCTGGCGGCTGACACGGGCAAGGGCAACCGCGCGAGCTTTGCACGTGCTGCGCCGCCCGAGCAGGCACAGGCGCTGTTCGCGCGCCTGGCACAGGCGGTGCGCCAGGGTTGCCCCTGTGTGCAGGAGGGTCGCTTCGGTGCCCATATGCGCGTGCAACTGGTCAATGACGGGCCGGTGACGTTCTGGCTGTCGAGCCGGCGCGCCGGGCCGAGGCAGGGCTGAGCGCACCCGTTTCATCGCGCGCAACCTTGGGAGTATGCTATGCGTCCCTTGCTCCGAGGCTCGCTTCAGGCTTAGGGGCTTTATAGCATCGTCGGCGCCAGGGTAGCGCCTTCGGCGAGGGCGGAAGTGGAATCGATGTCGCGTCAAGCACAAGTCAAGCGGGAGACCCTGGAGACCCGGGTCGAGGTGACGCTGGTAGTGGACGGCGAGGGCCGTGCGCGCAACAACACGGGCGTGGCCTTTCTGGATCACATGCTGGACCAAGTGGCCCGCCACGGTCTGCTCAACCTGGACATTGCCGCGCAAGGCGATCTGGAAGTGGACGCCCACCACACCGTCGAGGACGTGGGTATCACCCTGGGCCAGGCTTTCGCCGAAGCCGTGGGGGACAAGGCGGGCATCGTGCGATACGGCCACGCTCTGGTGCCGCTGGACGAAGCCCTGTCGCGCGTGGTGCTGGACATATCCGGGCGCCCCGGGCTGTGGTACGAGGTGACCTTCCCCAGGGCGCGTATCGGCGATTTCGACGTGGACTTGCTGCGCGAGTTCTTCCAGGGCTTCGTCAATCATGCCGCGGTGACGCTGCACATCGACGCGCTCAAGGGGCGCAACGCCCACCACGTGGCAGAGACCGTGTTCAAGGCTTTCGGGCGGGCGCTGCGCATGGCGTGCGCGCTGGATGCGCGGCTGAGCGGCGCCATGCCGTCCACCAAGGGTGCGTTGTGATGGCGGGCACGGGCTGTTTGTCACCCGTACCGCGGCTCGGCTGAGGGCAGGGGTTGCCGATGTCCGTGACAGGTGTCATCGATTATGGGATGGGTAATCTGCACTCCATCCGCAAGGCGCTGGAATTCGTGGCGCCCGCCGAGCGCGTGGACGTCAGCTACGATCCGGACCTGCTGTGCAAAGCCGACCGGCTGATCCTGCCCGGCGTGGGCGCCATCAAGCACTGCATGGACGAGCTCAGGCGCCTGGAGCTCGACCACATGCTCGCCGATTTCCGCCGCCACAAACCGTTGCTGGGCATCTGCCTGGGCATGCAGGCGCTGTTCGAAGGCAGTGCCGAGAACGAGGGCGTGCCTGCGCTGGGCTTCATCCCCGGTGAAGCGCTGGAGTTTCCCATGCCGCGCATGGGCGCCCCCGGCCCGCGCCTCAAGGTGCCCCACATGGGCTGGAATCAGGTGCATCAGGAGCGCGCGCATGCACTGTGGGAGGGAGTGCCGCAGGACGCTTGGTTCTATTTCGTGCACAGCTATCATATTCAGACGGATGCGCCCGAGCATGCGCTGGGCACCACCGAGTACGGCCTGCGTTTCGTGTCGGTGGCGATCGCGGAAAATGTGTTCGGGGTACAGTTCCACCTTGAGAAGAGTCAGCGCGCAGGGCTGACGCTGTTGGGGAATTTCGTGCAGTGGGACGGCAGCCCCTGAGCGGGCCGCACTGCACGGGGCGAGCTAAGCGACGGTAGACGAGCATGCTGTTGATTCCGGCGATCGACATCAAGAACGGCAAGTGCGTGCGCCTGCGCCAGGGGCGAATGGACGACGCCACGGTGTTCTCGGACGATCCGGTGGCGATGGCGCGGCGCTGGGCGCAGGCCGGGGCGACGCGCCTGCACGTGGTGGATCTGGACGGCGCCGTCGCCGGCCGCCCGGTCAGCGCCGGGATCGTGCGCCGCATCACCGAGGCGCTGCCCGACCTGCGCGTGCAGATCGGCGGCGGCATCCGCGACGAGGAGACGGTCGAGACCTATCTGGATGCCGGCGTGGAATACGTCATTGTGGGCACCAAAGCGGTCAAGGCGCCGCATTTCGTGGGCGATCTGTGCGTGGAGTTTCCCGGGCGGGTGATCGTGGGGCTGGATGCGCGCGACGGCAAGGTGGCCATCGACGGCTGGTCCAAGCTGTCGAACCATGATGTGGCCGACCTGGCGCAGCAGTTCGAGCGCGACGGCGTGGTGGCGATCATCTACACCGACATCGGCCGCGACGGCATGATGGAGGGCGTCAACGTGGAGGCGACCCGTGCGCTCGCCCAGGCAGTGGCGGTGCCGCTGATCGCCTCGGGGGGGGTGAGCACGATGGACGACATACGCCGGCTGTGCGAGCTGGAGGCCGACGGCGTGACCGCCGCCATCATCGGGCGTGCGCTGTACGAGGGCAGTCTGGATCTGGCCCAGTGCCGCGAGGCGGTTGAGCGTTGGCAGGCGGCGTCGTGATGCTGGCCAAGCGCATCATCCCGTGTCTGGATATCGACAAGGGGCGCGTGGTCAAGGGCGTGCGCTTCGTCGACATCCGCGACGCCGGCGACCCGGTGGAGGTGGCCAAGCGCTACGACGAGCAGGGCGCGGACGAACTGGTCTTTCTCGACATCACCGCCAGCCATGAAAACCGCGACACCATCTTCGAGGTGGTGGAAGCGGTCGCCGGTCAGGTGTTCATCCCGCTGACCGTCGGCGGGGGCGTGCGCACCCCCGCCGACGTGCGCCGCCTGTTGCAGGCTGGCGCGGACAAGGTCGCCATCAACACCGCCGCCGTGCGCGAGCCCGACTTCGTGCGCGAGGCCGCCGAACGCTTCGGGCGCCAGTGCATCGTCGTCGCCATCGATGCCAAGCGCGTCAATCGGCGCAAGGAAGCCCCCCGCTGGGAGGTGTTCACCCATGGCGGCCGCCGCTCCACCGGGCTGGATGCGGTCGACTGGGCGCAGCGCGCGGTGGTGCTCGGCGCCGGCGAGCTGCTGGTGACCAGCATGGACATGGACGGCACGCGTTCAGGCTTCGACCTGGAGCTCACCGCCGCCATCTCCGAGCGCGTGGACGTGCCGGTGATCGCCTCGGGCGGTGTCGGCAAGCTGGAGCATTTGTTCGAGGGCTTCGCCGTGGGCCTGGCCGATGCCGTCCTCGCCGCGAGCATCTTCCATTTCGGCGAATACTCGATTCAGGAGGCCAAGGCATTTCTCTCCGATCAAGGCCTGGTCATGCGCGTATGAGCGAGGGCCCATGACCGCGGACGCGAATGCCGCCTGGCTGGACGAGGTGGCGTGGAACAGCGACGGACTGGTGGCGGTGGTCGCCCAGGATGCGGCCAGCGGGCGCGTGCTGATGCTGGCGTGGATGAACCGGGAGGCCCTGTGCGCGACCGCGCGCGAGGGTTATGCTGTATATTGGTCGCGATCGCGGGCACGGCTGTGGCGTAAGGGCGAGAGTTCCGGGCATCGCCAGCGCGTGCACCGCATCAGCCTGGACTGCGACGGCGATGCGCTCCTGTTGAGCGTCACACAGGAGGGTGGTATCGCCTGCCACACGGGGCGCGGGAGCTGCTTTTACCGCTCGCTGACCCCGCAGGGTTGGGTCGCCGTCGACCCGGTCCTCAAATCACCGGACGAGATTTACGGCCCATGACGGAGAAGGCAGCGGACCCCGATGCGGTCCTGTCACAGCTGGCACGCGTTATCGAGGCCCGGCGCGAAGCCTCGCCGCAGGCTTCCTACGTGGCGCGGCTAAACGCCCGCGGCCTGGATGAGATGCTGAAGAAAGTGGGCGAGGAAGCGGCGGAGACGCTGATCGCCGGCAAGGGCGGCGACCGGGGGCAGTTGGTGCACGAGGTCGCCGACCTGTGGTTTCACACGTTGGTGTTATTGGCGCATTATGGGCTTGGGCCCGAAGCGGTGAGCGCCGAGCTGGCGCGGCGCTTCGGCGTATCCGGATTGGAGGAGAAGGCCGCGCGGCGCCAGGGCGCCGACTAGGCCGGGAGGATTGAAGGTCATGGGTTTTAGCGGAATCGGTGTTTGGCAGTTGCTTATCGTGCTGTTGATCGTGGCGCTGATCTTCGGCACCAAGAAACTCAAGAATGTGGGCGGCGATCTGGGCTCGGCGATGAAGAGCTTCCGCTCGGCCATGCACGACGGCGCCGAAGACGACAAGGCCGCCGAGGCCGAGCGTGCCTCGCTGGCCAAGGATCCGGACGACGCGGGGCAAGGCCACACCTCGGCCGCACGCGAACGCCAGAGTTGAGCGCCGGAACGGCCTGATGTTTAACGTCGGCTTTCCCGAGCTGGCCCTGATCGCCATCGTCGCGCTGGTGGTGCTGGGGCCGGAGCGGCTGCCGGAGGCCGCGCGTGCCCTCGGCAAATGGGTGGGGCGCGCGCGGCGCATGATGCGCCAGATGAGCGAGGAACTGGAGCGCGAGGTCGACGTGTCGGATCTGCGCGCGCAGTTTCGCGACGCCAAGCGCAGCGTCGAGGAGGAGTGGGAAGAGCCGCGCTGGTACGGCGGCAAGACCGATACCTCCCCGTCCGGCGATGCCGAGTGGGACGACGAGCCGGATGAGGCGGAAGTGTATGGCGGCGACGTCAACCCAGAAGAGGAGGCCGAGCAGGCGGCTGACCGCGCCGAGGGTGAGCCCGCCGCGGCGTCGGCGCATGAGCAGGGTACGGCGCAGGAGGCCTCGCAGGACGAAGAGCCGCCCCAAGCCGATGGCGTCGAGCGCGACGGGCAAGCCGCTGGAGCCGCCAGCGGTGCGGGCGAGCACGATGATGAGACAGCGGCCACAGCGGCCGAGTCCCCGGACCTGCAGGAGCCCGGCGAAGAGCCGGCAGAGGCGCCCGAGACCGTACGCAAGCCGCAGCGTTCTGCACGCAAGCGCAACGGCGAGCAGGAAGAGCCTGCAGTGGAGAGTGTCGAGCCCGAACGTCAATCCCCGCACAGCCGCGTCCATTAACCCCTTGGGCCCTGCCTTGTCCGACATTGCCAGGTTGATCCCCGCCGCATGAGCCTCGAATCGCATTTGGACCCTGAAGACGAAGAAGCCCGGCAGAAAGAGCAGCCGCTGGTCGAGCACCTGATCGAGCTGCGCTCGCGCCTGTTGCGCGCGATCATCGGCGTGCTCGTGGTGTTCGCGCCGCTGGCGGTATTCGCAGAGCGCCTGTTCACGCTGCTGGCGGAACCCCTGCTGCGCTATCTGCCCAAGGGCGGCACAATGATCGCCACGGACGTGACGGCGCCGTTCTTCGTGCCGTTCAAGTTCGCCCTGCTGGTGGCGGTCGTAGTGTGCGTGCCCTGGGTGCTTTACCAGATCTGGGCCTTTATTGCGCCTGGCCTTTACCGGCGCGAGAAGCGTTTGGTGATGCCGCTGCTGGTGTCGAGCACGCTGCTGTTCTACGTGGGTATGGCCTTCGCCTACTTCGTGGTCTTCCCCATCGTGTTCCGCTTCATGGTCAACGTCGCGCCCACGGGCGTGGCCGTCATGACCGACATGTCCAAGTATCTGGACTTCGTCATGACCCTGTTCGTGGCGTTCGGGGTGGCGTTTGAGACGCCCATCGCCATTATCCTGCTGGTGTGGATGGGGTTCGTGACGCCGGACCAATTGGGTAAGGCGCGCCCTTACGTGTTCATCTGCGCCTTCGTCATCGGCATGCTGCTGACACCGCCGGACCTGTTTTCACAGACCATGGTGGCGGTGCCGGCGTACGGGCTCTACGAGATAGGCATCTTCTTCGCCAGGCGCATCGTGCGCAAGCGCGACCAGGAAGCGGCGGCGGAAGAAGAACAGTAACGGGCAGCCGGCGCCGCCGCGTGTGACGGCGGCGTTTGCCTAGGCGCGCAGCTCGGCGAGCACCGGCGCCGTGGCGGGGCGCACGCCGCGCCAAATGAAAAACGACTCCGCTGCCTGCTCCACCAGCATCCCCAGGCCGTCCAGCGCCGTGCGGGCCCCGTGGGCCCGGCTCCAGCGCACGAACGGCGTGGTGTCGGCGCCGTAGACCATGTCGTAGGCGAGGGCGTCGCGCACCAGCCCTTCGGGCAGATCCGGCGTGGCGCCGCTGAGCCCGGCCGAGGTGGCATTGATCACCACTTCGAAGCGCTGACCCGCCAGTGCCGCGAGGCCACAGGCGTTCACGTTGCCATGGGCCGCGAACGCGCGCGCCAATGTCCGTGCTTTATCGGGCGTGCGGTTGGCGATGGTCAGCCGCGCCGGTTGCTGCTCCAGCAGGGGACCGGCCACGCCGCGCGCCGCACCGCCAGCGCCCAGCAGCAGCACCCGACGGCCGGCGAGCGCGACGCCGTTGTTGACCATTAGATCGCGTATCAGACCCGCACCGTCCGTGTTGTCACCGCTGATGGGGCCGTCGGCCGCGAAGCTGAGCGTGTTCACCGCCTGGGCCAAGCGCGCGCGCTCGCTGAGCAGCTCGCACAGTTGCCAAGCCTCGTGTTTGAAGGGAACGGTGACGTTGGCGCCGCGTCCGCCGCCGCTGCGGAACCGGGCGATGGCGGCCGCGAACGCGTCCCGGGGCGCGCAAAGGGCCGTGTATTCGATGTCCTGATCCGTCTGGCGCGCAAACAGCGCATGAATGCGCGGCGACAGGCTGTGGGCGACCGGGTTGCCCACGACCGCGTAGCGGTCCATCTAGAGGCCGCCGTCGCGTATCCAGCGGGCCACGTCTTTGGCGAAATAGGTGAGCATGCCATCGGCGCCGGCGCGTTTCATGGCGGTCAGCGTCTCCACAACCGCGGCGCGCTCGTCCACGGCGCCGGCAGCGGCCGCGGCCTTGAGCATGGCGTACTCGCCGCTCACCTGGTAGACGAAGGTGGGCACCGAAAAGTGCTCCTTGACCCGGTGGACGATATCCAGATACGGCAGGCCCGGCTTCACCATCACCATGTCCGCGCCTTCCGCCAGGTCCAGGGAGACCTCGCGCAGCGCTTCGTCGCTGTTGGCCGGGTCGATCTGGTAGGTGTATTTGTTCGCGCCCCCGAGCGCCGCGGCGGAACCGATGGCGTCGCGGAACGGACCGTAGAAGCCGGAGGCGTATTTGGCCGCGTAGGCGAGGATGCCGGTGTTGACGTAGCCGGCCTGCTCCAGCGCGGCGCGCATGGCGCGCACACGCCCGTCCATCATGTCCGACGGCGCGATCACGTCCACCCCCGCCTCGGCGTGGCACAGCGCCTGTTTGACCAGGATATCCACGGTGGCGTCATTGATCACGTAGCCGTCCTCGTCGGTGACGCCGTCGTGGCCGTGGGAGGTGTACGGGTCCAGCGCCACATCCGTGATCACGCCGAGCTCCGGGAACTCGCGTCTGATCGCCCGAATAGCGCGCGGCACCAGTCCTTGCGGGTTGAACGACTCGCGCCCGTCCGCGGTCTTGACCTGCGGGTCCACCCACGGGAACAGCACCACCGCGGGAATGCCCAGCGTCGCGATCTGCCCCACCTCGGGCAGCAAATCGTCCAGGGCCAGGCGTTCCACGCCCGGCATGCTGCGTACGGGCTCGCGGCGGCCGCTGGTGAGAAACAGGGGATAAATCAGGTCGTCCACGCCCAGGCGATGCTCACGCACCAGCCGCCGTGTGAACGTGCGCGCGCGCGGCCGGCGCAGCCGCACTGCCGGATAGCTGCCCTGGTGTGCTGCCTTCATGCGATCAGAGTCCCTTGCGTGAGCTACGGACAGCGATTATATCAGCCCACCGTTGCCACCCGTAACGCACCGGGTCGGGGCCGGCGAGCCTTGCAGGCGCCTCGCCCCTGGCTGAAGATTGAGGATGGGGTCTGACGGCGCGCGGTCGTCGCCGCTGCGAGAGGAAGCGCTTGTAGAGATGAACCGGACCGAGGATCTGGCGGACTGGCTGGCCGCGGCCGCGAGCGGCGACGAGCAGGCGTTTGCCAGCCTCTATCAGGCTGTCGCGCCGCTGCTGTATGCGCTGCTTTTGCGCATGCTCAAGCGCCGCGATTGGGCCGAGGAGGCCCTGCAGGAGGCGTTTCTCAAGATTTGGCAGAACGCCGAGACTTATACTCCGGATCGGGGAGCGCCCCTGACCTGGCTCATGAGCATCGGCCGTTACCGGGCCCTGGATCTGCTGCGGCGCAAGCGCCCCGAGGTCTCCATCGGCGACGAAGGGGAGGCCGCGTTCGTCGGCCTTGCCGACATCGAGCAGGAGCCCTATGCCCAGAGCGAGGAAACGGCCGCGCTGACCGCGCTGCAGCACTGTCTGGAGACGCTGCAGGAGCGACACCGCGAGAGCGTGCTGCTGGCCTACTACGAAGGCTACAGCCACAGCGAGCTGGCGCGGCGCATGAAGGCGCCGCTGGGCACTGTAAAAAGCTGGGTGCGGCGCGGGCTTTCGCACCTGCGGGAGTGCCTGGAGCCGTGAATTACGCCGACCCCAAACTGCGCCGCATGCTCGCTGGCGAATACGCCCTCGGCACACTCGACGGCGGCGCGCGGCGGCGTTTTGAAGCCCTGTTGCGCCAGGATCCGGACCTGCGCCGTGAGCTCGTGTTCTGGGAGACGCGCCTGGCGCAGTTGGGGCTCGACCTGTCCCCGGTCAAGCCGCCGCCGCGGGTGTGGGCGCGGCTGCGTTCCCGCATCGCCAAGCCGTTGCCGCACACGCCCGGCGAAAAGGTGCCGTGGTGGGAGCGCATCAACCTGTGGCGGGCGGCGTTCGCGGTGTCCTCGGCCGTGGCCGTGGCGCTGCTGGTGGTGCTGCTGCTGATTCCGGCCCCGAAGCGGCCGGGCGCGGGCCCGCCCCAGGCTTCCCCGGCTGCGGCCAACCAGGAGTACATGGCCGTGATCCGCGACCGCCACCACGATCCGCTGTGGCTGGTGACCGCCGACATGCGCAGCCGAACCATGAGCGTGCGTGTCATGCAGGGCTACAAGGTGCCATCCGGCAAGTCGCTGGAGTTGTGGATAATGCCCGGCAAAAAGAACGCCAAGCCGATGCCCATGGGGCTGATCCCCACCGGCGGGGTCCACCGCGGGGCAATGCCGCACAAGATGGCGGCCGGCTTGAAGTCCGCCCACGAGCTGGCGGTCAGCCTGGAGCCGGCCGGCGGCTCGCCGACGGGCGAGCCCACGGGGCCAGTGCTGTTTACCGCGACTCTGATGGCGCCGCAAAAAGCCTGACGCTCATGGTGCCGCTGCAGGTCCTGGCGCGCTTCAGCCGGTGTAGATGTACTGCTTGAGTGACGCCGCCTCCATCTCCGTCTGCTCCAGGCGGTTTTTCACCAGGTCGCCGAGCGAGACCAAACCCACCAGGCGTCCCCCGTCGACGATCGGCAGATGGCGGAAGCGCCGGCTGGTCATCAGCGTCATCACTTCTTCGACCGCGCGCTCCGGCGCGCCGATCAACAGGTCGCGGGTCATCACGTCGGCGACGCGAATGCTCGCCAGTTGGTCGCCGTGCTCGCGGTACAGACGCAGTACATCGCGCTCGGAGAGAATGCCCACCGGGGTCTGGTCCTCGGAGGCGACGACCACGCAGCCCACGTTGTGGCCAACCATGGCGTCGACCGCCTCTTTGACCGATGCGCCAGGCGGGATGGTGATCACGCTGCGTTCGGTTTTTTTCGCCAGGATTTCTTTGATCAGCATCCTCTGCCTCCCGTGCCGGGCCGCGCCCGGCTTTCGATTCAGTCAGCCTTAACGGAGCATCATGGCGCTGTTCGCGCGGTCACTGCCGGGCCGCCGCATTCTTGAACCGCGGTCTGGTGCCAACCCCCCTGCATCCTTCCCCCGGCCGGTCTCCGGCGCGGGCGGCTACGGCCTGCAAGCGCTTGACGACAGGCCGTGACTGAAGTTAAGCACCCGCTCCGGCGCTTGGCAACAGGAGTTAGATCCACCGCTTCCAGCGGAACAGGGCGAGCAGCCCCATGGCCAGGACGAACATGCCCAGCAGGGTGGCATAGTAGCCATAGTGGGCCTTGAGCTCCGGCATAAACTCAAAGTTCATGCCGAAGACGCCGACGACGAAGGTCAGCGGCAGAAAGATCGCGGAAAGCACCGTCAGCGTGCGCATGATCTCATTGGTGCGGTGGGCGACGGCGGAGAAGTGTAGCTGCACGCTCGCCTCGATGTCCTTTTCCTGCATGTGGGCGTGATCGAGCACCCGGTCCACGTGCTCGATGAGGTCGTTCATGCGTACCCGCAGTCCGTTGGTGAGCGTGCGGTTGGTGCCGTCGCGCCAGGCGCTGATGGCGTCCGCCTGGTCCTCGCAAATCATGGCCAGGCGCCGTATCTGGCGCCGATGGGCGAGCAGTTTCTTCCAGTCGTCGAACGGATCGTACGGGTCGAGGAGGCGCTCCTGCAGCTGCTCCAGGCGCTCGCTGAGCGCGCTGCGTACCGCCAGGTAGCGGTTGACCATGGTATCCAGGAGCACATGCATGAGCGCCGCCGGCTGTGCCGGCGACTTCTGGTGCTGTTCCTCCAGGCGATGCTTGACGATGTCGAAGGAGACGTTGTCCTGGGCGTGCACCGTCACCAGCACCCGGTCGAACAGGTAGAAAGCCGCGGTGCGGGTGTCGATCAGCGCCTCGCCGTCGTCCGGCGCCAAGCCCTGGAAGATGAGCTGATCGTAATCGCCGGCGCCGTCGAAATACGAGGTGTGGGTCGGGTTGAGGCTGTCCTGTACATGTTGCTCGAACAGGCGCACCCCGGTCAGGCGCTCTATCCAGTCCGCCCAGGGCTTGTCCTGCGAGCGCTCGAAATCGAGCCAGACGAAGCCCGCTTCCGGTACGGCGTCCAGCCCCTGCAGCCGTTGCGGCCGGCTCCCCTTCTTCAGCAGGTAAGCGTCCATCTTTCCACCGCGCGGCCTGCGCGGGCGGCTCCGCCGCGCTTCCTAAAGCAGCTCTTCCACCGCCGCGCGCTCGTCGCGCAGCTCCTTTTCGGTCGCCTGCATGCGCTCGCGGCTGAAGTCGTCGATGTCGAGCCCCTGGACGATCTCGTAGCGCCCGCCTTTGCACACCACGGGGAAGCCGTAGAAGATGCCCTTCTCCACCCCGTAGCTGCCGTCCGCCGGAATGCCCATGCTCACCCAGCGCCCGTTGCTGCCGAGCACCCAGTCGTGGACATGGTCGATGGCGGCCGAGGCCGCGGAGGCGGCAGACGATGCGCCGCGCGCCTTGATGATGGCGGCGCCGCGCTGCTGCACGGTGGGGATGAAGGTTTCGGCGACCCAGGTCTGATCCACCAGTTCCGTGGCCGGCCGGCCCTTGACCGTGCAGTGGCTGATGTCGGGGTACTGGGTGGCGCTGTGGTTGCCCCACACGGCCATGTGCTCGATGTCGGTGGTGTGCACGCCGGCCTTCTGCGAGAGCTGGGACATGGCGCGATTGTGGTCCAGGCGCATCATGCCCGTGAACTGCTCCGGCTTGAGATCCGGCGCGTTGGACTGGGCGATGAGGGCGTTGGTGTTGGCCGGGTTGCCCACCACCAGCACCTTGACGTCGCGGTTTGCGTGATCGTTGAGCGCCTTGCCCTGCGCCGAAAAGATCTTGGCGTTGGCCTGCAGCAGGTCGCCGCGCTCCATGCCCGGTCCGCGCGGGCGTGCGCCCACCAGCAGGGCAATGTCGACATCCTTGAACGCCGCTTCGGGTTTGTCGCTGGCGGCGATGCCGTGCAGCAGCGGAAGCGCGCTGTCGTTGAGCTCCATGACCACGCCGTTCAGCGCATCCATGGCCTGGGGGATTTCCAGCAGATGCAGGATGATCGGCTGATCGGCGCCCAGCATGTCGCCGGCGGCGATGCGGAAAGCGAGCTGATAGCCGATCTGGCCGGCACCGCCGGTGATCGCGACGCGTAGCGGTTGCTTCATCTCGAAACTCCTGGAGGCAGGTCTTGGTCAGCGAAAAGACGCGCCGGCGCGGGGAGCGCGCGCGGTAACCGAATGATGCTGAACACAAACAGGATAGCGAAAATGGGGGTGGCGGTAAACGTGCGCCGGGGCCGGCGGGCAGCGCTGCGGGCGGCTACGACGGCGGCGCGTCAGCCCGGGTCGGGGCGGAACAGGGTGCCGGCCGCGAGGTGGTCGGCGAGGCGGGCATAAAGCCGGCGCTGGGCACTGCGCTTGCCGGGCTCCGGCAGCGCGCGCAGGATGCGCCGCGCCAGCGTGCCCTGGCTCAGCATCGTCTCCAGGGCGCGCTCGATTTCCGCCGGGAAACTCTGGCGCGCACTCAGGCGCTCGATCAGATCCGCCCACAGCCGGCCTGCGCGGCGGCTTGCGTGGTGCGTGCAGCCCAGCGCGCTCAGCAGGGCGCGATCCTCGATCAGGGCCGCTTCGGCGTCGCGGTTGCAAAGGTGCAGCACGTGCGCCAGCGGCTCCACCGCCAGCGCTTTGAGCGCGTCCAGGCCGCACCAGGCCTCCTCGCCCAGCGCACGCACCAGGGCGCATACCGTTTGCGCCACCGCCATGTCCGCGAGCGCGCACTCCTGGCTGTCGATGATGCGGATCTCGACGGCGCTGCGGTCGAAGCGCGCGATGGCGCCGCGCGAGTTGAGCCACTCCTCCCGCAGCAGCCCCAGCGGGTCCAGGGGAGCGACGTCGAGATACATGCGGCCGAATATCTGTTCCCGGTAGTCCGCCTCGGTGAACACCGGCTCCGGGACCACCGCGCCGGTGATCGAGGGGATGCGCGCGGAGTTGGTGCGGTAGTACTCCATGCGCGAGTCCATGAAGCCGCTGGGGCGTCCGTCCACCAGCGGCGAGCTGGCGGCGAGCGCGGGCAGGATCGGCAGCGCGGCGCGAATGGCGGCGTGCAGCCGGCCGAACTCGTCGTCGTCGCCGAAGGGCAGGTTGATCTGCATGCTCTGCAGGTTCGACCAGCCGTGGCCGCGGCACGAGAAGATGCGGTCGTAAGCCTCGTAAATGGGGTTATAGCCGTACGGCCACAGTTGGGTCTGCGTGTCCGGGTCCATCCACGGGTGCATGGAGCCGGGCAGCAGGCGCGCTCCGTGGTGGCGGAGGATGTCGTTGATCACGCCGGCGTCGGCCTGAAAGCTTCGCTCCAGCCCGTCGAGCGTGCGCGCCGGCCCGTTGGTCTTGAGCTCGATCAGGTGCAGCGCGAGCTCGTTGGACCAGGCGATGGCGCCGCGCTCCACCTCGTTCACCGCTTCGCCGCCGGCCGCGGCGGCGAGCACCTTGTCGGCGATGGGGGCGATGTCGAGCGTGTCGGCGTCGACGATCATGTATTCGATCTCGATGCCGAAACCCTCGAACCAGCCCAGCCTGCTCATGCCGGCTCCTGCCCGCGTGCGCCCGCTCGCGCGCGCCCACCGCCGGCACCGTCCGCGTGGGCGGGGAAGGCGGGTGCGGTGCGCTGCTCCAGGCGCCTGAGGAAGTGCTCCATGATGCGCCGGTAGAGCGCGTTGCCCAGGACTTCGTCCTCGACGCCGGCGTCGATGGAGGGGTTGTCGTTGACCTCGATGATGCGGCACTCGTCGCCGAACTGCTTGAGGTCGACACCGTAGAGGCCGTCGCCGACGGCGCGCGCCGCGCGCACCGCCACGTCGAGCACGCGCGCCGGCACGTCGCCCACCGCGAGGGTGTCCGACTGGCCCTCCTGCTTGCGCCCGTTCCGGTCGCGCCGGATGATCTGCCAGTGCCGGGGGGCCATGTAGTAGCGGCAGGCGTAGAGCGGCTCGCCGCCCAGCACGCCGATGCGCCAGTCGTAGTCGGTGGGCACGAAAGCCTGCGCCACCGCCAGGTCCGAGCGTTCCAGCAGGCGCCGGGCCTCGCGCCTGAAATCCGCTGGCGTGTCCACCTTGACCACCCCTTTGGAGAAAGCGCTGTCCGGCTGCTTGAGCACGCAGGGCAAGCCCAGCTCGCGCACGGCCTGCTCGATGTTGCCGCGGTGCACCAGCAGCGTGGGCGGGGTGGGAATGCCGTGGCGCGCCATGAGCTGCGCCAGGTAGACCTTGTTGGTGCAGCGCAGGATGGATTCGGGGTCGTCGATGACGACCACACCGGCGCGCGCGGCGCGGCGCGCGAAGCGGTAGGTGTGGTGGTTGACGGCGGTGGTTTCGCGGATGAACAGGGCGTCGAATTCGGCCACCCGTCCGTAGTCGGCCTTGGTGATGCGTTCCACCGCAAAGCCCAGGGCTTGCGCGGCCTGGGTAAAGCGGCGCAGGGCGCGCGCGTTGGACGGCGGCTCGGCTTCGTCCGTGTCGCACAGCAGCCCCAGGTCGAAGCGTCCCTGCGCCAGGCGCCGCTGCGGGGCGTGGCGTTTGGCGAAATAGGCCGCCGCGGCCGCATAGAGGAAATCGCGGTGCGATTCCGGCACCTCGCCCAGCGGGATCGGCCCGTAGGATTTCAACTGCCATTCCGAGGCGGCGCGCTGGAAACGGGCGCGCAGCAACGGCGCGGGCAACAGGTTGAACAGCGCGCGTGCCAGGCGCGCGTGGCGGCCCGCCAGGTTCTGGCCGAAGTAAATACTGAGCGTGAACTCATCCGCGCCCAGCGGCGCCAGGCTGCGCTGGATCAGTCGGTCGATGTCGTCATTGAGCAGACGTGCCACGTCGCGCAGCTTCAGATCCTGGATGGTGTTCACGTCGGGCAGAGGGCGATGCCCGCGCGCTGCGGCCAGCAGCGACACGTAGTAGCCCGTGCTCTGATAACGATAGGACTGGCAAAGGTTGTATACGCGCGCGGCGCGCAGGCGCGCGAAGCGCGTGTCGGTGAGGTAGTGCCAGGCCGAGACCACTTCCTGGTCGGCGATCCTGGCCGGCCAGGCCTCGGCATGGTCGACCACCACGAAGGCGGTCATGGCTGGCGCGTGTTGCGCGCCCGCCCCCGGCGCGGCTCGATGATGAGCAGATTGGCGTCGAACGTCATGATGCCCAGGAAGATGGCGCCGATGAGCCGTTCCAACGGCACGCTGTAGTAGTGCGAGTCGGCCAGCGGGTTGTCGGAGTACGGGTCGGCGACCCGCACGGTGCGCGTTTCCTTGTCGTGGCCGTAGAGGACCACGAAATGCCCGACGGGCTCGCCGCGCACGTCGTCCTCGGCGCAGGTCTCGGGGATCTCGCGCGCGGTGCGGTAGAGATAGGTTGCGCTCAAGCCGGTGAGCACGGGTACGCCGCGGCGCAGGTAGTTGCGGATCAGCCTGGGCGTGAGGTCGACCAGGCGCACTTCGCCGCCAAGCTCCAGGAATTCCAGGTAGCCGCGGATCGCGATCTGCAGTTTGGCGTCGCCGGCGCGCGCGCGCCGGCGCGCCTGCAGCCGGGCCGTGAGCGCCTCGCGCGCCAGCTCGAACCAGGTAGGGTCAAAGATGCGCAGGTTGTAGGGATGGATGAGCGCGCGGTAGCCGCGCCGCAGCGCGTGGCAGGCGAGGAACACATCGAGCGTGCCTCCGTCCTGCAGCGGGTCGATGTCGTCGATGACCTGCTGCAAGTCGAGCGCATCGTCGTAATAGCGGTAGACGGCGTGCAGACAGGTGGGCCCGCAGGTCGTCTCGTTGGGTTGCGCCGCGATGGACAGGGGCAGCAGCGTGGCGGTCACTGGGGCGATCCCGCGGGTGGATGATCGCGGTATTGTAAGCCATGCCCGAAAAGGGGCGGCGTTGCGGCACGCGAACGCGGGCGCCGCGGACCGTCCGCGGCGCCCGTACCCGCTGAGACCGGCTGTCAGCGCCCCCGCGGGCCCCGCGGCGAGCGCCGCGGTCCCATCGCGGCGCCTTCGCGGGGACGCGCTTCATTGACACGCAGGCTGCGCCCGCCCATATCCAGGCCATTGGTGGCCTCTATCGCGGCCGGCGCTTCCTCCGCTGACATTTCCACGAAGCCGAAGCCGCGCGGCCGGCCGGTGTCGCGGTCGCTGATCAACTTGACCGAGTGCACCGTCCCGTACTGGCTGAAAAGCGCCTGCAACTCGTCTTCGGTGGCCGAAAAGGGCAGATTGCCCACGTAAATCGTCTTCATCTCGCGTCCCCTGTGGCCGGTTTGGCCTTAGTCTCAACCAAGAACTCTGCCGAAATGCGGCGCCCACGCCGCACTGTGCCTATCCCGATGCGGGTACGTCCCCTGGCGGCGATCGCGGGCGCTGTCGACGGGCGCAGGGGGCTTGCGGGGCGTGTCGGTCGGCGTGGGCCAGGGGATGCGCGTCTCGCGGGCTCGGTCGGCCTGTCGATAGGATCCGGTTTCTGCGGTCAGTCGGGCGCACGTTCGCTCGTCGGGGGCGGCACCGCAATCATAGCGTGCGTTGCGGCGATGGCAACACTCGGCGCTGTTAAGGGCACGGTCATGGCTTACAATGGCGCACCGCAACAGTCCCCTCACAGGTCCTTATGATCGAGAATTTGCGCAATATCGCTATCATTGCCCACGTGGACCACGGCAAGACCACGCTCGTGGATCAACTGCTGCGCCAGTCGGGGACGCTGGAGGCGCGCGCCGCCGGCGAGCGGCTCATGGACAGCAACGACCAGGAGCGCGAGCGCGGCATCACCATTCTGTCCAAGAACACCGCTATCGGCTGGCGCAACGGCGACACTGAATACCGCATCAACATCGTCGACACCCCCGGCCACGCCGACTTCGGCGGCGAGGTCGAGCGCGTGCTGTCCATGGTGGACTCGGTGCTGCTGCTGGTGGACGCGGTGGACGGTCCCATGCCGCAGACCCGCTTCGTCACCCAGAAGGCGTTCGACCTGGGCCTTCACCCCATCGTGGTGATCAACAAAATCGACCGCGACGGGGCGCGCCCGGCGTGGGTGCTGGACCAGACCTTCGATCTTTTCGACCGCCTGGGGGCTTCCGATTCCCAGCTCGATTTCCCCACGGTCTACGCCTCGGCGCTGCAGGGTTACGCCGGGCTGGAGCCGGATGTGCGCAGCGGCGACATGACGCCGCTGTTTCAGACCATCGTCGATCACGTGCCGCCGCCTTCCGTCGACGAGAGCGGACCCTTTCAGATGCAGATCTCCTCGCTCGACTACTCCAGCTACGTGGGCGTGATCGGCACCGGGCGCATCAAGCGCGGGCGCATCCGCACCAACAGCCCGGTGGTCGTCGTCGCCCGGGACGGCGCGCGGCGCAATGCGCGCGTGCTGCAGGTGCTGGGTTTTCTCGGCCTGCAGCGCACCGAGGTGGACGAGGCCCGCGCCGGCGACATCGTCGCCGTGACCGGCATCGAGGATCTGGGTATTTCCGAAACGCTGTGCGACCCGGCCGCGGTCGAGCCGCTGCCTGCGCTGCGCGTGGACGAGCCCACCATGAGCATGGCCTTCGAGGTCAACAAGTCCCCGTTCGCCGGGCGCGAGGGCAAGTACCTCACCAGCCGCCAGTTGTTCGAACGCCTGCAGCGCGAGCTCAAGACCAATGTCGCCCTGCGCGTGGAGACGACGTCCGATCCCGACCGCTTCGAGGTTTCCGGACGCGGCCAGTTGCACCTGTCCGTGCTCATCGAGAACATGCGCCGCGAGGGCTACGAGCTGGCCGTGTCGCGCCCGCGGGTGATCCTGCGCGAGATCGACGGGCGCTGGTGCGAGCCCTACGAACAGCTCACCGTGGATGTGGAGGAGGGCCACCAGGGCACGGTGATCGAGCGCCTGGCGGGACGCCGCGGCGAGCTGCTGGCCATGACGCCGGACGGGCGCGGACGCATGCGCCTGGAATACCGCATCCCCTCGCGCGGGCTGATCGGCCTGCAGACCGAGTTCCTCAGCGCCACCTCGGGCACCGGCCTCCTGTACCACGTCTTCGACAGCTACGGGCCCAGGCTCGGCGACGACATCGGCCAGCGCGGCAACGGGGCGCTGATCTCCAACGGCACCGGCAAGGCGCTGGGCTACGCGCTGTTCAACCTGCAGGAGCGCGGCCGGCTGTTCATCGCCCCGGGCGATGCCGTCTACGAAGGCCAGATCATCGGCGAGCACGCGCGCGCCAACGACCTCACGGTCAACCCGCTCAAGGCCAAGCAGCTCACCAACATCCGCGCGGCGGGCTCGGACGAGAACATCATTCTCACCCCGCCCACGCGCTTCTCCCTCGAACAGGCGCTGGAGTTCATCAACGATGACGAGCTGGTTGAGGTGACGCCCGCGGCGGTGCGTTTGCGCAAGCGCTACCTGACCGAAACCGGGCGCAAGCGCGCCGCCCGCGGCTGAGCGCAGAGCCTGAGGAGCGGCGCATGAAGACCATCGGCATCATCGGCGGCATGAGCTGGGAGAGCAGCGCCGTTTATTACCGCCTGTTCAACGAAATCGCCCGCGAGCGCCTGGGCGGGTTGCATTCGGCGCCCCTGATTCTGTGGTCGTTCGACTTCGCCGAGATCGAGGCGTTGCAGGCCGCGGGCGAGTGGGACGCGCTGACTCGGCGCATGAGCGCGGCCGCCCGGCGCCTGGCAGGCGCCGGAGCCGAGCTATTGGTGATCGCCACCAACACCATGCACCGCATGGCCGACGCCGTGCAGGCGGCCTCCGGCGTGGCGCTGGTGCACATCGCCGATGCCGTGGGCGAGGCCGCCCAGGCGCGCGGTATCCGGCGCCCGCTGGTGCTCGGCACGCGCTTCACCATGGAGCAGGATTTCTACGTGGGACGGCTGCGCGGGCGCCACGGGCTGGACGTGCGCGTGCCGGACGCCGCGGGGCGCGACACGGTGCACCGGGTCATCTACGACGAGCTGTGCCGCGGCATCGTCCGTGAGCCCTCGCGGCAGGCCTACCGGGGAATCATCGCGGACGCGGTCGCGCGCGGCGCCGACGGCGTGGTGCTCGGCTGCACCGAGGTGGGCCTGCTGATCGCCAGCGCGGATGCGCCGGTGCCGGTGCTGGATTCGACGGCGATCCACGTGCAGGCCGCCTTCGAGCAGGCCCTGGCCTCCGCCTATTAGAAGCTGTTGAAGAACCGTCACGAGCGAAGGAAGTTCGTGGCCGCCCGGCGCGCAGAAACCGCAGTGTATGGATCAATACATGAGGATTTCGAGCACCGGACGGCCGCGGAATGCCGAGCGCAGTAGGGTATTCAACAGCTTCTTAGGCCGCGGGTTCGCTCCAGCGAAAGTAGGCCCGCAGCACGCCCAGCACCCAAAAGCGCGTGAGCAGTCCCAGGGCGGCCTCCAGCCGCGGCCGCGACAGGCGCGCGCTCAGATGGCGGTCGAAGGCATCCAGGCACGGCGTTCGCCCGGGTGCGCGCCCGCTGAGCACATCCAGCAGAAAGAATGGCTGCCAGGCGTTGGCGCCTGCGTAGGCGCCGGCGGCACGCCACAGGCGCCGCCGTTCGGCGCGCGGGCGCCGGTGCAGGCAATGGCCGATGGTCTGGATGAAGGGCGCGATGCGCAGGCGCCGGGCGCGGGCCTGGCGGCGGTAGGCGTCCGGCGCGTATGCGAAGAACTCCTCCAGGCCGGTCGCTTCGCAGCCCATGATCAGCGCCATCAGCAGGTAGCGCCGGTACGGGCCTTCGGTTTCGAAGCGCCGCGCCGAGGTTATCAGCGGATCGGGCAGCGTGATCCAGCGCCCGCGCTCGCGGATGCGCGCGCCCAGGCGCTGGTCTTCCAGAAAGGGCAGGCGCTCGTCGAAGCCGCCCAGGGCGCGGAAGAAGTCCGTGGCGATGAGCAGGCCCTGATCGCCGTTGAAGGTACTGGCGCGGTTGAGCGCCGTCTTGGCCTCCATGTAGCGGTAAAGCCAGCGTTGGCCGGCGCGCCCGCGCTCGAAGCGCAACGGGAAATGGCCGGCGACCCGGCCATCGTGCGAGCGCTCGCGCTCGAGCGCGGCCACGGCGCGCGCCAACTGGTCGCGCCGGGTGAGGCGGGAGTCGGCGTGCAGAAAGAGCAGATAAGGGGTGTCGCAGAGGCGTGCCGCCGCGTTCATCTGCGCGCCCCGGCCGGCCGGGGCCGCCACCACCCGCGCGCCGCACCGGCGTCCCAGCTCGCGCGAGCCGTCGCGCGAGCCGCCGTCGGCGAGGACGACGACGAGGCGGATGTCCTCCTGCGCCTGCAGTGCAGCGATCAGTTGCGGCAGGCGCGGCGCCTCGTCGAGCACCGGGACGACGACCGACAGCGCCGCGTCCACGCCGGCGGGCTCAGCCCGCGGGTTGGCGCGCCTCGATCTCGTCTTCGCTCGCTTCACGCACGTCGGCGATGTGCACGTCGAAGTGCAGCGTGACGCCGGCCAGAGGATGATTGGCGTCGACCGTCACCTGCTCGTCCTGCACCTCGACCACCGTGACCACGCGGGCACCCTCCTCGGTCTGGGCCTGGAACTGCATCCCGGGCTCGGGGGTGGTGTCGCCCTGGAACATCTCCCGCGGCACTTCCTGCACCAGCTCTTCCTGGCGCTCGCCATAGGCTTTGGCCGGCTCCACGGTCACCGCCACATCTTCTCCGCTGTCGCGGCCTTCCAGGGCCTCTTCCAGGCCGGGGATGGTGGCGCCGACGCCGTGCACGTAGGCCAGCGGCTGGCCTTCGGGAGAACGGTCCAGTTCGCGCTCGTCGGGCCCGGACACTTTGTAGTCGATCGACACGACCCGATGTTTGGCGACTTGCATGAAATACCCTCGATGACTGATAAATGAACGACCAGTTTACTGGCTGTGCCGCCGCGTGCCCAAATCCGCCGCCGGTGCGCCCCGTTCACCCCCCGAGCGCTACCGCAGAACGGGCGCTGTGGACGCTCGGTCCCGGCGGCGCGCATACTGTGACAAAATACTTTAAGTTTAGGCTGGTAAGTCGAGCGTACACGCCAATATGCCGCACGTAGCCGGAATGACACGGCACAAGGTTGCCGCAGCCTTGCACGGCGCTCCTCGGCGCCGTGCCGGCGAGGGCGTCATCGCATGAAGCGCGCGCACGGCAGCCTGTTTGCTGTGCTGCTGGCCGCGGCTGTGTGCTGCGCCGTTTTGGCGCCGGCGGCACAGGCGGCGCAGCAAGGGACGCAGGCAACGCCCGTGAACGCGCACGAGCTGGCGCGTTTCAACCATATCAATGCCTTGGCGCGGCGCATCCAGCGCCGCTACCGCCAGGCTTTCGCCCATGCCCAGAGCGGGCGCGAGGCGCGCCATGTGGCGCACGAGATGGATCGCGCCGTTACCCGCATGTTCCGCAGCCAGGGCATGAGCGTGGCGCGTTACCGCCACATCCGCCGCTACCTGATGCGGGAAGCCCTGAACGGCTCGCGGCCCATGGTGGTGGCCGGGACCACGCCGCCGAAAGACGGCGGTTCCTGAGCGTCCATTCGCGGCGGCGGGCCATGGGGCGGATGACGGCGCAGGAAGTACAGCGTTTTCTGGAGCGCGAATTCCCGCAGGGCGTGGGCGCGGTGGAAGCGGTCTCGCCCATGGCGGCGCGCATGCGCATGGCGGTGGACGACGCCCACCTGCGCCCCGGCGGCACGGTCTCCGGCCCGGCCATGATGGCGCTCGCCGACACCACCATGTACGTCGCCATCCTGGCGGAGATCGGGCCGGTCGCGCTCGCCGTGACCACCAATCTCAACATCAACTTCCTGCGCAAACCCAGGCCCGCCGACCTGATCGCCGACGCGCGCCTGTTGAAGCTGGGCCGGCGTCTCGCCGTCGGCGAGGTCACGCTCTACTCCGAGGGCATGGACGAAGCGGTCGCCCACGCCACCTGCACTTATTCCATACCGCCGCAGCGCTGAGCGTAATTTAACGGCCCGGGCGCTTGTCCTCGGCCGCGCGGCGAAGCCCGCTCAGCGTGCGTGTGGGGCTGATCGCTTCCGGGTCGATGCGCAGCTCGATCAGCGCCGGGCCGGCGCTCGCCAGCGCCTGTTCGAAGGCGGGCGCGAAGTCCGCGCTGCGCTCCACCGCTGCGCCCCAGGCACCGTAGGCGCGCGCCAGCGCCGCGAAGTCCGGGTTGACCAGTGCGGTGCCGGAAACGCGGCCCGGGTACTCGCGTTCCTGGTGCATGCGGATGGTGCCGTACATGCCGTTGTTGACCACGATGAAGATCACGCCCAGCCCGTACTGCACGGCCGTGGCGAGTTCCTGACCGGTCATCATGAAGCAGCCGTCGCCGGCGAAACCGACGACCGTTCGCCCCGGGTGGATGCGTTTGGCGGCGACGGCGGCCGGCGTGCCGTAGCCCATGGAGCCTGAGGTGGGCGCTAGCTGGGTGCGAAAGCCGCGGTAGCGGAAGAAGCGCTGTACCCAGGCGCTGTAGTTGCCGGCGCCGTTGCACACGATGGCATCCTCGGGCAGGCGCCCGGCGAGCCAGCCGACGATCTCGGCCGGCTGCACGGCGCCGGGGCATTCCACCGGCGCGTTCCAGGCCTGAAAGTCGGCGTGCGCCGCCGCCGTCCAGTCGCGCCAGCGCGGCTCGGCGACGGGCGCGAGCGCGCGCGCCGCGGCGGCAAAGTGGCCGGACGCCGCAAGGATGGCCAGATCGGGCTGGTAGACGCGGCCCAGCTCTTCCGCCCCGGCGTGGACGTGGATCAGCTTTTGTGCCGGCACCGGGATGTCGAAAAGCCGGTAGTCGCTGGAAGTCTTCTCGCCCAGCCGGGCGCCGGCGACCAGCAGCAGATCGGCCTCGCCGATGCGCCGGGCCAGCTTGGGATTGACGCCGATGCCGGCCTCGCCGGCGTAACTGGGCGAGCGGTTGTCGATCAGGTCCTGGCGGCGAAAGCTGGCCGCCACGGGCAGCGCGTTGGCTTCGGCGAACGCGCGCAGGTCGGCGCAGGCGCGCGCGTCCCAGCCGCTGCCGCCCGCGATCACCAGCGGGCGCTGCGCGCTTTCGAGCTCGCCGCGCAGGCGCTGCATGGCGTCCGGGTCCGGATAGGGCCGGGCGGGCTCGTAGGGTCGCGTGTCGGTGGCGTCGACGCGCTCGGTGAGCATGTCCTCGGGCAGGGCCAGCACCACCGGGCCGGGGCGGCCGGAGGTCGCCGTGCGGAAGGCGCGGGCCATGAACTCGGGGATGCGCTCGGCCTGGTCGATCTGCGCCACCCACTTGCACAGCGGGCCGTACATGCGCCGGAAGTCGATCTCCTGGAACGCCTCGCGCTCGGTCGTGCCGCGCGCCACCTGCCCGATGAGCAAGATCATGGGCGTGGAGTCCTGATGGGCGACATGCACGCCGGCGCTGGCGTTGGTCGCGCCCGGCCCGCGTGTGACCAGGCAGATGCCGGGGCGGCCGGTGAGCTTGCCGTAGGCGTCGGCCATCATGGCGGCGCCGCCCTCCTGGCGGCACACGGTCAGCGCGATGGGCGCATCGACCAGGGCGTCGAGCACCGCCAGGTAGCTCTCCCCCGGCACGCAAAAGGCGTGGTCGGCGCCGTGGATGCGCAGCGCATCCACCAGAATCTGGCCGCCGCTGCGGCGGGGTTGCGAACTCATGGGTCTCTCCTGTCGGCTGTGCTCATGATGATGGTGGTCGGGCGTTTCCTGACGGCGCGCCGGTCTCAGGGCTCGCGGCGCGATTCCAGCGCCTCCCAGCGTTCGTACGCCTGCGCCAGGCGCTGCTCAAGCTCGCGCGCGCGCGCCATCGTACCCTCCACGTCGCTGCCGCGGCCGCGATAGAACTGCGCGTCCGCCATGCGCTGGGCGATCGCCTGCTGCTCCGCCTCCAGCGCTTCGATTTCCCCGGGCAGGGCCTGCAGTTCGCGCTGTTCCCGGTACGAGAGCTTGGGCCGCGAACGCCTCGCCGGCCCGGCCTTGGGGCGGGCCCTGGCGGGCGGCGCGTTGGCGGTCTCGGGGCGCGGGCGCTGGCGCAGCCAGTCGCTGTAGCCGCCGGCGTATTCGCCGATTGTCCCGCCGCCCTCAAAGACCAGCGTGCTGGTGACCACGTTGTCGAGGAAGGTGCGGTCGTGGCTGACCAGAAGCAGGGTGCCCGAATACGCCACCAGACGCGCTTCCAGCAGCTCCAGCGTTTCGATGTCCAGGTCGTTGGTGGGCTCGTCGAGCACCAGAAGGTTGGCCGGGCGGCAGAACAGCTTGGCGAGCAGCAGCCGGTTGCGCTCGCCGCCGGAGAGCGCGCGCACGGGGCTGCGCGCGCGCTGGGGAGGGAACAGGAAATCCTGCAGATAGCTGATGACGTGGCGCTCCTGGCCGTCCACGGTAACGGTGTCGCGTCCCTCGCCCACGTTGTCGATGACGGTGGCGTCGTTGTCGAGCTGGCCGCGGTGCTGGTCGAAGTAGGCGATGTCCAGGCGCGTGCCGTGGCGGATGCGGCCGCGGTCCGGCTCGATGCGCCCCAGCAGCAGATTGAGCAGGGTGGTTTTGCCGCTGCCGTTGGGCCCGATGATGCCCACCTTGTCCCCGCGCAGGATGAGCGTGGAGAAATCCTCGACGATGGCCCGCTGTCCCCGGCTGAAGCTGACGTCGCGGGCGTCGATGACGATGCGGCCCGAGCGCTCCGCGCCCTGCAGCGTGAGCTGCGCGCTGCCCTGGCGCTCGCGCCGCTCGCGCCGCTCCGCGCGCATGCGCTCCAGCGCGCGCACCCGGCCCTCGTTGCGGGTGCGCCGCGCCTTGATGCCCTGGCGGATCCAGGCCTCCTCCTGGGCGAGCTTTTTGTCGAAGTTGGCCTGCTGCCTGGCCTCGGCGTCCAGCGCGGCCTGTTTGCGCGCCAGATAGGTTGCATAATCCCCCGGCCAGCTCGTCAGGCGGCCGCGGTCGAGCTCGACGATGCGCCTCGCCAGGCGCTGCAGGAAGGCGCGGTCGTGGGTGACGAACACCAGCGCGCCGCCGTAGTCGAGGAGGAATTCCTCCAGCCAGCGGATGCCGTCGAGGTCGAGGTGGTTGGTGGGCTCGTCGAGCAGCAGCAGGTTGGGCTCGGCGACCAGCGCCCGGGCCAGCCAGGCGCGGCGCTTGAGGCCGCCGGAGAGGCTGTCGAACGCCGCGTCGGCCGGCAGGCCGATGCGCGAGAGCACGCTGTCCACGCGCTGCGTGAGGGTCCAGCCGCCCTCGGTCTCCAGGCGGCGCTGTATGCGGTCGAGGCGGGCGAGAGCCGCGGCGTCGCCGCCCTCGGCGGCACGCGCCGCGGTGTCGTGGTAGTCCGCCAGCAGCGCGCCGGCCTGGCCCAGGCCGGCCGCCACGACGTCGAACACGCTGCCGGCCAGCGCCTCGGGCACGCTCTGGTCCAGGCGCGCCACGCGCAGTCCGTCGGCGCGCACCACCTCGCCGTCGTCGGGCGCGAGCTCGCCGCTCATGATGTGCAGGAGGCTGGATTTGCCGGTGCCGTTGCGCCCGATCAGGGCGATGCGCTCGCCCGGCTCGACCGCCAGGTCGACCCGCTCCAGCAGCAGCGGGCCGCCATAGCCCAGGCTGACCGCGTTGAGCTGCAGTAAGGACATGGATCAGGTGTGTGCGGCTTGAGTCATGTGCGCGTCATTATACGGTAGCGCCTGTCAGCCGGCCGGGCGCACAACGGCCCTGAGGTAGCCGGGCCCGAGGTTGCGCATCTGCCGCAGGATCTCGGCCTGGCGGCGGCGCACGTAGCGTGAGGGCCGGGTGACGCTGCGGTCCGACGGGTCGGGCAGCACGGCCGCGAGCAGGGCCGCCTGGGCCGGGGTGAGGCGCGAGGGCGGTTCGCGGAAGAAATGCCGCGCCGCCGCGCCCACGCCGAAGGTGCGATCGCCGAGCTGAATCACGTTGAGGTAGACCTCGAGGATGCGCCGCTTGGGCCACAAAAGATCGAGCAGCACGGTGAAATAAGCCTCGATGCCCTTGCGCACGAAGCTGTGCGCCGGCCACAGAAACAGGTTCTTGGCCGTTTGCTGGGTGATGGTGCTGGCGCCGCGCAGGCGCGCGCCGTGGCGCCAGGCGTCGAGCGCCTTGCCGATCTGGGTCCAGTCGAAGCCGTGGTTGCTGGGGAACGTCTGGTCTTCCGAGGCGACCACGGCCAGGCGCATGGGCGGGGCGATGCGGTCAAGATCCACCCAGCGCCAGCGGATGGCGCCGTCGCCCGTGGCCGCGCGCAGGTGGGCGCGCGCCTCCAGCATGAACGCCGTGGTGGGCGGATCGACCCAGCGCAGGACGAGCACCGCCAGCGCGGTGGCGACCACCCAGGCGAGGGCCAGCCCCAGCAGCCAGCGAAGCGCGCGCCGCACGGCCGCCGCGGTCACGCGCCGCGCTCGGCGGCCTCCAGCTTTTCGCCGGCGGCGAGCCACGCCTCCTCGATGCTCTGCAGCTCGTGATCCAGGCGCGCCTTGTCGATGAGCAGGCCCTTGAGGCTTTCCTTGGCATCCTCTTCGTACAGGGCCGGGTCGGCGAGCTCGTGTTCGAGTGCCTGGCGCCGGCGGTGAACGCGGTCCAGCGCCTTCTCCAGACGGCGGCACTCCGCGCGCAGCGGCTGCAGGGCCTGGCGCTTGCGCGCCTCCAGACGGCGCTGCCCGCGCCGGTCCACGCCGGGTGCGGACGGCGCCGGGGCGCCGGGCTGGCGCCGGCGCTGCGACAGCCAGCGCGCGTAGTCGTCCAAGTCTCCCTGATACGCGCTGACCGCGCCGTCGACCACCAGCCAGTACTGGTCCGCCACGGCGCGCAGCAGGTGGCGGTCGTGGGAGACGATCACCATGGCGCCGGCGTAGTCCTGCAGCGCGACGGACAATGCATGGCGCATTTCCAGGTCCAGGTGGTTGGTGGGCTCGTCGAGCAGCAGCAGGTTGGGCCGGCGGTAGACCACCATGGCCAGCGCCAGCCGCGCCTTCTCGCCGCCGGAGAACGGGCCCACCGGCTGCAGCGCCGCCTCCCCGAAGCCGAAGCCGCCGAGGAAATCGCGCAGTGCCTGCTCGCGCGCCCCCGGGTCCAGACGCAGCAGATGCTGCAGCGGCGTGGCGTGCGCGTCGAGCTGCTCCAGTTGATGCTGGGCGAAGTAGCCGACGGCCGTATCCGGGGCCGTGAAGCGCTCGCCGTCCAGGGGCGCGATGTGGCCCGCCAGCAGCTTGATTAGCGTGGATTTGCCGGCGCCGTTGGGCCCCAGCAAGGCGATGCGCTCGCCGGGGCGGATGCTGGCCTTGACCCCGCTCAGCACGGTGTCGGCGCCGTAGCCGGCGGCCGCGCCGTCGAGGGTGAGCAGGGGCCGGGGCGCTTTGAGCGGGTCGAGGAAGCGGAAGGTGAACGGCGAGTCCACGTGCGCGGCGGCCACCTGCTCCATGCGCTCCAGCACCTTGAGCCGGCTCTGCGCGGCGCGCGCCTTGGTGGCCTTGGCGCGGAAGCGGTCGATGAAGGCGTGCATGTGCGCGACTTCGCGCTGCTGCTTTTCAAACGCGGCCTGCTGCTGCGCCATGCGCTCGGCGCGTTTGGCCTCGAAGGCGCTGTAGTTGCCGTTATAGAGCGTGGCGCGGGCGTGCTCGATGTGCAGGATGTGGTCGCTGACGTCGTCGAGAAAGTCGCGGTCGTGCGAGATCAGCAGCAGCGTGCCGGAGTAGCTTTTGAGCCACTCCGCCAGCCACAGCACCGCGTCCAGATCCAGGTGGTTGGTGGGCTCGTCGAGCAGCAGCAGCTCGCAGCGGCGCATCAGCGCCTGGGCGAGCGCCAGGCGCACGCGCCAGCCGCCCGAAAAAGAGCGCACCGGCGCCGATTCCTGCTCGGGCGCAAAGCCCAGCCCGCTCATCAGCCGCGCCGCGCGGGCGCGGGCGCTGTAGCCGTCCATGGCCTCGATGTCGGCGTGCAGCGCGGCCTGGCGACGGCCGTCACCGTCGCGTTCGGCGGCCGCCAGCGCCGCCTCGGCCGCGCGCAGCTCGGCGTCGCCGTCGAGCACGAAGTCGATGGCCGCCCGATCGCTGGCGGGCACTTCCTGGGCCACCGAGGCCATGCGCCAGCCGGCGGGCGCATCAAAGCGCCCGGCGTCGGCCTCCAGCTCGCCGCGCACCAGCGCCAGCAGGCTGGACTTGCCGGTGCCGTTGGCGCCGGTGATGCCGACCTTGTGGCCGGGGTGGATTTGCGCGCTCAGCCCGCTGACCAGCAGGCGTCCGCCGCGGCGCAGCGAAACGTTGTCGAAATTCAGCATGGCGGCATTTTACAGGGCGGCGGGCGCCGGCCGCAGCAGCCGGAGGGGCCGACGCCCCAGCGGGTGCTATGCTAAGCGCCGTGGTCATCTGCGCCCCGCTCAGCCATGTCCGAATCCCTTCCCGCCACCGAGCGCTTCTCAGACCGCGTGAGCGATTACATCCGCTCGCGCCCGCCTTATCCCGCCGACGTGGTGAAGCGCCTGCGCTCGGCCGGCGTGCTGGCTCCGGGGATGCGCGTGGCGGACGTGGGCGCGGGCACGGGCATTTCCAGCCGGCTGTTCCTGGAGGCCGGCTGCGAGGTGACGGCGGTGGAGCCCAACGCGGCCATGCGCGCCGCCGCCGAGGCCGAGCTCGCAGCGCGCTACGCGGGGTTTCGGGCCGTGGACGGCACCGGCGAGGCCACCGGGCTGGCGGCGGCGAGCGTGGAGCTGGTGAGCGTCGCCCAGGCCCTGCACTGGATGGACATCGAGCGCTGCCGGCGCGAGTTCCGCCGCATTCTGCGCCCGGGCGGCGCGCTCGCCGTCGTCTACAACTCGCGCGAGCACGAGGCGAGCGGGTTCATGCGCGGCTACGAGGCGCTGGTGCGCCGCTTCAGCGTGGACTACGAGCGCGTGCGCCACGAAAACCTCACTGCCGAGGTGTTCGCGCGGCTGTTCGCCACCCATGACTACGCCAGCGCGCGCTTTCCCAACCCGCAGCGCGCGGACTGGGCCGCCTGCCTGGCGCGGGCGCACTCGTCGTCCTACCTGCCGGCAGAGAGCAGCCCGGACTATCCGGCCATGACGGCGGCGCTGCGTGCGCTGTTCGATGCCCACGCGCGCGCCGGTGCGGTCACTTTCCACTACGTCACCGAGCTGTACTGGGCGCGCGTCGCGCAGCCTTGCGGGAGGAAGCCCGGAAAACTGTTTCCCTGACCGTTTCGCGAGCGCCACATCCGTGTGCCGCCGGGCACTTCGAGTTTTTCGGGGTGCCCGGGATTGATTTGTCGGCGCGGTTTTTTATCCTGAAGGCGAGCCGCGGGGCGGCGCGCGCCGTTCCCGTCCCGGACTGACTGGAGTGGGCATGGGTGATTCTCTTCGCGATCAGCTTGTCAAAGCGGGGCTCGTCTCCGAGGAGCGGGCGCGCCAGGCGGAGCAGCCGCGCCGCGCGCGCAAGCGCGCGTCCGATAAAAGGCCGCGCAAGCCGAAGGCGGCGCGCCCCGCGCAGCCGGCCCCGCCGCGCGCAGAGCAACCCAAGTCGCCGCGCCAGCAGGCGCGCGAGGAAGGGCGCGCGCGCAGGCTGCTGGACGGGCGCCTGCAGGCCATCCTCACCGAGGCGGCGCAAAACGACGCCCACGCCGAGATTGCCCACCATTTCACGCGCGGCAGCAAGATCAAACACTTGTACGTGACCCAGGCGCAGCAGGACGCGCTCGCCGCCGGGGAGCTCGCCATCGTGGGCTTTCACGGGCGCCACTACGTGGTCGCCTGGCACGACGCCCGGCGCATGCGCGACATCGACCCCAAGCTGTTCGTCTTCCGCCACGACCCGGACGGATCCGAAACCGAAGCGAATGCCTCGTAGAGAACGGGACCCGCGGCCTTAGCGCGTCAGGTCAGATGACTGAGCTTGCGCAGCTCGCGCACGCCCACGGCCAGTCCCATGAAGTCGTTGGCGTTGCTGTGCTTGAGCTCGTGCAGGCGGCGGCGGCCGAAGGCGGCGTCCTGCGGGCAGGCGGCCTCCCACGCTTCCACGCGGGCCTGGGGATCGTCGCCGGGGTGCGCGAGCACGTGCGCGGTGATGTTGTGGTGCAGGCGGTAGACGTCCTCGCGCAGCGTGGAGCGCGCCAGCGCCTGCCAGCGGCTGCGTATCTGCAGCGATCCGATGGCCTCGAACAGCCAGGGGATGACCAGGTGCTCGCCGACATGGAAGTGCGTGCGGGCCACTGTGTCCAGGGGCATGTCGGCGGTGTGCGCCAGCTCGACGACGTCGAGGCCGGCGCCCAGCGCGTGCAGACTGGCGAGCCACCGGGCCAGATCCTCGGGCACGCCGGTTTCGGTGAACTGCGCCAGGCGCGCCTCCCAGTCGTCGCGGTAGCTGCCGGCGAGGGTGTCCGGCAGGGCCTCGGCGAAGGCGTTCACGCCGTCGCGGTAACGCGCCACCGCGTCGCCCAGCGGCATGTCGACGACGTTGTGGATCACCAGCCAGCTAATGCCGTGCTTGAGCATCGGCGCCACCGCATCGAACAGGGCGTAGACGGATTCGGCGGGCAGGCGCTCCTCGAGGGCATCGATGCGGGACCACAGCGTCTCGGCCGAGAAGATCTCGCGCGCGGTCAGGTAGGCGTGCGCGACGCGGTCGGGGCCGATGCCCTGCTCGTCGGCCAGCCGGCGGGCGTAAGCCATGCCCAGGCGGTTGATGAGGTTGTTGGTCAGCGCCGTGGCGATGATCTCGCGGCGCAGGCGGTGCGCGCGCAGCGCGTCGCCGTAGCCTTCGCGCAATTGGGGCGGGAAGGATTCCAGCAGCATGCGCTCCAGGTAGGGATCGTCGCACAGGTCGGAGGCGACCAGGCGCCCGTAGAGGTCGATCTTGCCGAAGGCGAGCAGCACCGCGATCTCGGGCCGGGTGAGCCCCTGGCCGTGGGCGCGGCGCTCGCCCAGGCGCTCCTCGTCGGGCAGGTTCTCCAGCGCGCGGTCGAGGACGTCGTCGCTTTCCAGCAGGCGCATGAAGTAGGCGTGCTCGTCCAGACGCTGCGGCGCGCTCTTCTCGATGATGCTGATCGCCTGGCTCTGCAGGAAGTTGTCGCGCAGCACCAGCTCGGCGACCTCGTCGGTCATGGACTCCAGCAGCTCGTCGCGCGCCGCGTCGTCGAGCTCGCCGCGCAGCATGAGCTCGTTGAGCGGGATCTTGATGTTGACCTCGCGGTCGGAGCAGTCGACGCCGCCGGAGTTGTCGATGAAGTCGGTGTTGAGGCGGCCGCCGCGCAACGCGTACTCGATGCGCCCGCGCGGCGTCAGGCCCAGGTTGCCGCCTTCGCCGACCACGCGGCAGCGCAGCTCGCGGCCGTTGATGCGCACGGCGTCGTTGGTGCGGTCGCCCACCTCGGCGTCGGATTCGGTGGAGGCCTTGACGTAGGTGCCGATGCCGCCGTTCCAGAGCAGGTCCACCGGCGCTTTGAGGATCTCGTGGATCAGCGCGTTGGGGGTGAACGTGTCGCGCCCGCTCACGCCCAGCGCGCGCTGCGCCTGCGGACTCAGGCGGATGGTCTTGGCCGAGCGCGCGTAGATGCCGCCGCCCTGTGAGATCAGGTCCGTGTCGTAGTCGGTCCAGCTCGAGCGCGGGCGCTCGAACAGGCGCTGGCGCTCCTCGAAGCTCGCCGCCGGGTCGGGGTCGGGGTCGATGAAGATGTGCTGGTGGTTGAACGCCGCCACCAGCTTGATCTGACGCGACAGCAACATGCCGTTGCCGAACACGTCGCCGGACATGTCGCCGATGCCCGCCACGGTGAACGGGTGCTCGTCGATGTCGTGGTCCATTTCGATGAAATGGCGCTTGACCGATTCCCAGCCGCCGCGCGCGGTGATGCCGATCTTTTTGTGGTCGTAGCCGTGTGAGCCGCCCGACGCGAACGCATCGCCCAGCCAGAAGCGGTAATCGGCGGCGATGCCGTTGGCGATGTCGGAGAAGGTGGCGGTGCCCTTGTCGGCGGCGACCACCAGGTACGGGTCGTCCTCGTCGTGGCGCACCACGCCGGGCGGATGCACCGTCTCGCCGTCCTCCAGGTTGTCGGTGATGTCGAGCAGGCCGCGGATGAGCGTGGTGTAGCACTCGATGCCGGTGCGCAGTTGGGTGTCGCGGTCGGCATCGGTCGGCATGCGCTTGATCACGAAGCCGCCTTTGGCGCCCACGGGCACGATCACCGCGTTCTTCACCATCTGCGCCTTCATCAGGCCCAGGATCTCGGTGCGGAAGTCCTCGCGCCGGTCGGACCAGCGGATGCCGCCGCGCGCCACCTTGCCGCCGCGCAGGTGGATGCCCTCCATCTGCGGCGAGTAGACGAAGGTTTCGTAAAGCGGGCGCGGTTGCGGCAGCTCCGTGATCTGCCCGGAGGCGAGCTTGAAGCTGATGTAGTGCTTGCGCCGCGCGTGCTCGCCGCGCTGGTAGAAGTTGGTGCGCACGCAGGCCTTGACCACGCTGATGAGCGCGCGCAGCGTGCGGTCGGCGTCCAGCGTCTTGACGCCGTCGAGCCGGGTTTCGATGTCGTCCGCCAGCGCCTTTTCGCGCTCCGCGCGCTCGTCCGGGGCGATGCGCGGGTCGAAGCGCGTCTCGAACAGCGCCACCACCTGGGCGGTGATCGGGGCGTGGTCGGCGAGCAGGCGGTGCATGTAGTGCTGGCTCAGCGGCAGCGGCGTCTGCAGCAGGTATTTGCACAGCGCGCGCACCAGCGTCACCTGGCGCCAGTGCAGGCCCGCGCCCAGCACCAGGCGGTTGAAGCCGTCGTTTTCCACGTGCCCGCGCCAGGTGCGCGTGAACGCCATCTCGAAGCGGTTGCGCAGGCCGGTGTTGGTGGACACCACCGTGGCCGGGTGGTGCATGTCGAATTCCTGGATCCACACCGTGCCGCCGTCGCTGGTACGCATCTCGTGCGGGCGCTGGCCCAGCACGCGCACGCCGAAGTTCTCCAGCGAGGGCAGCACGTCGGACAGCGTCAGTCCGTTGGCGCCGACGAAGAACTTGAGGCGGAAGTCGGTCTCCGTCTCGTCGCTCTCCGGCGCCGGCACCACGCGCAACAGGAAGTCGTCGCCGCTCTCCACGCGGGCCAGCAGGCGCAGGTCGGCCGCCGCCTCCTCGGGCGGGGTGGCCTCCATGTATGACGTGGGGATGCCGTCGCGGAAGCGCCCCAGAAGCTGCGCGGCGGCCTCATCGCCCACGCGGCGGATGAGCGCTTCGCGCAGGTCGTCCTTCCAGCCCCGCGCCGCGGCGACGATGCGCTGTTCGAGCGTCTGCGTGGCGACTGGCTGTTCGGCGCCGGGCTCGGTGTGCACGGCGAACAGGATGCGCGCCATGCCGCGCAGCAGGAACTGCTCCTCGGTCTCGATCTCGATGCCGCCCAGCCCGTCGATGAGCACCTGCGCGATGCGGTCGCGCAGATCGTGGCCGTACTGGTCGCGCGGGACGTAGACCATGCAGTAGTAGTAGCGCTGGTAGCGGTCGCGGCGCATGAACAGGCGGATACGCTCGCGCTCGCGCAGGTCCAGCACGCCCATGGCGATGTCGAACAGCTCGTCCTCGGTGGCCTGGAACAGCTCGTCCCGGGGCAGCGTCTCCAGTATCTCGTGCAGGCTCTTGGCGGCGTGGCTGTTGGGGCGCAGGCGCGAGCGGCGCAGGATGCGCGCCACTTTCTGGCGCAGGATCGGGATCAGGCGCGGGCTGTCGCTGTAGACCTCGGTGGCGAACAGGCCCAGGAACAGGTGCAGCCCGGTGACGTTGCCGTCCTCGTCGAAGCGCTTGACGAGGATGGCGTCCATGTATTCCGGGTGGTGGATGGGCGAGCGCTTGTTAGCCTTGGTGATGATCAGCGTCTCGCGCGCGCTGCGCCCATCCTCGCCCAGGCTGCCAGGGGCCACGAAGGCGTCGATGTCCGGGTCGGGGTGCTCGTCGCTCAGCAGGCCCAGGCCGGTGCCGGGCGTGGGCTCGAGCCGGGCGTCGTCGCCCTCGCCGGCCAGGCGGTGCTCGCGGTAGCCGAGGTAGGTGAAGTGGTCGTCGTCCAGCCAGTGCAGGAAGTCGCGCAGCTCGTCGGCGTCGCGCCCGGTCTGGTAGAGGCTGGCGTTGAGCTCGTCGATCACCGCCTGCATGCGGCGGCGCATGGGTGCCCAGTCGCGCACCACGACGCGCTGCTCCTGGAGCACCAGGCGGATGCGCTTCTCGATCTGGGCGCGCGTGTCGTCGTCTGCGGTGGCCTCGAACTGGATGTGGATGAACGACTCCGGCGCGCTCGGCGTGTCGGGACTGTCCACGCCCAGCAGGGTGCCGTCGGCGTCGCGCGCCACGTCGATCACCGGGTGGTTGATCCATTCGATGCCGCCGCCCACGCTGCGCACCGCCATGGTCACCGAATCCACCAGGAACGGCCCGTCGGGCACGTCCGTCTCCACCACGCTGAACGGCGCCGTCCAGTTGTGCTCCTCGCGCGAGGGTGTGTAGACGCGCACCAGGCGCTCGTCCTTGCGCCGCCGGGCGGCGAAGCGCATATGCTGCAGCGCGATGGCGCACAGCTCCTCCGCCGGGCGGCTCTGCAGCTCGTCGAGCGGGGTGGAGTCGAAGTAGCGGCGCAGAAACGGCGCGAAGAGTTCCAGCTCTTCGGCGTCGGCCAGCCGCTGCGCGGCGGATTCCAGAGACTCGATGAGCTGTTGGCGGTTGGCTCGCGATTGCATATCGTTCATGGCTGCCTCTGGATGGCTGCGGACTGGTGCGCTGCGCGCCACTACATCAGGTGAACGTCCATTCGAACGTGCCGATTTGAGCACTATGGACCGTGATGCGCTCGCCCGGTTCCACCGGGCCCACGCCGGCGGGGGTGCCGGTGAATATGAGATCGCCGGGCATGAGCCGCCATGTGCGGCTGAGCACCGCGATCAACTGGTCCATGGGAAAGAGCATGTCGCGCGTATGGCCCGACTGGCGCACCGTATCGTTGACGCGCCCCTCGAAGTCAAGATCGAGCAGATTGAGGCCGGCGGCGAGCGGCTGCACGTCGCCCACCAGCGCGCTGGAGTCGAAAGCCTTGGCCGCTTCCCAGGGCAGGCCCTTGCTCTTCAGACGGCTCTGCACCTCGCGCAGGGTCAGGTCCACACCCAGCGTCACCCCGTCGACGTGCTCCAGGGCGCGCTCACACGCCATCTCGGCGCCGGCCGCGCCGATGCGCAGCACCACCTCGGTTTCAAAGTGGACCGGTCCCCGCCCGCGCGGCAGCGGCGCCGGCTCGCCCGGCGGCACGCGGCTGCTCCACGGCTTCATGAATACCACGCATTCCGAGTCCGGGCGGTTGCCCAGCTCGGCGATGTGTTCCGAGTAGTTGCGGCCGATGCAGAAGATGCGGGGGCAGGTATCGGTGGTCATGGTTGCCTGCGTTCGTTGTCGTGAAAAAAACCAAAATTAGGACGTCGGCTGATTAAATCGGCCGCCGCTCCTGACTGTGTACCGACGTCGTTATGCCGAGTGTACACCACCCGGTGGGTTGTATCAGCGGCTTTACAGATTTCTGAACATACGGCGTCTTCAGCTAAACCCCGCACTTCCAATGGGTTACGACACGAAAGCTGCCCATCCCTTATTCACGTGTATCAGCCGTTTACAGACTGGCCGATAGGCAACTATCGGGACATAAAAACTAGTTATTTAAAAACAACGTGTTGTGAGATCTTGTCGGCATGGCACGACACTTGCTCCCAGAGTAGGTGGGCTCGGCATGGTGCCGACCCACTATGTACATCTGGTTCAGTGGGGAGTTCATCGATGAACAAGACTCTTTTGGCAACTTCCATTGCGTTGGCGTTGGGTTTGACTGCGCCAGCGTGGGCTAATCCGACCAATACGTCCCACAATAAGGGAGGTAATCAGACCGCTACGGCCACTTCGACGCAAAACAGCAACCCTGGGGCGGCGGCGAATGAAAATTCGAACGCCTCACAGCAAAGTGGCAATACCGGTCCGGCGGCGAATGACAATTCAAACGCCTATTGGACCGATAACCACAACGCATCAACCAATGATTCGTATAACAGCTACTCGGACAACACCGGATCATTCAACAATACCGCAAACGCGACTACCACGTTGGACGGCACGGTGACCGGAAACACTGTATACGGATCCGGCAATACCGGCGGTGAAGGTCACGCAGCCGCCAATGGCGGCGCTGGCGGCAACGGTGGAGGTGCCACGACCAGCACTACTAGCGGTGCCGCCAACGGTGGCTCCGGTGCCGCTGGTGGCATCGGAGGTGAAGGTGAGGCCCAGGCTCGTTCCGGCAGCGCTCATGGCGCCAATGGCGGTAGTGCCAGCTCCGGTTCGACCAGCGGCGCTAGCTATGGCGGCAACAGCGGCGACTGGTCCGGTTCGGCCCATAGCGGCAGGGCCCGTGGCGCGAACGGGGCTGCCGGCGGCGGCGGCGGTGGCGCCGGCGGTAATGGCGGCAACGGCGGCAATGGCGGCAGTGGCGGGCTGAGTTCCACGACCACGCCTAGCGGCAACGGCGGCGATGGCGGTAACGGCGGCGCCGGCGGCACGGCCTCGGGCGGTGCTGGTGGCGGCGGTGGTGCCGGCGGTTCTGTGGCATCCGGAGCGGCGAGTGCCAATGGCAGCAGCGGTGCCGGTGGTGCCGGCGGCGCCACGGGTGCGGCCACCTCCACGGCCTCGGGCGGTGCCGGCGGCAGCAACTCCACCGGTTCCGCAACCGCAACCGGTAGCGGCGGCGGCGGCGGTGCCGGCGGCTTTGGTGGTGCGGCGACCAGTGGCCAGGCCCTGGCGACCGTGACCACGGGTAACGGCGCCGCTGGTGGTGCGGGAGGCAGCTCGTATGGCGGTTCGGCAGGCACGTTCAATGCCTCCAACAGCGTTACCGGCGGCAGCTTCTCCAATTCAGCCGGCATCACGACCGTGAGCATGAACACGGGTGCGAGCTCGCTGATTCAGCAAGGCGTCACCGTGCAGGCGAACCTGACGATGCATTAATGGTTCGTGCTTGACCATTGGGTGCGGACGAGCCAGAGGTGGTTCGTCCGCACCGTTTGGTGGCCTCGGGAGAGGGATATGAACGCAGTCAGACGTAGCGCTTTACCCGCCGCAGTTGTCCTGTTGGGCTTGTCCATAAGCGCGTGGGCTGGTGTGCCCGCGGGGCGTTGGCGTCAGTCGACAGGGAAGGCGTTCGGTGCTCCCGTCTCGGCGCAGGCATTGGCTGGAAGCCGGGGAGGGCACGTGTATCAGTTAGGCGAAGCTCAGCTATCCGCTCAGTTATACGACAACCAAGCGGCTGGCAACGTCACGGGCAACAATTTGGTTACCCAGCAAGCGTTTTCGGGTGCCAGCGGCGTGCCGACCGTGATCCAGAATTCCGGGAACAATGTGATTATCCAGAATGCGACCGTTCTCAATGTACAAATGCAGTAGACGCGCAGCCCTGCGGGTCTTGATGCTGGCTGCCGCGCTGCCCGTGATGGCAGTGGTGCATCAGACTGCCGCCGATGAGGTTTGGTTGCCAGGCGTGGCAGCGGGAGGCGTGAGCGTGCCGGCGCAAAGCATGCGCGCGCGCCGCTTTGCACGCACTATCCATCAACAGTACGACTACAGTTGCGGTTCGGCTGCCGTGGCCACGCTTCTCACCTACCAATACGGTACTCCTACCGACGAGCAAGCGATATTCAGGGCAATGTGGAAGGCAGGCGACCAAGCCAAGATTCGGCAGGAGGGTTTTTCTTTGCTCGACATGAAAAATTATCTCGATGCCAAAGGCTTTATTGCGAATGGCTACGTCGCTCCGTTGACTAAGCTCGTAACGGTGGGTGTACCGGCGATCGCGCTGGTTTCCGAGCATGGCTACAATCACTTTGTGGTGATCAAAGGGTTGGAAGATCGCCGAGTCCTGCTGGGCGATCCGTCCACCGGCACCCGAGTGCTGCCGCGCGAGCGCTTTCGTAAAATGATGCGCAGTCCCGTCCTGTTTGTCGTCACCAATCACCGCCGTCAGGCGGTGTTCAACGGCCACAGGGACTGGTCGCAGCAACCGCTGGCGCCTCTGGGTGCCGCGCTCACCCCGCCAACTCTGGGTTTGACGCGGGTACTTAGCCCGGGGTCTATCCAGTTTTAGGAGGCCGCCATGCGTGCCTTAAGGTTCGTGCTGATGGTCCTTCTACCCGCCCTCGCAATGGCGGGACAAACACGCGCGGCTTCGGCGAAGCATGGCTTGGCTTTCGCGGATATGACGCCGGTCGACAACCTGCGGCTGGCGGCACTACGGGGTGGCTTTACGATTTCCCAGGGCGGTGTCACGGTGGACGTCGCCATGGGCGTGGCGCAGCTGACCTACATCGATGGCCATCTTGTGGAACCAGTCAGTCTGAGCACCGCCATGCCGGCAGCCACACTGCGCCTGATCCAGAACGGGCCGGGCAACTCGTTCGATCCGTCCGGCATCAACTTATCGCCGGGCACCACGGCAACTGTGATTCAAAACTCGCTGGATCAGCAGGTCATTCGCAACGTAAAGGTAATGAACCTTACGGTCACGAGCCTATCTTTGGCTAAATCTCTTGCACTGCAATCTTCACTGCAGCAAGCGCTCGCCGGTTTAGGCCATTAGCCCTGCATAATTGCTTACTCTGAGTGCGCTACCGCCCTTGCGCGTATACCTTTGGCCGGGTGCCTCAAAACAGAATTGGTACTCGTATCGTGAGATCCACGTCGGGCGTATAGCGGGTCAACCCGGCTCCCAGTGAAACATTCAGGCTGGTAGAGTGCGTGAAAGCATACGAATAACCTATAAGCAGCTCGCCGAGCTGCGTGCTAGTGGCGTCGGAAGGGAAGCTGCCATTGTATTTGGTCTTAAAAACGTAGGTATGCTGATAGCCGAGGCTGACCGAAGAGCGGTCGTTTAGCGCCAAACCCATCCCGAAGTTAAATGATGCTTGGTCGCCTGGTTGTACGCGCCCGATATAGCTTCCAGCTACCGTTTTGTCGACATCTCGCGCGAAGTTGTACAGGTAGTATACGCCGCCGAAGAACACGGCAGGATCGGATGGGAAGATCGCGGTAAACCCGGGCTGAACCCCATAGAATCCGGCGCCCGTGGGCAGCTGTTTTTGCACCAATGTATGCGTTTGCGCTGTCGACCCTTCTGCATAGGCGACCTGGAACGGATCCCTGCCGGTGGGGAATATGCCGCGCAAGCTGCCGATGAAGTACGGCTCGCTGGGCCCTCCCTGGTTGAACTGGTAGCGAAGCGCAAGTTCCACATCGCCAATATCGTGTCCACTCGCGTTGAACACTTGGTTGACAGAAGCTCCCGTAGCCAGGGGACGGGTTATGGTCTGAGAGTCCCTATAGACGTAGGGCACCTTCGCCTCCAGCTCGAGGCGATCGGTGAGTCCATAGCGCGCGGTTAGGCCTCCGATCAGCGTGCTCTGATTGGCTTGGCTTACGTTGATCAACCCTATGGTGATGGCGGGGATCACGGTAAAGCCGATCAAATCCACCTGACTGTTGGTGTTGTACTGATACTCGAGAGACGGCTCGAGTAAGAAATGCCCGCGCGGTGTCAGGACGCCGGATTGCTCCGATACCGGGGCCGTATTGGGCTGATTACGCGCTTGTGCGGATGGGGCTTGGCCTACCGTCTGTGGCTGCACGGCCTGATTTTGGGCTACCTGCGGATCAGGGTTGCCACGGCCGCGTAACCGCTGGAGCTGTTTGCGTGTGGCCTCCAACTGGCGTTGTTCGCTATCGAGAGCACGCCGTTGTATGTCGATACGCTGTTGCTGTTGTTCAATCTGTTGCTGAAGTTTGCTAAGCGTGGTTTGTGTGTCTGCGTCGAGAGCGTACGTAGCCGCCGGGCATGCCAGCAAACTCACTAACCCAGCCATCCTGCTTAAGGATGCTATTGTTCGTCGTGTTATCACTACTTGTCCCCTACTTGATCTTATTGGTGACGCCCCAAAAGCATTAACCAGCCAGTCTTGTCAGCACGAACCAATCATAGCACCGTCCTGTTGCTGCCAGCGTTAGTAACATTGCTACTGTTCCTGCTACGTTAGGGTAGAAGGCACGATATGCACTGTTGGCGGTTTGGCGGAGACGCTCATCCTCGCATTCCATACTTTTCCATTAGCCGATAAAGGGTTACCCGAGATACTCCTAGCTGACGGGCGGCTTCCGAGATGTTGTGGCCGGCCCTGCGCAGGGTGGTCGCGACCAAGGTCTTTTCAGCCGCGTTACGGGCACTATCCAATGTTTGATCGCCGACGCCATTGTGCACTTCGTTTAGGCGCAGATCCGCGGCTGTGATGCACGCGTGTTCGCACATGACTACCGCGTGGCGCACCCGATTCATAAGTTCACGTACGTTGCCCGGCCACGGATAGGCCTCCATCGCCTCCAGGGCTGCTTTGCTGAAACCGCGAATTCGAGGGTGACGCTCGGCACGGAACTCGTGAAAGAAATGATTGGCTAACAAGGTGATGTCGCCTTCTCGCTCTCGCAACGGCGGCACTTGTACGCTCAATACGTTGAGCCGGTAAAACAGGTCTTCCCGGAACCGGCCTTGCGATACAGCTTCGGGCAGGTTTACGTGGGAGGCTGCGATGATGCGTACGTCCACTTTTATGGCTTCTGTACCCCCAAGGCGCTCTATCTTGCCATCTTCCAGGAAGCGTAGCAGATTCACTTGGAGATCCAGCGGCAGATCGCCAATCTCATCAAGGAAAATAGTCCCGGAAGCGGCCGCTTCGATTTTCCCAATTCGGCGCTGATTGGCTCCTGTGAAGGCGCCACGCTCATGGCCGAACAGTTCGGAATAAACCAAGGAGGCCGGAAGCGCACCGCAATTGACGGCGATAAAAGGGCGCTCGGAGCGCGAGGAGGCTTGGTGTATAGCGAGCGCTACAAGCTCCTTGCCCGTTCCGCTTTCCCCATGAATGAGAACAGGGGCCTTGACGGCCGCGGCCTTCCCGATGCTGCGATAAAGATGACGCATCTGCGGGCTTTCGCCCACCATTGCATATTTGCCGCTATCGTGGATACCTTTCTGGTGGAGCGAGGCCATCCCGTGGGCATGGCCCAAAGTCATCCTCAGCCGCTCGTAGTCCAGAGGGATAGTGTGGAAGTCGGAAAAAGCATGGTGGATGAGACGCTTGGTCTGGGATTGTTCAAGCGCCTGCGGTTGTACCAGCGCGACCCAGCGAATGTGCGGCGTCTCCAGCACCAATGTCTCCAAGGAGGCCAGAGAAGCCGCTGGCCAACCGTCAAGCATCATGACGCCGACCGTGAAAAGTGAATCCTTGCCTAGTTCACGAGCCTCTTCGGCCGTATGGCAAACGTATACGTCCCAGTCGCGCCCGAGTAGCTCCGCTTGAAGTGGAGTTTCTACGTGGCGTGGCTGAACGCTAAGCAAAATCCGTCTTGCCACGATGGTCGTTCCCCCCGTCAGCCACCGTTAAATCCTGGTTGCATACAAGATCCCCCCACCTGGATCTCCAAGGAGAGTCTAGCCTCTGTGAGTCAAAATACTATTGACCTTTCGCAAACATCCGCTCGCCTCGGTGCCGCCTGGATAGCCTGGGGTCGTGAGCTAGACTTGTTGTGATAAGCCCTAGGTCGCTGGGTCCGTTGCGGCTTGGATTGCGCCGTTGAGCCCCGATGAACGGAAGGCTTGGCGACGATATTGCTCTCGGCACCCCCTAATCGAGGTCCTCAATTCGCGCTCCGACAGGTTTTTGCGTTAGCCTCCTGTATAACATCCGGGGGGCGGATGGGCGCACCGTGCGGCATAGTGGAGCCTCTGCCGATGGTGCTTCTGCCAAGCATTCAAACGGGTATACAAGCATGTCAGTACAACTAGAGATTAAGAACCTCTACAAGATCTTCGGTTCCCGTCCTCAGGAGGCGTTGGAACTGCTGGAGCAGGGGCTGGACAAGGACGAGATCTTCGAGCGTACGGGCCTGACGGTCGGGGTGCAGGACGCGAGCTTCGAGGTCAACGAAGGCGAGATCTTCGTGGTCATGGGGCTGTCAGGCTCGGGCAAATCCACCCTGGTGCGCATGCTCAACCGCCTGATCGAACCCACCTCGGGCGAGGTGGTGCTGGAAGGCGACGACGTGGTGAAAATGGATGCGAACAAGCTGCGCGACATCCGCCGCCACAAGATCAGCATGGTGTTCCAGTCGTTCGCACTCATGCCGCACCAGACGGTGCTCGAGAACACCGCCTTCGGCCTGGAGGTATCCGGCGTGGGGCGCGCGGAGCGCGAATCGCGCGCCCTGGACGCGCTGGACGCGGTGGGCCTGAAGGCCAACGCGCGCAGCTATCCCAGCGAGCTCTCGGGCGGGATGAAGCAGCGCGTGGGGCTGGCGCGGGCGCTGGCCACCGACCCCACGATCCTGCTCATGGACGAGGCCTTCTCGGCGCTCGACCCGCTGATCCGCACCGAGATGCAGGACGAGCTGCTGCGCCTGCAGCGCGAGCACCAGCGCACGGTGGTGTTCATCACCCACGACCTGGACGAGTCCATGCGCGTGGGCGACCGTATCGCCATCATGGAGAACGGGCGCGTGGTGCAGGTGGGTACGCCCGAAGACATCGTTCGCAATCCCGCCAACGACTACGTCAAATCGTTCTTCCGCAATGTCGACGTCAGCCAGGTGTTCAGCGCCGGCGACATCGCGCGCAAGGGCCAGGTGACCGTCATCGACCGGCCGGGCCACAGCGTGCGCAGCGCCCTGCAGCGGCTCCAGGACTACGACCGCGACGTGGCCGTGGTGCATGACCGCGACCGCCGCTATATTGGCATGGTCACCGCCGACTCGCTCGCCGCCGAGCTCAAGCGCGGCGATGGTGCGGAGGCCGAGGTGCGCCATGCGCTGCTGGAGGACGTGGAGCCGCTAGCCGCGAGCACGTCGGTGTCCGAGGTGCTGGGGCGCGTGGCGGCGGCGAAGTATCCCATTCCCGTGGTCTCCGACGACGGGCGCTACATCGGCTCCATCTCCAAGGCGACACTGCTGCAGACGCTGGACCGCACCGGGGAGGAATAGGACATGGTACTCAATCTACACATCGGCGATGCGTTCAGCGCCATCGTCAACTACATGCTCAATAACTGGGAGCCGTTCTTCGACGGCATCTCCGCCATCATCAATTTCATCGCGGGCGGAATCGACGCGATCCTGCAGGACCTGCCCATTTGGGCCATATTTATCATGCTGGCGGCACTCAGCCTGTGGCGCGTGGGCTGGCGCTTCACCATCTTTGCCATCGTGGGGCTGTTCGTGTGCGTCGGGATGCAGTTATGGCCGGAGACGATGGAGACGCTGGCGCTGGTGATCGCGGCGGCCATCGTGGCGCTTGGCATCGGCATTCCCTCCGGCATCGTCATGGCCAAAACCGAGATCGCCGAGCGCATCATACGGCCTATCCTCGACTTCATGCAGACGCTGCCAGCCTTCGTCTACCTCATCCCCGCGGCCATGTTCTTCGGCCTGGGCAAGGTGCCGGGCACCATCGCCACGGTCATCTTCGCCATGCCGCCGGCGGTGCGTCTGACCAATCTGGGCATTCGCCAGGTGAACTCGGAAAATGTGGAGGCCGGCCTTGCCTTCGGCTGCAACGACTGGCAACTGCTGTGGAAAGTGCAGATGCCGCTGGCGCTGCCGTCCATCATGGCCGGGGTCAACCAGACGATCATGCTGGCGCTGTCGATGGTGGTTATCGCTTCCATGATCGGCGCCGGCGGGCTGGGCAATACCGTGCTCACCGGCATCCAGCGCCTGAACGTCGGCCTTGGCTTTGAAGGCGGTATCGGGGTGGTTATTCTTGCCATTATTCTGGACCGCATCACCCAGAGTTTCGGCAGCACCCAGGGCAGGGGCGGCAGCAGCAGCCTGAGCGAGCTGTGGAACGCGCTCAAAGCGCGTTGGCCGCGCGAGGGCCAACAGCAGGCCGGCAGCGCCGAGCCGGCCAAGGAGCACCGCAGCGAAAGCTGATGCCGTGCCCGGCCCGCACAATATGACAACAAGAGGAGACGCACCCCATGGCACTGAAGCGTATCGCCCGCTGCGTGGCGGCCGGGCTTTTGGCGGCGGGCGGCTTGTTCGGGCCTCTAGCTCACGCCGCCAAGAGGAACACCATCAACTTCGGCTGGACCGCATGGTCCGACGCCGAGTTCGTCACCAGACTGGCCAAGGACCTGATCCAGACGCACTACGGCTACCACGTCAAGCTCACCCTGGCGGACATCGGCATCCAGTATGAGGGGGTGGCGAAGGGCAGCCTCGACGGCATGCTCATGGCCTGGCTACCCGACACCCACCGCGATTACTGGAAAAAAGTGGGCACCCGGGTTTGGGACCTGGGACCGCTCTACACCGGCGCCAAGCTCGGCTGGGTGGTACCGGATTACATTCCCAAGAGCCAGCTCGATTCCATCGCGGATCTGACCAAGGCGAGCGTGCGCGCAAAGCTCGACGGGCGCATCCAGGGCATCGACCCGGGCGCGGGTCTGATGCAGCTCTCCGGCAAGGCGGTCAAGGCATACGGGCTGAGCCACTACAAACTGGTGTCGGCTTCCGGGGCGGCGATGACCGCCGTGCTGGCGCGTGCCGAAAAGCAGCACAAATGGGTGGTGGTGACCGGCTGGACGCCGCACTGGATGTTCGGACGCTGGAAGCTGCGTTTCCTCAAGGATCCCAAGGGCGTGCTGGGCGGCCCGCAGCACATCGATGCGGTGGTGCGCGAAGGATTCACCCAGGACTACCCGCAGGTGGCGGATTTCCTGGCGCGCATGTATATACCGCTCGACCAACTGCAGGACGCTATGTACAGGGCTCAGAAGACGAGCTACAAACAGGCCATCAGCGAATATGAGCACGATCACGCCTGCCGTATCCACTACTGGTATACGGGCAAGGTGAACTGCCCCGGCGCCGGCTAGCGTCCGCGCCTCCCAACCGGTCAGTCTGCCCGCCCGCGCGGCTCGCCGCGCGGGCGGGTTTTGTGGCCCTGATCACGAGCCGCTAGAATTGCCGCCTTTGGCCGGGCGCCGGCGTGCGCTGGGCCTCAGGCAGCGGGAACGTCCATGAATCTACCCTTGCAGACTGCGTTGTTGTTCGGCACCGGCGTGGCGGCGGGCATCATCAACGTGCTCGCCGGCGGCGGTTCCATGCTGTCCGTGCCGGTGCTCATCTTCCTGGGGGTCGATCCGATTACCGCCAACGGCACCAACCGTGTCGCCATCGCGGTGCAGAACGCCACCGCCATCTACGGCTTCCGCCAGCAGCGCATGAGCGACTTCGGGCTGAGCTTCAAGCTGGCCGCCTTCGCCCTGCCGGGCTCCCTGCTGGGCGCCGTTCTTGCCTCGCAGATGAGCACGGGCTTCTTCCAGCGCGTTCTCTCCGTGATCCTGGTGCTCAGCGTCATCGCGCTGCTGATGCCCACGCCCACCGCGCCGGAGAGCGAGGAGCTGCCCACGTGGCGGCGCGTGCTGTCCTATCCGCTGATGTTCGGCATCGGCTTCTACGGCGGGTTCATCCAGATCGGCGTGGGCTTTATCTTCATGGCCGGGATGCAGCGGCTGCTGCGCATGAGCCTGGTGCGGGTCAACGTGCACAAGGTGCTCATCATCTTCGTATACACGCTGCCGGCGCTCGCCATTTTCGTGTGGATGGGTCAGGTGGACTGGCTGCTGGGCATAGCGCTCGCGGTGGGCACAGCCACCGGCGCCTGGATCGCCACGCGCCTCGCCGTGCGCGGCGGCGAGCGCTGGATCCGCATCGTCGTCGCGGTGGCGGTGGTGCTGATGGCGGCCAAGCTGTTCGCGTCGACCGTTTGACGCCGGCCCGTCGGTTCAGGCTTTGAAAGTGTCGTCGTAGCGCTCGCGCAAGGCGTTCTTCTGCACTTTGCCCATGGCGTTGCGCGGCAGATCGTCCTGGACGAACACGCGCTTGGGTATCTTGTAGCCGGCCAGCTTGCCGTGCAGGGCGTCGATAATCTGCTCTTCGGTGGGTGCCGGCTTGCCGGCGGGTACCACCACGGCGGCGACGGCTTCGCCGTAGTCCGGGTGGGGCAGGCCGATCACGGCTGATTCCGCCACGCCGTCGAGGGCGTCGATCTCCAGCTCGATCTCCTTGGGGTAGACGTTGTAGCCGCCGCTGATGACCATGTCCTTGGCACGGCCGACGATGGAGACGTAGCCGTGCTTGTCGATGGCGGCGATGTCGCCGGTGCGGAAAAAGCCGTCCTCGGTGAACTCCTCGGCGGTCTTGTCCGGCATGCACCAGTAGCCGGCGAACACGTTGTCGCCGCGCACCTGCAGGTTGCCCGGCTCGCCCGTCGCCACGGCCTTGTCCTCGTCGTCCACCACCCGCACCTCGACGCCCGGCAACGGAAAACCGACGGTGCCGGCGACGCGCTCGCCGTCCAGCGGGTTCGAGCAGTTCATGCCGGTCTCGGTCATGCCGTAGCGTTCGAGGATGGTGTGGCCGGTGCGCTCCCTGAACTCGTGGAAGGTCTGCTCCAGCAGCGGCGCGGAGCCGGAGATGAACAGGCGCATGTTGGCGCAGACGGTCTTGTCGAAGTCCGGCTCCGCGAGCAGGCGCGTATAAAAAGTCGGCACGCCCATCATGACGGTGGCGCGCGGCAGGCGCTCGATCACCTTGCGCGCCTCGAAGCGGCGCAGGAACAGCATGGTGCTCACGTTGAGCAGGGCGCAGTGGCAGGCGACGAACAGCCCGTGGACGTGGAAGATGGGCAGTGCGTGCAGCAGCACATCGCCTTCGCGCCAGCCCCAGTATTCGTGCAGTGCCAGCGCGTTGGAGGCCAGGTTGCGGTGGGTGATCATGGCGCCTTTGGGCCGGCCGGTGGTCCCGGAGGTGTAGAGAATGGCCGCCAGCTCGTCGCCGCTCACCTCCACGGTGTCGAATTCGGCCTCGACTTCGCGCGCATTGTCCATCAGGCTGCCGCCGCCCGATGCGTCCAGGGTTTCCACGTGCGCCACATCCTGCTTGGCGGCCAGCCCGCGCATGGTCTCGGCGCCCTCCGGGCGCACCACGACGGCGGAGGGCTGGGCATCGCTCAGGAAATATTCCAGCTCCGCCGGCTGGTAGCCGGTATTGAGCGGGAGATAGATGAACCCGGCGCGCAGGCAGGCGAGGTACAAAAACAAGGCCTGGGGCGTTTTGTCCACCTGCACCGCGACGCGGTCTCCCTTCTTGACGCCAAGCGAGGCAAGCAAGCGTGCCAGACGGGCGGATTCGCGCTCCACGTCCTGATACTTGAAAACCTCTCCCTGCTCGGTTTCTATGAAGGGGCGGGACAGGTGCTCGTGGAAGCGTTCCTGGAACAGCGCGTAGAGATTGTCACTCATGCTTCCGGCCCCGCATTCAGCTTGACATGGATGGATGTGCGCGCAACATTAAACTATAATTATGAATTATGCTGCCGCGCGTGGCAAACGCGCTCTGCGCGGCGCCGGGGGAGAAATGGAATGGAAGAGCCGATAACGGCAACGGCCCTATATCAACAAGTTGCCAATCGGTTACGCAAGCGGATTTATCAACAGCAGTTGAAGCCCGGCGAGCGTATCGATGAAAAGCGGCTGTGCGAGGAAATGGGGATCAGCCGCACGCCGTTGCGCGAGGCGCTCAAGGTCCTGGATGCGGACGGGCTGGTGGTGCTGCAGCCGCGCCGCGGCTGCTTCGTGGCCGAGCTGAGCGAGCAGCAGCTCAAGGAGCTTTTCCCGGTGATGGCGGTCTTGGAAGGACTGATTGCGCGCGAGGCCACGCGCGGCCTGGAGCAGGCGGATCTGGCCGAGTTGGAGGCGCTGCACGAGCAGTTGGAAGAGGCGGCGGCGCGCGAGGACGTGGATAAGTATTATGAGCACAATTACGTGTTCCATAAGCGCGTGCAGGATCTGTCACGCAACCGCTACCTGCAGCGGGTCGCGCACGACCTGCGCAAATTGCTGTTCCTCGCGCGCCACCAGCAGCTCAAAAAACCCGGGCGTTTGCAACAGTCGCTGGCCGAGCACCGGCGCCTGATGGAGGCTTTTCGCCGCGGCGATGCCGCCACCGCCGAGGCGACGATGAAGGAGCACCTCACGCATCAAGGGCAGGCGATGCTGTCCTGGCTGCAGGCGCAGCGCGAGGACGGCAGCGCAGAGGCCTGATGCCGAGAACGCAAGGCTCAGCGCGCGGCCGCGTGAAACGAACCTCACTCTAACTTCCGTTATCGACGGAGTGTCGTATGAACCACTCCTGGTGGGATCGCGTTGTCGAGTCCGTGGCTGATCGCGGCCGCGACATCCTCAAGCTCAAGAGCGTCACCAACGGCACCGGGCGCGTCCCGGAACTGTGCGAGGCGCTGCTGTCCAGCGCCGGCGCCGCCGCCGGCATGGCGCTGGCGCGCGAGATCGTGCGCGCCTTCGACGCCATGAGCGACGACGAGCGCACGCAGTTTTTCGAAACGCTTTACCGGCGTTTCGGCCCCAGCCGGGAGCGTATCCTGGCGGCGGCGGATGCCTACCGCGACGACGGCGACGACCTGCACACCTACCTGGCGCTGAGCGCCGCGGTGGAGCCGCCGCGCCAGGAGCTGTTCCGCCGCCTCAACCAGGCGCCGCACGGCACCGCGACGCTGGTGCGCATGCGCGAGCATCTGCTGCGCGTGCTCAAGGAGCGGCCGCATCTGCGCGCCGTGGATGAGGATCTCAAGCATCTGCTGAGCTCCTGGTTCAACCCCGGATTCCTGCGCCTGGAGCGCATCGACTGGGGGACTTCGGCGAACATCCTGGAAAAGCTCATCGGTTTCGAGGCGGTGCACGCTATCCGCGACTGGGACGATCTGCATCGGCGCCTGGAGGACGACCGCCGCTGCTTTGCCTTTTTCCACCCTGCGCTGGCGGGCGAGCCGCTCATTTTCGTCGAAGTGGCCTTGGTCAAGGGCATGGCGAGCGCGGCCGCCCCGCTGCTGGCTCACGACGCGCCCGTGCTCGACCCGGACGAGGCCGACACGGCGATCTTCTATTCGATCAACAACTGCCAGGTTGGGCTGCGCGGGATCTCGTTCGGCAATTTCCTCATCAAGCAGGTGATGTCCGAGCTGATGCTCGAACTGCCCGGTATCAAGCGCTTTGCCACCCTGTCTCCGCTGCCGCGCTTTGCCCAAGCCCTGCAGGCGGGCGACGAGGGACCGTTCACCACGCAGCGTCTGCGCGCGTTGCTCGACGACGATGCCGAAGCTCTGCGCACGCGCGCCCAGACGGACGACGTGGCCGAGGCCTTGCAGACCCTTTTGCAGGGCGATGTCCATGCCCACAGCGACGTGCTTTCGACGCCGCTGCAGCGCCTCGCCCTCGCCTATCTGACCCTCGCCAAGCGCCACGGCAAAGTCTACGATCCGGTCGCCCGCTTCCACTTGTCGAACGGCGCTCAGCTCGAGCGCATCAACCCGTTCGCCGACGCATCGACCCTGCGCATGGGTCAGTCGTTCGGCGTCATGGTCAACTACCGCTACGAGCCCAACGAGGTGGAGCGCAATCACGAGCTCTTCGTCAACGAGGGCACGGTGCCGATGTCGCGTGCCCTGATCCGCGAAGCGCGGCGCCTGGAAGCCCGCTGGAAAGGCAAGGAAGGCTGAGGGCCGGCCGATGCCGCCTGCGCCGGCGAATGGCGGCGCCGGGTGCTAGATTTGGGTTATGCCCCGCCGCCGACCAATCATTCGCAGTCGCCGCCGGCGCCCAGTTGCGTGGCGTGCGTGTGCGGCGCTGCTGGCCGCAAGCCTCGGCTTCGCCGCCCTCGGAGCACGCGCGCACAACCCGTGCCCGCGCGCCTTCACCGCGCCGGCGCTGGCCCGGCTGCGGCCGGCCGCGCTGGCCTCGCTGGCGGGCAGCGGATGCGTCAGCGCCCAGGTTTATCTGGGCCTGGACTACATTTATGGCCGGGACGTGCGGCGCGATCCGGTGCGCGCCGTGTCGTGGCTGCGCCGGGCTGCCTCATCCGGCGACATCTACGCCCAGTACACGGTGGCGGACATGTACGCCGGCGGGCAGGGCGTCGAGCGTAGCTGGTCGAAGGCCGCCTACTGGTACCGGCGCGCGGCCGGGCACGGCAGCGCTTATGCCCAGGGGCGGCTCGGCGCCCTGTACGCGCAAGGCCGGGGCGTGGCGCGGGATCGCGTCACCGCGCTCATGTGGCTCGATCTTGCCGGCCCCTCGCAGCCGCGTGCCGTCCGGCGCCTCAAGTCGCTCAAAGCGCGGGCGACGTCACGGCAGTGGCGGCGTGCGAAGGCACGGGCCAGGGCCTGGCGCCGCCGCCACGGCGGCTGAGTGCGTGCCCGCGCCGGTCAGAGCAGATGCCCGGCCTTGACGTAGAGCCGGCAGCCGCCTTGGCTCGCGGGGGCGTGGCGGCTGCCCGGCGGCAGGCGTAGCCATGCGCCCTCGCCATAGCGCGTGCCGCCGTCCTCCAGCCCGCCTTCGAGCACCAGCAGCTCCAGTCCGCCCGCGTGCTCATGGGCCGGGGCGGCCGTCCCGGCGGGCCAGCTCGATAGCGCCACGCGCTCGCGGGCGAAGCGGTGCAGCGCCAGGACACGGATGCCCGCGGCCAGGCCTTGCCGCCACAGGCGCTCGTTGCGCGTATCCACCGCCACGCGCGTCTGGTCGGCCGGCGCCATTTGGCGCAGCTTCACCAGGATGACGCAGCCGTCACGGCTGAACGGCCTGTGACGCGAGCCCACCGGATTGCGCACGTAAGTGCCCGCCGGATAGTCGCCGTGCTCGTCGGAAAAGGTCCCTTCCAGGACCAGAAACTCCTCGCCGCCGCCGTGGACGTGCGGGTCGAAGCGGCTGCCCGGCGCGTAGCGCACCAGGCTCGTGGCGCGCGCGACTTCGTCGCCGTCCCGGTCCAGCATTTTGCGCTGCACGCCCGGCAGGGGCGAGTCGATCCACTCCATGCGGGCGGTGTCGGCCGAGGCCGGTTGTGTCAGATCCGCGTTGATTTGCACTGGTGCCTCCGGCGGCGTGCAGGCCGCGTAAAACGCCCCTTACAGCCGTTCCAGGATGGCGTCGGTGAAGCCCGTGGTGGTGCCTTCCCCGCCCAGGTCCGGCGTGCAGCGGTCGCCCGAGTCGATGACCTCGCGCACCGCGCTTCGCAGGCGTCCCGCGCGCCCGCCTTCGCCCAGGTGGTCGAGCATCATGGCGCTGGCCAGGATCATGGAGGTGGGGTTGGCGATGTTCTTGCCGGCAATGTCCGGGGCGCTGCCGTGCACCGCCTCGAACAAGGCCATGTCATCGCCGATGTTGCCGCCGGGCGCCATGCCCAGACCGCCCACCAGTCCGGCGCACAGGTCGGAGATGACGTCGCCGAAGAGGTTGGTGGTCACGATCACGTCGAACTGATGCGGGTTCATCACAAGCTGCATGGCGCAGTTGTCGACGATCATCTCGCGCATGCGGATGTCCGGGTACTGCTCGGCCACCTCGCGCGCGGTGCGCAGGAAAAGCCCGGACGTGGACTTCAGGATGTTGGCCTTGTGCACCACGGTGACCTGCTTGCGCCCGCCCTGGCGCGCGGTTTCGAAGGCGAACCTGATGATGCGCCGGGACTCGCGGCGCGTGACCACGCTCAGCGCCTCGGCGCGCTCGCCGTCGTCCGAGACGGTCTGACCCAGGCCCGAATACATGCCCTCGGTGTTCTCGCGGATGGTGATGATGTCGATGTTGTCGTAGCGCGACTTGGTGCCCGGAAAGGAGATCACCGGGCGCACGTTGGCATACAGCTCGAACTGTTTGCGAAGCGCCACGTTCACCGAGGTGAAGCCCTCGCCGACGGGCGTGGTCACCGGCCCTTTGAGGCCGATCTTGTTCGCGCGCAGGCTGTCCGTGGTCGCCTGCGGAATGAGGTCCTTTCCCTTGTCCAGCGCACTCTGCCCGGCTTCCTGATAGTCGTATTCCAAGCCGCAGTCGAGCTTGTCGAGTATTTTCAGTGTGGCCTGGACGATATCGGGCCCGATGCCGTCGCCGGGGATCACCGTAATCTTGCGCGCTGTCATGACAACCTCCTTAAAAGGCGGATTTTAAACTTTCCGTGCAGGCCTGACCAAAAAAGCCGCCCGCCGCGGGACCTTGTCTTAGAGACAACACGGCAGAGAAGCAGTTGCCTTCGCGCGCGCGCTCCCGCATCATGATTCGTTAATCCGTTGTCGGAATCCGGCCAGCGACCTGGAGGAGGTGTGGTGCCAGAATGCTGTTGTGACAGACATTGCTGTTGCCAGCGGGGCACGGTGTGCGCCTGAGGCCCGGCCAGCCCGGGTCGATGACGGCCGAGCCTGTACTGCACCGGCTCGACGCCCGGCTTCGCAGTGGTTCGGGGCGGGCGTCGTTGCTTGCCTGTCTGCTGGTGCTGGCCATCACCTCGGTCGGCATCGCCATGGACCGCGGCGCAGACCGCGGCACACCAACGCACGGCATTGCCAGCCTTTGCATCATCGTGCACTCCCTGCACGCGCCCCCGCCGGTATCCGTTCAACCTGCGCCCGTGCGCACCGCGGCCGGGTGGCGGCAGGTCTCACGCGTGCCGCAACGTCTCAGCTTTTTCCACACACCCAACGCCCTCCCGCGTGCACCGCCCCCGCGCCCCACTGCTTGATCGTTTACCCGGCAGCGCAGGCCTGCCGCCGTCCAACCGCAGCAGAGGGCTCGATGAATGAAAACAAGCGCGACTGAGTTGCCACGGCCAGGGGCCGTCGACACGCCAGCGGCAGTCAATTGCCGCGGGGAGCGGCGGTCATGATGGACTATGCCTACCGGTTCGAGCCGCCGCGCCCGCGCCCGCTGCGTCCGCTCGCCGTGGCCGTCGCGGTGCTGGTTGGCATGGCCGTGGGTTTCCTGGTCTCGCGCTGCAAGATCATCCGGCGCCCCAGCGCCATGGGTGTGGCGTCGGCGCCGGCGATCAATATCCCCGTGGTGGGCGCGGGACTCGATCTGCTGAACGACTTCAAGCTGATGGGCTCGCGCTACCGAGTGCGCATGAGCTGGCCCGTGCCGCGGCTGCCGGGTCCGTTGCGCGTTGCCGATGGCAACAAGTCCGGGTCGTCCCCGTCTGCGGCGAACCTGAAGCCGGCGGCCAGCCATCGCGGCGCGGCTTCGTCAGCCTCTGCACCCTCGGACAAAAATCTGCTGGGAGAGTTGCTGGCCTATGCCGGCCCGCCCGGCCAGATACTGGCCACCGTCCTGGGTTTCGGCGCGGTCGTCACCTTGCAGCGCATGCAGCCGGGAGGACTGCTGGATCTGGATCCCATACCCGCGGCATGGTCGATGCCCAGCCAGGGCCTCGGCGCCGCGCCGTCGTTCGCACGCCGGCACCGGCTTAATTTTGCCGGCACGAAACACAGACCCCATGGGCACGAGCAGGGCGCGAGCGACCTGCACCGCGTCACCGGCGTGGTGCATCATTCGTTCCTGGTGGCCGCCAAGGCTGCCGGGCTTACTTATGGCCTTGCCGAGCAGGTCGTGAAGGCGCTGCGCGGGGACGTGAATTTCCGCACCCTGCACCCGGGGGACCGCTTCAGCGTCGTCTATGGCCGCCCGCCCAAGGCCTCGGGCAAGGGGCGGCGCGTGCTGGCCGTGCGGATGGTGACGGGGGACAAAACCCATCGCGCCTTCTGGTTCGACGGCAAGCACGGCGACGGCGGCTATTTCAATCGGCAGGGTCAGTCCCTGCGTCAGGGCATGCTGCGCGCCCCGCTGCATTACGAATACATCAGCTCGCCGTTCTCCTACCACCGGATGGACCCGGTGGCCCACGTCGTGCGCCCGCACTACGGCGTCGACTACGCGGCACCCATCGGCACCCCGGTCAAGGCGGCCGCCAACGGGCGCGTCATCTATCGGGGCCATGACCATGGCGGTTACGGGAATCTGGTGGTGATCAAGAGCTTCGGCGACTACAAGACGTACTACGCGCACCTGCACGGCTTCGCCAAGAACGTGCACGCGGGCGATCACGTGCACCAGGGCGAGATCATCGGCTACGTGGGGCAAAGCGGCGAAGCCACGGGCCCGCATCTGCACTTCGGCATTCGCGTGAACGGCAAATGGGTCAATCCGCGCACCCATCCTCTGCCGCACGCGGCGCGGCTGGCCAGCAAGGAGCGCCCGGCCTTCAAGCAGCGGGTGGCTCGCCTGAGCATGGCGCTGAACGGCGTCAGCGACGTGCGCCTGGCCAGGAAGTAGGCGCCCGCCCGCGCAAGCGCCCGGAGCCGGCGATCCGGTTCCGGGCGCGCCGCTCAGTAGCCGCCTTTTTTGCCCACGCCCACGTAGGTGAACTGCCAGCCCACGCTGAGCGGTTTCCACCACGGCTTGACGCCGGTTTCCTTGTCGGTGTGGCGTAAGAAGCCCGCATAGGGCGGCGGCAGGATGCGGTATGTCACGCGGTATCGGCCGGGTCCGTCGAGCTTGACGTTGGCGCCGTAGTGCGGCCCGTCCTTGGCGGTCATGGGCATGAAGTGTCCGAAGCTGTTCCAGTCGCTGCCCTGCTTGGTGATGCGGTAGCTGATGGTGAGATAGGGGATCCATGCCCCGGGCGCAAAACCCTGGGCGTTGTCCTTGTCGGCGTGGATGTCGGCCTCCAGGTGCACATCCGGATTTGCATCCATGCCCGGCAGGTCGGGCGCCATGTGCACCGGCTGTAAATAGACCGCCGAGATGATCATGCCGTCTTTGACGATCGGCTTGGCGCCGATGCGATGCTCGTGGCCGATGGCGGGGCCGGCCGCGGCCAGGGCCGCGGCGGCGAGGGCGAGAACCAGCTTGCGCATTGCGAATCCCCTTGTGCTGTGAAGGCCGACGGCGCTGCCTGCCGCTACAGCCCGAAAATGGCCGGCCACCAGGCCAGCGCCACGAAAGCGATGCCGGCCAGGTTGGGCAGGGACGCCGCCCAGCGCCGCCCGCCCGCCAGTCCCTGCACGCCCAGCAGGCGGCGGTTGAGGGCCACGCTCCAGGCGATGCTGAGGGCGAACAGAGCCAGCTTGATGTCGCTCACCGCCGAAGCGGATACGCCGGCGAGCGTGAGCGCGTCGAACAGCTTGCCGCCCAGGCCGATGATCAGCGACACCATGGCCACGGGCATGTAGGCATAAGCCAGTTCCACGAAGCGCTGGCGCGCGCTGCCGTCGCCGCCGAGCCGCCCGCTAAGCCGGCTCGCTGCCGCGGTGAGCGCGCTCAGCAGCGCCGTGAGCGCGAGCGCGCATGCCAGCATGAAGCCGACGATCATGAAGAAATCGAGCCAGGTGAAGACTTCGCGGGCCGCCGGGTGCACCACCATCAGCCAGCCCGGGCCCGGGGTGCCGATCCAGTCCCAGCCGTGGTCGATGGCCCAGATGCCCACGCTTTGCCGCAGCCACTGATACTGGGGCAGGATCATCCACAAAAAGCCGCCCAGGGACAGCCCGGTGGCCAGAAACAGGAACCAGACCTCGGCGGCGTTGGCGTTGTGGCGGCGGATGTTGGCGACTTCTTCGCCGGGTTTGCGCAATACCAGCTTGAGCCCGCCGCGCGCCTGCGGATTCACGCAGCGAAAGCACTCGATGCAGTGGCGCGATTCGGTCTTGCGGTTGATGTCGATCATGGTCGGGCAGACGCCTTTTTCGGTGTAGGCGTCGTCGCGCGCGAGCGGGCGTTTGGGCGCGAACTGCACCGCGCCCAGGCGCGAAAATACGCCCAGCATGAGCCCGATCGGACACATGTGCCGGCACCACGCGCGCTTATTCCGTCCGCGCCCGTAAACCAGACCCAACGCGATGGCGCAGACGAAGGCCAGGCCGAAGACCTCGGCCAGCCCGGCCGCATAGTCGCGCGCGCCGACTGTCTGCGCCAGCACGGTAATGACCACGAAGCTCACGATGGGCGTGCCGCGCCAGCTCACCCAGCGCGGCACCGGGCGTTTGAGGCCGACGCGGTTCGCCCACTCTGAGCTCGCCCCCAGCGGGCAGAGCACCCCGCACCAGGCGCGGCCGGTGAAAATCACCGACACGAACACCAGCGGAAACCACAGACCCCAGATGACGAAATTGGCGAACAGAGTGAAATTGTTGAAAAACGTCGCCCGGTCGCCCGGCAGAGGCAGCAGCAGGGGCACCACCATGAGCGCCAGAAAGCCGGCAAACATGGCCACGTGTACCCAGCCCAAGGCGTCGCGATGGCGGAAGGCGAAAGCTTCGACGCGCCGGGCCCACCGGCCTTGGCGCGGCGAAGGGGAGGCGCGGTGGTCGACCCGGACCGGGATGTCGCTCAGTCGCTGGCTGGGCGTGGACATGGCTGCGCTCTGCCGTCAATACATGAACACAAACGATAATGATTCGTATTAACGAAGTCAAAAGATTGATAACCTGAGCTGGTCGAGCGCCCGCCGTAAACGGGCGCAAAAGGCCCGTATAAAATCGCTTTCCCGAGATGCTGGTGTGCCGGCAGGCTCGGAGCCGGCACGCGCCGGCGGTTCGGACAAGCGGGTGGGGCTGTTGCCGCAGGCCGGGCAGAGTGCGCGGCCGCGCTACTGGAGGAATGCCAAGGCCGGTCGCGGAAGGGCCGGCGTCAAAAATACACGGACGCTGCCCGGACAGCGCCCGTGCGCGCGTTCCGCCGCCTTAGGCCGGCAGATCGGTCAGCGGCGAGGACGCCGAGGCGTAGCGCCGGCGTTGCATGCGCCCGGCGAGGAAGGCTTCGCGCCCGGCTTCGACCGCCTTGCGCATGGCGCCGGCCATGAGCACGGGGTTGCGCGCCTCGGCGACGGCGGTGTTCATCAGCACCCCGTCGCAACCCAGCTCCATGGCCATGGCGGCGTCCGAGGCCGTGCCCACCCCGGCGTCGACGATCACCGGCACGGAGGCGTTTTCCACGATGGTGAGGATGTTGTAGCGGTTCTGGATGCCGAGCCCGGAGCCGATGGGCGCGGCGAGCGGCATCACCGCCACGCAGCCGATCTCCTCCAGGCGCCTGGCGGTCACCGGGTCGTCGCTGGTGTAGGCCATCACCTGGAAGCCGTCCTCCACCAGCAGGCGTGCCGCCGCGAGCGTCTCCGGAATGTCCGGATAGAGCGTCTTGGCGTCCCCCAGCACTTCCAGCTTGATCAGCGCTTGCCCGTCGAGCAGCTCGCGCGCCAGGCGGCAGGTACGCACCGCTTCCTTGGCGCTGTAGCAGCCGGCGGTGTTGGGCAGCAGCGTGTAGCGCGAAAGCGGGATGGCATCCAGCAGATTGGGCTCGTTGGGGTCCTGGCCGATGTTGGAGCGGCGGATGGCGAGCGTGACCATCTCGGCGCCGCTCGCGGCTACCGCCTGCGTGGTTTCGTCCAGGTCCTTGTATTTGCCGGTGCCGATCAGCAGACGCGAGCGAAAGCGGCGCCCGGCAATGGTCAATACGTCGGTTTCAGTCATGACAGATTGCTCGGCGGCGGCGATCAGCCACCGCCAATGGCTCGTACGATTTCAAGGCGGTCGCCCTCCGCAAGCGGCTGGCGGGCGTGCTCGCTGCGCGGCACGATCTCGCCGTTGCGCTCCACCGCGAGCCGCCGCCCGTTCAGGCTCAGCGTCTCCAGCAGTACGGCGACCGTGGCATCATCGGCAAGCTGGCGTTGTTCGCCGTTGACGGTGATTCGAATCATTGGTTTCACGCGTGGTGCGATGTCAACTACTGATTTTTATTTTACGCGCAGCGCCGCGGCTCTGCCTACTGCGCCGCCGGCGGGCGCCTTCAGGGAAGCCGGTTTTTTCAGTATCATGAACGGCTTCCCGCGGGCAGCGGGCCACACCCGGAACGAGGACGCGGACCATGGCGGATGAGCTAGGCGACGATGCGCCCCCGCAGGTGGGCATCATCATGGGCAGCCGCAGCGACTGGGAGACCATGCAGCCGGCGAGCGACACCCTGAGCGAGCTCGGCGTGGCTCACGAGTGCCGCATCGTCTCCGCGCACCGTACGCCGGACCTGCTGTTCGAGTACGCCGAGCAGGCCGAGGGCCGGGGCATCAAGGTCATCATCGCCGGGGCGGGCGGCGCCGCGCACCTGCCGGGCATGACGGCGTCCAAGACCGTGCTGCCGGTGCTGGGCGTGCCGGTCAAGTCGCGCGCGTTGAACGGGCTCGACTCGCTGCTCTCCATCGTGCAGATGCCCAAAGGCGTGCCCGTCGGCACGCTCGCCATCGGCGCGTCCGGGGCCGCCAACGCGGCCCTGCTCGCCGCTTCCATCGTGGCTCTGCAGGACGCCGCCGTGCGCCGGCGCCTGGGCGAATACCGCCAGGCGCAGACGGATAAAGTGCTGGCGGACCGGCTGTGACGGCTGGCGCGCTCACACGGCTGGGCATTCTGGGCGGCGGCCAGCTCGGCTGGATGATCGCACTGGAGGCGCAGCGCCTGGGTCTCACCACCTGCGCCATGGACGCCTCGCCCAAGTGTCCGGCGGCGCGGGCCGCGGACGCTCTCGTTGAGGGCGAGCTGGACGACATGGAGGCGGCCGAGCGCCTGGCGGCGCGCTGCGACGTGGTCACCGTCGAGACCGAGCACGTGGACTATCGCCTGCTCCAGCGTCTGGAAGAACGAACCCGCGTGCGCCCCTCGGCGAAAGTGCTGGAGACGGTGCAGGACCGGCTCAAGGAGCGCCGCTTCCTGGCCGAGCACGGCTTTCCGCAGACGCGCTTCTATGAGCTGGGCGATGACCAGGCGTGCGCTGATGCGGCGGCGCAGGCCCCGGGCGCGACCATCGTCAAAGGCCGTCTGGGCGGCTACGACGGCAAGGGCCAGGCGCGCGCCGAGACGCCGGACGGCATCGCCGCGGCGTGGCAGGAGATCGGCCGCGCCCCCGCCGTGCTCGAAGACGTGGTGCCCTTCGTCAAGGAGATCTCGGTGCTGGTGGCGCGCACGCCCGACGGCGCCGTTCGCGTCTTTCCGGTGGCCGAGAACGAGCACCGCGACCATATCCTGCACGTCTCCATTGCCCCGGCGCGCATCAGCGACGCGGTGCGCCGGCGGGCCATCGACATCGGCGTGGGCATCGCCGAGGCGCTGGACCATGTGGGCGTGATCGCCACCGAGATGTTCGTCCTCGACGACGGCGAGGTGCTGGTCAACGAGATCGCGCCGCGCGTGCACAACAGCGGCCACTACACGTTTGGCGCCTGCGTGACCTCCCAGTTCGAGCAGCACGCCCGAGCCGTGTGCGGGCTGCCGCTGGGCGAGCCGCGGCAGATGACGCCGGCGGTCATGCTCAACCTGCTGGGCGGGTTGTGGGCGGCAGGCGAGCCGGACTGGACGCGGGTGCTGGCGCGCGGCCCGGCCAAGCTTTTCCTCTATGGCAAAACGCCGCCGCGGCCCGGGCGCAAGATGGGCCACGTGCTGTGCCTGGACGACACGCTGGAGCAGGCCCTGGACACCGCGAACGCCCTGCACGGCGAGCTTGCCAGCGCCGCGGCCGGCCAATAGAATCTTCCCCAGCGCGGGTGTAGTTCAATGGTAGAACCTCAGCTTCCCAAGCTGATGACGTGGGTTCGATTCCCATCACCCGCTCCACGCCTTTCCCTTTAGTCCGGCGCGCACGCCCGATTCTGTTCACACTTTTCGCGCACTGCCGGCGCCATGACGGCGCATCAGGCTCGTCTTGTCCGCGCCGGGGCCGGACCCTACACTCAGCGTTAACGGCCGTGGGCGGCAGTCGCCGCGGCGCGCAAAAGGGAGCGACAACATGAGAACTGGCGTCAAGGTGGCACTGTGGATTGCCGGGGCGCTGGTTGCGTTGGCGGTTGCCGTCGTCGTCGTGCTGCCGCTGGTTTTCAACCCCAACGACTTCAAGCCGCAGATCGCGCGCATGCTCTCGCAGCGCACCGGCCGCCAGGTCTCCATCCCCGGCAAGATCGAGCTCTCGGTGTTCCCCTGGCTGGGCGCAAGCGTCGGCAAGGTCGAGATCGCCAACGCCAAGGGCTTCGCCAGCACGCCGTTCGCCGAAGTGCAGCAAGCCTCGGTGCACATCAAGCTGCTGCCGCTCGTGCTGCACCGTCAGGTGCGCTTGGGCGTGCTCAACCTCGACGGGCTCACGCTGCACCTGATGCGCAACAAGCAGGGCCAGAGCAACTGGGCGGACCTGATGGCCCCGCATGCAGCGCCCGCGCCGTCCGCTAAGGCGGGCGCGTCCGGGTCCGGCGCCGCCGGCAAGCCGGCGGCGCGCGGCAGCGGCTTCAGCCTGCCCACCTGGCACGTGGCCGGGGTCGATGTGCGCAATGCCGGGGCGAGCTGGGACGATGCGCGCACGGACAAGCACTACACCATCCGCCATTTGCTGCTGCGCACCGGCAAGATCGCGCCGGGCGAGCCGTTCACCGTCAACCTGAGCTTCGAGGCCGCATCGCCGCGGCCGGCGGCCAAGGCGACGGTCGATGCCGTGGTGCACGTCAATGCCGATAGGGCGCACGAGCGCGTTTCCTTCAGCGATCTGCGCCTGACCGTGCTGGCCGAAGGCAACGACGTGCCCGGCGGGCAGCAGCAACTGGTGGTCAGCGGTGCGGGGCAGGCCGATCTCGGTGCCGGCACGGCGCAGGTGAGCACGCTGGACGTCCAGGCGGTCGGGCTCAGCGTGACCGGAAAGATGGGCGCGCGCGACATCACCAGCGCGCCGCGCTTGTCCGGCCAACTGGCCGTGGCGTCGTTCAATCCGCGCCACGTCCTGGAAAAGCTCGCGCTGTCGCCGCCGACCACGGCGGACAAAACCGCGCTCACCCAAGCCGCCTTCAAGGTCGTGTTCACCGAGGCCGGCGGGCGCCTCAGTGCCTCGAAGGTGGATGCGACGCTGGATGACAGTCACCTGACCGGGCACGCAAGCCTCGGCGCCGGTTCGCCGCGCGCCGTCGACTTCGCCTTTGCCCTCGACCGCCTCAACGCCGACCGCTATCTGCCGCCGCGCCAGAAAGCGGCAAAGGGCCAGGCCCCCGGCGAAAGCACAGCGGGCGAGTCGGGCGGCAGCGCCAGCGGCAAACCCCTGCCGGTGGCCGCGCTCAAGCGCCTCGACCTGGACGGCCACCTGCGCGTGGACCGTCTGCAGGTCAAGGGCGCCAAAATGCGCGAGGTGGATGTCACCCTCGCCGCGCACAATGGGCGCCTGCGTATACAGCCGCTCTCCGCCAAGCTCTACGGCGGCGTGCTGCACACCACTGCGCAAGTCGACGCGGCCTCCCGCCCCACCTACAAGCTCGACTCGAGCGTGAGCGGGCTGCAGTCCGGCCCCCTGACCCACGATGTCATGGGCCGTACCTGGATCGACGGCGTCACGCAGATGAAGATGAACCTGACCGCCGCCGGGGGCACGACGGTGGATGTGCGCAAGACGCTCGCCGGGCGCATCCGCTTCGCCTTCCGCAACGGCGCCATCCACGGGTTCAATCTGTCGCAGTTCATCCGCCAGGCCCAGGCCACGCTGCAGGGCGGCCAGGCGCCCGCCGCCAAGGACCAGACCACCGATTTCTCCACCTTCGACGGCACCGTGAACATCCAGCGCGGCGTCGCCTCCAACGACGACCTGCGGCTGATGAGCCCGTTGCTGCGCGTGGGCGGCAAAGGCCAGGCCGACATGGTGCGCAACCGAATCGACTATCTGCTCAAAGCAACCGTGGTGAAATCGCTGCAGGGGCAGGGCGGCCCGTCGGCGAGCGCGCTGTCCGGCGTGACCGTGCCGCTGCGCCTGAGCGGCGACCTGTTCGCGCCGCGCGTGCGCCTGGACATGGCCGAGCTGGCGCGCGAGCATCTGCAGGATCGCCAGAAGCAGTTGCAGCAAAAACTCAAGGATCAGGAGAAGAGCCTGCGCCAGAAAACGCTCGACCGGCTGCAGAAGCTCTTCCACTAGCGGCGTGCCCGCCCTCGCCGTGCGCCTCGCGCTGTTCGGCCTGTTGGCGCTGGCCGCCGCGCCCGTGCGCGCCGCGCAGGTGCGCTCTCTCAGCGTGCACGAAAGCGCGGGCGTGTATACCGTCGACATGCGGGCGCGGCTGAATGCGCCGCCGCGCGCCATCTATGCGGCGCTGACGGACTACCGCGCGCTGCCGCGCATCAACCCCGCCATCCGCTCGGTGCGCGTGCTGCCCTCGGTGCACGGGGCGCGTTCGGTGCGGGTGGCCACCGTGCTGCGGGCCTGCGTATGGTTTTACTGCAAGGTTTTGCACCAGGTGCAGCGCATGACCGCCAAGCCGCCGCATGAGCTCAAGGCCGTGGTCCTGCCCGCGCGCAGCGATTTCCGCTCCGGTCGCGCGCGCTGGACGGTCGAGCCCTGCAAGCACGAATCGTGTCTGGCCTTTCACGCCACGCTGGAGCCGGACTTCTGGGTGCCGCCGCTGATCGGCCCCTGGCTGATTCAAAAGAAGCTGCGGAGCGAAGCCGAGGTCACGGCGCGCGGGCTGGAACGCCTGGCGCGGGCGCGCGCCACTGCGGGCCAGCCATGACGGATGCGGACTTCAGCGCGCGGCTGCTCGCCTGGTACGAGCGCCACGGCCGCCACGACCTGCCCTGGCAGCACCCCAAGAGCGCCTACCGCGTGTGGGTGTCCGAAATCATGCTGCAGCAGACGCAGGTGGCCACGGTCATCCCGTATTTCCGGCGCTTCATGCAAAGCTTTCCCACGCCGCGGGCGCTCGCCGAGGCGCCGCATGACGAGGTGCTGCGCCACTGGGCCGGCCTGGGCTACTACGCCCGCGCGCGCAACCTGCACCGCGCGGCGCAGCGCATTCGCGACGAGCACGGCGGCGAGGTGCCGGACACGCTGGAGGCGCTGATGGAGCTGCCCGGCATCGGGCGCTCCACCGCCGGCGCCATCCTGTCGCTGGCCTACGGGCAGCGACAGCCCATCCTGGACGGCAACGTGAAACGCGTTCTGGCCCGCTATCACGCGGTGCCCGGCTGGCCGGGCGAGACCGCCGTCGCGCGCACGCTGTGGGCCCATGCCGAGGCGCATACGCCGCACGAACGGGTGGCGGACTACACCCAGGCGATCATGGATTTGGGCGCGACCGTGTGCGCACGCAGCCAGCCGGCGTGCGGCGACTGTCCGCTCCGGGGCGGCTGCCGGGCCCATGCCCAGGGCGCCGTCGTGCAGTATCCGGGCGCGCGCCCCAAGCGCGAACGCCCGCACCGGCGCACGCGCATGCTGCTGATCGAGCGCGCCGCGGACGAGATCCTGCTGCTGCGGCGCCCGCCGACCGGAATCTGGGGCGGCCTGTGGTGCCTGCCGGAACCGGCCGATGCGGACACGCGCGCCTGGTGCCGCGCCGAGCTGGGCCTGGAGGTCGAGCCCGGCGCGGCCGGGCCGGTGGTCCAACACGGCTTCACCCATTTCGAGCTGGACATACACACCGAGCACGTGCGCGTGCTGCGCGAGTCCGACGCCATCATGGAAGAGCGCGACCACGTCTGGTATAAGGTCGGCCGTGACACGGCGCCGGGCCTGCCGGCGCCGGTGACCAAGCTGGTTCAAACACTTTACGCACCCGGCGCGCAGCCCTCCCTGCTGCCGGCCGACGACTTTTCGAGGTAACCGACCATGGCGCGCACCGTACACTGCGTGAAGCTCGGCAAAGAGGCCGAAGGGCTGGACTTCCAGCCGTACCCGGGCGAGCTGGGCAAGCGCATCTTCGAGAACGTCTCCAAGCAGGCCTGGCAGGAATGGCTCGCCCACCAGACGCGGCTCATCAACGAATACCGCCTCACCCCGGTCGACCCGCAGGCGCGCAAGTTCCTCGAAGAGGAGATGGAAAAATTCTTCTTCGGCGGCGGCGACCTGGCCGAGACCCACTACACGCCGCCCGAGAGCTGAGGCGGCTCCGGCGCGGCTTGACCCCGCGCCGGCAAATCGGTTTAATACGGCGTCTGCACCGCAAGGCCAGGTAGCTCAGTCGGTAGAGCAGGGGACTGAAAATCCCCGTGTCGGTGGTTCGATTCCGCCCCTGGCCACCAGTAAAATCAACAAGTTAGACAGCCTATTTTATTCCAGAAAAGCTTACCGGTACACTAGCAGTACACCACTGCTGCACCGGAGTGTACCGATGGCGACGATCACTCGAACCCCCGCCGGTACATGGAAGGCCGTCGTGCGCAAGCGCGGCTGGCCTACCACGATCAAAACGTTTCGCCTCAAGCGTGACGCGCAGGACTGGTCGCGCGGGATCGAAGATGAAATGGTGCGCGGCGTCTATATCCGTCGTAGCGAGCCCGAACGGCTCACATTGGGGAAAGCGCTCGACCGCTATCTGAGTGAAGTGACGCCAACGAAGCGGGCCAGTACTCAGGCAGCTGAACGAAAGAAGGCAAGTGCACTTCGTGCCGCGCTCGGTGACTACTCCCTGGCCGCCATAACACCGAATCTCGTGGCGGACTATCGCGACACGCGGCTCGCAACGATCAGTCCCCACACCGGTCGCTCCCTCAGCGCCAACACAGTCCGGCTGGAGCTCGCTCTGCTGGGCCATCTGTACACCGTAGCCGCCAAGGAATGGGGACTGGGTCTGGTCCACAATCCCGTTGCTATGATCCGCCGACCTTCGCCGGGTCCGGGCCGTAACCGGCGGCTTAAAGCGGACGAAGAAAAGCGACTGCTTGATGCGTGCGATGCGCACAGCAATCCGATGCTCGGGTGGATTGTGCGGCTGGCCTTATACACTGGCATGCGCCAAGGGGAAATTCTTACCTTAGAAGAGAACCAGATCGACCTCGAGCGCAGGGTCGCGCGTCTGGCGCACACGAAAAACGGCTCTGCGCGCACTGTACCGCTGAGTACCGCGGCAGCCGCAGTGCTCCGCGAAGCGCTTGCCTGTCCGTTACGGAAAGATAACAACCCGGATGGATTAGTGTTCCCCGGCGAGCCGGGGCGGGACGAGCGCAAGCGCGGCCCCTACACCATCAATCGAGTCTGGGCGATGGCATTGGAGCGCGCCGGCATCACCGGGCTGCGGTTTCACGACCTCCGGCATGAAGCGGTTAGTCGCCTGATTGAGAAAGGGCTCACCGATCAAGAGGCGGCCGCGGTGTCTGGCCACCGATCCATGCAGATGCTTAAGCGTTATACGCACCTGCGCGCCGAAGACCTAGCGAGCAAGCTCGACTGATTCCAAGTCTTGGTCGTCACCCAGTGCGCAGGCTCACAGCAGGGCAGGCTGTGGGCACGGCCGCGGCTACTTTTCACTTGCGCCAGTCTGTGGGTTTGACTGGCCGGCGCATGCTGCCGCCGGCGAGTGGAGCAATTATCATCTGTAATCGGGTGAGCAGCGACCGTTCCGGGCTTTGCAACGCGCGCTGGCGGCAGACGGTCTATTCCCCACGTTTGTCGGGTGCTCCGATAGTCAGGCTGTAGCCACACTACCGTAGGTTACAGCGTACTTCCAACGATTCTCGGATGGTTGCCGGTGCGATGGCTTGCCCACAGGGTCCACCGCGGGAGCGGCCCTCTTTGGCGGCCGCTCCCTTGCCGTGGACTTGTGGACAACCCATCGCTCAGCGCCACGCAGCCGTGGCGATTGGCGCCGGAGGCGGAACACCGCCGGACTCCCCGTGTGTAGACCTCACACACGGGAGCCTCTATGTCGACATTGAAAGCCACGGCCTGGGCCGCTGCGGCCAGCAGCGTGTCGGCCGTGATCAGCTGGAACGCCGTCGCCGCGGCGCGCTTATGCCATTTACTCGGCTGGACCGTGACGGTAGGTCACCTCTGGTTCGCCGAGCGCATCGTGTGGGTCATGCGCCTGGCGGGCCTGAGCTTCACGATGCACGGCTTTTTCCCGGGTCAGACGTTCGACCCGCCGGTGTGGCTCGCCCGGCACCTGAGTCCCATTTTTGGCCTGAACTGGCCAGCCATGATCAATCACGGCGTCTTCCCGGTCGCCCAACGCGCTGCCGGTGCCGCGGACCTGGCGGCGGCCGCGACGTTCGGGATTACAGCTATCGGTGCAGTGGGGCTCATCGCTCTGAAGCGCTGGCTCGACAACCATCCCGCGCCGCAGCGCGGTGGCATCGCGGCGCTGCCCGCGCCCAAGCACCGTCCAGTGCCCGTCGAAATCGCGCAATACCGGTTGCCGGACAAGACCACGCGTAAGCACATCCTGATCACCGGCGCGACGCAGTCCGGCAAGTCCAACACGCTGTGGAGTGTGATGCGCGGTGTTCGCAAGCGCGGCGAGCGCGCCATCGTGGTCGACAAGGGCGGCGAGTTCGCCCAGTACGGCTACAGCCCCGGGCGCGGCGACATCATTCTCAACCCTTTCGATGCCCGCACCGTGCGCTGGTCGCCGCTGGCCGAGATCGACAGCCCCGCCGAGGCCTTCAGCCTCGCCCGCTCCATCATCCCGCCCGGCCAGGGCAACTCTGCCGAGTGGCACGAGTACGCCACCCAAATGGCCGATGCCGTCATTCAGCAGATGGTCCGCCGCGGCGAGACCGACGTGGCGCGGCTCAGGTATTTTCTCGCCGAAGCGCCGTTCCGGCGCAGCGACGACGATCCGCGCGAATCGTTGGGCGATCTGCTGCACGGCACCGAGTACGAATCCCTGGTCGACAGCGACGACATCACCAAGGCGGTCATCGACACAAGAAATCTCATCAAACAGACCTCGCGCTGGATGAGCTACCTGGCGCGCGTGCCCGACGAGCGGGCCCGGGCCTTCGAGATCGACCAATGGCTGGAGCACGGTGAGGGCTGGATCTGGCTCACCTTCCGGGCCAAGGACCTGGAATCGCAGAAGACCATGATCTCGGCCTTCTTGGATCAGATGATATCCCACGTGCTCGACCTGCCGCCGCACCGGCGCCGCCCCATCTGGGGCCTGGTCGACGAGCTGCAGTCGCTGGGCCAGATCGCCTCGATCAAAAATGCCCTGCCCGAGACCGCCAAGTTCGGGTTGAGGTGGGTACTGGCCTTCCAGAACATCGAGCAAGTGCGCGAGATCTACGGCCGCGACGGCGCGCACGCACTCATCGCCCAGCCGGCCACCTGGGTGGCCTACAACCCGGGCGGGGCGGAGACCGCCCGCGCGGTCAGCGACCAGCTCGGCGGGCGCTACGAGCTCGTCGAGAGCGAAAGCCATAAAGCCGGCGAGGGCAAGACGACCAACAAATCCGAGCAATGGCGGCCGTGGCTCACGGCAACGGATCTGCTTGCATTACCCGACAACCGGGGGGTTCTGTGGACACGGGGCAACCAAAAGAATGCCGACGAGGCGCCGGCACGCATCCAGATCGGACTGCCGAAGAAAGGCCGGCCGAGAGCCGCGATGTTCACCAAGGCCGACTGGGCGCGGCTGCGCCCGGACACGACCGGGAAGGGCGGAAAACAAGCGATGACTGACGCCGATCACACGGATCCCGCACAAGGCGAAGCGTATTCGCCGAACAGAACCAGTGAGGGCAGTCGGCGAAGCCAGATTGCAAACCCACCGACGACAACGCCGCCCAGAGCGGTAGGAGGATTGACTATGAGCGGGACCACGATCGAAACACAGCGACACTGGCAGGCCGCCCGGCGCGCCGGCATCGACCCGGCCGATATGAACGACGACGAGCACTTCGATGATGACCCCGAGCGCGTGGCCGAGGCCGCGGAGCGCATGGACGACGGTGAGACAGGCTCGGGCCAGGAACCGAGGCAGCGTGTTGGCGGTACCGAGGATCCCGGGTTCGAGGCGGTCTGAGCGGAACAGCGCCGGACTCTCTCCATAGGCGGGCACGTAAAGCATCGCCGCCTATTCGACCCCTGAACCACCGAGGTTTACCGCTATGAACGATCGACTATATCGACACCGCGCTGCATGCGCTCGCCGCCGCGACCGCGCAGGCAACCGCGGACATGCGCTCCGCAGCCGATCAATGTTAGTGAGCATGAAGGATTCCGTCATGGACCATCTTGAAGCGATCATCGTCGACATCTACGAGCGCGAGCTGCCGACCGGCCTGCAGGTCAGCGAGCATCCGAAGATCAACAGCGTCTGGGGTGCCCTGGTCGGTGACGGGCGCCGCCTTTTCATCGACTGCACCGGTCTTCAGCCACATGAGGCACCCGATCGCTACGCTGACTATGTTCTCGAGTATTACGACCGCTGTATGGTGGGCGCGATCAAAGGCTACACGCGCGATCAACCCAAGCCCGGCGATGAGGATCACGCCGTCGTCACCGCCGCGCGTGCCGTGCTGCATGATCTGTTGCAGGCTGACCGAGAGCGCATTCGTGCCGTGGCGCAAGCGGCGGCGCTTGGCCACGCGCGTACACGGGCTAACCGTGAAACGACGATGGCCCCTGAAGCGGGCCGCGCCATCCCGGCACGGTCGCGTGAGGCGGGTATTGCCATGCCCGTGGACGAGCTCCTGAAGCAAGTCCGCACGCCGGACGACATTGCCGCGTGCGCGCAGCGTCTCGTCCCCGGCGGGGACTCGTGGAGTGCCTACGCGCGGCAGATGGTGGCGGCGGCGCTGGCCAAGCTGGTCCACGACGGCGCCGAGCCCAGCCGCGAAGCCGTCTTGGCAACGCTGGAGCGCAGTCGATTGAGCCGCGCGCGCGAGTACCAAGACGCGCTCGGCATTGTGCGACAACGCTTGGCCATTTGAGGGCGCTAATCCAGTCTTAGTCCGCACTGGGTGCTGCTTCCCGGAGGCGCGCGAGGTGAATGATCACCTCGTGCGCTCTTTCTCTTAAAGCAGCGCGGATGAGCCGCGCGTGCGGGTGATCGCCGGTTCGGTTTTTCCACAGCGTGGGCTATCGCACTTGGGATGGCACAATGATCACCTGCGCTGTCGGAGGCCATCTCAGTGTGCCACGTGCGATCATCCGCGCCCTTAGCTATTCGTATGGCAGCCGTGCATGGTGGCTAAGTGCGACTTTGAGTAGCCGATTGAGTCCACAGAGTCTTAACGACTGGGGTACGGCCTGAAGCAGTCGCCCGATACGACTGTTCACAATGAACGGTCTTTCCACATGTTGGTCATCGGGGGGCTCAGCGGCCATGGTTCACGTGCCCGCGCGGTGCTAGCAAGTTTCCTTGATGCCTCTCTTAACCCCAGCGTTGCATAAATTTGCCGCACTTCAGATTTTAGGCGGCTGTATCCAGTGCACTGAGGGTGTGCAGTATTTCGGCTTTGACCGCTTCGTTAGCACTTAAGGAAAGCGTCAATTGGCCTTGAGGTCGAATCAGTCTGCCGGCCCGTTGAATCAGGCGCTGGCGCAGCGTCGATGGCGTGGCGAAAGGCCACAGTGTACGCCGCTGGTTGCCGGTGCTGCGCTGTGGGGACGCGGTGCGCATCTGCAGCTCCCGGGTGAGGTTGTGGGCGAACACCGCGGCGGTGGCATAGAGCTGGTTGGCGCGCCAGGTGTTGGCCGGAATATAGGCCAGCGCGTTGTCGCTCTTAAGCTGTGCGAATACCGCCTCCTGCGCCCCGCGCCCGTTGTGGCGCTGCAGCAGCACGGCGGCGGCGATGGCGGCGTTGGTGAGCACCACCTTGAACTCGTAGCCGTATTCGTGGGGCGTGAACAGATCGAGCTGCAGCGGCTGCTTGGGGCGCTGGGCCACACGCTGGCGATAGCAGACGAAGCGTCGCGCCCGCCGCCAGCTCTTGGGCTGCCAGCGCCACTCGAAACAGTCGGTGTCGGCGTCGAGGCGGCGCCAGCGCCGCCGGCCCTCGATGCGCGCTTTCAGCTCGGCCAAGCGCGCAAACGGCACGCTGATGGAGTAAGCCACGCCCAGCGCCTCCAACCGCCTGACCAGCGCCTCGCTAAAGAACGCGCTGTCCATGCGTGTCTCAATACGCACCCCGGGCAGCGCCGAGCGCACGCGCTCGATGCAGCCAGCGACGAACGCCTCGGCACCGCGCGAGTCGTGCACGTTGCCCGAGCGGTGCAACACCGCCAGTACCTGTCCCGTCTGGGCCACCGTGCAGAACAGCGGATAGTAGCTGCGCTGGCCCTTCCTGCGGGCGTTGAACCCCACCGCCGTGCCCTCGGCCAGCCGCCGTGTGCCGAGCACCGAGCCGTCGAAGTCGAGCGTGACCAGCGACGGCTGCACAGCGGCCAAGCGCTCTAGCACCAGCTCGCCGGGCAGGCGCTGCACCGCCTCCACGCTCGCCTCATCGAGCTGTGCCAGTGTGCGGCTGATGGTGGCCACATCCGGCAGGCGCTTGAGCCCGACCAGGCGCCCCACCATCGGATCATCCCGGTAAAAGCGCAGCTCCCGCAGGCAGCGATAGCCCAGCAGGCAGTGCACGATGAGCACCAGCATAATCCGGGCCGGGCCGAACATCGGGGTCACCGTGCTGTGGCGAAAACACGCCCGCAAGCGCTCGCGCAGCCGCAGCGCGGCGAACAGCTTTTGGAACACGACCAGACCGGCGAAGGAGGTCAGTGTCTGCTCCTCAAAGCGCAGCGTTGGGATATGCTGGGTTTTATAAATTGTTTCGTTTCTGCTATGCTTCACCGCGAAGCGGCTCCTCTTTTTGGTTATTGGCATATAGCAAATCCAATTATACCAAAAACAGTGAGCCGCTTCCTTTGTTTTCGACTTTCAGTTATTCAATTATACCCATCATAACCTTTCTCAAGAGTTCACCAGCGGTGACATTCTGCGTTTCGTCACCTTACCTCCGAAAACCGTGTCACTACCAGGGATTCGGTCCGACCTAAACGTATTTTTTGCAACGCTGGGGTTAAGCTCATCGACAAATCTCCGCGCTCTCTCGAATGCAGCGTCATCTCGCCCGAAGTGCTCGCTCATGCCTTCGACAAGGCGGTACGGCGCGGGACCGGCCGTCTCAGCCTCAAGTATCCCGAGAGTAACTTCCTTGGTCGCGCGTGAGGCGAGAGCCCCCACGTCACGTCCAGCCAAGCGCGCGCCGGAGTACTCGTAATCGAAATCCGTTGCCTCCACCAGGTCCAGATGCTCCGTGAGCAAGCGCTCCTGGTTACCCGCATCCGTGTACTTTTCCAGAATGAATGCCAAGTCCATAGCATCCTTCCGGCTTGCTGACCCGCGATCCTTCCATGCGATGACCTTGAGAAGAACTAGTCCCGCCGGGCTTGCGAAGCGTACGTCGAGCGCAGGTTCTGATCGCAGTCTCACCACGTGCGCCGCCTGGCATGCATCGTGAAATCCGACGACACTCATTCTCACGCTGTAATCGGGTGGCCAACTAATCTCACTCGCGCCCGAGGCGACTGCGCCAAACGGTACGATGTCGAGCGGAATCCCTCCCTCAAACTCGATCCTTTGGGGTTCGCGTTTCGCGGTGAATCTTCCGGTTTCGAAAAGCGCGTCCTTGAGCGCCTGAAACTGCTCCCACACGGCAATCTCCAGCCCAAGGTCGACATCACGCGTAGCGCGTTTGATCGGGATGTCGTACGCGCGGCTCAAGACCACGTCTCGCGCCGTCGCACCAACGACGAAGAAGGGGATTCTCATTGCCTCCGCAGCCCCAGCGACGACCGCGATAAGGTCCGCAAGAGAGGATTCAATCTTCCCCGACAAGTCCAGCAATGTCATGGTTATAGAGCAGATCGGCCGTGTCAATATTGCGAGGATCACCCGTCGCCAAGAGGTCAGCGTAAACCAAAAGCGGCGGGGCGAGCTCTGGACAAGGTTCAACGCGCTTAGTCCGCCAGAACGCCTGGAGAATCTCCACGTCGCCATGTCGATCGGCGCGGAGCCGGTTTTCCAGCAAAAAGCGCCCGGGGACCTTGTCCGCATATATCGTTATAAGTTGCGGCTTCAGATACGTCGTTAGCCTCGCAGCCGCCACCTCCCCACCCCAACAAGCGTCGTAGTCGGTAATCCGGACTCGCTCCCACCAATTCTGTTCGGCTCCCGTATAACGCCCCAGCAGCAATTTCGGGCGCAGTACCTCCGCCCAGGCCATAACCCAACGGTCAATGAGCTGCTTTCTTCGTGCGAGCCTGCGCCCCCGTTTACCCATATCCACGAGATAACCCAGATCCCGCAGATCATTGATCACCCATCCGACCGTGCCAAGGGCAACGCCCGTAGCCTGGGCGATATCCCTGTACGGCGCTTCGGCAAGACCTGGGTCGCAGAGGAGTCCAAAGACGACCTTGAGACCGGTCGGTTGAAATGCCCGGGTCTTTGGTCTAGCAGGGCGTGTTGCGGGCGGCTTGTTCCCTCTTATGTAGACGTACACAGGGGGGGCATTGATATAGGCGTTGCCCGCCAGATCCAGAAAGGGCATATCCATTGCCTTAAGGCGCTCGGCCATTTGGGGATTTACATAGGTTGTTACGATCAACCCCTTTTGAGGGACGTTCGCGCGCCGCTGAATGCGCAGCAACTGCTGTGTAGCACCTCCTAGGGTCGCAGGCGTGAGGTGGCGCTTTACCTCGACAAAGAATTCCCGTCGAATTCCGTGCGCAGCCAGTTCCAGAACTCCATCGATGCCGACATCGGCGTCCTGACCCGGGGCCCGGTCGAGGAGGGTCGCGTGAAAGCCCGTTGCATCGCGCAGCGCTTGAACGGCGGCCATCAACAGATCTCGTGTTGGTTCAGTTGTTTTGTTCATTCGACCGCGGGCATTTGTACACTATATATTGTCGTTCACACAAGATGAACATAATAAAATAATGAACACACGTCAAGGATGCACGTTACTACGCAGATAAAGCTACGTTGGATTCGTACATTAATGTGCGGCGTTCATGATCTATGAACAATGGCATACGGTGAACGCGCCGAGCGTCAGGAGGGGGTGACAATAAATTAGCAGAAGCTGCTAATTTGCAGCCGAGACGCACCTTGATGATCGTAATTGTGCCACCGTTGCCCGGTGCGGTGGATTGCCCAGCCATCTCAACGGTAGCGTGCATTGGCAAGTCCCGCGGGTATCGTTCGGTGGCCCACGATTGCTTCGCCCTGTCGATCCGGGAGACTGTGGCGGCGAATGAAGCTAACAGGCGGCGACCCGACATCGTCTGGTATTCCATGCTCTCCCTTCTAAATCGGCGCGCTCTAGGTGAACAACCTGGGCTATGAGAACGACGCTCGCGTGCAGGCGGCTTACGGCGCTGACTACGCTCGGACAGAGTTGACGGGTGGCGCAATGGCGCTGAATCTCACTAAGTTCGTTTCCGCACGCACCCAAACTATTCCACTGAGACCCGAACACAAACGTAGCAACGGTCGTTCTTGACTGCTCCTGCTTGCAACCTTCGCACTTGCCGTTTTGGCCTCGTCAATACTGGTCGATAAGCCTATCGCTTGTCTTTGCCGGGCGGTCGTGCTAATGCAGGAACAGCTACGCCCCGGAAGGTGCCAATTAGGGGGGAGCGATGCGCTATGCGATTTTTATGGGCGTCCTCTTGCAGGTGGCTAGCCATGCTGCGATAGCAGCAAGTTGGAGTTTCAAGAAGAGTGCAGACCCATTTACCGACACTCAGAATGTGACAGTGGAGGCTGCGGATCATGATGGGGGAGGATTCCTAGCTCAGTGCTACGAGGGCCAAACAAAGCTATACTTGCAAACGGACGAGAAGCTGGATACGCGGGACATTCTTGGGTCCCTGCTTTCCTTCGCCCGCCTAAAACATTACCGCCTTCGAATTGACCATAAGCAGGTGATCAGAGGTCACGCGGACTTCGATCATGTGATCACACACAACGGTACGCTGTTCGTTGGAGTTCAGGGTAGCGATGTGGCCTCGCTTATTCGGGCTCTTGCCAAGGGTACGGTTCTTGTCTATCAATTTCGCCCGCCAACCGGACCGGTATTTACCGTCCCGCTAGCAAAAGGAGGCCAGTATATCCGGCCCCTCCTTGCGCAGTGCCGGAAGGAGCAGCAAATCAGTGCGGCCAAAGCGGCAGCGGAAAAGAGGGCTGAACAGGCGGTCGCTGCTAAGAAGCTGTTGAAATACTAAGCCATACGACGTAGCGCAAGGTGAATCATGGTGATGGTCACGAAAGCTTCTGATGAGGTTGGCAAGATTTCATGATCTTTGTCCAA
>Ga0102962_1000020_pt1 | contig 100834 bp, 100 predicted proteins | sample SalPonF2_C_D2_MG_FD_84519 | JGI IMG/M metagenome (GOLD analysis project Ga0102962, IMG submission 84519) | Salt pond soil microbial communities from South San Francisco under conditions of wetland restoration - Salt Pond MetaG SF2_C_D2_MG ...
ATCAGATAATCCGTAGATGCCGCCATACAACCGGATATTTTCAAGCACGGTCAGATCCTCATATAATGAAAATTTCTGACTCATATATCCGATCTGTTTTTTGATTTGCTCAGGATCATCATAAACATCATAGCCGGCTACGGTTGCCTCGCCATCTGTAGGTATGAGTAAGCCTGTTAACATTCGCATAGCGGTTGTCTTGCCCGCCCCGTTAGCACCTAGGAAACCGAATATTTCGCCTTTTCCCACATTAAAGCTAATGTGGTCAACGGCCGTAAAATCCCCAAACATTCGGGTCAAATTTTCTGCTTTGATCATCGATTCAGCCATTGTTTTCCTCCTCCACCATCAGCCGCATAAACGTGTCTTCGATATCCGGCTGTTCCTGTTTTATTTCTACATTCTTTAGATCATGAGTTTCCAGGTATTGCTTCAACTCACTGATATCGAGGTCTGGTCGCTGATCGGTATAATGTACATATTCGCCAAAAGGTTGAACGGAATCTGTATGCTCAAAACTTCGCAGTACCTGGATGAGCTTGTATTTGTTATCAGCTTTGATCGACCATAACTGTTTCTCAAAATGTTTTGTTATGGCATCGGGGGTCTCAATAGACAGAATTTTGCCATCCTGAATGAGTGCAATACGATCACATTGTTCAGCCTCATCCATATAAGGCGTAGAGACCAATATACTGATGCCTTCGTCTTTAAGACGGTGCAGCATTTGCCAGAATTCTTTTCTCGAAACCGCATCTACTCCCGTCGTCGGCTCATCTAAAAAGAGTACTTCCGGTTTGTGGATAAGCGCACAGCTTAGAGCAAGCTTCTGCTTCATCCCTCCAGACAAGGCACCAGCCATCCGATCCTTAAAAGGCTCGAGCTGACTGTAGATTGGTTTCACGAGCTCATAATTTTCTTCAATGGTAGTACCGAAGACCGAAGCAAAGAAAGTTAAATTTTCTTCCACAGAGAGATCCTGATACAACGAAAATCGCCCCGGCATATACCCTACTTTGGGACGAATGCTCTTGTAGTTATCGACAACCTCCATTCCAAGAACAGAAGCATCACCTGAATCTGGCTTGAGCAAGGTGGTAAGAATTCTAAAAATCGTTGTCTTACCTGCTCCATCAGGCCCAATGAGTCCGAATAGCTCCCCATCTTCAACCTCGAAAGAGATATTCTCTATAGCCTCAATAGAACCGTAGCTTTTCGTAAGATTTTGGATTATTATGGGTTTCATGACTTAGTTATTTGTTATCTGTTGATGGCTATTCAGGCGTTCCAAATAACTAATTTCCTGCTTCAAAGTTTACTTCCCCGGGCATTCCTATTTTCAGGATCCCTCTCGGATTCGGTACTTTCACTTTCACGGCATACACCTGGGTGACGCGTTCTTGCTTAGTCTGGATCATCTTAGGAGTAAATTCCGCTTCGGATGCAATCCAGCTGATATGTCCGCTTAACTGCTGATTCTCATTCGCATTTTTATCAACGAGAACCTGTACATTCTGTCCCAATTTAATGGAAGGCAACTGTGCCCCGCTTACATACACCCGAAGATTCAATGTATCCAAATTAGCTATCTGATAAAGCGGCTGTCCTTGTCCTACAACTTCATGAGGTTCAACGTACTTCGTGAGAACCGTACCATGAATGGGATTAATAATATGTGCATCTTTAATCTGTTGCTCCAGTTGATCAGCCCGGGCCTGTGTTGCTTTTATTTCCGCACGAACCGACTGCTTTTGAGTCTGGGAGGCATCAATCTGCTTTCGAAGCGTTCGGACTCGTCCCTGCGTATCGTCTAGCTGCTTTTGGGTCGCCGCGCTGTCCTTAGCCAAAGATTGAATCCTTTTTAAATCCGTTAATGCCGTTTGCAATTGCTCTTGCTGCACCTGCACCTGCGCGTTGATATTTGCAATTTTGGATCTTGTTGCTGCCAATTGGGACTCCAACTCTTTTTTCTTAAGGGCCATCTGAGTAGTATCAACGACACCGACCTGTCGATGGGCTTGTACTTCATCGCCTTCATCAATAGTGAAGGAAAGAAGTTCACCAGAAGCTTTAGCCGAAATGGTCGTTTCAGTAGCTTCAAACTGCCCATATGCATCTGATTTTGCTTCACCTGTACAGCTTACCACTACCCAGCTTAGCCCGAGCAGCATTAATAATATTTTTGTTCGTCTCATTGCTCTTCAATTTAATTTACAGCAGCCTAATACTGCTTTTTCGTTTTTATTTAAATGAATTACCTAATGTCGTTTCCAAATCAATTTGTGCCTGCCGCAATTGTACTTTGTGGATCTCAAGCGCCAGCTTTGCCTGATTCGCCTTTGTGAGCACAGTGACGTATTCGGTAGCTGTAACAACGCCATTTTTAAGTTGACTGGCGGTTTCCTTTACCACCTGTTGGCGGAGATTAATGATATCGCTGTCCCGGTCTATCTTTTCTTTCAAGGATGCAATTTGCGACCGAATTCGATCGAGAGAAGCACGCACCTGACGGGTAAATGCTCTTTTATTTTGGTCAACAGTTTTTTGCTGGATGGTCAAAGCTCTCTTTTTATCCGAAGCATTCGACCAATCCCAAAAATTCCAGCTCAGCTTTAAACCCACCATGTAAAAGTCATGGAAATCATTATTTAAAAAATTGTATCCCGGACGTCCGTAGGCCGCAGATCCAAAAGCAGCCAATTGGGGATACTTATTAGCCTGGATCAGCTTCTTTTGGTAATCGAGCGTATGTTTCGTGCTCTGGAATAGATCATATTCTGGTCGCTGAATCGTTCCCATTGGATTAGGATTGGTATTGGGAAGTAGCAGATCGGTATCTTTCGACACTTCTTTGCCGATAAGTTCCCCAAGCACCTGATATCCGGCCTGAATGTTTGATTGAATTTCGGCCGAATCCTGGTTGGCTTTGATAAGTTCCGCTTTCAACACATGTGCCTGGCTGGGCAAAAGAGCACCATTCTGCACTTGAGCTCTCACCGTCTCGAGCTGCTGTCGTAAATTCTTCATCAACAGCTCTTCGGTCTGGCTTTGTTTCTTCGAAAGCAAGATTCCAAAATACACCTGGTTTACCTGTTCACGAAGCTTATGCAAATCCACATAAACCGAATTAACTTCCTGCTGACCTTTGGCCTGCTCCAGTTTCTTTTGGATTCCGATTGCGCCCCCCTTATAAATAGGCTCTGTGACATCAAGACCAAGCTGATATTGATCCTTGCTGATAGTAGGCCCCATGGGACCAATATTCGTAACTTCTGATTGATAGGTTGCTTTCCCATTAACTTCAATCTGGGGGAAATAACGTGTATTGGCTATCCTCGTATTAAGATCAGTGATTTTTTGCTGCAGCTCTATTTTTTTTGCAGTCGGATAATTCTTTTGAGCCAGCTGATAACAGGCCTGAAGACTTAAACTATCCGATGTAGAAGGCTGAAAAAGATTTAAAAATGAGACAAATACGGTTAAAATTATCATTATTCATTATAGTTTATAGCGTTTAAAATAAAAGTCGGAAGCAGCTCTTTTCTATCTTCCATGAACTGCTCATACCCGGTATCATCAAAATCGAAAAGACTTGCTATCATGGTTTTTCCGACAAATGGAAATAGTGTCAGACTCACAATGCTTACCAACAGTTGTTCCGGAGCTATTGGCATAATTTTCTCTTCCTCGACCAGCTTATGTAATTGCTCACCAAATTTTGTTGGAAGGTTGTGTTGATTTTGTATAAACTCCCGAAATCTCTCTGGATTCAAATTCATTTCGATGATGATGAACGGAATTAACTTTGGATTAGAGTGCCAGTGGGAATAAAAAGCATCAATAATATTTTCTATTTTTTCGTTCAGAGATTGGTCTGATTTAAGCAACTTTATGATGACTGGCATAAATTCTCCCATCTCCTTCTGATATACTTCCTGGAAAAGCTGATCTTTACTTCTAAAATAGTAATGAAGCATCGATTTATTGATTCCTGCCTCATCAGCAATATCCTGCATACGCGCCCCATAGTATCCATACTCTTGAAATACCTTACGGGCCGCTTCAAAAATAAGTTCTTCGGTTTCTTTCCTTTTAGCTGTCATAACTGGTGGAATTCATTTAATTCATCAATAAACTAAGTAGTCCAACTAAAAAATTCAACCATATGGTTGAAAAAAATAAATGAAAAATGTTATCAAACTTAGAAAAGGCGTTTATAGGCTATGTGCAGTGATTTATTAGCAATAAAAAATTTATTTGAGCCACTTTAACAGCGAAATATATAGCTCAAACTAAAAGAATAAGAAAGGATATGTTACTTTTCAGCAGACAAAAATTTATGCAAGTTCTCATCTAATAAAGTCAAAAAGTTTAGCCAACACGTAATTTCAACTCTTCAATCTTTTGGAGGATTTCACCCCGATCCATGTCCTGATATCGCTCGGGCAGGAGCTCTCTAGAGGTACATTCGATCACAGCACTAAGCGTCTGTAATTCGACCTCTTCGGGATAAGTAGGCGGAAGAAAATCATTGAGTGCTGCATCCAGCACTTCGGGTGTTACGGCGTTTAATCCCCGGGCAGTAGCACGGAATTTAGCACGGGTTAGTGCAGCTTCCATGTCTGCCCCTGAGAATGATTTGAGTCCCTGTTCGATAACCTGCGGAATGTATTCTTCGGTCAATTTAAGATGGGTCTTTTTTTGCATGGCTTCGAAAAGCTCGATACGCTCTTCTTTGGTATGCGGAGCAAAAAGGGCAAGGTGCTCTTCGGCCCTGCCCTGTCGTTTTAAATCCACCGGCATCAAATCGGGACGCGCCGTCATCAAGAACCAGATAATTCGTCCACGGTTGCTGGTATCACTCATAAAAGTGGCTATCTGAGAAAACACCCGGCTGGACACTCCACTGTCGCCACTCGCATCACGATCGCCGAGATAGGCATCCGCCTCATCAATCATTACCGCTACCGGAGCCATCGCTTTGAGCAGGCCTAAAATCTTTTCAAGGTTTCCTTCAGTTACCCCCTGCCATTGGCTGCGAAAATTCTTCAATTTTACCATTGGTATGCCGACTTCGCTGGCAAAACAAGTAACCAAGAATGTTTTACCGGTTCCTACCGGACCGCAAATCAAGTAACCCATTGGCAGCACATCTTGGTGCCCATCTTTGAGGGCCTGTACCGCATGACGCAGATGTTGTTTTACCTTGGAATGCCCTGCAACATTATCCAACGTATAGTCGGTTTCTACAAATTCTAACAACCCGTAGGCTTCGGCCTCGATAAGTTCTTTCTTGGCATCCGAAAGCCGATCATGGGTGATTTTCTCTTTATTTTCACGAGCATTCGATAGGATACTCCGAATATTAATAAAATTGAGACCCGCTGTCTGCTGCGCTACAATTCGCTCGTTCACCTCCGAAATTTCTTTGAATTGACCGTCGGGAGCCTCGCTTTTGATAAATGCTTCTCTCTGGTACTGATCAGGAATATTAATTCTTATTTCCGATGTATACGGATTTTGAATCAGTGTCTTGTTGAGATCCGCCAAATTCTCGGAGATAAGCACCGTGGTAAAATCCGCCGCTAAAAACATGGGATCATGGGCCCAGCGCGACAGGTAAACCAATGAAGTGCGATCTTCGGATCCGGTGGATCCAGCTTCGTTCATAGGTACAATTGTTTCTGCATAATCAACAATCAGAGCGATGCTCTTCTTGTTATCAATTCGGACACGAAAATACTGCTCCAGCAATGAAAAAACCCGCACCGGATCTTTGGGTAGTTTGTTAGCATAATCAGTACCCAGCAACGAATCTCGTCCGGAAAGAGCCCGATTAAAATCTTTCTGACTTTCTTTATCCCTAAAATAAATTCCCGACGATCGATCATAAAAAATGACATAATCACGAGCCCCAAAGAATTCCTCTGACAAAAATGATTTTAGCCGCACAAACTCTGTCTGACCCTCTCGCTCAAGCGGCACAAGATCGTGTACATTGCCATGCAGTACAAACTGGTTGATCGTTCGGCTTAAGTATTTTTGGGCAAATTCCTGGGCCCATTTTGGATAATGATCGAACATTTGTCAGTTGTCAGTTGTCAGTTGTCAGTTGTCAGTTGTCAGTTGTCAGTACGCTTTCAATTTTAAATGCTGGTGTCAAATCCATTTTTTTCAATAAACGCCTATTTTGTCCATTCACTTTTCATCTTGTCTTTCACCATCTATCACTCTACAGCTATTAACCGTTTAACGGCCTTCTGCTCATCCTTCCATCACAACCAGCTTCAATGTCTCGATGCGGCTTGGAGTTGCCTTGCTGATGATAATCTTGTTGCCGTCAATAAGCAGCTCTTCATTCACTTTGGGGATGCGCCCCAGCTTATTAATGATATATCCGGCCACAGTTTCATATTCCGATGATTCTATAGGTAATTCTATTTCAGGATATTCTTCCCTTAGGTCTTCAATTTCAATACCTCCACTCATGATATAAGTATTATTCGAAAGCTTTTTAACAAAATGTTCTTCGGTATCATACTCATCCTGAATATCCCCGACGACTTCCTCCAGCAAATCCTCGATTGTCACCATGCCGGCGGTTCCGCCGTATTCATCAATCACAATGGCCACCGACAGATTCGATTTACGAAACTCAGAAAGTAAATCTTTAGATTTTTGGGATACGGGAATCAGTTTGATAGGCCGCATAATCTCAATAAGGTTCTTGGGATTGCTAAAAAGATCATAAGCAAAAATAACCCCAATGATGTCATCTATACTTTCTTGGTAAACAGGTAACTTCGAAAATCCTGAAGATATAAACAGTTTTAGTGTTTCATCAATGCTGGTATTCTTCTCAACGGCTACAATGTCCGTACGCGGTATCATTGATTCCTTTACACGCTTGTTGGACAATTCTAGTACGTTATGCAAAATCTCGGAATCTTCCTTATCTAAATCATGCCCACCGGTATCTCGTAATTCTTTGAAAATCAATTCCACATCCTGGCGACGGAAAACCCGGCCCGACCGGTCAATTTCCGGATTAATCAGTTTGATAATCAGATCGGAAGATTTGTCCGCCAGAAAGATCAGCGGTTTAAAAATCCAGTTACAGATTTGTTGCGGTACGGCAATGATTTTTACCCACCAATCAGCGTTGATACGAAATAGTGCTTTCGGCAAAATTTCGCCGAAAAGCATAATAATTACGGAAGCAACGATCGTTTGTATAATTAGTAAAGTGACGCTTGAGGGAATAGTGCCGAACCAACTTTGATAGAGACTATTTATGGGATTGACCAAGAACAGCGTCATCAAAGTAGCGTAAACGACATTGACAATATTATTACCTACCAGTGTAGTCGTTAAAAAAGTCTCCGGATTCCGAACAAAATAGTTAACTACACGTCCGGTCCATGAACTTTTTCGGGATTCAATTTCCAGCTTCAACCGATTGGCGCTCACAAACGCAATCTCCGATCCGGAAAAGAATCCGCTAAGAAAAATGGTAAGGATTATAAGCAAGAGTTCAGTCATTTTTAAAGGTATATAAGACTATAGGGTATAAGGATATACGGTCAAGGGTAATAAAATCCATCACCAATTCCTTAATCATAATTTCATTTTCCGCTTTTCATATAACCTGTTCACACGTACCTAAGGTGCTATTTACCTTTAAAATCAGGGTTCCGTTTTTCAAGGAATGCTGATGTCCCCTCAATAAAATCTTTGGTATCACAAAGCCGACCAAACAAATCCGCTTCTATCTGGAAACCACTTTGATGCCCAGAATGGTATATAGCCCTGATAGCACTTTGGATTGCAATCGGCCCGTTTTTAAGGATTTCGGCAATTAAATCGTGAGCAGTATCAGCCGGATTCCCTTTGGTAATCTTATTCACTAACCCAAATTCCTTTGCTTCATCTGCATTCACCTGTTTAGCAGTCAGGATCATTTCAAGAGCTCGTGCTCTTCCGATAATTCCGGCCAATCGTTGTGTACCACCATAGCCGGGTATCAATCCGAGTCCTACTTCCGGCAGCCCAAAAACTGCATTCGGTCCAGCAACTCTTAGGTGACAAGCCAAGGCCAACTCAGCTCCACCGCCTAAGGCATAGCCATTGACGGCGGCAACTACCGGTTTTCGAGTGTCTTCGATGAGTTGGAAGATCTGTTGTCCCTTTTGAGATGCCATACGTCCCGAGCGCTCATCCAACTCTCGTAATTCTTTAATGTCCGCCCCAGCTACAAATGCTTTCTCACCACTTCCAGTAACGATAATCGCATTTATATCTTCATCGACCTGAATCATTTTAAATACGTCTGCCAGTTCGTTTAGTACTTCATTATTTAAAGCATTCAGTTTATTTGGCCGATTGATTGTGACTGTAGCAACACCCTCGTCATCTTTTTCAAAGATGATCGTTTTAAAAGACTGACTCATAAGAAAAATTATTCTTTAACGCGATTTGAGGTATTAACCTTTGATTCTTCCGATTCGGATTTCTGTTCCTTGTCGATTTCCAAAAGATCCGAATCTAAATCAATATCATCAAAGTCAGAATGCAAAGGCAGGATTTCCCGATCGAGATCATCTATGAGCTGCGAAGTTTCTTCGACTTCTTCAAGTAAATTATCCAGCTGGAATCCGATCTCTTCGGGATTACTCATCGTCATCGACTGTTCATAAATATAACGAATAGCATCTTCGATAGTCTCAAGGTGAGTCTCACAGATTAAATATTTTTCCTTGGCGATATCAAACTTTTTGAGACGCTTCTTGAGGATAGAAACGCGCCGAGCCTTTGTACGTTTCAGTCGATCCGACTCCAAATCCTGCATCTTTTGCTCTTCTTCATCCACCTCTCGTTTTAAGGTCTCTTCTACCGAAGTATTCATATAAAGTTGATAACGCTTATGCAAATCAAGCAGTGTCAGATAGTTTGAGATAAGTTCCTCAATCTTTTTACGGATATTCTCCAAAAGCCCCTGGGAACTGTAAGGAAGCTTATCAAAATTCTCCTTGATCAACTTAGCCAAGTGTTTTAACACCAAAAAACGCTTTTTGCCCTTCTGGTCAAGTTCCTGAAAAGTTGATTTTTCTTCTGCTGCGGGATTTCGTTCACGAAGTTTTCGTAGCTTAACACTCTTACGAAAGCGAGGTAATCGGGGCACAATCCCCAAATACATCAGCTCTAAACCAAATGTCATGGTCAAGATTACATTTGGTATAGCACTGATATCACTTACCACTAATGCGGAAATTGTAGCAATCAAAAGAACACCCATATTCAAAGGGTGTAAAAATGCTTCCCGCGTAAAATTTATGGATTTATCTTCGCTCATTGATCTATGATTGATCTTCACTTGAAGCAGCGCTGGGGGCGTCTGTCAGATTTTCTTGTGAAGCTTCTGTGGTATTACCAATCGTTTTATTTACCTTAATAGAATCAGCCTGCTTTTCAATCTCTTTGTACAAGAGCCCCATTTCTAATTTTACCTGCCGCAGTGTGTCTTTGGCATTTTCCTTTTTCAATTCGTCATCCAGCTTTTGCTCCTTAGTTGCCTGTTCCTGCTCGTCCAAAACGCTTTCCAAAGCGACATCCAGCCGTGCTTCGACCGAAGCAATTTTGTGCTTCATGGTAAAAAGAAAATCATCAAAAGAGTCTAACATTTGACTCTTATCCATATTTTTCAATGCCTGGGCAATATTCTGGGTCTTTCTTGTGCGAGAAAGGCGCTCTTTTGTCTCCCGCATCTTTCGATAATGCTGCTTGTATTCTTCCTTCAATCGTTCACGTTCACTGCGGCTGTCGTTAGCCATAATTATCTTCGATTAAGATTTAGACCGCTCTTTATTGCCGATAGTTTTACCCTTTTCTTTTTCAGCAGTTTCTTCTTCAATTTCAATTTCTTTTCCATCAGAAGAGCCCACACTTTTCTCTTTCTCGGGAGCCTTCTCTTTACCCATATCCACTTTAAATTGCTTAACTAACTCCTGGGCCCGTAACTTTTCAGCATTCGCTTCAATTTCCATGGACTCTGTATCAATGCTATCCAATGCCAGTTCCATGCGGGCTTCGTTTTTTGCTGTCTCTTCATTAAGCCGGTTAACCATCTCATCGTGCGTTTGATCAAGTCCACCAGTCTCAAACTGCTCCAGAGCATCAGCTACCCTGCCCTGCCATTCAGCACGTTCATTAGCTCGTAAAGCTTCTTTGGCCTCCGAAATCTTTTTATCTTTTTCCCGTATAAAGGCCTTTTTCACCTTCAACGCCTTTTCATAGGCCTGTTCGGCAAATTTCATCTGTTCCTTTGAGGTCGCTAAATTTTCTTTTGCTTTCTCAAGCTGCATAGCATAACCTTCGGCGATATCATCGCGATCTGCCTGTATAGCAGACTTAATCTTGGCTGTGAGGTCATCAATACGCTTTTCATATTTTTTTACCTCTTTTTGTAGCATCATCAGATTTGCCTTAACGGTGGCAATATTCTCATTCATTTGAGGAATCTGATCATTGAGATCTCGGATATTCTGCTCTAAAATAAGCTTAGGATCTTCCATAGAACTCACAAATCCACCGAATAGCGACTTGATAGCGCGAATAAATCGTTTAAACATGGTATTATTTGCTTTTATTTACTTTTGCCCTGCCCTGTAGTACTACTTTATTACTTTAATGAACTAGTAATACTGTAAAGTTATGGTAATTTAGTGATATTGCAATTAATATCAGCTTTTATTCGATATTTCATGGATGCCCACCCTGTCAACACGATGGGTAACCATCGATAGCTGATCAGAAATTCTTTTATTAATAAAAAACGCATCTTTAAGCACATCTATTGCTGTTTCAATTGCTTTCTTATTGTTCGTAAAACCAACGGCCAATGTTTCACCTTTTTTTAATTTTGCTCCTGTTTTATATTTCAGCTCGATACCTACAACAGGATCAACATCATCTTCTTTAGATTGGCGTCCGGCCCCTAATTCCAGGGATGCGACTCCTATTTTATAGGCATCTATCCCGGTAAGATATCCTGTTTTAGAAGCCTCAACTGTAAATTGATGTTGGGCTTTGGGATAAGAGCCCAAATTCTTTAATACACTTGTATCTCCCCCTTGCTCCTCGGTCAGCTCCAGCCATTTTTCAAAAGCCTGACCGTTGGATACCGCCTTTTTACTTTTTTCGATACCCTCCTCTACCGTTTCAGCTTTACCCCCCAGCATGATCATCGTGCCGGCCAAAGTATGTGTTACCTCCATCACATCATCGGGACCTTCGCCCTGCAAAGCTTCTATTGATTCTTCCACTTCAAGCCAGTTGCCAATTTTATAGCCCAACGGCTGATTCATATTCGTCAGATAAGCGATGGTTTCTTTACCAAAATCTTCTCCGATAGTCACTAGTGTTTCAGCCAGTTTTTGAGCATCCTCATGTTTCTTCATAAAAGCTCCGGAACCAAATTTCACGTCAAGCACTAGTGCGTCAATCCCCTCTGCCAGCTTCTTACTCATAATACTTCCGGCAATAAGTGGGATGGATTCAACTGTGGCCGTCACATCGCGCAACGCATATAGTCGCTTATCTGCGGGCGCAATTTCTTCGGTTTGTCCTGCCATAACCATTCGGCACTTTGTTAAAATTTGCCGGTATCGTTCCAGCGAAATATCCACCGTAAAACCGGGAATGGATTCCAGTTTGTCGAGCGTCCCTCCGGTATGCCCCAATCCGCGGCCGGATATCATAGGTACAGGCACATCATAACTTGCAACAATGGGTGCTAGAATAAGAGAAAGTTTATCTCCTACCCCACCGGTGGAATGTTTATCTACTTTGATACCGGGAACATCACTCAGATCCAGCACTTTACCAGAATGGAGCATTGCTTTTGTTAAGGCTGAGGCTTCATCCCCATTCAACTGCTTCAAAAAGGCGGCCATAAGAAAAGCACTCATCTGATAATCAGGCAACCGGTCTTTAGAATATTCATTAATCAAAAAAGTTATTTCATCAGGCGACAGTACTTCGCCGTCTCGTTTTTTTCGGATGAGTGAAACTACGTTGTATGATTTTAAAGCCATAAGACCGTACGCTTTTAAAAAAATTCATTCGTTGGGATTGGAAAATTGCTTCAATAATTTAATCCCTTTTATACTTCTTTCTTAAGCAGGAATTATTAATTTTTTAAGATTAAAATTGAATAGTTAATAACGTATATTCTCCAAAAAATTAACTTTCTTAAAGTCCCTGATGATCAACGTTTTAGCCGATCAATATCTATATAATATACAATCTTATTTACCCGAAAACATCCATCTCACGCTCTTTGATCCTATTGATGGATTGCCTCCAGAATTATCAAAGACTGATGCCCTACTCATCCGTACCGTTCTTAATATAGATGAGCAGACCATGCCCAAAATTCCGGATTCTCTGGCATTTGTTGGCACCGCTTCAGCTGGCACCGACCACGTAGATATCAACTATCTAAAGAAGCATGATATTCAATTTGCTAATTCCGCAGGATGTAATGCCCGTTCTGTCGCCGAATATATAGCTACCGCCTTATTAATCTGGACAGAAAACCGAAAAAAAAATCTCTCAAAATTGTCAATGGGCATTATTGGTGTAGGACATGTTGGAACCCAAGTACAAAAACTGATAGGCAAGCTTGGAGTTTCCACTATTGCTTACGACCCCCCTCGTGAACTACGAGAAAATAATTTCAGATCAGCCACATTAGACGAGCTATTTGCAGCGGATATCTTATCCTTCCATACTCCCTTGACCTGTGCTGGTGATTATCCTACTTATCATTGGTTGAATGCAGAAAAATTACTTAACCACGAATTTAAGCTTGTCATAAATTCATCCCGGGGGGGAGTTATCAATGAAGATGCCCTGCTCAATGCTATGGGAAATAGTAAAGTTCAGGATATCATCATTGATGTCTGGGAGAACGAACCTGAATTTAATCTTACTACCGCTGCGAAAGCCTTTGTCAAGACGCCACATATTGCAGGTTATTCAGATCAAGCCAAAAATAATGCGTCAAAGTTAGTGGCTAATGCCTTAATTGAACACTTTGATCTCTCTTATCCTCAAAAGACAAGACAATCGAATCCCCGGATACTGGAAAAAGATATTTCTACTTTTAACTCTTTAACTGATCTTTTGACGGAGCTTCATCCTATTCGGGAGTATGAAACCGAATTGCAAAAAATCATCAATAATTATACGGATGAGAGAGGAAGTCATTTTAATAATCTCAGAGCAACATTTCCGCTTAGACAGGAATTTGCAGAAACTTATTTGCCCCCCACCTACTTCCAAAAATTTCCTATACTTGAACTACTTGGATTTTCTTCCGTCGAATAAAGAGTTTTCAGATCTTTTTTTTGAATTAAGGGAAGACACAAAAATAGGTTTTCGTATATAGCACGAAATTTTTAGGTCTGAATCCCAAAAATTTGAAGAGCATTTTTATCAGTCTCTTTTAGAACCTCATTCAACGAGAGATCCAAAACTTCAGAAAGTCGTTTCGCAGTGTATTGCACGAAACCGGGCTCATTGCGTTTGCCGCGTTTGGGAGATGGGGCCAGATATGGAGCATCCGTTTCAAGCATCATATGCTTAAGAGGCAGTTGAGCTACCGATTCATCTACGCCAGCATTTTTAAATGTTAATACTCCTCCAATTCCAAGTTCGAGACCCAAATCAATAGCGTATTTTCCTTCATCAGCCGACCCATTAAAACAATGCCATATTCCGGTCAGACTACCATCCTGTTCTTCTTCAATAATATCAAACATATCCTCGGTACTATCCCGATTATGTAAGATAATTGGCTTTTTTAGTGATTTAGCGACCTTACAATGCGTATGAAGCAACTCTTTTTGCTCGGATTTAAAATCCGTACTCCAATGATAATCCAACCCGGTCTCTCCAACAGCAACAATATCATCTTTTTGGCAGTACTCATAAAGCTCTTCTTCCGTGGTCTCTATCCCGTCATTAATCTCGGTGGGATGGATTCCAGCCATTTTATGAAATACTAAAGATGAATGATGAAGATCATCCATTTTCGACAGCGAATTAAAATTAATAGCCGGCATAAAAATATGCGACACTCCCGCTCCTGCAGCCCGGTTCAGCACCTGTCTAATATCATCATCAAACTGTTCCAGGTATATGTGGCAATGGGTATCAATCATAATAACTAAGTGACTTCTACACTGTGAAATTTAACAAGGTGTTTCATAGGATGGCGAATAAACATCCCGGCTTTCAAACCGTGCTCTTGCAAGATATTGGTAATTAACTTGCGGTGGGCAAAAGCTACAGATCCAATAAAACGAACCTCATATTGATTAGCGTTCGAATATTTTAGAATAATTCTTGTTATAAAATTTTCAAATCCTTCGCGTAACATTTCTTTAACGAATGGATGATCAGCATGTTTTCCTAAAAACGAACTATAGGAAGCGATAAACCGGCTTTTTTGGGATCCATCGTACACTCCTTTTAGGATATGATCGAGAGACATATCATGATTCTCTTCCAACTCTTCCTTTAAATCCCCCGGAACTTCTCTACGGAAATATTTATTAATAAGTTTTTTTCCAAAATACCCGGCACTCCCCTCATCCCCCAAAATAAATGCTAACGAAGGGATATGTTCAATAATTTTTGTTCCGTCGTATAAGCAGGAATTTGAACCGGTTCCAAGGATACAGGCAATACCCGCTTCGTGTTGGAAACAAGCTCTGGCTGCTCCAAGTAAATCATGGAATACATACACCATAGCAGTAGGAAAAATCTTTTTTAGGGCTTTTTGGATTCTCTGATCTTTTTTCCCACCATCACAACCGGCTCCATAAAAATGAATTTCTTCAATCGTAACGTCGTTCAATTTTGCTTTTAAATGACGCTCAACAATATCTGTTATACTATCGGTGGTATGGTAATAAGGATTTAGTCCCTCGGTGTGGAATTTCTTTGTTTGATTTCCTTTTGTCAGGCACCATTCTGTTTTAGTCGCTCCACTGTCAGCTATTAAAATACTCATTTACCTTTTTATTTTGTATTAGACGCCAAATCTAAGCAATTTTACTTTCATCACGCAAATCAACCTTGCCGATAGAGACTGTGCAAAATTCTATCTATAATCTAAATCCCATTATTCATAAATAATGGTGAACTTATGAACATCTGTGTATTTATACTATAATTTACATCTCATAACAGGCCGCAATAAATTTGGGTATCTGTTTGAAACTAAGAAATTTCTCAGTGAATAATCCGGCTAAAGTTTAGACGGTTGAGAAAAAAATACATTTTAGCATGGAACTGACTTATAGCAATTACCTGAAAATTGACGAGCTACTTGATCTTCAACAACTGCGATCAGAGCCGAAAGAACATGATGAAATGCTTTTTATAATCATTCATCAAACCTATGAGTTATGGTTTAAACAGATATTACATGAACTGGATAAACTGCGACCTGATCTCGAAAACGGCAAGACATGGAGAGCGGACAAAACCATGAAACGCATTTTGACTATCCTAAAAACAATGGTGGCCCAAATTGATATCCTGGAAACTATGACACCCCTTGAGTTTGAAAGTTTTCGGGGGTTTCTGGATGAGGCCAGTGGATTTCAATCGGTACAATTCCGAGAATTGGAAATTTTATGCGGATACCGTTCATCTAATATGCTGAAAGTGCATAAAAACCAACCGCAGTATGTAGAACGTATGAAAAAACGAATGAAAGAACTGACGATCTGGGAATGTTTTTGCACATTCCTACAGCAAAAAGGATATGACGCTGAGCTTCCTGATCGAAAAAATGAAGAGGGATTGCTCTACATGCCTTCTGAAAAAAATCAGGAAGTACTCATAAATATAATGAATAATGATGACGAGACAGCAATGCTGTGTGAACTGCTGGTTGATTTTGATGAAGGCATGCAGGAGTGGCGATATAGGCATGTTAAAATGGTGGAAAGAACAATTGGCAACAAAATAGGAACCGGCGGGTCAAGCGGAGTGGATTACCTGCGCAATACACTTCACCAACGCATTTTTCCTGATCTTTGGGAAATCAGATCCGAAATCTGATAATTTAGTCCAATCAATTGTCAATTTTTAGCGTTTGGACACGATGCTATAATCGTCACTTTTATAATGTAATTGTTAAATATGAATGATATTGATAAGCTGGCTACGAGACTACAACCGCATTACCACCATTTCAATGTTGCAAACCGCTTACTTTTTACGGGACATTCACACCAGGCATGGCCGGATGAAGCCTTGGAAGGTCTCAGAGAATCATTTACAACAGCTGCCACTGATGTAGATAACAAATGGGAGAAAGCATTTGAAAAGGCCGAAATTCTGCGCAACTATCTACGTAATTATTACGACGACCCCAAAGGTCTGTATTGCCTGGGGGAAAACACCCATCTTTTGCTGGTTTCCTGGCTTTCAAGCTTTGACCTGCAAAATAAACGCAAAGTCATTACTACAGATACAGAATTCCATTCGATGTTCCGGCAGTTGCATCGGTTAGAAGAAGAAGGACTAAAGATGGTGACGGTGAATGCTCATTCGAAAGAGATCGCAACCCATATAGAGCAAGAAATTGATGATAATACTGCTGCTATCATGCTTTCTCGCGTATATTTTGAAAGTGGAGTTATAAACCAACATCTCTCTGAAATTGCAGAGTTGGCACGTACGAACGAGGTTCCTTTGCTTATTGATGATTATCACGGTACAAATGCAGTGCCCCTTTCTATTCGAAAAGCCGGTCTTGAAGATTGCTTTATGCTTATTGGCGGATATAAATATCTACAGTGGGGAGAAGGAAATTGCTTTCTGCGTTTTCCGAAAGATTGCAGATTGCGTCCCGCGATTACGGGATGGTTTGCCGCCTTTAGTTCATTGGATGAGCCCCGAGCGAATGAGCCTGTTTCATATGATGATGGCAATCAGCGTTTTGCGACCGGCACCTATGATCCCTCTTCTCAGTTCCGGGCCGCAAAAGTTGTGGAGTTTTTTGAAGATCAGAGGTTAACGCCCGGGGTGTTAAGACGGCAGTATCTGGCTCAAGTTAATTTGCTCAGAGAGTTATTTTTAGATCAGAATTTTGATGTATCCACATTAAAGCTACAGCATCATCACCCGCTGGAACAAAATGGTGGATTCCTCGCATTGCAATCGCCCTTTGCAAGAATAATTCGAGCTAAACTGATGGAAAATGGAGTATTCACGGATGCCCGCGGTGACATTCTGCGGCTGGGTCCTGCACCCTATACCACCTCAGATCAAATTCAGAAAATGATCTCAAAACTGGCCGCAGTCGTAAAAAAATTAGATCCATAATCTTTGTAAGGATTGATTGCCCAAAGGGTCTTACTAATAAAAATTAGTTCAAAAAAATAAATATATCACAGAGTATATGCTGTGAACCACTGAGAAAATTGTACAAAATAAAACCAACCTCCGTGAAACCCTGTGACTACTCTGTGGAACCCTGTGTGAAAATTGCTACTTCATATTTCTATGAATGAACACTTGAATAAAATAACCGGTGAAATAATTCGTAGTGCTATCGAGGTACACAAAAATCTTGGTCCAGGGCTTCTTGAATCTGCATATCAAAATTGCCTGATATTTGAGTTAACCGAACATAATATTGATGTACAACAAGAAATACCCATGCCAATTGTGTATAAAGATATACATCTGGATCATGGTTATCGGCTGGATTTACTGGTAGAAGAAAAAGTAGTCGTAGAAATAAAAACCGTAGAAGCCTTCACAGATGTGCATACCGCTCAATTATTGACCTATTTAAAACTGGACAATTATAAACTGGGGTTACTCATTAACTTTCATGTTACTCTTTTAAAAAACGGGATTAAGCGCCTTATTCTATGAACGAATTAAACTGCAGAAATATCAAAATTGTAAGGATTACGCTACTAATTGGTCTTACTTAAAACCCTTGCGAATCTTTGTGTCTTCTTCGTGTAGCTTTGTGCTATAGCTGAGACACCAGAATTTCTCGAAAAATTTTCTTCGATTCTAGTTAATTCAAAGTAGTAAGTAACAATTTTTTATTTGTTTTTTGGATTTTGTGTTAAAAAATAGCTGACACTATGTTGTCAGTTTTATTTGATATATTAAGGTGAAAAATCAAAAAAGATAATTACATCCTCATTTATGTCTGACAATAACGATCGCGAAAAAGCACTGGAGATGGCCATTGGCCAAATTGAAAAACAGCACGGAAAAGGTACCATCATGCGGCTTGGTGATGAAGCCACCAAAAATGTTCCCAGCATATCAACCGGATCTATTATGGTAGATTATGCCCTGGGCGTCGGCGGGATTCCACGAGGGCGGGTGACCGAAATTTACGGCCCTGAAGCCAGTGGTAAAACGACGCTAGCTCTTCACGTCATCGCCGAAGCACAAAAAGCCGGTGGATATGCAGCCTTCATTGATGCCGAGCATGCGTTCGATCCCCGATATGCAAAAAATCTGGGTATCAATACAGATGAATTGCTTGTCTCACAGCCTGATAGTGGAGAACAGGCCCTGGAAATTACCGAAACGCTAATCCGATCTGCTGCTCTGGATGTTATTGTTGTTGACTCAGTCGCGGCCTTGGTACCACGAGCCGAACTTGAAGGTGAAATGGGCGACTCTCACGTAGGCCTGCAAGCCCGGTTGATGTCACAAGCCATGCGTAAGATTACAGGTATTATTAATAAGACGCGCACTTCGGTGATCTTTATTAATCAGATTCGTGAAAAAATCGGTGTTATGTTCGGGAATCCGGAAACTACCTCCGGTGGCCGTGCGCTGAAATTTTATTCCTCGGTACGGATGGATATCCGACGTATCGGTTCTCTGAAACAGGGCGATGAAGTAGTTGGTAATCGCACGAAGGTAAAGGTCGTCAAAAATAAGGTGGCCCCTCCCTTTAAAGTAGTAGAATTCAATATTATGTATGGCAAGGGAATCTCACGGATGGGAGAAATTCTGGATATGGCTGTAGAATGCGATATTATTGAAAAACGAGGCAGCTGGTATCGTTACGACGGCGAACCCATAGGCCAGGGAACCGATAATGCTATAGAATTCCTTGAATCAGATCCCGAACTCACGGATAATATTGAGAAACAGATCCGGAAAGAAATGGGACTTGTTGAAGATGAGCAAACGGATGAAAATGAAGAGGATGATGACTCTGAGGATTCTGATGAAGATTAATTATGGCTAAAGAGGAAGGACACAATCTTCCGGGAATGGTCACGTCCATTGTCGTCCAAAAAAAGAATAAACAGCGTTACTCTATCTTTGTAGATGATGAATTTTTGCTGGGGGTTGCTGAACAAACTCTTTTAAAATTTGGACTGACTAAAGGGACTACAGTTACTCCTTCACTATTTAGGAAACTTCAGCGTGCAGAAGGTAGCTTTGCCATAAAATCATACCTGATGAAGCTGCTCGGCAGACGTGACCATGCCCGCAAAGAACTGTTTACTAAAGCAATCAGGAAAGATTATTCCAAAGAAGTTATCGAAACGGTCTTGGACGAACTTGAACAAAAGGGGTATGTTGATGATACTGGTTTTGCGGATAAGTTCGCATCCGATAAAAGCAGGTTGAATAAATGGGGACCTAAAAAAATAAAAGCCCATTTATATAAGAAGGGAATCTCGAAATCGGTAGCTGAACAAAGTATCAACAAGGCTTTTGAAGCAGAAAACCTGGAAGAGAGATTTTTAAATTTGGTTTTAAAGCATAAAAGACGCTTTTTGAGAGAAAAGGATCATTATAAACGTCGAAAAAAGATTTTTGATCATTTAGCCAGAAAAGGATATCGGGCTTCCAGCATTTATAAATATCTTGACGCACTAATGAAGGCGATCAATCAATGAAAAACATAACCCTTGAAAAAGTCGTAAAATCCATACTTGGGCTGGCAGGGCTTGTCATAGTTGGCTTACTGCTATATTACTATGGCATCTTGGTGGGATATGCCATCGTCGCTATGATTTTCAGCTATATGCTTGATCCCTTAGTCAATCGTATGCAATCAGCCGGGTTGAACCGAACTCTGGCAATTATACTTACACTCAGCGCTTTAATCGTAATTTTGATCTGGATTTCTACGAATATCATTCCCATCATAGCTAATCAGATGGTGCAACTTGCGGGGCAATTGAAGTTGCAAAATATTGAGGCTATCGCCCACCAAATTGAACATCAATTGACTGTCCGGTTCACCTTTCTCCCCCAAGGGTTTCTTAGTGATAATCTTACTCAAATGGCTCGTGAATTGTTTGATGTGGGTGAGCTACCTTCAGCTTTGAGTAATATTATAGGGATATTCACCAATATTTTTTCTGCTGCACTGATTATCCCTTTTGCCACTTTCTTTTTCTTAAAAGATGGGACAAAAATACGAAGAGATATTTTACAACTAGTCCCCAATAAATATTTTGAAACTTCGCTGAGTCTTATCGATAAAATTGAAACACGACTTGGAGTTTACTTCCGGAGTGTAATGCTGCAAAGTTTTATCGTAGCCTTTACTTCATGGGTAGGGTTGACTATTGTTGGACTCAATAATGCTCTCTCAGTAGGTATCGCTATCGGCATTGCCAACTCTATTCCTTATTTTGGTCCCCTTATTGGTTATATCCTCTCTGTTATTGTCTCAATCATTGAAGTAGGTAATTTTTCGCTGGTCCTTCCCTGTTTGCTTGCTATTTTGATGGTACAACTGCTCGATAACCTGGTACTCCAACCCCTCATATTTTCACGTTCAGCAGATATGCATCCGGTCGCCATTTTGTTCATCATCATGATTGGTGCAGAGACTGCAGGAATACTGGGAATGCTGATAGCTATTCCGATCGCTACAATTATTAAAATTACTATTAACCAGGTCAGCTGGAGCCTTAACAATTATTATGTTTTCAGAACCAGTTCAACTAGCGATTCGTAAAAAATATTAATTAGAAAATCATCTCTTAATCTCTACACTTTTTTACTTATCTTTGCGAGCGAACATATCAAAATTCATTTGCTTCTTTTATTTTGATCAATATTGTCGTTTTTGCGTCGGGATCCGGCACTAATTTTCAGGCTATTATTGATGCGGTTGACGCTGGCCGTATAAATGGACGTATTCGCGGTTTAATTACCAATAAGCCTAGCATTACCGCCATCAAAAGAGCTCAATTACATGATATCGAGCATCGGGTGCTGGCGCCTTCCAATTTTAAAACTTCTGAAAAGTATATAGAGGAACTTCTTCAGCAACTCCTAAGTTGGGAGACGGATCTCATTGTACTGGCAGGTTATATGATTAAAATACCAACAAAAGTCATTGAAGATTATAAAGAACGAATCGTCAATATACATCCATCCCTGTTGCCTAAATATGGTGGCAAAGGCTTTTATGGGATCAAAGTGCATCAGGCTGTAATCGACAATAACGAAACTGAATCCGGATGTACAGTACATCTTGTTACTGAAGAATATGATAAAGGGCCTATCTTGGCTCAGAATAAGGTTCCTGTAAAGAAAGGCGACGATGCCTCTGCCCTTGCGGCCCGAATCCTAAAACAGGAACATCAACTTTTCCCGGAAGTAATTGCCAAACTTGCTAACGAACTAAACTCATAAATCTAACGACTAATCGTGGCCTTACAACCCCTATCAGAACTTCCCAAAAATCCCCTTAAAATCAAACGTGCACTGTTATCAGTCTCCGACAAGACCGACATTATTCCCCTGGCGAAAGCGCTCCATAAAGCGGGTGTAGAAATTATTTCAACCGGAGGCACCGGCCAAAAAATCCGGGAAGCCGGTATTGACGTGACTGATGTTAGTGAAGTCACCGGTTTTGAAGAATGCCTGGATGGAAGGGTCAAAACACTTCACCCCATTATTCACGGTGGAATTCTGGGGCGTACGAGCCATCACCCGGATTTAGAAGAAATGAAACGCTTGAATATTGAACCGATAGAACTCGTTGTCGTCAACTTATATCCGTTTAAAGAAACGGTCTCAAAGGCTGACTGTACACCTGCTATTGCAACTGAAAATATTGATATCGGTGGTCCGACAATGATCCGCGCAGCTGCTAAGAATTTTGCCCATGTCTGCGTGCTTACCTCTCCCTCACAATATGATAATTTTTGCTCCGAAATAAATAATAAAGGGGCCATATCTTTCGAAAAACGACAGGAATGGGCCAAAAAGGCCTTCAATCATACGGCTGATTATGATGCTGCTATCGCCAGCTATTTCAACAAACTTGATGCTGAAGATGATGGGTTGCCAGAACAGCTTAACATTTCTCTGCCCAAATCACAGGCGTTGCGATATGGAGAGAATCCCCATCAAAAGGCAGCAGTATATGGAAATCAATCTGAATTTATCGATTGCTTTCACGGTAAGCAACTTAGCTATAATAACTTTCTGGATGTAGATTCAGCACTTAGTCTTATCGCGGACTTTCAGGATTCAAAGCCCACCTGTGCTATCTTCAAGCATACCGTACCCTGTGGGGTTGCTTCGGATGAAGTACTGAGTACGGCATGGGATAAAGCCTTTCAAACCGATACGAAATCTCCCTACGGCGGTATCGTTATAGTAAATAAACAATTAGATTTAGATACTGCTCGAAAAATTGATAAGATTTTTACTGAAATTATTATTGCTCCATCTTACAGCAAAAAAGCTCTCGAATTGCTTAAAGAGAAAAAAAATCGTAGACTTATTCGCTTGATAAAACAGGTCAGTACAGGCGCTAAAGAACAATTCCGTTCGATCTTCGGTGGTGCCCTCAGTCAACAAGCAGACTACAAGGTCACAACCGAGGATGAGCTTGAATCCGTGACCAATAGGAAGCCGTCTCAACAGGAGATTGATGATATGCTCTTTGCCTGGAAAATTGTAAAACATGTTAAATCAAATGCTATTGTCTATGCGAAAGATCATCGTACTATAGGGATTGGAACGGGACAAACGAGTAGGATCGAATCATCCCAGATAGCTATTGCAAAGGCCCGGGAAGAAGGCTTATCCTTAGAAGGGACAGCTATCGCATCCGATGCATTCTTTCCATTCCCCGACGGTGTGGAAGCAGCTGCCGAAGTCGGAGCAACATGCGTAATCCAGCCGGGTGGAAGTATTCGCGACGATCAGGTGATTGAAGCTGCAAACAACCTGGATTTGGCAATGGTCTTCACAGGAAAACGACATTTTAGACATTAAATTTGGTACCTTTTTCCTTTTTTTATTTTATTCCTATTTATTCGCAAAAAGAATTGCAAAGTTGTATTTTCTTTTTTGCCAATAAAATCGGCGATTAATCTGATTACTCCCAGCACATCTACAACAAGTTATCATGGACAGAAACGCAACTAAAAAGAAACAAAATCAACAAAAGAAAGGTTGGTTCGACTGGCTTTATACTGATATAGCCATTGACCTTGGTACGGCCAACACACTCATTTATTCTCGAGGAGAAGGCATTGTACTTAATGAACCCTCTATCGTGGCTTTGAATACGAATAATGAACCCGTAGCCACAGGACATGAAGCCCGATTAATGCATGAAAAAACACATAAAAATATCAGGACTGTTCGTCCACTCAGAGATGGCGTAATTGCTGATTTTGAAGTTGCCGAACAGATGATACGAGGCATGATCGACAAGGTGAAGATGAAATGGTATTCCAGTACTCGCCAAATGGTTGTTTGTGTGCCCAGTGGCATTACTGAGGTCGAACGCCGGGCAGTCCGGGATAGCGCTGAACATGCAGGTGCCAAATCCGTATTCCTCGTCGATGAACCTATGGCTGCAGCAATTGGGATTGGACTAAACGTCCATGAACCGATAGGAAATATGATCGTTGACATCGGAGGTGGAACGACTGAAATCGCCGTTATTGCTCTTTCAGGAATTGTCTATGCTCAATCTGTTCGCCTTGGTGGCGATGAGCTTAATGAGGACATTATCAATTACTTTCGTCGTAACCATAACCTTCTTATTGGTGAAAGAACCGCCGAAAAAATAAAGTGTGAAATCGGTTCTGCGGCTCCCCTTGATGAAGAGCTGGAAATGGTCACCAAAGGACGCGATTTGGTAAATGGGGTGCCCAGAACACGTCATGTAACTTCTAAAGATGTGCGTGAAGCTATTTCCGAGTCAGTGAATACCATCGTAGAATCGATCACTAAATCGCTTGAACAGACGCCTCCCGAACTCTCTGCAGATATTCTTGATCGGGGAATTATGCTAACTGGCGGTGGAGCAAAGCTCAAAAACCTGGATAAGCTGATTATGGAGACAACTGATCTTCCTGTTCACATTGCTGAAGATCCGCTGACGGCTGTTGTACGGGGGACTGGTTCTATACTGGAAGACCTGGAATACTACAGAACAGTTATATCTTAACGGGGGACAAAAGTGAATGCGGATTCGACTTCCAAGAATAGCTGATGCTAAAGACCACATCATAACAGCGATTTTACTCGTTATTGCCATTGCACTGATGATTGGACGGTATCAGGGAGGCCTGAGCAACCTCCGAAAAGTTTCTATTACTTTATTTAGCTACTTGGAAGAACCGCTTTCTAATGTTCGGGTATACCGGCAGGCTCTCAAAACGAATACTTATCTGCGAAAACAAAATGTATTATTATTAGATGAATTGAGTCGCCTTCGGGCTGCGGGGCAACGAAATAAAGAGTTGCGGAAAATGCTCCAATTCAGTCGTAATAGTGAATTAAGCTTGTATCCCGTGCAAGTTGTGGGAAAAGAGCTAAATCAAGTAGCAAATTCTATTACCGTAGATGCCGGCACAAGCGAAAATATTAAGACCGGGATGCCTATGGTCGCAGCAAACGGCCTTGTTGGCAAAGTTATTTTAACCGCTCCCGGCTATGCTCAGGTAATGCCCTTTTTTAATACTTTGTTTAGAGTCAGTGCTAAACTGAATCATTCAAATGCTTATGGCATCGTCTCTTGGGATGGTAAGTCAATCAACGAGTTGGAACTGAAGTATATTCCACAGACTGTACAGGTTGACACCGGTGAAGTTGTTGTCACATCCGGCTACAGCAACCAATATCCTCCGGATATCCCTATTGGTAAAGTTACTAGAGCACAACCTCAACAGGGCAAAGAAACACAAATAGTATATCTAAAGCCCTTCGTCAATCTTTATGACATTGCAGAAGGTTTCATCGTTAAATTTGAGCCGGATACCACGGTGCAACATCTTAAACAAAAATATGACAATCTTGTAGAATGAACTTTGACCGTTTCAAAAATATCGGGATTGGCATTGGGTTTTTGTTGATTCAGATCATACTGTTTCGGCATCTAAAAATATTTAAGATGCAGCCTGATCTGGTCCTTATTTTTCTCGTCTGGTATATGGCCCGAAGCGATCGAACGGCAGCATTATTTATGGCTGCCGGACTTGGATTGCTACAAGATGCAATGCTCGATTTTTGGGGACTAAATATGTTTTCCAAAACGTTATTGGTATTCATTGGGTACAATTTTATACCCAAAGGCTCAAAAAGCCGTTTACTAGTAGGGCAAGTTTTTCTTACCATATTCATAGCAAGTATTTTACACAACCTCATTTTTTTGGGACTTAACACCTTAATCCAAAATTATTCGGCTGAAATATTTTTCTGGCGAAACCTTTTGGGGAACAGCCTTTACACGGCAGCAGTTGCCAGCTTTATTCAATTGTTCAGAACAAAATGACTTTGCGTTAGCATGCAATATCGTCAAAAAAAGCGCAAGAAAGTCTCTATCCGGGTATTACAAATAGGCTTTATTCTACTTAGCCTTATTATAGCCGGCAGACTATTCCAACTACAGATTGTTGAGCACGATACCTACGGTCCACTCAGCAGAAAAAACTCTTTACGGCAGGAAACAGTTGCCCCCGCCCGAGGATTGATCTATGATCGCAAAGGTAAGCTCTTAGTTGATAATGAACCCATTTATTCCATTACGATTACGCCGTCTCGTTACGATAAGGACAATACTCCCCTTCTAGCCAAATTGTTGGGAGTCCCAGTTAAAGAAGTCAAAAAAAGAGTAAAAGAAGCAGCTCAGTATTCCTGGTATCGTTCATCTCGGCTTTTTAAAGAGGTGAATTTTAAAACCTTCTCTGCTATCCAGGAAAATATCTGGCGGTTGCCAGGTATAGGCCATCAAATTGAAAGCAAACGCCATTATCCAGTAGACAGCCTTCGCGCTTCCCATTTACTAGGATATCTTCGCGAAGTTTCTAAAAAAGAATATCTAAAGACAGATAATTATCACCTGGGAGATAAAATTGGCAAAAGTGGACTTGAAATGGCTTATGAGGATAAGCTGCGAGGTCAGGCCGGCACAGAATACATTCGAGTGAATGCGATGGGACAAAACCTGGGATCCTATAAAGATGGTGCTATTGATAAAACTCCTAAAAAGGGAGATGATCTTTATACTACAATAGATACGGATCTACAAATTTTTGCCGAAGATCTGATGAAAGGCAAACGGGGAGCTGTGGTAGCACTGGATCCCAATGACGGTTCTGTACTTAGTATGGTTAGTGCCCCACAATATCGAATCCGTAAACTTTCGGGGCGTATTGATGCCAACTATTGGCAAGCGCTGAATGCGGATACCACGAACCCTCTTTTTAATCGTGCAATTTCTGCTGAACAACCTCCAGGATCAACTTTTAAACCGATGATGGCTCTCATGGGGATGAAAATGGGCCTCATTACTCCTCAAACCACGATCGACAGCCCGGGATACTTTTATGAGGGACGAATGTACAAAGATCATGCGGATCCCGGAAAATATAATGTTGTCAAGGCAATACAGGAATCCAGTAATACTTTTTTCTTTTGGCTAATGGATAAAATGGTCAAGAACAAAGGGATCAATCAATGGCATAAGTTAGCCTCATCTTTTGGTTTTGGCCATAAGAATAACATTGATCTTCCTTATGAGGCGTCAGGCATTTTACCCGACAGTACCTATCTTAATCATGTTTTAGGTAAAGGGAAATGGGGCATAGGTGATCAGCTGAGTATGGGTATAGGACAGGGTTTTTTGTCAACATCACCGCTACAAATGGCGCTTCTAACAGCAGAAATTGCCAATGGTGGCTATAACATCCAGCCACATATTGTTCGAGCCGTCAAACAAAGCAACGGAAAGGTCTTGCTCACGAACAGCAAAAAGAAAAAAATTAGCTGGGTTACTAAAAAAGAAATTAATGTGGTAAAAGAAGGGATGCGCCGGGTCGTTTCAAAAGGGACCGGTCGATATTATGCCCAGCTGGATAGCATACAAGTTGCCGGTAAAACGGGAACAGCCCAGAACCCGCATGGACAAGATCATGGATGGTTTATCTGTTTTGCTCCTTTCAAAGATCCTAAAATTGCAGTAGCAGTGTTAGTTGAAAATGGAGGATTTGGTTCGATCTCTGCTGCGCCCATTGCTTCACTTTTGGTCGAAAAGTATCTAAATGGTAAGATCAAAAGGCATTATGTTTATAAATATGTAAAAAACTTCAAGCCCAGACCCGTAACATCTGACGAGTAAAAAATGAATAATCTACGCGAACTTAGTTGGTCACTTATTGCCTTGTGGGGCTGCTTGATTGCAGTGGGCCTGACTGCGATTTACAGCGCAACACAGGGACCAGTTGCACAATTTCTGCCACACTATATTCAGGTTAACTTTTATAAACAACTGATCTCATTCGGTATCGCCCTTCTGATATTGATTGGGTTACAGTTTGTAAATCCCCGCTCTTTCCAGGAAGGATCATATATTTTTTATGGTATTGGTATCTTATTAATGATTATCACTTTGCTCTTCGGCAAAGAGGTTAATGGGGCCAAAAGCTGGCTCCCTCTTGGACCTTTTAACTTGCAAGTGAGCGAATTAATGAAAATTGCTACCATCCTGGCTGTGGCCAATTACCTGACCAGCCGCCGGAATATCTCTACAGAGAACATAAAAACGGCTCTGGTTACCGTATTCTTAATTGTATTTCCTGCCTTGCTGGTCATACTACAGAATGATACCGGAACAGCAATTATTTTCTTCGCAATGATACCCGTTGTTCTATTTTGGTCGGGATTACCTTATGGTATATCACTTTTTATCATTTCTCCGGCTATAGTTGGTTATCTAAGTATCATTTCCTGGTACTGGGGATTGATTGCAGGTATCATTTTAACTTTCCTCATTTTTATGTTACAACGCAGCACCGGGTTGACATTTGTCTCTTTTGCAACTGGGATAATGATCGTAATAGGTGTACAGGTAGCTCTTTTTCAAGTATTACAACCGCACCAAAGAGCCCGTATCCAAGCATTTACAAATCCTTCTTTCGATCCGCAGGGCGCAGGCTGGAATGTAATTCAAGCTAAAACAGCAATTGGCTCAGGTGGAATTTACGGAAAAGGGTTTATGCAAGGTACCCAAACACAGCTCCGATTTCTTCCTGAACAATGGACTGACTTTATTTTCTGTGTGATTGGTGAAGAATTCGGCTTCTTGGGAGCTGGTTTTGTTGTGCTCCTCTTCCTGATATTGACATTGCGATTACTATTCCTTGCATACGGTCATAAGCAACCTTTTGCTCAAATAGTAATGATTTGTATTGCCACGGTTTTCTTCGTCCACTTCTTTATCAATGTGGGATCTGCTACCGCTTTACTACCCGTAATTGGTGTTCCCCTTCCCTTTATCAGCTACGGTGGATCAGCGCTAATCACCAACACGATGATGCTTGGTATTTGCTTGAATCTTGATTTCTATAAGCGACAATTCAGTATTTTCGGATAGCTATCCGAACATATAAAAATCACAAAGACTTATTTATTCATCTATCATTTTGTCGGTTCGCAGATTAAAACTTTGACGATGATATTCAGTGGCTCCATGTTCCTGCAATCCTTCGAAATGTTGTACCGTTGGATATCCAACATTGGTATTCCATCCATAATGGGGATATTCTTCATGTAACTGAATCATCCAATCATCCCGATATACTTTTGCTATAATTGAAGCGGCTGCAATACTCATCGAACGATCATCTCCTCCTACCAAGCAGGTGTAAGGACACAATCCAGAACTAAAACGATTTCCATCCACGAGTAAATAATCAGGATTTGCTCCATCAGCTCGTGCACATTTATTCATTGCTTTAATAGAGGCCTGCAGGATATTCAGCTCATCAATTACCCTTGGGGAACACCATTGTATGGTCCAATAAAGAGCAATATTTTTAATTTCTTTAGTTAATCTTTTACGCTCTTTAAGCGAAATGGTTTTACTATCTCTGATTTCATTTACAAAAGTACCGGGCTTAAAAATGACTCCGGCAGCAACCACGGGCCCAGACAGGCATCCACGCCCAACTTCATCCAATCCCATTATCCGTTCAAAGCCTTCATTCCAGAGTCTTCTTTCAAATCGAATACGATCTATAGAATCACTATTTAAATTGCTCTCATTATTCATTACAATGAATTAAAAGGTATCATATTTCGTTAAATTTACACTAGATAAAGTCAACCTTTTTACTATGCATTTCAAGTATCAACAGTGGGACGAACGATTTGCCAAAGGAAAACAGAAATCTCCATTTGAAACTTTATGGGATCTTTTCCAGGAATTACTTACGATAGCCAGCGGAGACGTATCCCAAGCTTTGCGCTGGATGACAGAGCTGGATGACGAATACAACATTACCGACCAATTTGAGGAGGAATATGGATTGGAAGACTTTGTTGACGAGTTGAAAGAACGCGGCTATATCGAGCGTGATGACAAACAGAATATATTGGTTATCACTCGTAAGACGGAACAACGTCTGCGAAAACGTTCGCTTGAAGAAATTTTTAAAAATCTTGATAAGGGGGTGGCCGGGGGACACCAAACAAGTTATACCGGTCAGGGGCTTGAACGCCAACCAGAAACCAGGCAATGGCACCAGGGCGATGACATAGCCAATATCGACAGTGTTGGCACAATGATGAATATGTTGAAGCATAGCAATATCGATCAAATGGGCTTGCAAGAAGACGACATCCGAGTTCATGACACAGACCATTATACTTCGATGGCAACCGTTCTGCTGATCGATTTGAGCCATTCTATGGTTTTGTACGGAGAGGATAGGATTACTCCCGCCAAAAAAGTTGCAATGGCCCTTTCAGAGTTGATTCTCAATAACTATGCAAAAGACTCGCTGGATATTGTTGCTTTTGGGAACGAAGCATGGAAGGTAGATATCGAAGATTTGCCATATCTGAAAGTGGGCCCCTATCATACTAATACTCAGCAAGCATTACAATTGGCCCGACATACCCTTCATCGCCGAAAATATACCAACAAACAGGTCTTCATGATCACTGATGGTAAACCTTCATGCATTATTGAAAATGGAAAAATGTATAAGAATAGTTTTGGGCTTGATCGTAAAATTGTAAATAAGGTTTTGGATGAAGCCGTGCAATGTCGCAGAGATAATATCGATATTACTACTTTTATGATTGCCCGAGATCCATATCTTCAGAATTTTGTGCGGGAACTCACTGAAGCAAACAAGGGCCGAGCCTATTTTGCTTCTCTTGATAACTTAGGTGGCTATATATTTGAAGATTACATTCGAAATCGTAAACGAAGGGTTAAATAAGGAAATACCTTAGCCGAAATTTCACTAGTCTACCGCATGTGAGACTGCTATCAATAGAACCAAATACTAAAACGAAGTAAACAAAAAAGGCAGTTTTCATTACTGAAAACTGCCTTTTAACTATCTTTTGGTAATTCTACTAAATGGCTTAGTTATATACCCAACTGATCCATTACCTGCTGTGTGATATCATACTTTTGCTTAGCTTCATCAGAAGCATACAAAATAATAACATCCCCTCCACTGGTATTTTGATTGATAACATAGGTCAATCCCATTCGTTTTGCAACGGCGCTGACGGCAGTATCAATCTGATCAAGCAATGGACTTACAAGTTCTTGCTGCTTCTGTTGTATCTCTTGCTGTGTTTGAGTCTGATACTGTTGTAATTGTGAATTCAGCTTACCAAGTCGTTCTTGTTCTTTCTTCTTGGCTTCGTCCGAAATAACAGCTTCTTTCTGCTGATATTCCGATACTTGTTTTTGGAAATCAGCCTGTTTCTGAGAGAATTCCTGTCTTTTTTTATCAATGTAATTTTGCAACTTTTGTTGCACGGCTTTCATTGCAGGCATTTTATTCATCACAGACTGAGGATCAACATATCCAATTTTCAGATCTTGCTGGGCACTCGCAGATGAGATACCCACGAATCCGACAATCAGTAAGCAAAATAGCGATATGGTAAATATTCTTTTAGTCATGGTCTTTCGTTTTTTCTGTTAGTTCTTAGCAGATTTTTCAGTGATTTGATTAATAACTTCCTGGGTAATATCCAACTTGTCACTTGCGGCGTAATAAATAATATTATCGCCTGAACTGGTAGCTTTGTTAATAACAAAATCCAAATCTCTGGCTTTTGCTACATTAGCAATTGCCTGATCCATCTTATTATAAATCGGTTGTAAGAGGGTATTTCTGCGTTGTTGGATTTGCTGTTGTATTTGTTGTTGAAACTGCCGCAAAGTAGATTCCATCTGCGTTAGCCTTTGCTGAGCTTGTTGTACTTGTGCATCAGACATATTCGGCTTGTTTTGTTGAAATGCAGCAACAGAATCCTGAAATGCAGATGTGCGCTGCTGTAAGCTACCTCGCTTCTGTTGAATAAAATTTTGCAGCTTCTGTTGAATAGCATCCCGCTGAGGAAGCTGACTCATTACTTGCTGAGTACTCATATATCCAATCTTAAGCTGTCCATAGGCGGTTAAACTACCTACAAAAAGGAACAAGAAAAATGTACTTACTATCTTTTTAAACATTGCATCAATTTATCTTAGTATTTCACTGTTTAAGGCGTGTGAGTATAATAACTATTTTTGTTAATTGCTTGCTTCATTCAACGTAATGCCCAACTCCTGTAGTACATCATCATTTAAATTCCACTTTTGGAGGCTATAAAGCATATTGGAATTTTGGGCACGATCAAACACAAAGTCAAAATTTTGTTGTTTCGCTACGGTGTTTATTGCGTTAAATACTTTTCTTTGAATAGGTTCTAACAATTCCTTCTGTTTTTGAAAATATTCTCCTTTGTCCCCAAATTTTTCTTCCAAATACTGCTTTCGCTGTTGGACCTTATCCTGAATTTCTTGTTGCTTTTGTTTCCGCAAGGCATCCGTATATAGTATTTTCTTAGCTTTGAAATCTTCTCTTAAATTATCGATCTCATTTTGCATCTCATCCAACTTTTGATTCCACTTAGTACTGATAGATTGCAATTGCTGCTGAATGCCTTGGTATTCTGGCATTTTAGATAATATATAATCAGTATCAACATAACCGATCTTTTGCTGCTGTGCTAAGCTGGTATTCACCCCAGCACTCCCAAACAAACATAGAAATAACGCAAAGAAAATATGTCTCTTCCTTTTAGCCACTAAAACGGTGCTCCGATATTAAACAGGAATTGCCATTCGCCGGCCTTTACCTGGGTATTGGCAATACCATCCAATCGGTAACCGTAACTCAGATCAACCAACCCAAGAATTGGCAGATAAATACGAGAACCAAAGCCAAGGGCACGTTTTACATTAAAAGGCTGAAACCGCTGTGCATTCAAATAAGCATTTCCAGCATCAAAGAAAACATATGGATAAACCTGAGCCTGTTTTTCCGTAATAGCCGGGTAACGAAGCTCAAGCGAGTATTTGGTATATACCCTACCACCTACTGCCTCTCCATTCTGATAAGGAGAAATAGACCCATTCTGCCCACCGGGGAAGCCTCGCAAATCAATATTATCATCTAAAAATGATTGTCGTTGCTGTAGTTGAGTACCACCAAGTTTAAATTTTTGGAAGTTACTTCTTTTACCAGACAAGAGATATCCATAGTAACCATATTCAACAGTGTTGGTCATAACCAATTTACCAACTAGGGTCGTATGGTTCTGATACTTGGCTTTAAGTTTATAATACTGAGCAAAACCCGGCAAAGGAGGAGCTAATTCACCTGACAATGACATTTTTGATCCCGTTGTTGGTGAAATCCGATTATCTGTAGAATTCCGCTCTAAAACCTGTTTTATACTAAGAATATTTGATACACCACTCGGCAAAAATGACGCACCCCCATTAACATTATACAATTGATACGACAACACGGTCTGATGGGTGAAAAAGTCATCCGGCCACTTCAAACGTCGACCCAGGGTCACAGAACCAGATACTAACTTATAACGCTGGGGACTGTTACGATAATCAATCAGATCATAACTCATGTTTACTCCCAGCGAAAGCGGTTTTCCCGCAAGCCAGGGCTCCTGAAATCCAAGACTATAACTTTGATATCCACCCCCGGTAACCTGTATACCAAGTGAAAGTTTCTGGCCGTCACCTGAGGGAATCGGATTCCATCCCTTGCCTTTTAAAGCTCTTTGAATGGAAAAATTATTAAAATTCAAACGAGCTGAAAGGATCAGACCAATCCCCTGTCCACCAAACCCACCGGAAAATTCAAAGTTATCCGTACTTTGAGACTCGTCAAGCTTATAGTTGATATCAACAGTATTATTCTGCTGATCCGGAGACAGATTGGGCTTAATAGATTGTTTTTGAAAATAACCAAGCTGTCCCAGCTCTCGGATCGTTCTGATAATGGCCTGACGATTGTATTTATCTCCGGGAACCGTGCGGAGCGTTCGCCGAATGACATCATCATGCGTTTTAGTATTACCACTGAAGGACACGCGCCGGACGTGAGCAATCTTACCTTCATAAATATTCATGTGCAGATTAACTGAATCTTGCCCAACAACGTTAATTTCAGGATTAACCTGGAAAAACAAATATCCGATATTATTATACAGACTGGTGATATCAGGTCCGGACTGATTAAGATTTAAACGAGTCTGAAACTTATCCTGATCAAAAACATCGCCTTTTTCAAAACCCAGTACATTCGTTAATTCCTTATCTGAATAAACGGTATTTCCCTCCCATGTGATGTCATTAATTTTGTATTGAGGGCCTTCATGAACAGAAATATTAACTTTTAAACCGGTAGCCGGCGTGTTAAGAAAGAAAAGACGATGCTGTGTATAGTCAAAAGTATAAACCGTATCGGACGTTATTCTAAAATCAAGATATCCGTGTTTACCATAAAACTGTTTCAGATTGTCTTTGGCTTTATCAAAATCATCCTGTTTAAATAATTTCTTTGAAAAGAACTGCCACCATTTGTCTACCTTGATTTTGCCAAGTGCCTTAGTAAGCTCACGGTCACTAAACTTTTTATTACCTTCAAAGTTAATATCCTTTATTTCAAGCTCTTTACCCGGATTTACGCGAAAAAACACCGTTACCCGATTTCTTACGGTATCGGTTTTAGACTTATCAACATGAATTTTCGTATGCCAATACCCCTTCTTTTTGTAAAAACGTTGGATAGTATTGACAGCCTGCGCAACAGTTGATTTAGTGACTGCATAACCCCGCAGCATAGTAATTTTATCCCGCAGGTCTTTACGCTGAGAATTTTTTACCCCGGTGATTTTATACTCTTCAAGGCGGGGCTGTTCCTGAACGATAATTTTTAAATAAATGCCTCCTGCTTGCCGGCCTGTTTCGACAATTCGTACATTGGAAAACAAGCCAGTTTTATACAAACTTTTAATAGCCTTACTAATATCATCGCCAGGAATTGTAATTTGAGTTCCTTTTTGCAGACCACTAGTTCCAATCACAAATTCTTTTCGCGAGGTTGTCAACCCCTCCACATCAATTCCCAGAATCTTAAACTGCTCCGGAACTTGATTCATGGGATTTTCGATATCGACAGCATGAGTAGAATCAGATGATACCCCCTGTGCCCATAATGGAATTGCAGCGAGTAGAAAAACAGAAAAAGCTAATAGAAATTTCTTCACGGAATTTGATTCTTGAAACAAAATTGAGCTTACGTTATTTAAATGAAAGGTTAAGATGTCAGCTCTTGAACGTACAGACCCATAGATTTCTTTTGTGCATCTTTAGAAACTTTACCGAATCTACGTTCACGTTGTTGAAATGATTGGATTGCCTCATATAATTCTTCCCGCCTAAAGTCAGGCCAATAGGTTTCGGTGATGTATAATTCGGAATAAGCTAATTGCCATAACAGGAAATTACTCAACCGATATTCACCACTTGTGCGAATAATAAGATCCGGGTCTGGTATATCTGCCGTTGATAAATGAGCACTAATCATATTATCATCGATATCCTTAGGATCAAGATCACCTTCTTTAATTTGGTGTGCTATTTTTTTTACTGCTTCAGTAATATCCCAACGGCCGGAATAACTCAAAGCCAGGCACAATTGTAGCCGATCGTTTTCATTAGTCAAACGTATAACTTCCTCAAGTTCGCGTTGACAATTTCTGGGAAACCGATCAACCTGACCGATAGTTTGTAACCTGATGCCATTTTCATTAAGGTTATCAGCCTCCTTTCGCAAAGAACTAGCTAATAAGCGCATTAAGGCATTAACCTCAATTTTTGGTCTACCCCAATTTTCTGTTGAAAAAGCATATAAAGTAAGGTATTTCACACCTATCTGTGCACAAGCTTCGGTAACATCCCGAACAGAATCAACGCCGGCTTTATGTCCATATGAACGAATATTACCACGACTTTTAGCCCACCGCCCATTGCCATCCATGATGATAGCAATATGTTGAGGGATTTCTCCCTGCTCCATTAGAACGGTTTGCGACTTCTTATCGCTTTCTTCTTGTTCTTTATTTGTAAGTGATATAGGCTTCAAGATGTAATATCCGTATTTTGTTAAGCTATCAATATTAGAATTTTATCCACGTTATATCAAGAATACAGCAATTATAATTGTTCAACCTCTTTTGTCAAAGTTAGCATCTCTAAAAGAGCTAACGAAGCTTCCGCGCCTTTGTTTCCTTTATTTCCTTCCTGGCCGGAACGTTCCCGAGCTTGTTGTACATTATCGGTAGTTAAAACGCCAAATACCACTGGTTTATTCCCTTTTATATTTAAATCCGTAACTCCTCGGTTTACAGCATCGCAAACATAATCAAAATGAGGAGTATCCCCATGAATAACAGCCCCCAGGGTTATCACGCCATCAACTTTGGGAAGTAGCTTACTGGCCGTAAAGGGAATCTCATACGCTCCGGGACAATGAGCAATTATAATTTGTTCGTCTTTAACCCCTTTCTTTTTTAAAGTCTGCAACGCTCCTTCTAACAATTCATCAGTAATAAACGAATTCCATTTAGCTACAACAATGCCAATTCTAAAATTCGTATTGTTCGTATTTCCCCATAACGTGGTATAAGGCATAAGCTAAACTGTAATTTTTTTCCGCTGTTCGGTCATTCGAATGAGACGGCGCACATATTTCGTATTTATTGTCACAATTCCAAAAAACTTTTGATACTCATAATTGCCACCATGGTAATCACTACCACCTGTAATTAACAAATTGTTTTTTTGGGCAAACTTCTCAATTCGTTTTTGGGTCGAATAATTATGACTTGGATGGATAAACTCGATACCGTCTACTCCTGCATCAACTAATTCTTCCAGTTCTTTTTCGGAATATAACTGTCCCGGATGTGCAATGACAATTGCCCCACCCGCTTCTTTGACTAATTCAATGACTTGGTGATAATCATAATATCCACTTTTAATTGGCCCCAAAACATCATCACTCAAATAGCGAATAAATGCCTCTTTATAGGAAGCTACATAGCCTTTATCCACTAGAACAGCTGCAATATGCGGGCGGCCGATGTTGGCACCATTTGCTTCAGCTTTAACTTCTTCGATATCCAAATCAAGTCCTTGCTTCGAAAGCTGGCCTATAATCCATTTTGCTCGTTCCAAGCGCGACTTGTGATGTTTAGCCATCAACGTTCTGATAGACTGATGATCGGGATCAAAGCAATATCCCAACAAATGACATTCCCGTCCGTTGAAATCAGCAGTTATTTCTGCTCCGGATAATAATTCTACTCCCAGCTCCCCGGCAATTTCACGAGCTTTGAGATACCCTCGCATAGTATCGTGATCGGTAATTGCTATCATCTCCAGACCATGCTCAGAGGCAAGGCGCACTACGTCCCCGGGGCTCATATTGCCATCCGACTCGAGTGTATGAATATGTAAATCTGCTTTTCCCACTATTTTGAAACCGAAAGGATGCTTTTATATCTATTTGGATTATGGAGAAGCTTAACAGCCTGATTCACAAACTGATCATAAGGCAATAGCGCCTCTTTTTGTTCCTTTTTGCCCTTGTAGCGAGCTAATAATTCCAAATAAAGATCCTTTTCAATATCAACACGCTGATTATTAAATGCTTCCTGTTTTTTCTGTTCAATATTTCTGAGGATTGCATTAATGTGAGATTCGGCATTGGATCCCCCTAGGGAAGAATCAATCTTAGCCAGATACGCTTCTGAAGGCGTTTCATAATGGAAGTTCCTTCGCTTGATAAAGTTGATAAAATCTTTATATAACTGATCGGATTTAATTGAGGCTCTTAGAGAATCATGGGTAGCGGCATACTGATTAGCAAAATCAAAAAATTGATTTTGATGTTGTAAAGAACTTTCCAGCAATGTGGGATGAGGGACGGTTATTTTCACATCAGGTGTAATGCCATTTCCATCATAAACCGTACGCCCATTGCGTGTTTTAAATGCCTTTCTTAATGAATCAGGTTTTTTCACTACATTATTATCTGAATCATGAGTATAAGTTACCGATTGGATACTTCGGCCACTGGGAATGTAATATCGAGCTGTAGTAATCTTTAACGCGGTATTGTATGACAAATGCCGAATCACTTGTACTAAGCCCTTTCCAAAACTTTGTTCCCCCATAATAACGGCTCTGTCTAAATCCTGGAGAGCACCAGCCACAATTTCCGAAGCACTTGCACTACCTCCGTTTTGTAGAACGATCAGCGGTAAATTAGGAGCCAGCGCCGCCTGACTTGTTCGAAAGACATCATTATGTTGACTCAAGCGTCCTCGAGTCTCCACTACTTTTACTCCAGATGGAATAAATTTGTCAACAGTTCCCACCGCTTCATCGAGCAGTCCCCCGGGATTATTTCTAAGATCAAGAATCAACCCTGATAGTTTAGTTTGAGACTGCAATTTTTGTACAGCATCGCGAATTTCCTCCGCCGTATTTTGAGAAAAACGACTTAACAAAATATAACCTACATCCTTTTGAGCCCCGACAAGTCCCGAATAAGCTATATTTTTAACTGTAATTCGTTGTCTCTCCAATTTAAATGTGAGTGGATGGTCAACGCCGTAACGTTGAATTTGTAATGTTACGAATGTGCCTGGTTGCCCGGTAGTCAGATTCTGCACTTCATCAGGGGACATACTTTCGACTGAGACTCCATTGACCCCCGTAATCACATCACCAGTTCGAATACCCTTGCGATAAGCTGAATACCCCTCCATAGGGGCAATAACTACGATCTTCCCCCCGCGATAGCCGACATCCAGTCCTACTCCGCCATAGCTACCATGGGTGATAATCTCCATATTTTGATTATCGGCTTCATCGAATAGAACGGTGTAGGGATCAAGCGATTCCAGCATGGCATTAATCCCTTTGCGCATCAGCTTTTCAGGATCCACCTTATCTACATAATGAAGAGAAACTTCACGATAGACTTCACTGAAGATGGTGAAATTTTTCTTAATGAGGAAATAGATATCAGGATCCCGGACAAATCCCACCAAGGCAAATGAAGCCACGATAAGGATTCCGGCTATAATTACATTCCTCAACTTCTTCATGATTATTCGCTAATCGGAGGTACTAATACGGAGTTTTTGCCCGACATAGATACGGTTCCCGCGCAAATTATTTAGCTTTTTAATCTGGCTGACAGTTACGCCAAAAGAGTTAGCAATCTCTATCAGCGTATCATTACGCCGTACAGTGTAATGTGTAACACCTCCTCCCGTGTCGCTCGCAGAGGCAAGATAAGCCTCTGTTACATCTTTACCTGACCGCTGTTCCTGCTCAATTTGTTGTTTTTTGCTGAATGACCAGTCATCGACCTGACTGTAATAAGCTTTTTTAGACTTCGGTACATATACAACCAACTTTTCTCCCGGATAAATCCGATTTGATGTTCCATTCCAGGCACGAATATGCGATGCTCGTGTGTCATACCATTCCGCAATATAACCAATATTATCTCCCTGTTTAACCGTATAGTTTAATTTGGCCTTATTGGCAGGGGCTTTTGCCCGTTTTCTTGAATTGTATGCATGCCCTCTTGGTTGATTTGTGGGATGGCTAACAGTAATTTTTTCATTACTCCCCGGGGCTAAGGGGACAACAATTTTTTGTCCGGGATAAATGGTACTGGACAAGTTCTTATTTGTTGCATAAAGCGCGCGAACCGAGGTACCATATTTACGAGCTATATAACCCAGCGTTTCACCACGATGAACCGTATGCATCGCCACGTTTTGGCTCCGTTTATTCTTCGGAATCTTTTTATAGTTTTCTGCAAATCGTTCTTTAGTGCCGACAGGCAATTTTAGTGGATACTTGCTACCCGGAGGCGTCGCCCAGCGAAGTAACTCCGGATTATATTTCTTCAACTTTTTAGTCGTTATCCCAGCAGCATCCGCCAGCTTGTCAAGTGGCATCAGCGGGGCTACCTCTTTAACAACATAATCATAAGGTTTTACATCATAATCTTTCTTAAATCCAAATTCACTACGGTTTTTATCGATAATCGTCGCAGCAATAAATCCCGGCACATAACCTTGAGTTTCGCGAGGTAAATAAGGCAAGGCATCCCAATAGTCTTTTTTACCAGCAGCACGAATAGCTCTCTTTAAACCTCGCGGGCTAATATTATAGTTTGCTATCGCCAAATACCAATCCCCCCAAATATTATATAAATCTTTTAAGTGGCGAGCTGCCGCATGAGTGGCCTTCTCCGGATCACGACGCTCGTCAATCCACCAGTTAACTTCTAATCCGTACATTGAACCGGTAGCACGAATAAATTGCCACATCCCTACCGCAGCAGCCCAACTTCGGGCACGGGGATTCAAGCCACTTTCAACCATCGCCATATGAACAAGTTCCGTGGGCAGGCCTTCTTGTCTGAAAATACGCTTCATCATTGGAAAATATTTATCAGCCCGTTTAAGCCATTCTTGCATAACTTTCGGTCGTTTAAGCGTAAAATACATCAGGTGACGATTCACCTGTCGATTTTGGACCAACCGGATATCCGATTTTGTAGTTGTAATATTATTGGGTAACCGGTACCCCTCTTTTATCCAATCATTATTATCGGAATTAAGCTCTTTTTGAATGGCAAAAATTTTCCCCTTTACTTCTTGTGAAGAATCTTTAACCCCATAAAACTTCCGGTATTCAGTCATGACAGAACGATATAATTCACTAAACCTCTGGTCAGACTGAACCTCAGGATAGGTATCCAGCAAATCTTGTAACGAGTTCAGGGCGGCTGTGATTTGCTTCTCTGCTTTCAATGGATCGTTACCAACCTCAGCCTTAATAGCTTTCACTTGCATTTCATAGATATCAGCAATCTTTTTCATGATATCTTTTTGAAAATCATCAAGTTTTTGCTTACCCGCCCGATCATTCGGCACAAAATCGTTGTCTTCCTTTACCATTGGGTTATTATATGGAAGATATTTAGCGGGTAAAGGAGACTCCTTTAATTGGATTTTGGTACTATCTGTTTGTTGTGCAAATCCTGGTACAGCGATAACAAGAAAGGTAAGTACAAAAATCAGATGTAACTTTTTCTGCATAAATATGCTGGATATTAGTTCTTTCGTTAAAAAAAATTCAGTTTTGGTTAGTAGCAACAAGAATTATCCCTTTATCTACAATTCTGCTAACGAGCACAAACTTTATTTAGCATAAAGAAATTATGATCGTTATATACTCCATTTTGTACCCATGGTCAAAGACGACCCACACCGAATGCATTATCAATAAACTTTATCCCAAGAGAATTCTTAAATCGCATATATTCCATCTTAGAGATCAAAGCTGCAATCTTCGTTACAAGAGGAATCAAGACCACAGCTTGATTTTAAACTAGCTGCAATCTGCCCCTCTAAATATGCTTCCTGAATACCATTCAGTATCTTATAATCCGGTAACCCGTCGGCAATGTCTTGATTCATACGTAATTCAGCAACAGGAGATTTCGTAATATATCCTTCGTAATTACTAACTTTTGAAGATACTCATTATTTAACCAATGAACCATACGATGTACGTCAGTTTTGTACAAATCAGCAATTACACTCATATAGTCTTAAAACGTACAATATCCTATTGTTTATTCGGATTTATCTCCGGTATTCAATAGCATATAATCAAACTCGTTGTAACTAGCCATTGCCAATGTGCTGCGTATTCCCTTCGCTATCCCGAAAAACGTATCCATAATTGGATTGAACATTCTATAAATTGAGCATAAATATCGTTTATTGCCAATTTTTGTAACCAAATTCCTAAAATATCTACTAATTTTTTTTAAAAATTCAGAGATACTACCTTCTGAAAAACTGAGAAGTTATTCGCTATACCAACCAGGTTTCAATCTTACACCACTTCCACAGCGATATATCCACCCCGGCTGAATCGACCTCTCTGCTAAGAGCACTGAATTAATTAATCGAAATAACTTATTCCGGAGATAATTCGTCAATGCCAAAAACATACATGCGCAACGTTTGGAAGAGATCTTATTAGCCTTTCGATTCACTTAAAACAGGATATGAGAATCTGTTCCTCCAGTCTTGTAACTTTTCCAATAATCCAGCAGGAACAGGAACAAATTGGATCTCAGACAACTTTTCAAGGTTTATCCACCGTAAATCCTGCAATAATTGCTGATTATCTTGCAATTCGGGATCTTCTCCAAGAATAGGTTTACCGCTTATCCTCTTTACCTCAAAGTAATATTCCAGGGCATGAAAAGGTAAATCTATCAGCTCATTTATATGGAGCAGATTCCCGACCTCAATCTGAAGATCAGTTTCTTCCATAAATTCACGTTTCAGGCAGGCGACCATTGTTTCCCCGTATTCCAAACCACCACCCGGCGGAATCCATATTAAAGCCCCAGTGATGGGAGAATGTATTTGTGTTAACAGAATAGAGTTGGCCTCGACCAACAAGCCACAGACACGGATACGCAACTTTCCACTAAATGGTGATTTATCTGCAGCCATCTCAAAATCAATTTATCACAACCTTTTTTCGTTTAACAGGAATAGCAAGGTTATGTTCTTTTCCAAATTTGAGACTTGCTTTAACAAAATCCACAAATAGCGGCTGGGGATTATTAACAGTAGAACACAATTCAGGATGGAATTGAACCCCCACAAACCATGGATGGTCCGGAAGTTCCACAATCTCCACAAGATCCCGCTCAGGATTAAATCCTACAAGCGCCATCCCCTCTTCTACTAGCTTATAGCGCAAATTATTGTTCACTTCATACCGGTGGCGGTGACGTTCCTGAACGAGCTCCTTTCCATAAGCTTCATAAGCCTTGGTTCCCTTTTTGATCTTGCAGTCATAAAGTCCAAGACGCATCGTACCGCCTTTATCTTCAATATTCTTTTGATCCGGCATCAGGTCAATAATCGGGTATTCAGTATCGTTATCAAACTCAGTACTATTAGCCGTATTCCAACCGCAGATATTTCGGGCAAATTCAATAACGGCACATTGCATACCCAGGCAGATTCCAAAATAAGGAATCTTGTTTTCACGGGCATACTTTGCAGCAGCAAGCTTACCATCAATCCCGCGTCCTCCAAATCCGGGAGCCACCAGGATACCACTCACATCACCAAGTTTTTCTTTTACATTATCTTTCGTCAAATCATCCGACTGTACCCATCGAATATCTACCGTACAATCGTTCACTGCTCCGGCATGAATAAAGGCTTCCACAATCGATTTATACGCATCGTGATGCTCTACGTATTTTCCAACCAACGCAATTGGTATCTCCGCAGATGGATTTCTGACGGCCTCCACAAAGCCAATCCATTGCTCTAAGTCAGGTTCTTTAGCCTGTAAGTCCAGTTTTTCAATAACCCGCTCATCAAGGCCTTCCCCTTGCATCAAAAGTGGAACCTGATAAATACTTTCGGCATCCAGAGATGCAATAACATCCTGTATTTCAACATTACAGAACTGGGCAATCTTCTTACGGATAGTTTCATCAAGCTCATATTCCGATCGAGCTACAATAATATCCGGTTGAAGTCCACTCTCGGAAAGTGTTTTTACCGAATGCTGGGTGGGCTTGGTTTTCAACTCACGTGCCGCAGACAAATACGGAACTAATGTAAGATGAATCGACAATGTATTTTTCCGTCCCACATCATAACGCAATTGGCGAACAGCCTCAATGTACGGCAAGCTCTCTATATCACCGACTGTTCCACCAATTTCGGTAATGACTACGTCGTAATCACCAGATTCGCCCAAAGCCAGAATATGGGATTTAATTTCATCGGTGATGTGTGGTATAACTTGCACCGTTTTACCGAGATAAGCGCCCTGCCTTTCTTTGGAGATAACATCATTGTAAATACGCCCGGTGGTTACATTGTTTTCTTGCGAAGTTTTTGTATCCAAAAACCGCTCGTAATGCCCAAGATCAAGATCCGTTTCCGCGCCGTCCTCGGTTACATACACTTCCCCGTGTTCGTAGGGATTCATCGTACCCGGGTCAACATTAATATAAGGATCAAGCTTTTGGATTGTAACGCGCAACCCCCGGGCAACGAGAAGTCGTCCGAGCGATGCACAAATAATACCTTTTCCAAGCGAAGATGTAACTCCACCGGTGACAAAAATATATTTAGTGGCCATGAAAGAGAGTCGTTTGATTAGGGAAAATCAAAAATAGAATGTTTCCGCTCACCATTCAAATCATTATAAATATTTTTTAGGATTTTTTTGCTTCCTATTTAGATAAAGATATCTATTTGCAATAGGATTCAATAACTCGATTCAAGACATCCGGTTTATTAGTAAATATCCCAGAGACACCAAAATCGAGAAGTTTGCGCATCTTATTCTCCTGATCCACAGTATAAACAAAACTAGGGATATTGTGCTTTTTCAAACTATCTAACCTCTTCCTGCTCAACTCATTATAGCTACAGTTAAACGCATCAACCTGATATTTTTGCACAAGCTCATGAGGTAAAGACTGATTGGATTGGGATTTTTCATAAAGTATTGCTAACGGAATTTCAGGGGCTAATTCTTTTAACTTGCTAACCGCCGCGTAATCAAAACTGGAAAGAAGAACATGCTTATCCATGTCATATTCACTTATCAGTTTCAAACATTGCTTTTCAATATATCCCGCTGGGTAGTCTGTTTTTTGTTTCTTGATTTCGATATTTAAAGCTATCCTACCCGTCGCAAATTTTATAACTTCTTCTAACGTTGGAATTCTTTGCCCCGAAAATACGGTACTAAACCATGATCCGGCATCTAATTTTTTTAACTCTTCAAGCGTATACTGCCCAACCAATCCCTTTCCATTCGTATGCTTATTAAGTTTGGCATCATGGAAAATGACTGGTATCCCATCCCTGCTCAATACGACATCAAGCTCAATCATGTCCGCATCCAGCTCAATGGCGCGTTCAAATGCAACCATGGTATTTTCAGGTCTATAAGCACTTGCTCCACGATGTGCGATCACAATTGCTCCCTTTTTATTCGTCTTAAAAAGTGACGGCAGATGAATTTTTGACGTCATAAATGTTGAACTTTATGTATAAAACAAAGATAAGTACTGAAATTTAATTTTCGTGCTCCCCTTTCCATTTCAGATAATCAATAAGCTCGTGAATCTGATTCTTCTGATAAAAGATAAGTCCCACATTTAACGCACAAACGACGACTATAATGATGTAAATAGTTTGACTAAGCTGAGTAAGATTAAAATAGAAGGAATATCCGAAAAAAATAACAGCCGCAAGATTTACCCCGAATTGGATCCATTTATTACGATCTCTTTTATGGAGTTCTTCAATTTGTTCTTCAACAGATAACGACTGTTTGTCTTTTTTAAGATGAATATTAAGATATGATTGCAGGCGTTTTTGTTCTTTGCTGTCTGTAAAGTCGGTCATGTCAATTTTTTGATTCCATCACTCGTTTCATTGCATCACGCAGTAACGACTCGTTATCTTGCGATCTGCTGACCGTAATATAAACAAGATATAAACCAATCATAGTAGTAATACTTGCAGCTATGCCAAGAGAAGCGGATAACCACAAGGGCTCGATTAAGCCTAAGATTGAGACAGCACTCACCGCAGCACCTAAAATAATTTGACAAATCCCGGCGATTAAGTGAAAAGCGACAAGAGTGTGAACCTGATTTACCAGATGAGAAACACGAGAATTGTGTACAGAATCTCTTATATTAGATGATTCTGAATGTAAGAACCATTCACTGTATTTATTTTTATATCTATCCATCTTATTTAATGCCCCGTTTTAATAAACCGCAAAGCAACTATAAGTTAAACGAATTTCCTTTTTTTTCAATTTTCAATCCCTCATGCCACAGAACAATACAAGTATTTACATTTACGGCCGAAAACCCGTTTTAGAAACGTTGGAAAATGAAGCCAATCGAATTGAAAAAATTTTTGTTCGAAATTCTCTTCACGATTCCCAATTATCAAAAATATTTGAATTAGCCTCACAATATCGTATACCCATTTCTCACGTTCCAGGTTCCAAACTTTTTGATTTAGTCGGAAAAGTTAATGACCAGGGAATTGTTGCTCTTATGAGTAAAATCCAGTATGAGGATTTCGGAGAATGGCTGGATTCAATTGATCTTACTGATTATCCCGCCATATTACTATTGGATCAAATTCAGGATCCCGGTAACCTTGGAGCCATTTTACGAACCGCAGCGGCATCGGGAATCTCGGCGGCGCTTCTTCCCAAACATGGACAAGCCCCTGTTAATGCCGCAACTTATAAAGCCTCTGCCGGTACTGCCGGACGAATCCCAATTGTACGAGTCGGTAATTTGAACCAGACCCTCATATCTTTAAAAGAGGAAGGCTTTTGGATAGGAGGACTCGATATGGGAGGGGAACAAAAACTTTGGGATTTGAAAGTCGATCGCCCCCTGGCATTTGTTATTGGAAATGAAGGTAATGGTATTAGCAAAAAAACGCTGGAACATTGCGATTATCGGTTCCGGATCCCTATGGAAAATCGGGTCGAATCATTGAATGCTTCAGTAAGTGCCGCCCTGCTTTGCTACGAATGGAAACGAAAAATTGATTCGTAATTAAAAATTGATTTGGGGAAATCCAACCAGTATTAAAACCCAGGTCGTGGCAAGACTTTTAGTCATATAAAAGATAAGGTTTGCGCTCATTGGCAAATTTACGTGCCGTTCGTTTCCAATTTTTACGGTAAGAACCATCTTTTAACTGTTTCAGTAACTCTTTTTTATCAATGCCGCTGAGCTTTTGGATATAATCGTTGAGATGAGCATCAGGCGTAGCATCTAGCATAACTTTAAGCAGATGCGCCCCAAATGCGATAGGATACAATTTATTGGGATTGGTAACTTGAATTTTAACTCCGTGACACTCCTGCCCTTCGAAATCAGGATGTAAGGCTTTGCCAGGAATGGATTTAGGTGTAAATGTTGCCCGCTTTACTTTAATACCGGAAAATTCGTCATTTAAGTCAGCAATTTGCTTAGCAGTTAACTTTGTAGAAGGAGCTCCAATGGTCAAAAAAGGATCGGGCGTACCTCGTCCCTCTGAAATATTAGTTCCTTCGAAAAAGACATTTCCCAGGTATACAAACGCGTGAGCAAAAGTGGGCAAATTCGGAGACGGGGGAAACCATGATAAACCAGTGTCGGGCCACTTCATCGATCGTTTCCATCCTTCCATTGGTATTACCCGAACCTGAGCCTTTTCTGCATTATCAATCCATCCTTCGCCAACCATCATTTTAGCCAATTCGCCCAGCGTCATACCATGTGCCATTGGTATGGGATATTTGCCTACAAATGATTGATGCTCCTCTTTCATCATCCATCCGGAGATATAATTACCCCCTGCCGGGTTTGGTCTATCAAGTATCCAAACAGGCACACCTTGGGCTGCCGCAGCTTCAATAACATTACCCAAAGTAGCATTATAGGTATAGAAACGGGCTCCTACATCCTGCATATCAAAAAGCAGGAGATCTACTTTGTCGAGCATCTCAGACGTAGGTTTTCGTGTTTTCCCATAAAGCGAAAAAACAGGCACTCCTGTCGCCTGATCCACACCATTTTCGATTGTTTCTCCAGCACCTGCGTCTCCACGAAAACCGTGCTCCGGGGCAAAAAGAGCAGTCACATTTACATTTCGGGATAAAAGCGTATCCAGCATATGCGAGCCATTTACCCGGGCGGTTGGATTCATGACGAGTCCCACACGCTTGCCTTTTAGTTCTGTCAGGTGCTTTTCCAACAAAACTTTGGCGCCTACTTTAACAGGAGGTCGAGACTGCGAATGGACTCCATCACATCCCTGAGAGATAATACTAATGACTAATAAAAGAAAAGGTAAAATGACTCGCATATCTGTTAATACAAATTACGCTTTGTTTGCTACCACTTCCGCTTCACTAAAAAAGTAGGCAGCCTCTTTTTTTCCATTCTCTACAGAATCAGAACCGTGAATAATATTTTCACCTACACTATCAGCAAAATCGGCACGTACGGTTCCCTCTTCTGCTTCATTAGGATCGGTAGCGCCAATAAATTCACGAAAATCTTCAATTGCATTCTCCTTTTCCAGAATCATCGGAACACATGGACCGCTGCTCATAAATTTACAAAGCTCGTCATAAAATGGTCGTTCTTTATGTACCGCATAAAATCCACCGGCGGTATCCTGTGTAAGACGAGTCATCTTCATTGCAACAATTTCAAAGCCAGCCTCCTGAATACGACGAGTAACTTCGCCAATTAATTTTTTACGTACGCAATCCGGTTTTAGAATTGTAAGAGTTCTTTCTACAGCCATAATTAAAAAATGAGAAAATTTGTAACAAATTAGGATTTTAATTCTCTTTAAAATAAAGGACGTTAATATAATATTTACGTTACTAATTCACGAAGCCATTTAGTGGTCGAATTTTAGCGGACGAATTTAACCGGGATCAGATGTTTAATCAAAAGCCAGTACACATTTCATGGGATTGGAAGCTCAAGTCTAAACCGGAAGAAATCTGGCCATACATTACTGATACCAATCGACTTTTCAAGGATCTAAAATATCCAACCGTTCATACTACCGATATCACCCAGACGGTAAATCCCGGATTTGTTCAACTTTCTTACAAGGGTATCAATCGTTATGAGGTTTGGGAAGAAGAGCCTTGTGAGTGGGAATACCCATTTCATTTTGGATTGAGACGTCATTACCAAGCAGGACCATATAAGAATCTTGAAGTCCAAATTGATCTTAAGCCCTATGACAAGGGTACACAACTTGTTGTCAATATTCAGGCTGTACCAAGGAAGTTCAGTATCCTTTCTGTACTGACTACCTTCAAAATAAAAACACTTATAAAACAGCGTTTAAAAAAGATCGTTTATCAGTATGACATGCTGGCTAAACGTGGACAAAAATCTTTTCAAAGTGCAAAGAAACACCAGCTCGTACGTGGTGGAGAAAAACGCCTTCAAGAAATAAGGCAGGAACTCAATTCCAAGGTCAATATCGCTATCCTCAAAAAGCTCATAGCATTTATCCGCAAGGCTGATGATCTGGAACTTCAGCGTATTCAACCCTATGAACTAGCCCAATATTGGGGAATTAATCGCCAAAAGGTTTTCGAAACATTTATTAGCGCGGCAAAAGCCGGTCTTTTAAATTTTAAGTGGGATTTGAGATGCCCAACATGCAGAACGGTACAACAGTCGGAAAAAACGTTAAGCCAAATACATGAGCCTGTTCACTGTGACCACTGCCGACAACAATTCAACGTAAATTTCAATAAGAGCCTACAATTAAGCTTTACACCCAATCCACTTATTCGAAAGATTGATCCCAGCAAATACTGCATCCGCGGACCCCAGGATAAACCGCATATATTTATTCAACAATATGTAAAAACGGGCGATAATCACTTTTTAAAAACAAAGCTCCCAACTGGAACATATACACTTCGCAGCAATCATTCTGATGGTATTGCTACTGTACATGTGCAGGAAGATGGGCAGGACACAGTGCATATTGCAATCTATAAACAGGGATTACGGGGCGAGGAAGTTTCTATTAACACAGAACCAAATTTAAGTTTTGAAAATAAAAGTAATACCCCTCAGATAATCACCCTGGAACGAAAAAATTGGGATGACAATGAGGTTAGTGCGGCGCGTGCCACCTCCTCTCAATTATTCAGAAACCTTTTTACAAATGAGGTTTTACCAAAGGGCGAAAAAATTGCCGTCGATAATCTTACCCTTATGTTTACCGACCTCTTCAACTCTACAGGTATGTATAAAGAGGAAGGGGACGATAAGGCAGTTAGGCAGGTTATAGATCATTTTGAAGTCTTGAATCAAACAGTATCAGAAGAAGATGGAGCCATTGTGAAAACAATAGGTGACTCGGTGATGGCGGTATTCTGCGATCCTCACCAAGCATTACGTGCTTATCTGCGAGCTCAAAAAATTCTAACTGAAGATGAACGTTTCAACAACAATTTTCGGCTTAAGGCCGGGATCCATCATGGTAGTTGTGTAGCCGTCAATTTAAATAACCGTATTGATTATTTCGGATCGACGGTCAATATTGCATCTCGTTTTGTAGATTATGCTTCCGAAACGGAGGTCATTATCTCTCATAATGCCTGCTCGAAAGGCGGCGATGATATCAATAATGTGCTCGAACATTTTGAGAATGCCAGTATAGTCGAAAATATTGATGCACGTCTAAAAGGATTCAACAGAGAGTCATTTGAAGTTAAAAGTATTAAAATCGATAATACGCCTCTCCGGTTGGCCATTTAGTAGCCACCAACTTTTTCATTTAATACTTGAGAGCCATTCTTTCATACTTTAGCTTATCCCCTCGGGAATCATAATTCTTTTCATGATTCTTCAACCTTAACCAAACTTAATTAACGATGAGTAGTTATAAAGATGCCGATCCGCCCATTGCCCACGGTACCAAAAAGATGAAAAAGAAAAAAATATAGCACTAATTGCTCATGATCACCGGAAATCTGATTTAATTGATTGGTGTGAATATAACTCTGAATTACTTGCTAAGCATGAGCTATTTGGCACAGGCACTACCGGGCAGATGATTGCTGATGATGTGGGTCTGGATATTAACCGTTTTAAAAGCGGTCCGCTTGGAGGCGACCTTCAAATTGGCGCAGCCATCGCTGATAACAATATTGACGTAATGATTTTCTTTTGGGATCCGCTACAGGCACAGCCCCATGATGTAGATGTGAAGGCCCTTTTGAGGATCGGTGTATTGTATAATATACCGATGGCTTGTAATCGCTCATCCGCCGATTTTATAATTTCTTCCGGACTTATGGATGAAGAATATGATCGCTTCCTGGTTGATTACAGCAAACGATTTTCAAAAGACATTAAATAAACGTTATGAGTGATTTGTCCGGCAGCAGACAAAATCGACTGGCTTCCGAATCGAGTCCCTATTTACTGCAACATGCAGACAATCCGGTCGACTGGTATCCCTGGGGAGAAGAAGCCTTTGAAAAAGCTCGCAGAGAGGACAAGCCCCTATTTGTTTCCATCGGCTATGCCACCTGTCACTGGTGTCATGTGATGGCTCATGAGTCCTTTGAGGATGATGAAGTCGCAGAAATGATGAATGAGGCATTTATCAATATTAAGGTTGATCGAGAAGAGCGTCCCGATATCGACAATACCTATATGCTGGTCTGCCAAATGTTAACAGGAAGCGGAGGCTGGCCTCTTAACGTACTGTTGACGCCTGATAAGAAACCCTTTTACACAGCTACCTATATCCCCAAACAGGGACGTCATGGTCGGCCCGGGATGCAGGAACTCATTCCCTGGATTTCACAGCTTTGGCAAAACGAACGAAAAAAAATTACCAACTCCATTGACGAAATTATTACCGCCTTTCAAAAGTCAACTGGCTTTAAATCGGGCCATCGTCTGACAAACGAAGTGCTGGAAAAAACCTATCATCAATTTGAGCAACAATTTGATGAAACTTACGGTGGTTTCGGGAGTGCTCCCAAATTCCCAAGTAGCCACAATCTGATGCTACTCATGCGTTACGGCTTGCAACATAGTAATACGAAGGCGCTCACTATAGTCCAAAGAACACTCACTAAGATGCGTATGGGTGGAATCTTCGATCACATTGGCCTTGGATTTCATCGATATTCCACCGACAGAGAATGGTTAGTTCCCCACTTCGAAAAGATGCTTTACGATCAGGCCATGCTAATGATTGCTTATACCGAAGCCTGGCAACTGATGAAAAATAAGTTTTTTAAAGAAACGGTAGATGAAATTGCCTCCTATACGCTGGGGAAAATGCACGATGAGCAAGGGGGCTTTTATTCCGCAGAGGATGCTGACAGCGAAGGTGTAGAAGGCAAATTTTATGTATGGAATATTCCCGAAATACGAGGAATCCTACCTCAGGCAGAAGCCGAACTCTTCATCGACACTTATAATCTCTCCGAAAAAGGAAATTATAAAGATGAGTCTAGTGGACGTCGTACCGGAAAAAATATTCCATACCTGAAGAAATCGCTTGAAAAGCTGGCCCTGGAACGTGATATGGAAACAGATGGACTTGCCTCTCATCTTGAAGATATTCGTCACGAACTGATGAAAGCCCGAGAAAAACGGGTGCATCCCCTGCTTGATGACAAGATTTTAACCGACTGGAACGGTCTAATGATGGCAGCGTTAGCTAAAGCCGGTCGAATCCTACAAAACGAAAAATATATCATCCATAGTAAAAGCTGCTGGGATTTCATCAAATCAAATCTGATACCAAAGAATGGAAGTTTAAAACACCGGTTCCGAGATGGCGATGTTGCTATTGATGCCCATACCGATGATTACGCCTTTTTAATCTGGGGATTAATTGAACTATATGAAGCTACTTTCGAATCCGAATATCTCGAACAAGCCGTAATATTAAACCAAAAATTTGTCCAGGATTTTTGGGATGGCAAGAACGGTGGGTTCTTTTTTACCTCCGAATCAGGAGAAGAGCTGTTGGGGCGAAAGAAAGAAATTTATGATGGGGCTATGCCTTCCGGTAACTCTGTTGCCATGATGAACCTGCTGCGTCTTGGACGTCTTACCGGAAACACGAAGTGGGAAAATATGGCCGATCAAATGAATCACCTGTTTGCCGATACCATTCGAAAAGCTCCCACTGGTTTTGGATTTGCTCTTCAAAGCATCGACTTCATCACTGGGAATTCTCGGGAAATTATTATTTCCGGGAAAAAGGATAATCCTGATACTCAACAATTGCTGGATATCTTGCGTGACGAATTTCTGCCCAATACTGTTGTTTTACTAAATGATCCTGAGGATAACCAAATCAAGGAATTAGCTCCTTTCCTTACCGATTTTGGAATGAAAGACAATAAAGCTACCGCTTATGTTTGTCAAAATTATAGCTGCGAATTACCTACAAATGATCCCGACAAAATGCTGGAGCTTATTCATACAGACTAAGATGTTTTATACTAAATTTCGCTAGGCCTGCACAAAGAAAAACTTCGACATTAACACTCTTTATACACATCACGTATTATGAATTACGCTTTGAAACTAGTCGAATTACTGAAATATTAGGTGGAGCATTATATCGGATCGGGGCCAGAGTAAATCCCAACCCATTATTTACGTTAATCAACACACTCCCCTGATGATAGACCCCACTAATGTATTTGGTTTCCAAATTTGAAGCAGAAAATGTCATCCCCATAAAAGGTACTCGTACCTGCCCCCCATGCGTGTGACCGGCCAGCATCATATCGTAATTATGTTGCCGGGCGTCTTCAATCAAATGGTCGGAAATCTGATGTGAGGCGAATATTTTAAGGGTCGGATCATCCGAATGCAGCGTCAGCGAATCTACGACCTTCGGAGCCACCTTCTTACTATATACCTCAGTAACCCCAGTGACAAGTATCTTATTTGCACTGTCAAGTTGTACGGTATAATTTGAATCCTGAATTACTGAAATGTCTTTTCTATTAAGGGCACGTTTTACATTTTCAACTCCGGCCCAATAATCATGGTCTCCTACTACAGCCAAAACCCCATTGGTTGACTTGACTTTTCCAAATTCGTGGGAAGCCATTTTGATAAAATTAGTCCCGTACGAAATCAAATCGCCTGTAAAAATAATTAAATCTGGGTTCCGCTGATTTACTTTTCGGATATAACGGGCAATCTTTTCACGACCGGTGTATTCGTCCCCATGGATATCAGAAATGTGTACAATCTTAAATCCGTCCAGTTTATCCGGCAACCCTTTGATGGGCACATCAATCTGCCGGACACGTATCCTGGTTGTGTTATCGTATGTCTTCCATCCCACAAAACAAAAAGTCGCAATAAAAAGAGCCAGCAGGATACGGGCATGGATAAGATTGATGAGTGTTTTCTTATCACTCAAAAAAATGCTTATCCATTTTACGATATCTGCTATAATTACCCAGGTTGCGAGAGCATAAGCAAATACCAGTCCGAACCAAAACCAGTAATCCAATGGTTTGGGAAACTTGAGTACATTTATATTTCCGGTAATAAAGAAATACATAAGTGCACTGATCGGAAATAAATAAAACGACTGTAAAATAAAAGGCATAATCAGCCGCTCCCCTTTCGATTTAACAAAAAATTGCTGAAACACCGAATAATACCGCCATGACAAATACGCGACAGCGGGTGTCATCAAAACAGACACCATTAATGTCATCCTAAGTAACCAAGACAAAATTCAGAGAGTTCAAAAGTTCTTGTTATATTTTCGCTTATTTAGCGTAATAGAATTTTGGGATTTGAACAAATTTTCTTTTGAAACAAATCTACTCCGCTCATATTTGCGTAGTATATTAACAATGGAAGCTTAACGTGATCATATTCATACTACTGGCTACCATCGGAAAGATGATTCATGGTGATTCCGATGATGAACTTGCATTGATGCGACGCATTAAGCAGCGTGACGCTGACGCGTTGGAAGAATTGTATGATTTGTATAAGCGATTACTTTTTGGAATGGTAATTTCCATTGTAAAAAAACGCGAAGAGGCTGAAGATGTGCTCCAGGAAATTTTTGTTAAAATCTGGAATAAAGCCGATTCGTTTAATGAGGAACGAGGTAATGTGTATAGCTGGATTGTAACACTGGCACGCAATAAAGCGATCGACCGAATTCGTTCAAAAGGTTATAAAACGCAACAAAAACAGTCTGTAAGTATTCATGAACCGTTATTTTCGTTGGAGACGGATAAACATGATCCAATGGAAACGACCATTTTTTCGGATCGGGCAGAATTGGTAAAAAAAGCTTTAACTGAAATACCCGAAAAACAGAGCGAAGTTATCAAAATTGCCTATTACCGGGGTTTGACACAGTCAGAAATTGCTGATTACCTGGATATCCCACTGGGCACAGTAAAAACACGCACTCGGCAAGGGATGATAAAATTGAAACGTATTTTAGGAGAATTCATAACGAACGATGGCTAACGAAAAATCTCATACCAAAAAATTTGAGGAGCTCTGTGCAGGCTATGTCCTCCACTCATTGGATGAGGACGAGCGCAAAGAGTTCGAGCAAATGCTTGAGGGGGCCACTGATGAAGAACAACAGTTGTATCAATCTTTAGCATCGACTGCAAACCAACTGGCTTTTACCGTTGAGCGTGATGAGCCGTCTGATATGTTAAAAGAGCGCCTGATGGATGAAATAAGATCAGGTGAGAGTGATGAGAAAATAAGTGGAACACTGCCTCAGAGTGGTGTTGAATCTAAAGAAAATGATGAGAAAAGCGGATTTAGCTGGCAGGCGTTTGCAATCGCCGCATCATTTGCGCTATTGATTGTAAGTTTAAGTCTCGTATTCTATTCGTTTAATTTGCGGTCGCAGGTTTCTAATCAAAAAACGCGGATTGTGCAGCTCAAGAATGAACTTCAACAAAAAAGTGAAATGCTCTCTATTCTTGGTTCCCGCGATGTGGACATGGTAATCATGTCCGGTATGGAGGTTAATCCCAATGGATATGGCAAAGTCATTTGGGATCCCAAAAAACAACAGGCGTTACTACAGGTATCGAATTTACCTCCCGTGCCCAAGAATAAAGATTATCAGCTGTGGCTAATCAAAAATAATAAACCCGTAAGTGCCGGTGTATTTGCTACCAATAGTCAGGGAGATAATTTCTTCAAAATTGAGAAAATGGCGCAAGCTTCAAAGCAATCAGCAAATGCTTTTGCTGTGACCCTTGAGCCTAAAGGCGGTGTACCCCAACCAACCGGTGACATGTACCTGATGGGGAATATGAAATAGCCGTGAATCCTGAGTTCTGAATCTTGGTTCGTGTGTTGTGAGTAGGCTTATGATAAAATTATTAGGCTCTTCTTTCAGTCTTATTGCTGGTCACTCATCTTTTGGAACAGATAATCCTGGAAACTCAATACTTTTACGCCAGATGGTACTTGTACCATGGCTCGCGCTATCGATGATTTTTTCACTTCGCTTGCTTCAATTGTAGATGCCAGCTCGTCATCCTCATAAGAATCTGCTTTGAGTGGGAAATATTTTTCTTTAAAAATGAGATCCGTCGGGAAATCGCCCGTAATCATATTATCCACATTATTTCCCCACGGTTCTGCTAACATTCCCCAGTTTACGTCAATACCTTTGGTCATCCAGACCACCGTTTTTTTGGTCTCGTGATCTTTATCATGAAAAACAAATTTTTCGCACTTGTATCCTTGTATAGTTTTGGTCTCACCTGTTTTGTCATAATCTATTTTATCAGTACCTGCGTTTGATTGCGATGAACTGTTGTCATCACCAAACATATTCATCATTGAATTGATATCACTTTTCGAGATCTTGAGAACTTTACTATCTCCGGTTAAAAAAACAAAATCCTTAAAATCGAGGCGGACTAATATCCCTTCAGTCCTTATCGAACCCATAACCTTATAGTCTTTATCGCCCTGCAGCAAAATTCGATCAGGAGTAATATACATGGTGAATTGATCCTGCTTTTGTTTACTTCCTTTAGCCGAATAATCATATTCGTTAAAAGTGATTTTACCCTCAAATTGTGCGTAGACAGGCTGGACAAAAAAGGCAAGCATGAATAAGGGCAACAAATAATAAATTACTTTTTTCATGGTAAAAGGGATAATAAGTTACATTCGAAATTAAGCTGTCTTTTGTACATCCTAAATAAATATAATGTTTCAAATAAAAAAAAAGCCTGCCCAATCAGGGCAGGCTTAACAAACATGGAATTATAAATCAGACCGTTTCGAGAATATCCATATCAACATTTACTTTGTGAATCCAACCACCGGCAACTATATCATCGCCTTCATAACAGACCACGGCTTGTCCCGGTGTAATAGCTTCACGTCCAGTCGGAAAGGTAACTTCGATCTCATCTTCGTTGAGCTGCGAGAGATAGCCCATTACCCCGTCATCATTATAACGTATGGCACCGGTAACTTCCATTTCGTCTTCCGGCACTTTTTCATATTTGCTCAAGTTGATGTTCTTGGCGCGACAGGTGGTACTTACCAGATCTTCTTTTTCTCCAATTGTAATCACGTTTGTTTCAGGATCAATATCGGTAACATAAACACGCTTGCCGAGCGCTAAGTCCAATCCACGTCGCTGACCGATAGTGTAAAAGGGATACCCTTCATGTTCACCTACAATATTGCCTTCCTGGTCTACAAACTTTCCGCCTTTGACCCGCTCCTCAAGTCCATCAACACGATCTTTCAAGAAGCGACGGTAATTGTCATCCGGCACAAAGCAAATTTCGTACGAATCAGGCTTCTTGGCCACTTTAGTGAGTCCAAATTCTGAAGCTAAATCTCGTATTTCGGTTTTTTCGTAGCTTCCAAGCGGAAATTTTGTGCGTGCGAGATGTTTTTGTTCCACCCCCCACAGAGCATAAGATTGGTCTTTACGAGGATCCAGACCACGCGAGATAACATACCGACCATTTTTTTCTCGAACGTTGGCATAGTGCCCCGTGGCTATAAAATCGCAGCCAAGATTATCGGCACGGCGCAACAAAGCCGCCCATTTGATATGCGTATTGCACAGTACACAGGGATTAGGAGTACGCCCGTTCATATAATCATCCACAAAGCGGTCGATGACCCAATCGCCAAATTCATCACGGATATCAACTATAAAATGCTTAAACCCATGTTTGACGGCGATTTGACGTGCGTCATTCATAGACTCGAGTGTACAACACCCGGTCTCCTTGTCAGATTTACCACCTACTCGGGAATAATCCCACGTTTTCATGGTGATTCCGATGACTTCATATCCTTGCTCTTTGAGCATTACTGCCGCTACGGAAGAATCGACGCCTCCGCTCATTGCAACTAATACTCGACCTTTATTACTCATAGTTTTTTATTTTCACGGGTATTCAGAATTGCGAAGAAAAATAAAGGTTTTTTATGTAATTCCTATGAAGAAAATAAGAACACAAACCAATCTATAACTTAACGGCTTAAAGCTACAATTAATGCCCCGTGATAATAAACCTTAAAATGCTTACTATGGTTAACTGATTAATCTTCGTAAAAACGATATATTTTGTCTGCATCGTTATCCATTCATGATTTTTTAGAAGCCGCCGAAACACTCCCGGTTATCGATGTACGCAGCCCATCCGAATACCAGCATGGCCATATTCCAGGAGCATATAACATTCCCCTTTTTGATAATGAAGAGCGGGCCGAAATAGGCACGATCTATAAGCAACAAAATCGGGATAAAGCTTTCAAACGAGGGCTAGATATTGTTGGCCCCAAAATGAGATCGTTTGTAGAACAATCTGAAGAAATTGCTCCCGATCGTAAAGTACTTCTCCATTGCTGGAGAGGCGGGATGCGCAGTAGTAGTTTTGGATGGCTGCTTGCCTCTGCGGGATTTGAGATCCAAACGCTTGAAAAAGGATATAAAGCATTTCGGAATTTTGTGCTCAATATTTTTGAAGCGAACCATAACATTTTGATTTTAAGTGGTTACACCGGAAGTGGCAAAACTGACATCCTCCAGGCTCTGCGTAACCTAGGTGAACAAGTTATTGATTTAGAGGGCCTGGCCAATCATAAAGGATCTACTTTTGGTCATTTGGGAGAGCCGGATCAACCTACCGGGGAACATTTTCAAAATATGTTAGGCATAAAACTATTTCAGCTGGATAAAAATAAACCGGTTTGGCTGGAGGATGAAAGCCGATTGATTGGTCAACGGATGATACCACACCAATTCTTTAGTCAAATGCAACGTGCTCCGGTTTTCCGCATAGAGATCCCTAAAAAAATTCGCATCCGCCGTTTGGTGGACGACTACGGGTCTTATCCCAAAGAAAAACTAAAAGAATCTATCTTGAAAATAGAGAAACGCCTCGGCGGGCTCCGAACTAAACAGGCAATCCAGGCGTTAGAAAACGACGAGCTGGAAAAAGTTGCCGATCAAGTGCTGCACTATTATGATAAGGCCTACGATCATGGTCTCAACAATCGAGAAAGCAAAAAAATAAATCGGTTGGACTTTAATCATATTGATGCAGATAAAATTGCTCAAACACTAAAAAAACAAGCACTCACAGAATCCGTTTAAGAAAGCAATCAATTTATGTCCCCAAAAACCACCTCATCTGATATCAAACTCACACAATATAGTCATGGAGCCGGATGTGGTTGCAAAATTGCACCTCGCGTATTACAGACGATGCTCGAAAGCAACCTGAAATTGCCGTTAGATGAGAAGCTCTTGGTGGGTAATGAATCCCGAGACGATGCTGCGGCTTATGACTTAGGAAATGGTACCGCCGTCATCAGTACTACCGACTTTTTTATGCCGATTGTGGATGATCCTTTCGATTTTGGCCGCATTGCTTCCGCCAATGCAATGAGTGACGTCTTTGCAATGGGCGGACGACCGTTGATGGCAATTAGCATCCTGGGATGGCCAGTGGATAAAATTGCCGCTGAAGTGGCACGAGAAGTGCTGGAAGGCAGTCGATCTATCTGTAAGGAAGCTGGTATTGCCGTAGCCGGGGGGCATAGTATCGACAGTCCGGAACCGATATTCGGCCTGGCAGTTACCGGTCAGGTGGAGACGAAATACCTAAAACAAAATTCCACTGCTCAGCCGGGAGACTATCTATTTTTAACTAAGCCGTTGGGAGTAGGCATCCTCTCCACTGCGCAAAAAAAAGGCATTCTTAAAGATGAACATCAAACGACAGCCCGGGATTTGATGGTACAACTAAACAGCATCGGTGAAAAGCTGGGCCAAATGGAAGCCGTCTCAACAATGACAGATGTAACCGGGTTCGGACTGCTGGGACACCTGCTCGAACTATGCGAGGGTTCTGGTCTGATTGCTGAAATTGATTTTGAACGAGTACCATTGCTGCCTGATCTCGACTATTATCTTGATGCAAAAAGTACTCCCGGCGGCACCCAACGCAATTGGGACAGCTATGGCGAAAAAATTGGTCCCATTACCGATAAACAACGATCCCTCCTATGCGATCCACAAACAAGCGGTGGTTTGCTTGTAGCAGTTCGTAAAGAGGGTCTGGAGACCTACAAGGAGCTAACCAAGAAATTCGGACTTCCGGATTTTGTCCGGGAACCTTTAGGGATAATTAAAAATCAACCGGTTGATCGGGAAGTCTTAATTACAGTTGCTTAGGGTCGTAATTTTAGTCACCCTTCAGTAAAATAATTGACGTGGGATTATTTCGATAATCAGCAATTATAAATGGAAGGGAAGGTATGAATACATTAAAAATAAAAGTTCATACCAAAGGTAATAGCCTGATAAGGCAGCCCATCATCATTTACAGCAATATCCCCCTCCAGTATTATAGCGGATTGGTTACTAAACGGTACATCAACACCAATGGGTAACAGAAGAGCATTTAACATATTTGGATTGTTAAATAGCGGCTCATAACTAAGCCCTCCGTAAAGGCTTAAAGCGTTTAAATCCTTGCTTAGTATACCAGAAAGTTTTAGCCCGATATCTGTAAATGAGTAAACTCCACCAATAATCGAAAAAGAAAGTGGATCAGTAGGTTCACCAGCAAGCTGATATTTTAAATGTCCACCGATATAAGTATCACGGTCGTCAAACAAGCCTATTTTACCAGAAAGAGATAATCCTGGCTTCAGTCCATACGCTCCACGAAACATTAGCATAAAATTATCTGCTTGAGTATAAATAATCGGTTGTATCCCCAATTTAAATTGACCGGTTTCCAGAGTTCGGGCGTCCGAAAAAAATCCATCCTGGGCTTTTGATACATTAAATCCACCAAATATAATGATAAATAGAACCGTAAAGACCGTAACATATTTTTTCATACACCATACTTTTATTCTAATTCACGATGTCATTAAAATGGTATTCATTTGGATTTGTTCCCTCCCTATATTTTGAATATTAACTTGATAAAAGATGTTTAAGTGAAAAACCATTACTCTCGAACTGGTCCGACTCTTTTTGGCTCATTTGGGTTGTTTTTCCAATCGTAGTCTGGCTGTTTCTGTCAAAAATACTATTCCCCAATCGCACCTCCATTCTATTCAGCCAGGATCCTCTACCATTTTGACGCGCAAATCGAATGATTCGAGCCAATAAATAAAAAGTTAAAAAGACCACGGTTGTAGCGATGACCGTTGCCAATGGATGCTGATATAAATTTGAATTAATTCGCTGAATAAATGTAATTCCTTCATTAATTGAGCGCATAAATTGTTCAATCGCCTGTGCACCATAGGATTGACGAAAAACATCTTTTCCCATGCGGCAATAGTCTCTAACGAGCCAGCTCATTCTTTGAAATTCTGCCGGAGCAGCAAGAAGATGACGCAGTCCCAGAGATATTGAGGTAAAACCCGTACCTATTCGCATTCCTAATGTGCCACCAGCGGCAAGTGCGAACCAACCGGCAACAAACGCACAAAGTTTAAATCCCAATTCTATTACATAGAGCAAAAACTTATAGCTTATCCTTCCGATCTTTTCCCAGTCCATTTTTTTCTTTTTTTGTGATCATTTAACGAAAATCAGACATCCCGGATAATTTTTAAACCATTACCTTAAGGTTTCCTATATTTGCCTGTCTATAAATAAGATCAACAGAAAAGGTATTTGTTACATGATTACAAAGCGCGTGATTCCTTGCCTGGATATCAAAGACGGTAGAACGGTTAAAGGGATAAATTTTGAAGGCTTGCGTGATGCGGGGGATCCGGTTGAATTAGCTCAGCGCTACTCGGATGAAGGAGCAGACGAACTGGTTTTTTTGGATATTACTGCTACCAAAGAAAAACGAAAGACTCTTGTTGAGCTTGTAGAAAGAATTGCTCTCGAAATTAATATTCCTTTTACTGTTGGCGGTGGCATTAACAGTATCGAACAGATTGCTGAACTACTGCACGCGGGCGCAGATAAAGTTTCACTGAATAGTGCAATCGTCCATAATCCCGACTTGATTAACAAATCGTCGCAGCAATTTGGCTCACAATGCATTGTCGCTGCTGTGGATGCTAAGCATACAGGAGATCAGTGGACCGTTTTTATTTCCGGAGGATCTAAAAATACGGGCAAAGATGCACTAAAATGGATCAAAGAAGCAGAAGAACGCGGAGCTGGCGAAATACTACTCACGAGTATGGATCAGGATGGTACCAAAGAAGGATTTGACCTGGACCTTCTGGCAAAAGTGAACGAATTCATTACAATCCCTGTCATAGCCAGCGGTGGAGCCGGAACTGTACAGCACTGTGTCGATGCAATCGAAATCGGTGGTGCAGATGCGGTCTTGGCTGCCAGCATCTTTCATTTTCAGGAAATTACAATTAAAGAGCTTAAAAAGAAATTGAAGACGGCACAAATTGCTGTCAGAGAAACGATATAATTTATTTTATCATGCTAGATATTCAGACATTAGATTTCAAAAAAAGTGACGGACTTATCCCAGCTATCATTCAGGATGCGGATACCTACCAAGTACTGATGCTCGGCTATATGAATAAGGCTGCGCTTGAAACGACACTGGAAGAAGAACGTGTCACTTTTTTTAGCCGCTCCAAAGACCGGTTATGGACGAAAGGTGAAACTTCCGGCAATTATTTGGATTTGATCGATATCCAACAGGATTGTGATAATGATACCCTGCTTATCTTAGCTAATCCTCAGGGACCAACCTGTCATACCGGCGAACAATCCTGCTTTCATCAGAAAGAATTTAAGCCTTCAAAGAATCTAGGGTTTCTCAATGACCTCGAAAAATTAATTCGCAGCCGCCAGAAAGAAATGCCGAAGGATTCTTACACCACCTATCTTTTTGAAAAAGGACTGGACAAGATTGCTCAAAAAGTTGGTGAAGAAGCTGTTGAGACTGTTATTGAGGCCAAAAATGACAGGGAGAAGAAGTTTATTGGTGAGGTTGCCGATTTAGTTTTTCACCTGATGGTATTGCTCGTTGAAAAAGGAATATCACTAAAAAAGATCATCAAACGGCTTAAAAAGCGTCACAAAAAAGGGACTCATAAACATTTAGGATAATTTTCAAATCGTCAACCCTCTGCGATCAGCTTTCATAATTCTGACCTGGAGTCCTGTAACGTTAAATCTTTTCTTACCAGAGCATATCTCTACATTTGAGATCCTCTGGAATGACTCAAGTTTGTTGATTCTTTTCGAACGGTATTCATTTCTTTTCCATTTTGATAAATGAAATTATCCAAGGTGTTAACCTGAATAAATATTAGCTATGAAATATCGAACGCTCGGCAATGACGATTTACAAGTTTCAGCTATAGGATTAGGCTGCATGGGAATGTCAGAATTTTATGGCACTCCTGATGAAAGAGAATCTATTGCAACCATTCACCAAGCTTTGGATCTTGGTGTTAACTTTTTGGATACCGCCGACATGTACGGTGTTGGTGACAATGAAAAGTTGGTTGGCAAAGCTATCAAGGATCGTCGCGACGAAGTGGTACTAGCAACGAAATTCGGTATTATTCGTGGTGAAGAAGGCAGTTTTGATGGAGTAAGTGGCAGACCTGAATATGTTCGTCGAAGCTGTGAAGCCAGTCTGCAACGTCTCGGTGTGGATACTATCGATCTTTATTATCAGCATCGTGTGGATCCGGAAGTGCCGATCGAAGAAACTGTGGGTGCAATGTCTGAGCTGGTTGAAGAAGGTAAGGTTCGGTATCTCGGACTGTCAGAAGCGTCCCCGCAAACCATGAGACGTGCGCAAGAAGTTCATCCCATCACCGCCCTCCAAACAGAATATTCTTTATGGAGCAGAAACGTTGAAGACGAGATTCTACCTGCTTGCCGGGATCTTGGAATCAGTTTTGTAGCTTACAGTCCCCTCGGACGCGGATTCCTGACGGGAGCTATCAAAAATTTCGAAGATCTTCCCGAAAATGATTATCGTCGATATACTCCACGTTTTCAAGGCGAAAACTTTGACCAAAACCTGGAACTGGTCGACCATATCGAACAGCTGGCGGCCCAAAAGGGATGCACCGCACCCCAGCTTGCCATCGCGTGGCTTTTGACACAAGGCAAAGATGTCATACCAATTCCGGGAACCAAACACCAAAAATATATTGAACAAAATGCAGCTGCGGCTGATATTGAATTTACTGAGGAAGAGTTAACTGAAATAGAAAAAATGGCTCCCCAGGGAGTGGCCGTCGGTCCCCGATATCCCGAAGAAAAAATGAAAAGCATCGACTGGCAGTAAATCGTAATGAGTGATGCGCAATCTGTAAATAGCGTCAGTTCGACTGATAATAATTTTTATTTAGAAAAGAAACCCACCGTATGACAAAACAATTGCCCGATGGGTACATTTCTGTACACTCTAAATGTTATTTTATTTTAAACTTTTGTTATTAACCTGGAATAAGACAGATTATTCCTTTTAGCTCATCTGTATTTGAAACGAACCGTTATCTCTTAATAGCTACTTTGTAGAGCCAGATGCAGAAAAATATAGCGGCGATGCCACCCAGCCAATTAGCATAGGGAGCAAAAGAGTCTGGGGCAATCCGCAAGGCATCAGTACTTTCCTGAATAGCAAACGGTATAGCCAGTATGATACCAATTAGAGCCTCCCCAGTAATCAATCCCGATGAAAACAAAAGGCCGCGCTGCTCCGCATTGGTCTCTGCTTCTTCGGGATCTTCACCAGCGGCGAGTGCCCTCGCTCTCACTTTTCGAGCTGCATACCAGGCAATCATCCCACCAATAAAAATGGGGACTGTAAGCTCAATTGGCAAGTAAATGCCTACAGCAACGGCGAGTACCGGAGCACGGAAATCAGATCCTTTAGCCTCTAAAATCTTGTCTAAGATAATAATACCAACCGCAATAACAGCACCAATCCATATCATATTCCATTCAAGATTACGAGCAAAGACTCCCTCGGCAACCGACTGCATCAGTGTGGCCTGGGGGGCACTCAACATCTCATCGGGGCTCATCCCCGGCCGGGGTAATATTCCTCCCATTCCGTAAGCATTAAATAACAAACTAAGGATCGGAGCAATCACCATTGCTGCAGCAATGACTCCAACAATTTGCATGATTTGCTGTTTATAAGGAGTAGCCCCTACTAATTGACCGGCTTTCAAATCCTGCATATTATCTCCGGCAATAGCAGCCGCACAAGCGACCATTGCCCCCACAACGATTGCAGCGGCAGCAGCGGCTTTAGCCTGTTCCGTATCTACCGAAAACTGCAATTGAGTTCCCAATAGTGCCAATAAGATAAGAGCTGTGGCTAAAATCGTAGCAATAGTCACTCCAGAAATTGGATTATTGGATGATCCCACAAGCCCGGCCATATATCCTGCAACCGAAGAAAACAGGAACCCTGCGACAAGTGAAAATAAAGCTCCGACTCCCATGGTAGTCCAATACAAGCTGCTTGTAACGGGCAAGTTCGTAGTATCTATGACCTGTGTAAAGACAATAAATATCGGAATTGCTAACCCAATTATTCCCCACATCACATAATTTATAGGCATATCCTGTTCGGTCCGAATTATGGTGTGTCCTTCGCCTGATTGCGCCTTCTTCACTGCATCCCATGAAGACTTAATACCATCTTTTAACGGTTTAGCCAGAGATATAAGGGCCCAGACTCCACCGACTACCATTGAACCGACACCCATATAGCGAATCTTCTGGCTCCAGATTGCTAAAGCAGCATCATATCCGGTAGAATGCCCTACTATTTGAGCAATATGCGAAGGATTAGCAAAAGCCGAATACAAGGGAATCCCAAACAGCCAAGAAATGAGTCCACCGGCAAAGACCATCACAGCAATATTTAATCCTACGATGTAACCCACACCGAGCAGAGCAACGGAAAGATCGGTTCCCATTCCGAAAATAGATTGGCCAATAGTTATAGAACCGCTAACTGTTCCAGTAAATATTTTCAATCCCGTCTGTCCAAGCTTATAAAGCGCACCGAAGAGCCCAGCCAAGCCGATTTGTTTAATTCCTTTTCCACCTTCGGTCCCCGCCTTTAAAACTTCTCCGGTAGCAACGCCTTCCGGAAATTTCAAACCTTGTTCTATAATCAGAGCTCGTCGCAACGGTATCGTGAAAAGAACGCCTAAAACTCCACCAAACATGGCAATAGCAGTTGTATCCCAAAAAGGGAAATCCCCCCAATAGCGAAGTAAAATAAGAGCAGGCAACGTAAAAATAACACCGGCAGCGAGTGACTCACCTGCCGAGGCGGCAGTCTGTACAATGTTATTTTCTAAAATATTCGACTGTTTAAAAAACCGGAGTATGGCCATTGATATTACTGATGCCGGTATTGAAGCTGAAACAGTCATACCAACTTTTAAACCCAAATAGGCATTAGCCCCTGCTAAAATAACTGAAAGTAAAATTCCCAAAACTACTGCTTTAATAGTCACTTGGGGTAAATCATCTTCAGCCTGGACATATGGAATGAAATCTTGTGATTTATTACTCAAATTGTGCTCCCGTCTTATTTAAACTTTGCCACAAATTAACAGAACTCATAAAGAAAGCAAGGGTTTATCCTTTCTTGAACTCTCCTCGTTGCTTACCTTTGGGCTCAACTTTTTAAAAAGTTCAAATAGTTATTCTATGAAAATTACGATTGACCAGCTGGAAGAGACCCATATGGAGGCCCAAAATGAGCAAGGTGGACTTATCCGCATGGATGGATCTACCAGCATTGGAGGCCTGGAAGGCGGTTTTAGCCCAATGCAACTTTTACTGGCGGGGGTTGGCGGTTGCAGTGCAATTGACATTATTGGGATTCTCAAAAAACAGAAACAAAATCTGCAAGATTTGAGGGTAGAAATTGACGGGAATCGCCAGAAAAAAGAAACCTACTCCGAATTTACAACAATCCATATAAAATATATCTTTTCCGGTGATTTGGAGAAACAGAAAGTAGAGCGAGCCATCAATTTATCCCTCGACAAATATTGCTCTGTTTCCAAAACACTGGAAAAGACCTCTGAAATCACCCACAGCTACGAAATAAAACCTTCATAATCACCTCATGAGTAAGAAAAAGCTCGAAACCCAATCTATCCGAACCCAAACTAAACGAACCGAACAGCATGAGCACTCTACCCCCCTGTTCATGACCTCCAGTTTCGTTTTCGACAGTGCCGAACATGCTCGTGCCCTTTTCGCTAAAGAGGTCGAAGGCAATGTATACAGCCGGTATTCCAATCCGAACACTAATGAATTTGAGGAAAAGATGTGTCGTCTCGAAGGTGCGGATGCGGCCATTGCCACAGCTTCCGGAATGTCGGCTATTTTTTCAAGTTTGGCAGGTTTGCTGGAACAAGGCGATCATGTGCTGGCCTGCCGATCGCTCTTTGGCTCATCGCACCAGATACTGAATGGCATATTACCCAAATGGGGCATTGATTTTTCTTATGGAGATATCGACCGGCCTGAAAAATGGGAAGCTCTCATCCAAGATAATACGCGTGTATTATTTTTAGAGACCCCATCGAATCCAGGACTTGACCTCATCGATCTTGAATGGGCCGGTAAATTGGCCGAAGCCCATAACCTAATTTTGATCGTCGACAATTGTTTTGCCACCCCCTATTTACAACAACCCACAAAATACGGGACTGATTTAGTCTTGCATTCCGCAACAAAATTTATTGATGGACAAGGCCGGGGCATTGGAGGCATTATCGTCGGGAAAGAACGATATATCGATGAAATTAGCTTTTTCACCCGTCACTCCGGACCAGCATTATCTCCTTTCAATGCCTGGATGTTCTCCAAAAGTTTGGAGACCCTTCCCGTTCGCATGGAGCGTCACTGTGATAATGCTCTCGCGTTGGCAACATTTTTGGAAGACCATCCCAATGTCGAATGGGTGAAATATCCTCATCTGGAAAGCCATCCCCAGTATAAACTGGCAAAAAAACAGATGAAAAAAGGCGGTGGCGTCGTTGCATTTAACATTAAAGGTGGTTACGAAAAAGCCAAGACATTTCTGGACAAACTAAAAACACTTTCGCTGTCGGCTAATCTTGGGGATTCACGAACCATTGCTACACATCCAGCTTCGACAACTCATTCTAAACTTACCGAAGAAGAGCGTGAGGCTGTAAATATCACACCAGGCATGATGCGTATTGCCGTGGGACTGGAAGCAATAGAAGACATCATTGATGACATCGACCAAGCATTAACATAAACCTACACGGGCAAATCTACTGATTGGTATCATTACCCATGGCGTAGCTGATGCCCGCCTTCAATAATTTTAAAAAGGTGGGTTCCGTATACGACGCTTTGGTATGCCCCAGTTCCATATAAAAAGAACGGCCACCATCAAAATCATGATACCAAACCATGGGATGTTCATTATTCATATTGCCCCCTTTATATGTATCTTGATCAATACTAACAAGCACGTTAACATCCTTCGGCGGCTTACGAAAATTATACCACTCATCAGTACGTTGCCAGGGATCAGGCAATGAGGCTACTACAGGAAAATTTTCATCATTATGAATCCTGAGTTTTGCTTGTTGAATCTCGGGATGGTCTTTAAAGTAAGCCCCAACTAATTTTCCATACCAGGGCCAATTGTATTCGGTATCAGAGGCTGAATGTATTCCGACGAAGCCCCCACCCGATTCAATGTAATGCTTAAAATTATTTTGCTGTTTGTCATTAAGTACATCACCTGTTGTACTTAAAAAGATAACAGCTGTATATTTTTTTAGCAGATTGTCCTTAAACATAGCGGCATTCTCGGTTGTATCTACCGAAAAGCCCTGCTCTCGACCAAGCTTTTGAATCGCTTCTTTCCCATCAGGAATTGAAGCATGACGATATCCTTCGGTTTTAGAAAAAACCAGTACTCTTGGCATCTCAGATTGGCCAAAAGAGTAATTGCTTGTCAAAAGCACAGATACCAATCCACCAACCAATATTAACAAAAACCGAAATACAGATTTATGCAATCTCAATAGGAAGAAATTTGATTATTATTGATCCGTTACACACCCTTCGGAAGCTGATGAGACCAGCTTGGCATATTTATAGAGTGAACCAGTGGTAACTTGCAGTGGTGGTGCTTCCCAACTTTTGCGACGTTCTTCCAGTTCTTCCTCCGAAAGGTGCAAATCCATTACCCGGTCATCCGCGTCGATGGTAATTTTGTCTCCATCCTCAATCAGTGCAATCGGTCCGCCTACCTGAGCTTCAGGTGTCACGTGACCAATAACGAAACCATGAGACCCCCCTGAAAAACGACCATCCGTTATTAACGCTACATCTTTACCAAGACCGGCGCCCATGATCGCTGCTGTGATAGAAAGCATCTCCCGCATGCCGGGGCCGCCTTTGGGTCCTTCGTAACGGATAACTACTACATCCCCTTTCTGAACTTCTCCATTTTGAATAGCAGCCAAACTTTCTTCCTCAGAATTATAACACTTCGCCGTACCGGTAAATTTAGTTCCTTCTTTTCCAGTGATTTTGGCCACAGCTCCTTCCGGGGCTAAACTGCCATATAAAATCTGCAGGTGTCCCGTTTTTTTGATGGGATCGTCAATCGGTGAAATAATATTTTGCTCTTCTAATAGATCCGGCACGTCGGCGATATTTTCAGCAAGTGTCTTACCCGTTACCGTGATACAATCACCATTTAAATAACCTTCCTTTAACAACATCTTTTGTACCGCGGGAACGCCCCCAACATTATAAAGGTCTTCCATCACATATTGACCACTGGGCTTGAGATCCGCCAAGTAAGGTGTACGATTACTGATTTCCTGGAACTCATCAATCGTAAACGGTACATCCGCGGCATGCGCAATGGCCAACAAGTGCATCACTGCATTTGTAGAACCTCCTAATGCAACGGTAATTGTTATTGCATTTTCCAGTGAATCTCGTGTGATAATATCTCTCGGCTTAATATCCTCTTCCAACAATCGAAGGATCGCTTCACCGGCATTGTGGCATTCTTCGATTTTCCTCTTATGTGTAGCCGGAATTGAAGAACTAAATGGTAAACTCATTCCCAGGGTTTCAATGGCAGAAGCCATGGTGTTAGCTGTATACATCCCTCCGCAAGCCCCGGCTCCCGGACAAGCATGACGTATCACATTTTGCAATTCACCTTCATCAATATTTTTAGACAAATATTCGCCATATGATTCAAACGCAGAAACAATATCCAGGTTTTCGCCCTTCCATTTTCCGGGACGGATTGTTCCGCCGTACACCATGATAGAAGGACGATTCAACCGTGCCATAGCCATAACTGAGCCTGGCATATTTTTATCGCATCCTACAATCGAAATATTTGCATCATACCATTGAGCCCGCATGACCGTCTCAATCGAATCAGCAATAATTTCGCGAGACTGAAGAGAGTATTTCATCCCTTGTGTACCCATGGATATACCGTCACTCACTCCAATACTATTAAATATTAGCCCGACAAGCCCAGCCTCCCAGATACTCTCTCGAACATGTTCAGCTAAGTCGTTTAAATGCATATTACAAGGATTTCCTTCCCATCCTGTGCTGGCAATGCCTACCTGCGCCTTATTCATATCCTCCTCTGTTAAACCTGCGCCATAGAGCATAGCCTGTGAACCGACTTGGGATTCTTGCTGGGTTAATCGAGAACTATATTTATTGAGTTTATGTGACATAAGTTGCGCTTTTATGAAAAATGCAGATTTTAAATATTTGAAAAATCAACGAGTGTATCATTTTTTTCTTGCGTTAAAATCTAAAAGAATCAATCAAGAAAACAAGGGGAATTCCAACAATTTATAATAAACTTAAAATTAATTTGACATAACAATATTCATTATCTATACTTCTAGCTCTTAAAAGAAAGAAACAGAAAACTTTGATCAGTCAAGCAACACATACTTTTTTCTCTGCACAAATGGATGAATATTCCAGCTTGTTAGACGCGACTAATATATCTACGTTGCTTTTTATCTCTCTGATCACCCTTTTCGTTTCTTCTGTAATAGCTTCTGTCATTTCTATCGGAATAATTAGTGGTATTGCCGTATCCGGTTTACTAAATCTAATTATTCTATCGATTCTAATTTCTGGCATTATTAATCTAATTCTAATTATTCGCTAACCATAACAGCCAGAGGTTAGAACTCAAGTTCTCAACAACATTTGATTTACTCTGACCTCTGGCGGGAAAAGTATATCCACCAGGTCATATGGAACACGCAAAAGCACAAAAATTTAACGACAAGGCAAAACAAAACTCTGAAGATCCGGAGAACATAACTGAATTGAATGGAGCAGGTATCCTCATCCAAACATTGGAAGATCTTGACGTGGATACCATCTTCGGTTACCCGGGAGGGGCTGTATTACCTCTCTATGACAAATTATTTGATGTACATAATATAAATCATGTCCTAATTCGCCATGAGCAAGCGGGTACTCACGCGGCTGATGGTTATGCTCGTGCTACAGGTAAACCCGGCGTAGTGATGGTTACGTCCGGGCCAGGCGGCACGAATACCGTTACGGGCATTGCAACAGCGGCCATGGACTCAATTCCACTTGTTGTATTTACGGGACAAGTTCCTACCGATCTCATCGGAAACGATGCATTTCAAGAGGCTGATATAGTTGGGATTACACGCCCCATTACCAAACACAACTACTTGGTTAAGGATGTCAAAAATCTGGAACAAGTGGTTCGCGAAGCATTTCATGTTGCAACGAGTGGACGGCCTGGGCCTGTCTTGGTCGATCTTCCTAAAGACATGCTTAAAACAGAAACACATTATAGCGGCCTCAGAAAGGTAAGCATGCCTAGTTATAAGCCAACCAAAGAAGGCCATACCACTCAGATAAGAAAAGCCGCTCGACTGATGAGCGAAGCCGAAAAACCTTTGATTTATGCTGGCGGTGGAGTTGTATTAGGCGAAGCATGGGAAGAATTAACGGACATGGCTGAGCGACATAATATCCCTGTCACAACTACACTGATGGGATTAGGTGGCTTCCCCGAAGGTAAGCCTCAATCCTTGGGCATGTTGGGAATGCATGGTACTTATTATGCCAATATGGCTATTACCGAGTGCGACGTGTTATTGGCTGTGGGTGCGAGGTTCGATGATAGGGTGACGGGACGTCTGGATGGATTCTCGCCTAACTCCAAAAAAATTCATATTGATATCGACCCGACTAATATCGGTAAGAATGTGGAAGTAGAAGTTCCCATAGTAGGTGATGTAAAACGGGTTTTGCCGGAAATCGACAAGCAAATGCAGACGCCCTCAATCGAAAATTGGTGGGATACCATTCATGAATGGAAAGAAAAACATCCGTTGCGGGTACCAAAATCTAAAGATTCCATCAAACCGCAACATATGGTTGAAGCGATATCGGATGTTACTAATGGGGAGGCGATTGTTGTTACGGATGTAGGCCAACATCAGATGTGGGCTGCTCAACATTACACCTTCAATCATCCACGATCTTTTCTTTCTTCCGGTGGCTTAGGCACTATGGGCTATGGATTCCCTGCAGCATTGGGGGCTGCTTTCGGTTGCCCGGACCGCCAGGTCTTTTGTATCTCGGGTGACGGTGGCTTCCAAATGACATCCTATGAATTAGCAACTGCGGTCGAAAACGAAGTTCCGCTCAAAATTGCCATTATGAATAATCAATGCCTTGGTATGGTTCGGCAGTGGCAAGAACTTTTCTACAATAAACGATACAGTCATTCCATCCTGAAAAAAGGAAATCCTGATTTTGTAAAGCTGGCAGAAAGTTACGGGGCAGCGGGTTTTCGTGCGACAAATGCCAAAGAGATGGAGGAGGTGCTTGAAAAAGCAATGGCTATCAACGATCGCCCGGTAGTAATGGACTTTCGAGTTGAAGAACGAGAAAATTGCTACCCGATGGTACCTTCAGGAGCTGCTTTAAACGAAATGGTTTTAGGTGAAGAATAATGCACACAACTCAAAACGGCACTAAAACACAGTCTGACAAACATACGCTCTCTGTACTGGTTAGCTATAATCTGAATGCTTTATCCCGAATTATCGGCATTTTCAGTAGTAAGGGGTTTGAAATCGACAGTATCAGTTTCGGATCCGGGAAAGAGTCCGGGCTGGCACGGATTACTATCACTACACATGGCGATAAACAGATTATCGAACAGATCACAAAACAGCTGCATAAAATTATCGATGTAGTTACTGTTTCGGATTTGACTTATGAAAGTTTTGTGGAGCGAGAGCTGGCCTTGGTAAAAGTAAAAGCCACCAGTTCAGTGCGATCGGAGATTATGCAGATCGCACAGGTTTTCCGGGCCAAAGTCATTGATATAAGTCCCGAAAAACTTGCTATCGAAATTACCGGAAATCGAGATAAAGTAGATGCTTTTCTGGGAATGGTTCGACCTTTTGGAATCATTGAGATTGCCCGAACCGGAAGTGTAGCATTGAAAAGAGAATTTGACGGGAATGTCTGATCTTCTGAGAGAAGGATGATTCCACAATTAACATTAAAGTAATTAAACGAAAAACCATTAACACAATTTCAAATGGAAGCAAAAACTTATTATAACGAAGATGCAGATCTTAAATTTCTAAACGACAAGACGGTTGCCATTTTGGGATATGGTAGCCAAGGTCATGCTCATGCCTTGAATCTTAAGGATAGTGGCGTCGATGTTGTCGTTGGACTTCGGGAAGACAGTTCTTCACGAGCTCAAGCCGAAAAAGCAGGGCTTAAAGTCCTTTCAATAGCGGATGCTGCAAAGGAAGGCGATATTGTAATGGTGCTGATTCCCGATCAGTATCAAGCTGATGTTTATGAAAATGAAATTAAATCAAATCTTTCTGAAGGTAATGCACTGGCCTTTGCTCATGGATTTAACATACACTTTGGTCAGATTCAACCAGATTCTGATGTAGATGTGTTTATGATTGCTCCCAAGAGTCCGGGACACCTTGTCCGTAGAGTTTACAAAAAAGGATCAGGGGTGCCCTGCCTCGTAGCTGTTGAACAAGATTATACCGGCACAGCCAAAGATACGGCTCTTGCTTACGCCAAAGCTATTGGTGGTACCCGTGCCGGCGTCATTGAAACAACATTCAAAGAAGAAACGGAAACAGATCTTTTTGGTGAACAAACCATTCTCTGTGGCGGTGTTTCTGAATTGGTAAAACGAGGTTTTGAAGTATTAACTGAGGCTGGCTATCAACCTGAAATTGCCTATTTCGAATGCCTGCATGAATTAAAATTAATTGTTGACCTGATGTATGAAGGCGGCATTGAACGGATGTATTATTCGGTGAGTGATACTGCTGAATACGGTGGACTTACCCGCGGTGCCGAAGTGGTTGACGAAGTTAACAAAGAGCGTATGAAGGATGTGCTTAAACGGGTTCAGGATGGCTCTTTTGCTGATGAATGGATCAAAGAAAATAAAGATGGTATCCCAAATCTTCAAAAGCTTCGTCAGCAACTTGGTGATCATGAAATTGAAAAAGTTGGAAAACAGCTTCGATCTATGATGAACTGGATTGATGAAGAGGAAAGTGAAGCTGTAGAAGCTGCAGAATAATGGACAATAAAATTAACATATTCGACACCACACTTCGGGATGGTACCCAGGGTGAAAAAGTAGCTTTTTCTGCTAAAGATAAGCTGCGCATTGCCCAGCGGCTTGATGCCTTCGGTATTGATTACATCGAAGGCGGATGGCCCGGGTCCAATCCCAAAGATATGCAATTCTTTAAATTGGCTAAGGATCATTCGTTTGACCATGCCCGAATTGTGGCTTTCGGCAGTACCTGTCGTACGAATACTGAGCCGGCTGAAGATAAAAATATCCAAAGACTGGTTGAGGCAGGAACCCCTGCTGTCTCCATTTTTGGAAAAAGCTGGTTGCTTCACGTTGAAGAAGCATTAAAAACGACTGCCGAAGAAAATCTGAAGATTATTCGTGATTCGGTGGCCTATCTCAAGGAACACGGCAAGGAAGTCATATACGATGCGGAACACTTCTTCGATGGATATAAATCCGATCCCGAATATGCTCTGAAAACGATCCTTACAGCTGAAGAGGCCGGTGCTGATACGCTTGTGCTCTGTGATACAAATGGCGGCACATTGCCATCCGAAATTTCAGAAATTGTACAAACAGTAAAAAAACAAGTTTCAACCCAACTGGGGATTCATGCCCATAACGACTGCGAATTGGGAGTTGCGAATTCGGTTACTGCTGTTGATGCAGGCTGTACACACGTTCAGGGTACTATCAATGGCTATGGAGAGCGATGCGGGAATGCCAACCTATGTTCGATCATCCCAAATCTCCAGCTGAAACAGGATTATCACTGTATTTCGGATGAAAAACTGAAAGAATTATCTACTCTTTCCCATTTTGTAAGTGAGGTGGCAAACCTTAACCCGAACAATCGTCAGCCTTTTGTAGGTCAAAGTGCTTTTGCACATAAGGGCGGTATTCACGTAAGTGCAGTGATGAAAAATGAATCAACTTACGAACATATTATTCCTGAAAAGGTGGGTAACCGGCGGCGTGTTTTGGTTTCCGACCTTTCGGGAAAAAGCAATATCCGTTATAAATCCGAACAATTGGGTATTGACTTAGATACTCAAAGTGAGGATATCCCGGGTATTGTTAAAAAGCTCAAAGAGCTTGAAAATGAAGGATATCAATTTGAAGCAGCTGAAGCTTCTTTTGAGTTATTGGTTCAAAAACTGACCAATGAGTGGCAGGATTTCTTTCGGCTGGAAGGATGCCGTATAATCGTAGAAAAAAATATTTCCGGTGCCTCACGTACCGAGGCAACGATCCGCCTCTCTGTAAATGGCCAGATGGAACACTGTGCAGCTGAGGGCAGCGGACCAGTCCATGCCCTGGATTGCGCGCTTCGTAAGGCACTGAATCGTTTCTATCCGGGTATTTCGAACATGCATTTACAGGATTATAAAGTACGAGTCCTTGATCGAAAAAAAGGAACTGATGCAAAAGTTCGTGTATTAATTGATTCAGCCGTAAACGATAAAACATGGACTACCGTGGGTGTTTCCCGCAATATTATCGATGCTAGCTGGGAAGCTTTGTCCGACAGTTTTAATTACTATCTGGCGAAACAGCATCAAAATATCCACAACAAAAAAGCGATCTGAAATGAACATTTTATCTCTTTATTCATGGCTATTGCTAAGCAGTCTTCTGACTGCCCTACAATCAACTTTCAGCAATAAAACCAACTGCATATTGTCCATTACTTCGACATAACCTTATAAAAGCTCTAACCATGGAAAATCCAATTAAAATTTTTGACACCACGCTTCGAGACGGGGAACAATCACCGGGATTCAGTATGAATCAAGACGAAAAGTTGCGTCTTGCTCTTCAGCTTGAACGTCTGCAGGCTGATGTTATTGAAGCTGGATTCCCAATCGCTTCTGAGGGTGATTTTAAGACGGTGCGTGAGATAAGTGAACAGGTGAAAGATAGTATTGTGGCGGCCTTGTGCCGTACTACTACTAAAGATATCGATCGAGCAGCCGCTTCTCTTGAACCTGCGGCGAAACCACGCATCCATACGTTTATTGCTACTTCTGATATTCACATGAAATATAAGCTGAAGAAAAGCCGTGAAGAAGTGCTTGAATCAGCTGTTAATGCCGTTGAACATGCCAAAAAATTCTGCGATGAAGTAGAATTTTCGGCTGAAGATGCCTCCCGAAGCGATCCTGAATTTTTGTATAAAATCTTTGAAGCCGTCATCGCTGCCGGCGCAAACGTTATTAATGTGCCGGATACGGTTGGATATGCTATGCCATGGGAATTCGGCGAATTAATCAAAAACATTCGTTCGAATGTTCCTAATATTGAACAAGCAACGGTGAGTGTGCACTGCCACAATGATCTTGGTGTAGCAGTTGCCAACTCACTCATGGCTATCCGCAATGGAGCGCAACAAATTGAATGCACCATTAACGGTATTGGAGAACGAGCAGGTAATGCCTCTCTTGAAGAAATCGTTATGGCCATTGCTACTCGTGAAGATAAACGCAAAACAAATATTGTAACGGAGCAACTGGTACCCGCCAGCAAATTGCTTTCTGAAATAACGGGTCATAAGGTACAGCCGAATAAAGCAATTGTTGGCGAGAATGCTTTTGCCCACGAAGCGGGCATTCACCAACATGGCGTACTGAATAACCCCATGACTTACGAAATCATGACGCCCAAATCTGTAGGACTGGACAGCAATAAAATTGTGTTGGGCAAGCATTCCGGACGATTTGCACTTAATAAGAAACTCCAAAAAATGGGTTATACGCTTGGCAAGAAAGAGTTAGAAAGCGTTTATCATAAGTTTACTGATCTTGCGGATGAGCAAAAGACCGTAAGTGAAAATGAGTTGATGAATCTGATTAGCCAGGCTCTTCCCAAAAAGAAGATCTCGGGAAATGGCTCAATGACCGGCTGAACAACAGTTGAATACGCTACAGACTAATAACATTTTTAATTCTGAAATCATTAAACGACCACCATTATGGGAATGACTCTCACTGAAAGAATTATAGCAAAACACAGCGGAAAAACATCCGTGGAACCCGGCGAAAGTGTCTGGATTGATGTGGATGTGCTTATGACACACGATGTTTGTGGACCGCCCACCATTTCGATATTCAGAGAACAATTCGGAGAGGATGCACGGGTTTGGGACAAAGATAAATTAGTTATTATTCCAGACCACTACATCTTTACTGAAGATAAATATGCAAATCGAAATGTCGATATTCTTCGTGCTTTTGCAGCCGATCAGGATTTACCCAATTTTTATGATGTAGGTTCAGAAGACTACAAGGGGGTCTGCCATATCGCACTCCCTGAGGAAGGATTTACACGCCCCGGTGAAGTGCTTTTTGGCACCGATTCTCACACCTGTACTGCAGGAGCATTTGGACAATTCGCTACTGGTATTGGTAATACGGATGCCGCCTTCATAATGGGAGCTGGTAAACTTTGGGTTAAAGTTCCGGAGACCATGCGCTTCGTCTTTTATGGTGATTCTATGCCCTCCTACCTGATGGCTAAAGATCTCATTCTGCGCATTATCGGTGATATTGGCGTAGATGGTGCTACCTATCGAACGATGGAATTTGCAGGTCCGGGCATCAGTGCTATGACAATGGAAGACCGGATGACGCTTACCAACATGGTTATTGAAGCCGGGGGTAAGAATGGTGTTGTTGAACCGGATATCAAAACTGAAACCTATGTTCGGGAACGGACGGATAAATATTTTGAACCTGTCTTCAGCGATTCCGATGCTAATTATCACAGTGTTTATCATTATAACCTTGAGGATATGGTACCTATGGTAGCCAAGCCGCATAGTCCGGATAATAAAGCAACGGCTATCGAGCTGGAAGGTACTGAATTGGACCGCGCGTACATCGGTTCCTGTACTGGAGGCAAACTTTCTGATTTTGTAGCTGCTGCGGAAATTATTGCCGGAAATAGCCTAAAAATCGATACCTATATCGTACCGGCAACTACCGAAATTGCTCAAGGTCTTGAAACAACGAAGGTAAATGGTAAGCCACTGATCGATATTTTCAGAGATGCTGGTTGTAAAATTGGTCAGGCATCATGTGCAGCTTGTCTTGGTGGTCCGTCAGATACGTTTGGTCGCCTTAATAATGATGAGGTTTGCATCTCTACAACGAATCGGAATTATCCCGGACGTATGGGATCGAAACAGGCGCAGGTATATCTCGCTTCTCCTTATACGGTTGCGGCTTCTGCAATCTCCGGTACTATAACTGATCCCCGAGCCTTCATTCAAGAAACTGTCATTTAAAATACTAATACTTTTTAGCTACGATTAACAATTATGTCAAAACAGAAAGAACCAATTAAAGGGAAAGCGTTTGTGCTCGGTAAAAATATCGACACCGACCAGATCATTCCCGCCGAACATCTCGTCTACAGTCTGGACGATCCTGAAGAACGAAAATTCTATGGACGTTATGCACTTTCGGGGGTCCCAGATAAACAATCGGGCTTGCCTCAAGGAGGAATCCCGCTTGTAGAAGAAGACGAATTCGAAAGTACATTCGATATTATTGTGGGCGGACCCAATTTTGGCTGTGGATCTTCCCGCGAACATGCACCTGCTTCTTTGGATATTGCCGGAATACAAGCAATTATTGCTCCTACTTTTGCTCGTATTTTTTATCGCAATTCGGTGGATGGCGGTTTTGTCATCCCTTATGAAAGTATAGAAGATTTGAGTAAAACGGTTAAAACCGGTGATGAGCTGGAAATAGATATTGAACAACGTACTGTTCGCAATCTCACACAAGATAACGAATATGAAATCCGTCCGTTAGGAAGTGTTGCAGACATTGTAAACGCTGGCGGAATCTTTGAATATGCACGAAAAGAAGGAATGATCTCTCATGTCAGTAACTAAAAAAATAGTTGTTTTACCGGGTGATGGTATCGGGCCTGAAGTCACAAAAGAAGCCCTGAATATTTTAGAAACCGTTTGTAAGCGGCATGGAAAAAATATTGAAACACAAAGTTTTTCGGTGGGCGGAGCAAGTATAGATCGTTTTGGCCGACCTTTAACTGAAGAGACTCTCAAAGCTTGTAAAAATAGTGATGCTGTTCTGTTGGGGGCCGTAGGTGGATCCAAGTGGAATGACCAACCCAAAGATAAGCGTCCCGAAGCAGCCTTATTAGGACTTCGAAAAGAATTGGATCTGTTTGCCAATTTACGACCTATCAAGACATACGAATCTCTCCTCCATGCTTCAACACTTAAAAAAGAGGTAGTTGAAAATGTGGATATTATGATTGTTCGCGAGCTTACCGGAGGTATCTATTTCGGTCGACCCCGTCTTATTGAACAGACAGACTCGGGAGAACATGCTGTAGATACAATGGAATATTCTACCGGAGAGATAGAACGAGTGGCACACACTTCGTTTGAAACGGCTACGGCTCGAAACTGGAAAGTGACGTCAGTAGATAAGTCAAATGTTTTGGATTCTTCGCGACTATGGCGACAAACCGTTAAAGAATCGTCAAAACAGTGGCCAGAAATTACGCTTAATCATATGCTGGTTGATAACTGTGCCATGCAGTTAGTCCGCGATCCCGGACAGTTTGACGTTATTCTTACTGGTAATATGTTTGGAGATATTCTGAGCGATGAGGCTTCAATGATTACCGGATCAATCGGAATGCTCCCCTCAGCAAGTATAGGTAAAGAGTTTGCCATGTATGAGCCTGTGCATGGATCAGCCCCCGACATTGCTGGAGAAAATAAAGCGAATCCTCTGGCTGCAATTGCTTCAATAGCACTTATGTGCCGTTATTCACTTGATATGCCAGATGCAGCTCAAGAAATTGAAGAAGCGATTGAAGCCACACTGAATGATGGGTTTCGAACAGCCGACATTTTTTCTAAATCTTCTAAAGAATATCTGTCTAGCACCGAAGAAATGGGCAGTGCAGTCGTTAAACACCTGAACCCAGATTTACAACCCGGTACTTTTCTATAAAGAATAAACTTTGATAATTCAATGGATGTCCAAACGGACAATGCATAGTTAACCTCTCCTGCATCTCCCTCCACGAAAGGGAGAAAATGAAATATTTCATAAACCCCTCCTGTAAAAAGGAGGGGGGCAGGGGCTTCAACAAAAAAATACTAAATGCAGTTCGGTTATTGACCTACCTCCCATTTCTTCCAAACGAAAATTACCTGCATGTTTTCACCTTCAAAGAGAGATATTGTTATTCTAAGTTCTATATAACTGTTTAAAAACACATTGGGGACAAAATAGATCACAAAATATCCGTTATCCAAAGTATAATAGAATAGACAAAAAACCGAATATTTTGCATGCAACATTGATACTTGTTCGGGTAGCTGTGGAAGGGGTTAATTAATCTTTAGCAACAAAAACCTATCTAGATTACTTCATTTAACGAATAATTTTAAGTTACCAATCTTTTAGATTTATATTATGTCAATTATTTCTGTTTAAAGAAAGGAAAATTCATTTAGAGTTGACACAGAACAAGATGCGCCTCTCAGAAAGGAATGAGAAAGAATAAAGATGTAAAAATTTATTTATCAATCAAATACAACCATTTTGCCATCGATCAAGGGCTTTGCCAGAATCTATTGCTTTCTTTGCTCGCAGCTCTATATTGTCCATACTTATTGATCCTATATTTTCGACAATCTGTTTCGCCTGATACAGAAGCATCTCTCGTGCAGTATTTTTTTTACCTTTAAGTGCAGCAAGTCCAGATTCAAGAACATATTCCGCCAGAACTTCTTCCTGTTTCCACTTTCGTTTGGGATAATTTATTGACCCCGACCTTACTTCATTGATCAGTTTTTCTCCTTTATTGAGTACAATCTTTTTTGATTTTCTCCGGAAATCAAGCTGTGAGGAACCCTCCATGCCCTTAACGATCAGAGCTCGTTCTAATGAATCCTCATTTTCTAAAAGCTTTGCCAATTCTTCCTTATAGTGAGAATGAACATATCCCGTAATCACCCAATTAACATCGTCCGTCCTCAAAGGCTGTAACAGTTTTTCGAGTGTCGCCAAGAAGGGACGTTTGACGATCTTTTGACGAAGATCTGAAAGATCGCTGAGTGCCGGAAAATAAACTGACTGATCCAGGTACCCCCACCCTACTTCTTCGTTCTCCAAATCTTCAGCCACTGAGGTAATTGATTTACGTGGATTTTTTCCTGCCAAGTCAAGTATCCTGTAAATTGTTTCTCCATTTTTAGGAGCTATTTTTTTAGCTCCATGACAATAGGTGGAAATGCCCAAAGCAGCTAACAAGGAGGCTACAAAAGGCGTATAAATTGGATAGCGTACAAAGCCGTCATACGGATCAGATAAATCCACAAGCAACGAAACATTTACTTTTTGGGGTTGAATTGCCCCCTTCATTGTCTGAAAGAAGGCATAATTTTCTTCAAAACTTTCACGCTTTAGTCGCTCTCCAATCAAAAATACTCCCTTTTGATAGTCAGGAATATTTTTATCCAACAAGTATGACATAGCAACAGAAGCTTCTTTCCTGTCCAGGTCCTTACCTTTTAATATTTTCTGCAGAATCTTAGAAAACTCCGAATTCCCTTTTCCAAAAAGAAGACTCTGCAGCTCAGCAGGCAACAAATGCCCTTTATTTTGCCATTGATTGAAGAGTTTTTTTTCAAGCGGATTTCGCTCTAAAATCTTAACAGCGGTTACCAAAACAGCTTTGCTGGTCAGTGTTACCTTGTTGGATTTTAACGCCCGTACAATGATTTCCAAATCGTCCTCATTTAGGTGCCGACTCCCTTTGGGCCCTATGGCTTTGCGTTTTAAAATACCTGATAACTCAGATTGTAAATTGGTATTCGTTGTCTTCATTAGTTTTTATCGCTGACCTACTAGATTAGAATTGAAAAAGAAAATAGGGATGCGATTAATGACATCCCTATAATCATGAGCGGAGCTACAATAAGATCCTTTCATAAATAACTGATAAAATATATCAACTATCTGCGATCGGAAGTTTTATGAATATTTAAATTTTATCAAACTTACATTTACTCCCAGGCTTCCTGCAAAAGCTCCTCCTTATCCTCTCTGTCGGCCCATTCATCTGCCCCGGGCATTGGATCAGTCGTGTCACGTACATGATGATCCATCCACTGTTCTGAAAGCCGATCATTTAGATCGATATAATGTTCCCACTCTAAAGGCACTTCGTCATCCGGATAAATTGCTTCTACCGGACATTCAGGTACACAGGCATCACAATCGATACATTCGTAAGGATCAATGGTTAAAAAATTTGGCCCTTCCCGAAAGGCATCTACCGGGCAAACCGAGGCGCAATGAGTATATTTACAATTAATACAAGGTTCAACAACTACATATGCCATCTTAAAAAACTATTATCAAAATTTAGTGTTAACGATTTAGTTGTCTAAAAAAATTGACTGCTATTGACTTATAAGAAGATTTGTTTCAATTCAAAAAGCTACCTTCTGGGTCCCGAGAGCATCAGCTACCACTTCATCTCCCACAATTCTGGCTGTCTGAGCATAGGCCTCTTTAATACGCCCCTCCCGGAAAAGGCTCAATACCTCCGAATCAATAAGCTCATACCAAAGCTTTTTTCGTACTTTAAACTGATGATGATAACGGGACATTGGTTTCCTGAGTTTTTGCAGAAATTCCAAAAAAGCTCCGTATTCTGGCCCGAACTCCTGCTCAAAACGTTGACGTAATCGCACTGAGAGTGCCGGAGCAGCCCCGCTGGTAGATATAGATATTGTAAGCGGACCCCGTTTTACGATCGATCCAAATGCAAAATTAGCATGGGGAATATCATCCATCACATTTACCAGGATATTCCGTTCCCTGGCTTCCTGATAGACTTTTTTATTGATATCTCCCTCATAATCTGCAACAATTACCATAAATGCATCTTCAAGATCTCCTTGCTGATATTGCCGAGGAATCCATTTAAACTTTTTTTGCCCGACCCAGGATTGCAGTCGCTCTGTTAAACGAGGACTTATAACCTTAAGCTTGGCATTTCTCTCTAATAATTGCTTGGCTTTGTGTTCCGCCTCCTTGTTACCACCAATTAAAATAGTTTGCCGTTCATCCAGTCGGCGTAAATAAATAGGAAACATGTCCATAGTACTGCGTTGATTCTAAAAATTTGTGATTTAAATTTTCTTATTGGGTTGGCAGATGAATGCCGCATTCTGTTTTTTGTGATCCATTCCATCGGCCCGCTCGTTGGTCATCGGTCTCATCATCGACAGGTTGTGTACAGGGAATGCACCCAATACTGGGATATCCATTGTCGTGCAGCGGGTTATAGGGCAAGCCTTTACTGTGGATATAATTCCACACTTTTTGGCCGGTCCAACTTGCCAGCGGATTAATTTTGAATACCTCATTTTCGGGATCCCATTCTACAAACTGTGTATTCTCACGCGTCTTAGACTGACTCCTGCGAAGTCCCGTAATCCACGCTTTTTTATCAGAAAGATATTTTCGAAGCGGCAACACCTTCCTGAGGTAACAGCAACGGTTGGGATTCCTTTCCCAAAGCTTATCTCCATATTTTTCTGCTTGCTCCTCCACAGAAAGATCTGTGGAAACGCGAGTAATCTGAATATCAAAGCGCTTTTCCACACGATCCCGCAGCTCATAGGTCTCATTGAAAAGCAAATGGGTATCCAAATAAAATATGGGAACATTAATGCCCAATTCCCAAAGTCGATAAATCAAAAACATACCAGACGAGCCAAATCCCGTTCCAAGCACCATGTCGGCTCCAAAGGTATAATATCCCCACAAGAGTACCTCGTCAGGCCCGGCCATTTCAAATTGTTGGTTCAGACTATCCAGCTGGTCTTGGGATAACGTCTTATTTGAGATAATCTCTTCTTTGAATTTTTGCATAATCTTTTAACCGGCAAATTGTCTTCTCAGATTCGGTTTATTCATTGATGCTTCAGCCACAGTCTCTGACTTAAACCATGCCAGATGTTCCGCTTTTGCAGCTAGCTCACCTATCACAATCGTACCCGGAGGGCTCAAGGGTTTCGTCTTATCGCCAATGGTAGCAAGTGTACCCGAAACCGTTTTCTGTGATTCATAAGTGGCTTTCTCGATGACGCTTACCGGGGTGTCTGCATCACGACCATGGCGGATAAGCATTGCCGCTATTTGAGACAATCTTCTCATCCCCATTAGTACCACCAATGTATCGGCATGAACCAGATGTTCCCAGTTTGCGAAGGTTTCCGTATTTCGGATTGTATGACCAGTAACCACTGTAAACGACCGCGCTATTTTTCGATGTGTAACTGGTATTCCGGCAAAAGCCGGGGCTGCTAATGCACTACTAATGCCCGGTATAACCTCAAAAGGAATATGTTCCGAGTGTAATGCTTCACATTCTTCTCCACCGCGGCCAAACACAAAAGGATCGCCACCTTTTAAGCGAGCTACAATTTTGCCTTCTCGCGCTTTGGTAATGAGAATGTGATTAATTTGCGTCTGCGAGACCGATGGTTTCCCCGGACGTTTTCCGACGTAAAAGTGCTCTGACTGATCGGACGTCATAGATAAAAGTTCAGGATTGGCCAGACGATCATAAACGATGATATCCGCCTTTTTTAAAATTTTTGCTCCTTTAACTGTAATTAAATCGGGATCCCCCGGTCCGGCTCCGATAAGGTATACTTTGCCATAGAAAGGGCTTATTTCAGAACTCATAGAATTGTAAATGATAAAAATTAGATAGTGACTTCTTCTGCGTTTGCTATGCCAATCCGGTTCCAAAAATCTCCAAAAGATTCGCCATTCACTCTGTTATCTTTAAAATGCTCAAGCAGTGGTCGAACTTCATCGATAAGATTTTCGCGCTCAACCAGATCTTTATACTTGGTATTTAACCGGGTACCAGAAGGATCTCCTCCGATAAAAATAGTATACTTATCTAATGAGCGTCCTACGAAACCGATGTCGGCAACATATGGTCGTGAACAACCATTCGGGCAACCTGTCATGCGGACGGAAAGCTTTTCCTCTTCCAGCCCCAGGTCTTGCATTATCGTATCTAATTCTCTAATAATATCAGGTAAGACACGCTCCGATTCGGTGATAGCCAACCCACAAGTAGGGAGCGCGGGGCAAGCCATCGAATACTTAATAATGTTTGAAATCTCATCATCCAGCAGTACTCCATGTTCATGCAATAACTCTGTAATAGCCTGTTTATTTTCTTCTTTGATATCCGTAAGAAGAACGTTGTGATTAGGAGTAAGCCGAACACCGGTTTTAAATTTTTTGACGATTTTTCTGAGTGCTTCTTTCAGTTGGAGAGCCCCATCATCTTTAATTCGCCCATTTTCAATTGAGACACCTAAGAACCAATGGCCATCCGACTGTTGATGCCATCCCAGATAAAGATCGAGATCAAAATCAGGAAGCTCCCGGAAGGGTTCCAGGTCAAAGCCAATTCGATCAATTAATTCGTTCTCAAACTTTTCCAATCCCCAATCATGGATCAGGTATTTCATGCGGGCCTGTTTCCGATTTTTACGGTTTCCGTGATCCCGCTGAATACCAATAATGCCCTTAACCAGCTCTACCACCTTTTCTTTGGGCACATATCCCAAGTGATCACCCAGCCGGGGAAACGTTTCTTCTTTTCGGTGATTCATACCCATGCCGCCACCGACGATCACGTCAAATCCCTCGATTTCATTATTGTCGTCAAAAAGTGCGACTAAGCCAATATCCTGGGTATGTGCATCGACACTGTTATCACCGGGCAATGCAATGCCAACCTTAAATTTTCTAGGCAAATAACTATGTCCGTAGAGTGGCTCGCTGTCAGTAACTTCTTCTTTCCCGGAATATACTTTATCTCCATTCAGCCAAAGCTCATGATAAGCTTTACTGGCCGGCAACAGAATATCCGAAAGGTCATCAGCAAATGCCTGAACTTTGGCTTGACGACCATCAATATCAGGAGCTGGAGTAGCCATTACATTCCGCACAATGTCGCCGCAGGCTCCTAATGTTGTGATCAACGAATCGTTGATTTCCTGCAATGTTTCTTTCAAATCTTCTTTGATTACACCATGCAATTGGAATGCCTGACGGGTGGTAACGCGAAAAGTACCATTCCCATATTTATCAGAAATTTCATCGATGGCTAAATATTGATCAGCTGTGAGTTTGCCTCCGGGTAGTCTACCCCGGATCATAAAAATATAATGCCGATCACGCCCTTCACGGAGATCACGATCATCCTGCTGGTAGGTGCCATGAAATTTGAGCACCTGAATCGCCTCCTTGCCGAAGTGGGAAGAATCATTCCCCACTTCTTTGGCAAGAGGAGCGCGCAGATAGTCGCTATTCTCCTTTATGATCTCAATTTTACTTTTTGTCCTTTTTCTTCGGGAACTCATAAAGGATATAATCTACAGTTTTTAATATTACTATTACCGTTCAATCGGAGCATCAATCAAATTGCCCCATTCCGTCCAGGAACCGTCATAGTTTTGGACATTGGGGTATTCGAGCAGCTCATTCAGCACAAACCAAGAATGCGCTGATCGTTCTCCAATGCGGCAATAGGCCACAATCTCCTTATCAGGCGTAATACCCTCAGACTCATAAATTTCTTTCAGTTCTTCTTTTGTCTTGAACGTACCATCTTCATTTACAGCTTTTGACCACGGAATATTGGAAGCTCCCGGGATATGTCCTGCCCGTTGTGATAATTCTTTAAGCCCTTTTGGTGCAAGAATCTCACCTTTGAATTCTTCTGGAGACCGCACATCTACCAGGCCAAAGTTATCGCTATTCAAACGTTCTTTAACCTCATCCCGGAACGTACGATATTCCTGTTTAACACCAGAAATCGTATAATCCGCCGTCTCATAATCAGGTTCTTCGGTGGTTATTTCTCTATTTTCAGCTTCCCATTTCTTACGACCGCCATCCAGAATTTTGACATCTTCATGACCATAATATTTCAACAGCCAATATGCCCAAGCTGCGAACCAGTTGTTATTATCGCCGTACAGGATAATAGTTGTGTCGTTATCAATTCCGGATTCCTGCAGTAGCTGTTCGAAATCTTCTTTCGTAGCAATCGTTCGCTTCAATTGATCTTGAAGCTTCGTTTTCCAGTTCCAACCCACAGCTCCGGGTATATGTCCCGAATCATAGGATTGGGTATCGACATCGACCTCGGCAAAACGAACGCCCTCATCATTAAGATGTTCGGCGGCCCAGTCGGTAGTTACTAGTGATTTTTCGTTAGTTAATACATCAGGCATAATAATTGACCTTTATGATTTATCGTTTGGGTTTATGTTTGTAAGAATTAAAAACTTCACAAGCCCAAGGCTGATGCAGGAAGACGGGATTTTTTAAAATAGAAAAGCCCACCACCTGCAGTCAGGTAGTGGGCTTAATACTCAGTAATTTAGAACAACATTATGTTGGCAAATTACATCCACTACCTTCTGCGGTACATATACAGCAACAACACATACATGACATACACATGGCCATCATGGCAGAAAGTTTTGAGATGTAATTAAAATTTTTCACTGATAGAATTTCATTTGCTTCAATTCGCTTAAACGATAAGAACTATCAGAAAATAAATCAACACTTTTCCGAAATTTATTTTTGTCTTGCTAAAAATGGACTACAGAGACAATGGAACGCGTATAGAAATAGTAGCGTTATAAATTTGCCTATTGAAATAAATTAAAAAATTCGTACCTTAAACAAACATTTGACCAAAATCGTGATTATTTTGAAATCAAAGCAAGACATATTTTTCGCTCTCCTCCAGCATTATTGTTGTGCTACGTCTTGTTGTTGCTGTTGTTGTCATTAGTTACTGGTATCGCAATTAACTTTTACTTTTCTACTTACCGGTAACAAAGCACGAACTGAGTTATGACTTCGGTCTGCTTTTTACCTTTCCCAAAAACAAAAAATCAATAAAATCTTACCGCCGTTAAAATGAAAACTCTGGAAGCCGTTAAAAATTTAGAAACTTCCTTACTGGATAAAGCAATCCGTTTGGGATCATTTATCGGACAGACTCCGCTTTTTCCAATACGAAATCTAAATACCAATGGGCATGTTAAAATTTACGCAAAGCTGGAGTGGCAACAATTTGGTGGAAGCGTAAAATCACGGCCAGCTTATCGAATTATTCGAGATGCTATCGAGTTGGGTCAGCTAACAGAAGATAAACATTTACTGGATGCGAGTAGCGGCAACACTGGAATTGCTTATGCACATATAGGTGCAGCCCTCGGAATCCCAGTCACACTGTGTTTGCCTGAAAACGCTTCGGATGAACGTAAGCAAATTCTGGAATCACTGGGCGTTGATTTACGCCTGACACCCAGAACAGGTGGTACAGATGACGCGCAGGAAATCGCCCGATCTATGTACGAAAATCAGCCGGATAAATTTTTTTACGCAGACCAATATAGTAATCCTAGTAACTGGAAAGCACATTATGACACTACGGGACCGGAAATTCTTGATCAAACGAATTACGATGTGACGCATTTTATTTCTGGCTTGGGAACAACGGGAACCTTTACCGGCACCGGCAAACTACTTAAACGGTATGATCAAAATATTCAGCTAATAGGATTACAACCAGATATTGCCATGCATGGTCTGGAAGGCTGGAAACATTTGGAGACAGCTCATACCCCAGCAATTTATGATGACTCCATACCGGATAGAATTCAAACAGTAAGTACGGATAAAGCACATCGAATCATAAAATTGGCTGCTCAAAAAGAAGGACTGCTCATTAGCCCCTCTTCCGCTGCTAATCTTGCCGGGGCACTACAATTGGCTGAAGAAATCGAAGAAGGTGTTATTGTAACAGTTTTTCCGGATGACGGTAGCAAATATGGAGAAATTATTAATCAACTCTTTTAGGATTTATTATGAAAGTACGAATTAGTTTTGACGCTCTACAACAGATGCACAAACATGCAGAGACGGACTATCCCAATGAGTGTTGTGGTTTTTTTTACGGTTTGGAAGGTGATATTCGCCAAGTACGAATTACCCGTAAAGTGGAAAATGCCAAAGAAGGTGATCAACGCCGGCGTTTTCAGATTGCCCCCAAAGATTATCAAGAAGCTGAAAAATACGCCATTGACCATGATTTGGACTTGTTAGGTGTTTATCATTCGCATCCCGATCATCCTGCCGAGCCATCGGAACATGATCGAAAAGTAGCAATGCCATGGTTTTCTTATATCATCATTTCGGTGCAGGATGGAGAAGCAGTGAAAACTCGCTCTTGGCAATTGAATAATGAGCGACAATTTGAAGAAGAAACTGTAGAAACAGAAGAATTTACAACGAAATAACCAAACTCAGACCTATAGAATTATGGCAACGATTATTATCCCAACTCCTTTAAGAAAGTACACGAATCAGAATCGCAAATTTGAGACAACGGAAGATAACCTCTCCGATGCTATTCAACAGTTTATTGATGAATATCCTGAGGTGAAGCAGAACCTGTTGGATGAAGATGGCAACGTACGATCATATATCAAGCTGTATATCGGCGATGAAGAAGTCAATCCTGCCGAAAATGGATCGACTCAACTAACCGACGACACTGAAGTGAGCATTGTACCAGCCATTGCAGGTGGTACAGAATTGTGAATTATTAATTATGAATTTTGAATTCGTAACGCATTCAAAATTTAAAATATATCAGTAAAACGTTATGCGCAATTGGCAAGACATTGAATTTTCTGGTGAAGAACTAGGGCATTATAGCCGACATTTATCCATTCCGGAATTTGGTATGGAGGGACAAAAAAAGCTGAAAGCGGCCAAAGTTCTAGCCGTGGGAACGGGCGGACTGGGAGCTCCCATGCTCCAATACCTCGCTGCTGCCGGGGTTGGAACCATTGGTATTGTAGATTTTGACAAAGTTGAGGCCAGCAACCTCCACAGGCAAGTGCTTTTTGGTGCCTCCGATGTAGGTAAACCCAAAGTAGAAGTAGCCAAAGAACGGCTACAAGAAAATAATCCCCATATCAATATTGAGGTGCATAAAACACGCCTTACCAGCGAGAATGCATTGGAAATTATCCAAAATTATGATGTAGTGGCGGATGGAACGGACAACTTCCCTACACGTTATCTCATCAACGATGCTTGTGTAATGCTGGATAAGCCCAATGTACACGGTTCCATTTTCCAGTTTGAAGGACAAATTTCCGTTTTTAACTACGTAGATCAAGAAGGGAATCGAGGTCCAAATTATCGAGATTTGTTTCCAGAACCACCGCCTCCCGGTTTAGTTCCCAGTTGTGCCGAAGCGGGTGTCCTGGGAGTCCTTCCCGGTATTATAGGCTGCTTGCAAGCAAGCGAAGTAATTAAAATTATTACCGGTATTGGTAGCCCCCTTTCAGGTCAGCTCTTTCTGTTTGATGCACAGGATTTCAGCACTCGTAAAGTGAAAGTAACTAAAAATGAAGATAATCCACTTACGGGTGAAAATCCTGAAATTACCGAATTAATCGACTATGAGGCCTTCTGCGGTATTCCCTCGGCAAATGGTGAAGAAAAAGAGGACTCTGAAGTGCCGGAAGTTAGCGTAAAAGAATACAAATCATGGCTGGATAATGGAGAAGAAGTTCAACTTATCGACGTACGAGAGCCGCATGAGGTTGAAATAGCAGAAATTGGTGGTAAGCTCATTCCTCTGAAAACCATCCTGGAAAATGCCGATAAAATAAGCCGCGACAAAAAAGTAGTTGTACACTGTCGTAGTGGGCAACGAAGTGCGGATGCCATCAAACAATTACAGGAAAAATATGACTTTGACAACCTTTATAATCTGAAAGGCGGCATTCTAGCTTGGTCACAAGAAATCGACGATAGTGTACCCCAGTATTAGAATTATTACCATCTGGTATTGTAAATTGATTACTAATTCAGCATGTATGAACTACATGTGGCCCTAGTTTTTTACTTAGCCCGTGCTGGCTTGAATTATTAAAAAGGCTTCTAAGCTTTTTGAACGAGCTCAAGAGAGGCTGAATTAATACAATAACGCAAGCCTGTTGGCTCTGGACCATCAGGAAAAACATGCCCTAAATGGGCATCACACACATTGCAGAGCACCTCAATACGGTGCATTCCGTGACTGCTATCTTCTTTATATTTAGCTACATTGTCTTTGACCGGCTCAGTGAAGCTAGGCCATCCGGAAGAAGAATCGAATTTTTCACTGGAATCAAATAATTCAGTGCCACAGCATACACATGCATACAATCCGGGTTCATGAGATTCGCAATATTCCCCAGTATAGGGTCGTTCAGTACCCTTTTTACGAGTGACATTGAATTGTTCTTTAGTTAATTGCTTTCTCCATTCCTGCTCACTTTTTTCTACTCTTTGAGGGGGGGCAGGACTTCCATTTACGGTAAGTCTGTGTACTTCTTTCCAATCTATCATGAGTAATTGATCTGGTATTATTATTGGGCAATATGTTTATAAAATCAGTACCTATAACAACATAGTAAAGAGATAGGATTCCAATAAAAAAAGGCCAGGCTTTAAAAGCCTGACCAATTGGTCGGGATGACTGGATTTGAACCAGCGACCCCTTCGTCCCGAACGAAGTGCGCTACCGGACTGCGCTACATCCCGAAAATAAATGATGCACTACACAAAATTGTGTAGTACATCAAAAACCTATTCAATTAAGCAATTTTAGTAATCAAATCAGCAGCACGAGCGGAATAGCCTGCCTCATTATCATACCAAGCAAGAATTTTTACCAAATTGCCATCAGCTTTCGTAAAGCCACTGTCATAAATGCAAGAGTGCGGATTACTAAGGATATCCGAAGAAACGAGTTCTTCTTCAGAAAATAGCAAGACTCCCTTCATGGGGCCATTGGCAGCATTTCGGAAAGCCTCATGAACTTCATCAACCGTTACTTCCTTCTCTACAACAGCAGTAAGGTCAGTAAGTGAACCATCAGGCACTGGAACACGAACAGCACTACCGTCCAGCTTGCCATCAAGATGTGGAAGTACGAGCCCCACAGCTTGAGCGGCACCTGTAGTTGTCGGTACAAGGTTATGTGCAGCAGTGCGTCCACGTCGCCAATCCTTGTGAGGGCCGTCAACGATATTTTGACTTCCGGTATAAGCGTGCGTAGTGGTCATAAAACCTTTTTCAAGTCCGAATGCATCGTCAAGGACTTTAACCATTGGCGCCAAGCAGTTGGTTGTGCAACTTGCATTAGAATAAATTTCAGTTTCAGGATCAATTTCATCTCCGTTCACACCAAGTACAATTGTTTGTACATCTTTGTCACCTTTAGCCGGTGCAGAAATGATCACCTTGCTCGCACCTGCTTCCAAGTGCTTGGCTGCGGCATCACGAGTCCGGAACAAGCCCGTTGATTCAACAACGATATCCGCACCGCGTTCATCCCACTTTAGGTTAGCAGGATCACGCTCTGCAGAAATGCCAATTTCCATTCCATCAATTACAAGCGTATCGTCAGAAGCACTCACATCCCCTTCATACGTGCCATGAACCGAATCACGCTTAAAAAGATATGCCAGTGTTTCCGCATCCGTAAGGTCATTGATGCCAACAATATTAATTTCATCTTTGTGATAAGCAAAAATGGAGCGGGCAACCAAACGGCCGATCCGTCCAAAACCATTAATACCTACATTAATTTTAGCCATAGAATTATGTTCTTTTAATTTGTCACTATTATAAAGTTAAAGCGCTTATTAAATACATTTTCAAGCGTTGAAAATAAGGTTTAATAGATCTTTTGTAAATAATAAATAGGGAAATTAATCATCCTCAAAATCTACATCTTCTGGTAATTCATTTTCATCTAACAAATCATCAATATCAGTAATATCTTCGTCTTCTTCATCGTCATCGTCTCCAACAACCTCAGTATTCTTTTTAGCAGGGGCTTGGGCACCGGCTCTACGTAGTTGATTTACAATTTCCATATGATCGTTATCCATTGCCATTGACAAAGCTGTTTCCCCATTTTTATCACGGACCTTCACTTTTGATCCATTAGACAACAAATACTTGACGACCATAGAATGCCCTTCACGAGCCGCCAACATCAGTGAAGTCTGTCCCCACCGCTGCTGAGCATTTACATCAGCACCTTTTGCAATAAGTAATTTAACAGCTTCCAAATTACCTTCGCGGGCAGCAGTAATAATTGCCAGATCGCCAATATTAGCCCCGTGGTCCAGTAATTTTTCCATCATAGGAATATTACTATTTTCCGCCGCCCTATTCAGTGCTGTCCCCCCCATGCTCGTTGTCATATTGGGGTCCGCTCCCTCAGTTAGCAGAAATTCAACTATATCAGTATGGTTATGTTGTGCTGCCATTATGAGTGGGGATATTCCACTTTTGGTAGTTTGGTCAAGGTCATTACCGTTTTGGATGAGTTTCTTAACTTTCTGCAATTCTCCTTGTTTCGCAGCTTCAAGTAATGGTGATAATTCCATAACAAAACCTATTGGATTCTAAATGAGGGTAAATGTATTGGTGTTTATATTACAATTATCTTTAAAATTTACAATAGGGAAATACCCCTTTTTTTATTAATGTAACACACCGATTCCGCTATATCCATTCATAAATTCCTTACCACGCATACGCCGCTTACCAGCCAACTGAACTTCTTTCAATATTACGGTTCCGGGTTCACAACCAACTAGTAAATTATCTCCATCCATATTTAGTTCCCCGGGATCCAAATTTCTATCGGGTCCTAACTCCGAACGGTATAAATTAAATTTTAGTCCATCGAGCTTAGCCCACGCTGTAGGAAAAGGACTCAATCCACGTATTTTGTTATGAACTCTTGAGGCCGGCTGATGGAAGTTGACCCTGCAATCATCCTTAAACAATTTGGGCGCAGGCGTGGCTTTCTTGTGATCTTGAGGATGCGCTTTGTAAGTATCCTGATCGATCTCAGAAATAGCTTCCAGAAGAACTTCGCCACCTATTTGCTTGAGTCGTTTATATAAATCTCCCGTTGTTTCATTCGGACCGATTTCCGTTTCTTTCTGTTTGATAATTTTTCCCGTATCCACATCTTTATCCAGGAAGAAAATGGTACAACCTGTTTTCTTCTCCCCTTTCATTATCGCCCAGTGGATGGGAGCCGCCCCTCGATATTTGGGCAATAAAGAAGCATGCAAGTTGATAGCTCCCTTCTTGGGTATTGCCAAGACCTCGGGAGGCAAAATTCGGAAAGCAACGACTACAAAAAGATCAGGTTCAAGCGTGTTAAGCTCTTGGTGGAAAGAAGGAGAATCCAAATCTTCAACTTCAATCACCGGCAGCCCGAGCTCCATAGCTTTTTTCTTGACAGCTGTCGGAGTAGGTTCAGCCCGACGTCCACGCCGTTTATCTACATTACTAACTACTGCTGCTATCTCGTGATTGGATTGATGAAGTTTTTCCAAACTAGGAATTGAGAAATCCGGAGATCCCATAAAAACGATACGCATAGAAATCCTTTACTCCGTTTTTACTTTTTTAGGCACAACGGGATAATCGATTTCTTTCTTACCCTCAGCAATGTCATTAAGCTTTGAGCCCAACATCTTTCGTTTAAAGATAGACAAGTGATCTAAAAATAAAATACCATCCAGATGATCGCGTTCATGTTGAATAACACGTGCTAACCATCCCTCAACTTCCAGCTCTTGTTTTTTGAAGTCCCGATCGAGATAGCTAACAACAATTTTTTCAGGGCGGGTCACCGGAGCATTGATACCAGGGATACTTAAACACCCCTCATCCAGAGATATGGTTTCATCACTTTTAAAAATAATGTCCGGATTAATCATTGTAACCGGTCCGTACTTAGGCTTCTCTTCTTGATCTTTGTCAGCCATGGGATCGGCATCAGCAATAAAAACACGCAAGAGTTCACCCACTTGAGGTGCGGCTAATCCCACCCCATCAGAGTTATACATTGTTTCAAACATATCATCAATGAGTTGTTGAAGCTCACTGGAGTTTTGCTTGATAGGCTTCGCTTTTTGGCGGAGCACATCATCATCATACGTAACGATCGGTAATACGGACATTGGTGGATCTATCTAGTTCTATATATTTTTGGAGAATGATTGCAGCTGCAGCCTGATTAATACGATCTGTTTGACGACGTTTCATCTTTGGTACACCTGCCTCATACATCGCCCGAATAGCTTCTTTAGTTGTATATCGTTCATCAATTTTAGCAATCTCGATATCAGGAAATATATTTTCAAGCTTAGCTAAAAAGCGTTTGACCATTTTAATGGCTTCCCCTTCGTGTCCGCCAGGTGTCAAAGGCCATCCAACTACAATTTTTTCAACCTGCTCTTTATTTATAAGTTCCTCTAGTTTATCAAAGACGTCATCCGGGTTATAAGTTCCTATAGGATTGGCTACTGTTCGAAGTAAGTCGGTACGAGCTAAACCAATCCATTTTGTTCCGACATCGATACCGACTATTCTACCATAATCTGCCACTGTTAGTCTTCCATTTCTTCTAATTCCTCTTCTTCAAGAGGTTGTTTTAAAAATTGTTTTAAAAGTTTACTGGGTTTAAAATGCGTTTTTCTGTGCGCCGGCACGTAAATTTCTTCATTAGTTTTTGGATTACGCGCCCGGGGCTTAGCTTTTGTTTTCTTCACTTCAAAAACGCCAAAATCCCGCAATTCAATCCGACATGTAGGATCTGCATCCATCATCGTCTCGCGTAGTGCTACAAGCACTGCATCAACCCATGGCTCAGTTTGAACCATTGGCTCATCCAGCTGCTCTGCTACTCGTCTGACGATATCTCTTTTGGTATAAGTAATCATAGCTTATCCTAATTTATTAATAATTCTTAGTTGATGATATTTTTTGCTTTTTTATACTGATCGCAAAAGCCTTATAAAGCATTTAATTTATGTGGTTGATGATATTACTTTTATCCGGGATATGAAAATATTTAGCTGTGTAAATCGTAAAAAAATCAAAACCTTACTCGTAGCGAAATACACTCTTAACACCTTCTATTTTCTGCAATTTTGCAATGATCCGACCTAAATGATCAATATCGTCAACGTAAACGGTAAGCATGCCCTCAAACATTCCACTATCACTGTTTACATTTATACTTTTCATATTCGTTTCAAGCGACTTAGAGAGTACATCGGTAATATCGTTGATCATGCCCACACGATCCTCACCAATAACCTTGACAGCTCCCAAAAATTTAGAGTCAATATTTTTGGCCCATGAAACATCCACAATTCGTTCTCCATCCGTTTGAATAAGATGACGAATATTTTTGCAGTTAGATCGATGGATCTTAACATCTCCTGTGCGACTTATAAACCCGATGACATCGTCGCCGGGTATGGGATTACAGCAATTGGCGTAGGTATATTTAACATTTGTGAGTTCTCCATTAATAATCAGAGCCTTTTCGTCACTTACTGAACGTGCAGCATTGATATATGTTTCCTGCATTTTTTCTTCAGAAATAGGCGTCGCTTTTTCTTCTTCTGGCTCCTCAATACGTCCCTTACTGGTAAATTGTTTAACGACATTCACAAGCTTGTCAATGTCGTAAGTTCCCTTGCCTATTTCGTAGAAAAGATCTTGTGTAGAATCAAATTTGAGCTTATGAGCTACCCGCATCATATCCTGCTCTGAAATCTCGATGCTACTACGTTTTGCTCGTTTTTCCCAAATCTCTCTGCCTTCATCAGCTGTTTGCCGTTCTTTTTGTTTGATAAACTGCCGAATACGTGACTTTGCCTTGTGTGTAGCCACATCATTAATCCAGTCGGGATTAAGATTTATTTTATTACCCGTTATTATTTCTACCTGATCACCAATGTCCAATTTTTGGCGTAAAGGAGCCATCTTTCCATTAATTTTAGCTGCAATAGCTCGCTCTCCGATCTCACTATGAATATCAAAAGCAAAGTCGATAGGCGTGGCATCTTTGGGTAGGGTACGTAACTCACCATCAGGGGTGAATACATATATCTCATCCTGATACAGATTCAGTTGAAAATCCTTTACAAATTCGGTAGCTGCATCAGGACGGGGATTGTCCAAGATATCACGGACCCAATGCACAAATTTATCGAGCGTTTCCGATCCTTCTTTACCTTCTTTGTATTTCCAGTGAGCAGCCACCCCCTTTTCAGCAATATCATCCATATGCCGCGTACGAATCTGAACCTCAACTTTGCGTCCTTTCTTCGTTATTACTGTAGTATGTAATGACTGATACCCATTAGCTTTAGGCACCGAAATAAAATCCCGAAATCGTTTAGGGATAGGAGTATACCAATCAGTAATAACTGAATATACGCGCCAGCAGTCTTCTTTTGTATGCGGATCTTCCAAGATAATCCGAATAGCGAACAGATCATAAATTTCTTCAAAAGGCTTCTGTTGCCGCTGCATTTTTCGAAAAATCGAATAAATATGCTTTGGCCGTCCCTTCATCTCAAATGTAAAGCCCTGGTTTTCCAGCTCTTCGCGGATAGGCTTCATAAACTCCTCAATAAACGTTTCCCGGGATTCCTTCTTCTCCCGTAATTTGCGAGCTATAAATTTATACGAATTGGGATCTATAACTTTAAAACAAAGGTCCTCAAGCTCACTTTTGATGTTAAACAAACCAAACCGGTGAGCAAGGGGCGCATAAAGTTCCATCGTTTCAGTAGCCTTCTGCAACTGTTTCTCACGAGGCAAATGCTGTATCGTACGCATATTATGGAGTCGATCGGCAAATTTGATCAATACGACCCGAATATCTTCTGCCATGGAGAGCAGAAGCTTCATGAACGTCTCGGCCTGTTTGGTATTTCGGCTTTTAAAAACACCTGATATTTTTGTCACTCCGTCAATCAGATGAGCAACCGTATCTCCAAACTTGTCTTCAATATTTTCGAGTGTAACTGCGGTATCTTCTACCGTATCGTGTAGTAGAGCAGCGACCACGGATACATCATCAATATTTATTTCAGAAGCCACAATTTTCGCTACGGCTACCGGGTGATAATAGTACGGATCACCGGATGCTCTCTCTATACCTTTATGCGACAAGTAACAAAGTTTAAAAGCCCTGGAGACGAGATTGTCATCCAATTCATCCAGATTCTCACGGCATACTTTGAGCAGCTGATCCAAATCCTGTTGCTGTGGTGGATCCAGAATATACTCATCCAGATCAATATTATATATGGTTTTAGTGTCTGCCATGCGTTACGTAATACTAAAAGTAGGTCTGCAAGCTTTTCCTTTTTTAAAAACAATGCAATAGCCATTTACATTCAAAAATAAAGGAACTATCTGCTTTTTTACCAATCTATAATCGGCGGAATAAAAAAAGCGGACGCTTATATAACGTCCGCCCTATAAATAAGTTATCTTATTTAGAAAGCGAGTGAAACGCCAAAAATAAGCCGTCCACCACTTGTTTTAACATTATTCTTCAAATCTTTAAACTTTTTAGTGGACGAAATCCGATATTCAACAAATGGTTTTATTACGGGGATTGGACTCACTTTTGCCCCAACAAATCCGTTCCAATATAAATTACTTTCGGATCCTTCGCCGGGCCAACTAGTATTTTTCACATTAAAATCGGCATTATCCGAACCGAGTCCCAACCCTACATAAGGAGCAATAAGACCAACCGAAACCCCACCGACGGCGGCAAGGCCATAATCATAGTTTTTAATTTCCGAGTCGTAAGTTCCCCCTCCATTTAGGGAAACAGAATTACTTTCACTGAAATAGCTAAAATGAGCCCGCAAACCCAAGTTGACAACTGGTAACTTTTGGAGAATATCACGTTCTAAACGCACTCCAAAACCGTTTTTAGGCGCTTTATCACGGATTTCATACGAGGCGCCAATGCTCCACTGGGCTAACACATTATTGGGTATAGAAAAAAATAATAAAGCAATAAGTACTAATGGATAAGTCAGTTTCTTTAACTTCATAATAACTCCACTTGGATTAATAATTATTTCAGATATCTTCTTTTTCTTAGAGTAAGGGTGTAAATATATTTATGCAAATATAAAACTACTATTGAGATTTCCCTCTCAAATAGTCTCTATAGGACGATCAATAATATTTTTAGATGAAAAATGGTCAGCAAGTTCCTCAAAGGACGTTTAAAAATTTTCATCATCTCTGTAATTCGTGACCAGATTGAATCGCCCTCTACAGGTCATGGCTTAACACAACCAAGAATAATCTGACATAATTATCAATCCATTAGAAAAGCCGGACTTTATTGAAATAAAGTCCGGCTTAGAACCCCTCTCTCGATTACTTTAAAACATCCTTTATAGAGCTATTTATAATTCATTACAGATTAATATACCTGCAGAAAATTTATTTTTCTTTTAGTTCTGTGACTCCTCGTCATAAATTTTTCGGAATGACTTAAACCTAGTTTGGCCATTTATTACGCTGTGATACGATCCGAGTCAAATGCCGAAACTAAATCCCGACACTTGTACATAAAATCCCCTTCTTGCCAAGGAGGGTTGTTTAGGAGCTATTCCACCAGTCCCATGTTGCGTGTTAGTTTCAAAGCAGTATGCAATAGGTACTAATGATATGCATTTTTTGTGATGGACAGGATTATGAATTTTCCTCAGAAGAGCTGTTAAAACTCCATCCTGAAACCCTTACCAACGGTGGGTACAGGCTCTTGGCGCACCCCAACTAAGTCGAACGGGGCCAATGGGATGATTCTATCATCTCCTTCCAAAGAGCGTATACGAGTTCCAACCTGGATTAAATTCTTATATCGAATGCTATGACTTTATCAAGGGTCAGGCGGCATTTTTTTGTCGGTCAAACCGGGAAGTGTGATCTGGGTCGTAAGAGGTGCCGCTGTTCCAGATGGCACTTATAATCTTAATCA